>QQTW01002558.1_pt1 | contig 13255 bp, 12 predicted proteins | sample 1904831 | NCBI WGS metagenome assembly QQTW01 (sample SAMN09435610, study PRJNA476489) | Subsurface metagenome, whole genome shotgun sequencing project. | reverse complement strand
GTAATAGAGCTTCTAAAGTACTATATATTTAAGGTACTTAATACTCTAATTTACTACGCTAGCGCTACACTAGAATAGCTATTACTATATCTCCGCTAAAAGGTCCTAAAATGCCTCCTATTTAGGTTGCTTAATGGATTCTTTATATCTAGCTTTATAGCTTTAGCAATACGCTTAGAGCTTTATCTAATTAGAACGTTTATAATTCTAGAGCTATTAGTAAGTTCTTTTCTATTTATAATATATCTTCACGCTACGCTTGCTCTACGTAATCGTAAAGCCGTCGTTTAATTCGGATAGGGATGGTGGTGGTGATAGTAGTAATAAAGGGGGTTAATAAGATTTTTTATTACTACCTTCGCCACCACAATCGCGCGCATCGGAGAGTAGGTAATCATAGGGATTTAAGTATAGCGAAGAGGATAAAGATAGATTTAAAGCGCTTTAAAGCTACTCTTTGCCTACGCGGCGACGACGTGAAGGAGCCATTTCTAAATCTTATATATATATCTATCTAGCTGCTAGATGGGTAGAATATATATATAGGGCTGCTTACTAATAAGCTTGGCACCCATGCTGCATACAGGATAGTCCAACATGATTATTAATGACGCCAAGCTCGGCGCCAATCTCGAACAGGCTAAATATAGGACGGCACCACGGAAGCACACAGTCGACTCTAGAGTGCATTTCAAGGATGGCAATCTGCATAGGCACCTCTTTTCTTCAGCCTTATGTGACCGGTCTTGCCTACACAGCCTTCTCTCTCCAGAAGGGTTAAATACCTAGGTATGGCGCGAGAAAGCACCCTGACAGTTTCATTACTCGGGACCACTTCACTCTTGCCGCTATACCATGGCGCAACAACAGAGGGACGGCGAAGACAACACCTTGCTCAGTCCTGTTCCTAAACCAGAGCAGCTGAGCGTTGCGGACGAAGAAACACTCGCATTCAAAGACAAGCCGTCAACGAAGCGAGATCTGGTCACTGATACCTGGCTCCTCGACATCCTTGCCCTGGTCGGAAGTCTTCTATCACTGTTAGCTATCATCATCCTGCTCTACAAGGCCGACGGGAAGTCTTTCTTCCACTGGTACGGACTCTCGATCAATACAATCGTCTCCATCTTTGCTGCTGCTCTGAAAATTCTTATCGCTTTCCCCGTGGCCGATGGCATCAGCCAGTGGAAATGGGTATTGTTTACACGCGGCAGTCAGCCGCTTCTCGACTTTGACATGATTGACAACGCCAGCCGCGGCGCGTACTGGAGTAGCATTCGGATTCTGTGGCGGACGAAGCTACGGTTTGTGAAATTTCTTGGTCTGCCTCATAAGTTGTTGTCCTGTTTTTCCATCGATAACAATGGCTTCCTGCCTTCTTACATATGTCGAATGAAGCTTACGAGAGCTGTCAGGAGCACTATAGTAATCGGAGCTTTGATAACAATTTTTACGGTAGCCATCGATCCATTCATTCAGCAAGTTATTGGACTCCAGAGCGGATTGCATTTTCATCCCGATAATTCGACAACGCTGCCGTATGCGAAGAGGTACTCCCGGGGCGACGTGATCATCCTGGATTCTCGTGGTTCGTCACCCTTGCCCGAGGACTTTGTGGCACGTATGTGCATCTGCTTACACTGTTGATTCTTCAGATGAGGCCACAGGCGAGATGTTTCGCGAACCGGTAGTATGGCCCTCGGTGCGTCTGCAGGCATCGACGCTCTCCGGCATCTCGTCTCATCAATCTGAGACCTCGTCATCATCGGCGTTGCGCCTCGGCTGTGGCAGTGGGAACTGTACGTGGGAACCGTTCGATTCTCTTGCCGTATGCAGTGCTTGCAACGACGTGAGCGACCAGCTGGTCGAGGTCGATGTCGACTCATTCGATGGACCCGTCTACGAACTGCCGAATGGCGCCAGGCTTTATAACCATCTTGATATTCTATCTGGTGGGTTTACGCATATGGCGACCATGGGGCAGGGGGATCGGGCAAGAACTCTGGCGTTCCGGGATAATGATTTACTTATTTACGCATTGTCAGTCATCCAAGCCACCAACGATGCAGCAGGTTCACGCCTTGGGCCGAGTTATACGTGCAAGGCGACCGAGTGCGCCCTTTATTACTGTGTCAACAAATACAAGTCCAAGGTGGTGAGCGGAATTTTGCAAGAGACAGCGACGCCCGTCTCGGCGCCGAGGCTGCAAGACTCCTGGCAGCTGGTGGATCCTTTGGCAGTCACCGATTCCTCCTACGGCCTCACGCTCCCGCTCAACGACTCTCTTGAACTAAGTCTCGCCTCGGCACTTCAGAGAACAGACCTGCAAATAGGGGATGGCTTCAACGTCTCGCATGTGGCAGTGATGGCCATGAGTTACCATATCAAGTCCTTATTCAACGACACAGGTTATGTGAGGGAATTCCGCTTTACAACAGAAAGTCCCGGCAAACTCTACTACCAACCGGCGGTGATGCAGGAGCTGTGGGAAATGTCTGATCTCGAAAAATCGTTCGGCAATCTTGCCGCGAGCCTCAGCTACCACATTCGCGCTGAATCTGACGGCAACCCCAAGGAGTTCGGTCAATTGGGCGAGTGGGTCACGCTCGTTCAAGTCCGTTGGCCTTGGCTTATCTTTCCGGTCGCATTGGACGTTGCCGCATGTGTGTTCCTCTTGTTGGTGGCGATTTCCTCACGTAGGCTGAAAATTCCTCTTTGGAGGTCGAGTTCCCTACCCGTTCTCCTGCGTGGTCCTGAGGTTGCTGAGGTCCTGAGGGGTGCAACATTGGTTAGCGATATGGAGAAGCGGGCGGAGACTGCGAAATGGCGGCTCTGAAGATAGCGCTCAGGCAGCACACGCGGATTTATTGTAGAGATCAATCGACCTATTGGCCATAGAACTTTAGGGCCCAGGGTATATACACCCGAGAACTTCAGGTTTTCTCGGGTCCTCTACCATATCAAGGACTCCTTAAGGACGTAACCGTGGAGCCCTGACCCCTCGAGTCTTTTCGCGAATTGGCTCAAAGCATGCTTGGGAAGCTTAGCCATGCGAGGGTAAGTCTAGTTAAGGAGGGTATTCTTATCAACCGGGGGGTGCTGTGGTCCTGATATGAGAAGTAGACATAAGTGTTTAAAGTCGAGACAGAACTGCTCTGTGGGCATAGGCCGTTGCAAATACCGATCCCCGCGATCGAGGACCAAGCATCTACAAACACTTGTAAGAACATCCGCTGATGAATATGCTGCATCAGACCACTGCGAGTGTCCCTCCGAGCTTTGGACGAACTCAAAATTTCGAGATCCAGCTAGCCCATCGACTGCGTCAAGTACGCATCCTTGAGCGAGTAGCGTCGAGCCCTCAAATTCATAAACGGCCTGTTTGGATCCAGATGCCGAGTAGCGAGTCGATCTGTCGCAATGCTCAAACCACTACGGGGGTCGAAGGTTTCCCACAACTTCACCTGAACTTTGACTCGCCATTAAAGGAGTGACCAAAGGCTGTACCCTTGTCCGCTAGTCGGGGACCCAGGACGGTACCAAAGAGCCGGGTGTGGCGGTAAACAAGGAAGCAAAACTTATGATGTCCAGCAAGTTGTGTTGCGTGATGAATGATTGCGCGAAACGCAAGTAGACTTCCTCGACACTCCAGGAGTAATTGATTTCGAGAGCATGATTCTCTGCGGCCAGTCCGATGAGACCATACAGCCGATCCCGATCATCCTTGGCCTCATTGCTACACAGGCTGGCCGCCAGGGCCAGGAGAGAAAGATGCGCGTTGTGTACAGACTGTTGTAAAAGCCATGCTCTCCTTCGGTTCCATGCATGGTGAAAAGCGATTGTATCTTTGAAGCCAGTTGAGTTGTCTCTGTCTGCTATGATCAGAGCATCGAATATAGCTTCTCTGCTAATGTGTCGCGGTCCGCACCAGAATGAAACAGTTGACGGTAAGACAAACTCCTGTATTGTCCATACCCTAGTCCACCATTTTCGGAGGAAGAAGTTTCTAAATGCTGTCCAATGTGTTTGATATTGATCCTTCTGTAGAGTCATGCGCATATTTTCTGTGCTATAGGTGGTTCGACCCATCTCATCGAGAAAGTGGATGAAGTCTAGTGCATGCCAGCATGAGAGAGAGAGAGAGTTCATTTGAGCTTATCCAGCCTAGCGTGTGCCGGGCTATGAAGCGAGGAGGACTATCTACCGCGCCTACGTACAACTGTTCCTTGCCCAAAAAATGCCAAGCCTTTTGGTATATGGGTCGCCGCACAAAAACAAAGAAAAAGTAGGTACTATCAAATAGTCTGCTTGTTGACTAGGGAAAGCTCCCGTAAATAGATTAAAATCACACCGCCGTCCTTCTCAGCCTCTAAGGGTAGGGCAACTAGGCCTACCTAGCGTGGTGGCCGATACGGAGAGCATGTTAGAGGCCTTACTATTTTATCCGGGCATAGTACCCCTTCTAGGGGCTATCTATCCCACGTCGTTGTTCCCCCCTACGCCGGGGTGATCCCCTTCTTAATAATCTTGAACTAATAGCTCTTCGTCATCTTCCGTGGGTAGCTGCACCCGGCGGAACTGGTTGAGGATATCTATATAAAGCAGGAAGAGAACTACCTACTTGCTGAGGTTCGGATTGCTGAGGATGAGCCTCATGTCCGTGCTTCTTCCGAATGGTCGAGATGTCCGCTGGGCTCGGTGCCGCGGGATGCCAGCATGTGGAGAGGAGAGATATTATAGAAACTATAACACTCCTATACGGACTCGGAGGCTACTACTAAACCATCTTCCCTCTTACTAGCTTCCCTTTCAGATCTCCGTCTTCGTCTTTCACCTGCTTCTTTATGTTCCTTTGCTAGTTCCTATTCAGCATTCCTCGAAAGCCTTATATTATGACGCCTTCTCTGTTCACTTAGAAGTGGAAGTCTCACTTTCACTTTAGTTTTACTTGACTGCCTACTGGCAGTAATAGCTGTCATTCGTCTTTTTTTAGAGGCCTATTGTCTTTGCTCATAGTCCTTTGCTGCCTGTTCCAGCCCTTTGAATCTGCTTCTGCTTCTGCTTCTGCTCCTGCTCCTGCTCCTGCCCCTGCTCCTGCTCCTGCTCCTGCTCCTGCTTCTGCTCCTGCTCCTGCTCCTGCTTCTGCTTCTACTGGCTACCTGTTGACCAGCTGCTTCTTGATTGGGTGCTCCATCGCCGACTTCTTCTTCGTCTTGAATCCCGCCCCCAGACCTGAAGAGCGGCTCCCCGTATCCTTTGCGCCATCTATTGACATCTATCGCAACCCGCTCGTTGCGCTGTTCCTCGGTTTCGCTGATTTCGTTCTCTTCACATTTGTTTGGGTTGAAGTCTAGATTCAGCTTTATGACGGCATCAGAAACCTCCGATCCGGGTTTTAACCATTTATAATAAGGCTTTTTGAGCAGCTCGCTACGATCCAGACACGCGTACCGGTCAATCCATGTGTGAGCAGCAACCTCCGCAGCGGGGTCATCCGCAACGACCAAGTTAGACTGTGGATATGCCCCTCTATGGATCGCTCGTAGTTGAAGAGCGAGACACTTCTCACCGGCTGGCTAGGGTGCTAAACTTCATGTGTTATACTTTATGCCGTACTTCACCCTATCCGATGAAATAACGTCAGGTAGACGGGTGCAAGATGAGAGCACTAGGTTGCGGTCCTCTTTTCTTAATTCTAAGCTGATGTCGATTAGGGCTCGGTCAACGCGGCTTTCAAACTTGACTTGTAGCCCTTGGAGAGGTTTCCTATCCAAAGGATGTACTGGCTTTCTTCCTCCGTCGTATTCTAGATAACCGTGGTAACCAAGCCCTAGGCCACTATACACGATTTCAAGCATAAAACTGTAAACACCGCCGGCCAAGGTGATATCAACGAAGGATAAGATCTGGTGCCGGAAGACTTTGGTAAGTTATGCCAACGTTAGATGTTCCCAGCGTTCCTCTAAAGAGCATCTAGGCTTAGACCCTTTTTTCTCAGTGCAAGGTCAACTAGGAGTTGGGTATAGAAGACCATGATCAGGTTTGGGCACTCAAAGAGACGAGCCCGGTTGAAGCGGCAGCCGTACTCTGCTCTGGAAAAGGCGTTGGCTCTGGCCATAAGCTGTCCGAAAGAATCATACTCCATGTTATAACCCTTGAGGATGACATTTTGGACTCGAAAGTAGTCAGTGGAGATGATTCTTCGATGTGAAGGTTTTTTGACCTCGGAATAGTGCGAGGTGAATTCGACAATGGCCTTGGCCAAGTCGTTTTCTCTCAGATCGATCTGAAGGCTGTAAGGGATGAGCTTCGTGGACGTGCGCATTGCTTCCATCACTCGAGGCACCTGATCAAGCCCCGGCAAATAGGAACTCGCAAAGTCATCCTTGGCTAGGTCTACCCGCGTAGAGACAAGACCGGTTTGCTGGATCTAAGAGTAGGTGAGCTGAGACCAGTCTTGTAGCTTGTACGACGTGACACGCTGGGGCCCGAGGTCATGGGCCAAAAACTATTGATGCGGCTCCGAGCCAATGCGGCAATCGACCTCGTGGAGAAACAGACTCTTGGAGAGGCCGTTTCTACTGGCGAAGACTGTATTCTCCAGAATGCGCGAGGCACGCTCGTAGTAGCCGCGATGACAGAATACGAGGCCACATTGAGTTGGTCGTAGTTTCTGTTGTGGGCGATGTCCAGCGGGCGTCTGCCTCAGTGTCTGGGGTCGGGGCCTGCAATAGACACCTTTCTGCGTTTTCCAGTCAAATTGTGTAGGAAGATCTGGAAAGTTTCTTTGATGGATGAATTCGCCCCGTTTCTTTAGCAAGTCGGCCATATTGGTCAGAGGCAAGGTGTTACAGCTGTTAATGTACCCTGGCCAGTATGCTGAAAAATAATGGGCCGGACGAAATCCTCAGGCTGATAAACGCCTAGACCAGCGGCCTTAAGCGGGCACCCGCCGCCTTCGAAAGCAGAAAGGATCATGGTAGGATTTTTGCTGAGCCTCGCGTTCGAGCCAGTAAAATCCAAGAGAGCGCCGTTTGGGTGAGACTACTGCGCCTTTATCATGACTGCGCCCCAAACATTACTCACTCCCGCCGAAATCCTTCTAACACCCCTGCAATTGACAGCATTGAATCTAAAAGGTACCTACCTGTGAAGAAATCGGTCATGGTTCCTCGACTCCGCTATACTCGTTGCACACGATGTCAGCAATCCGTCTTCTGCCTAGAAGCCGCAATTGATTAAACTGTTCAACGAGCACGTCGCGCCAGAAGCGAGAAAGGTTCTTAACGCTCGGTCACGCATCAGACGCTCGACGAGGGGTCCACGGGTCGACCCGGCCCGGGCCGACCCGACCCGTCCCGACCCGATCCTTGGGTCAGTCTAGCCTCGGGGAGCCTTAATCATGATTCATACGAGAGGAAGGGTTCAAATAAGACAAAGGATCTCTATTAGAATGGGACTTGCTCCGGCTTTCGCCCCCTCTGTCCTTGCCAATCCTATCCCTATACCTCGTAGAGCCTACACTCGATGAGTGCCGTTAGCTGCAGCTACAATTGTCTCCGTTTTGTGCCGACAAACGTTATTGAAAGGTGCCGAGGGCGGCTTCAAGGGAAGATGAGATGCAGCCTTGCAGATCAGTATATCACAACATGCACCTTTCAGGAGTTCATATCTAGCTTCGATTTCCATTTTCAAGGGATCCTTTCCCCCTCTCCTTCTTTCCGGATATCTCTGTCCCGTTCAGTCTCCTATTACTTTGGCACGATTGCGCAGCATTCCACTGAGGACATCTCCTTTCCCTCACATCCTTTTGGCCACCCTGCGAGCCGCGGCCTCACAAAATGCTCCTCCCCGCTATCCCTCTTGTTCCTCTTCTCCTTTTGACCCTCCCCCAAATCATCGTCGTCCTCGCCAATGGGCCCGTCACCATGGGCGAAAACCCTCTGTATAAAGAACAGCGCTCATGCGCCGTGGACTGTTTCGCTGCCGGTACTCTCTTCGAAGACCCCGGCGAGCGGATCGCCGACCGCTTCAAATGCCCGAAGCCGCCGCAAAACGACTGCGTCTGCCGCGTGGACCTGCAATCGTCCGCCAATGCGTACATTTCATCATGCGTGTCCCACTGGTGCGATGGTAACACGCTAGATATCGACGTTGCGACTTCGATATATGACGACTACTGTAACTCGAATGGGTACACGAGAGGTGTCGAGGGGCCCGCAGCTGCTACTGCTACGACGACAGCGGTGAATATCCCAGGTGCGTCCGTCGTCACCATGACCGTGACCGCGCTTCGCACTGTAACCGCCAGCGCTGCTGCCGCTCGGCTGCGTGTTGCATGGCTGCAGTGAGCGGGCGGCTGGATGTTCCCCTTGTGCTTGAGGATCATGTCGTTAATCCAAGTGAGTCATTCCAGTCGGGACGTCCACCTTTGTCACTCGTCCAGCGAGCGCGATACCAACGTCGCAGACACAGAACGCCAACTCGGGCCTCTCCGAACCCACAGCTAGTGAGTCGTCGTCGTCATCCTCCGGAGTTTCGAGCGGCGATGATGATGATGAAGCTGCCTCGGGCACAACCTCAGCTGGGCCGAGTGCGACTTCATCTTCTAAGCTGGACACCGGGGAGATTGTTGGTATAGCGGTGGGGGCTGTGGCTGTTGTCATCGCTGTCGTAACTTTGATGATCAACTGGAAGAGTTTGAGAGTGCTTGTTAAGGGAGGGGCCGGGAGGGGATGATGACTTGCATGTACAATTCACGAGAGAGGTGTCGCGCAGGTTACACTTTCAAGAAAACCACCAGAAGATCAAAGACCTTGCCCGGTATTGATGAGATATGTACAAAAGAGCTGTGATGATACCAACCACATCAACAAGTGGATTACCATCCGTGGAAGCCGTTGGGAGGCCACTACCTCTCATCAAGACCTTGACAAAGACTACTTTGATACGACATGTTGCCTCCTTATCACCTTGATCATCACTGCCGGTCCCGACTGGAACCGGTGCTGGCATCAGAAGAGGTCATTCATATGTTTGGCTGTTCGTCTTCGCGGCCTTAGTTGCTTGTGTTTCTGCGATGATTACCGTCGGACCAGCTCGGCCTACAATGGAAAGAGAAGAGATATGCTGCTTGGCCAGGTGCTATTGACGAGTGCATTATTCTGTATTGCGGAGTTTAGGGCCTTGAGGGTTCGCGGCTCTGGCTCTATGTTATATTAGATGGTTGTGTCTCAAGAGGCGGACCGTGGGTAAGGGGATAGGAGACAGGTGCGCAGGGGAGGCAATAATAAGTGCTACGTGTATGCCGACCTACCTAGGCACGCTCATCAGTCTATTAGTAGCCTATTGGCCGACCGTTTGTGCGATGCCAGCGCCTTTTTGTTAAAGGCGTTGCCTACCTAGCCTAGGTAGTCCGCTGGGCAGGCGTCGGAAATGCTTGAAAATGAAAAATGAGGTCAGTGCGCGCTTTCGACGTGAAATCAGAATCGGGTTAGCTCGTTGTTATTCGCCAGGCTGATAACCGCTCTTTCTATCCAAAACCTTGTGTTAGACTTTTACCCCTTTACCCCCAATCCTTGTATGTAATCTCGCTTAGCTGGGAGCCTGTATATAGACAGGCTCCTTCCCCAGGAATAGGACTGTGTGCGAGTTGATTCAACACCTTGCACCTCAGTAGTTATACCAACTTTAGTATAACATCCTTCGAGTTTCCATCAATCTGCTGATGCAAATGTCGGCGGACTTGTCAATAGAAACGCTCAATGACACTTCTGTCGGAGCTTGGAATGACAATGCTGCATTTTGGGACGCTTACATGGCCAGTGATGGCAATGACTTTGTTCAAGAGCTTGAGCTCCCTGCAATCAAGAAAATGGTCGCTCTGAAGCAAGGGGAGACCTTGCTTGACATCGGAACGGGAAACGGTCTCATCGCGCGGAAGATGCTCTCATTAGGTGCTGTTGTAACGGCGGTGGATGCAAGTTCGAATATGATTGAGATCGCAAAGGACAGGAGCATAAAAGAAGGGGCTTTGGGGATTGACTACAGGACTTTGGACGTAACGAAAACCGATCAGCTTGATAACCTCATTCGGGAGAAGGTACTCCATTTCTTTCGGAGTTTTTGCTGCATTTCCTAATGTGGCTCAACAATTTCAGAGTCCATTCTAACATTTAGTGGCTAGGGCTCTGGTTTTGATATCATCATCATGAACATGGTCATTATGGATATACCAACCTTGAAGCCCTTAGCAAACGCACTTCCTAGGCTTTTGGGCGAGAATGGACGGTGAGCATTTCTTGTTGGATTATAAATTATGATTTACAATTTTTCGATCCTAGCTTCCTCGCAACGCTCTTGCACCCCGTTTTCTTCACTTCAGGCGCTTCTCGTAATATAGAGCTTGGAGAGGATCCAATCACAGGACGATTACAGACTACGCATTCGGTTAAAGTAACGAGATATCTTAAGATTCCACCAATGAATGGCACGGCCCTGCATGGTCAACCGGCGCCGCAGGTAAGCCGCGAAGAGACTCCATCCTGAAGCCAAGGTAAGCCAAGCTCATGTGATCAGCTATACTTTCATAGATCAATGTCGGAGCTGTTACGATGCTTCTTCGAAGCTGGTCTCGTCTTGGACGGGCTAGAAGAGCCGTCTTTTACAAGAGGACCTGACAAGGCCAAGATCCAGTCATATCACAACTTCCCGCAAATACCCCCAATCCTAGCTTTTCGTATGAGAAGCTTATATAGGGCTTGAGTCACGAGCGCCGCAATCATGTATGTAGCTGGGATGAGCATTTGCCAGGCGTACTCGTCGCTCATTATGGCCACTTCCCGTCTGATAATCTACCATAAGTACGGAGTACCCGCTTGGCCTTATATCTGGAGTAGGGCATATCATACTTGAAGGGTTTCTATAAAAAGAGAAATCAGCGTATGATATATCAAGGGGAAACTTTTGACGAGTATATCTCATGAGATTGAGAGTCAGCCTAGTGTAGGTCTTACGATAAGGTCAGTATCTCTTCCTCGCTCTTAGCCCTCTCATTACTTCTTCCTTAGATATCCTTCTTTCATATGAATGGAATATCTTCCTATAAGATACGTTTAGACCACCCTTACTCCTACCTGCGATGAATGCGCTTCGTTACGGGCAGAAACGTATCACCTGCCAAGCATTGCGCCTGAACCGAGCAATCCGGAACGAATTCAACGGAGCTACACCATGAACGCAAAAGGCTACAAGACATCAAGCCGACGTCTGTTCCCGTATACGATATATATTGATGCAACGACGAATCGTTGCATTACACCCTTCCGGGGTAGGCTCGGCCCCCGAGCCCAATATATACCCGAGCCCCGAATCCCTGCAGTTCGTAGAAACCAGAGCCCATGTCAACCACAGCTCAAGCAGATCAGGCCGCGCCTCGTAACATCTGGGCAGCTTTGTGTTGGATGGCTCAACAAAGGGACAATGTGCTTCGAGTTTTAACCAATCCAGGCGCCAAAGGCCCCCTAAGTACAGTCTCCAAGCATTTGTACTGGCGTGGGCCCAAATCTAGACTGATCCAGCATGCCGGGTCCCAGATCCAGAAATCGTGTGACAGAAGAATGTATGTTAGCAAACCGATTGCTTGATCGATTGATAGTTGAAAGCCCGTCAGGATGTATCCAGGTCACAATTTCCTTCATGACTGTCGCGGAGCTCTCGGGTGAAGCCACGTCAACGTTCTGCTATCGCTTCTTGAAAATCCGTAGAGTAACTGGCAAGCCCGTCATGAGACCATAATTCAGCGCAAGGACAACAGTCAATGGAACCGCGCACGCTGGGAAAAGCCATATCCACTTGCTAACTAGAAGACGCCCGCCTCCCGGAGAGCTGTCGACAGAAAAGAAGACCATGCTGAAAAAGGTCCCGAGAAACGTTCCAGGAAGGAAGAACAGAGTTGCGACGGCGATACCTCGCATGAGCTCGCTGTCGGCTTTGGTCGCGGCAGCAATATTAATGTTGACTTGACTGTCGCGCTGGGCGATGAGCGCATTGACGACGTTCCACTGCGCGTCAATGCGCAACTTGAGAGCTTGGATTTGGGATACTCGAGCGTCTGTCTGACTATGATACTGCGCCAACGCGTCGCACAAGTTTTCAAGAGTCTGGGCAGACATCGTCTGGTCCGGAAATGATTGGCATAGCTCGGAGAACCTGTTCAGCTGGCTTGACAGGAAGCCGAAGGTGCTGCGTTCAGTAACGGAGCTACTCACCAGGGACTGTAATGAGTTGGATATCCGGATTATATCCCTGCTCAAGGTAAGTTGCTCGGGACTGAGTGGTTCGATGTCCGGGAAAGTGAGACTGCTGTATCCGGTCTTACTTTCAACATCTTGTACCGCATAGTCCCGGCGCCAACGGTAGTCTTCAATCAGACAAGCGTAACTCGATTGCAATGCGAGCAGAACATGAAAAATGTTTACTCTATTTTGTCCTCGGAACTGGGTAGTCAGCCGACGAATGAACATCGCTCCGGCCGTGCCTAAGACAAGGAGTAGGCCTCGACCAGTATGAAAGTCGTGCCTTGCGTAGGTAAAGTGTTCGAGATTGTTACAACCTCCGACCTTCACCCAGACATGGTACGCGCAGAAGGGACTGCGTCGATCAGGACAACCGTGAACTCCTCCAGTCGAGCATTTGGAGACCAAGCTACCATGTCCACCGTTGTTGTCATGCAGGACCTCCAAGGCCATGGACGGCACCATGAGACCATCTAGTAGATGCAGCCATGTCTCCGGCGTGGTCCGAATCTCGCTCGTCGTTGAATCTTTATAGTATCTGCGCTTTTGGAACAGGAAAAAAGCGCTTATAATGCTGTTGGGATCTTCCACCAGGCTGGCACCGTTTGGGACCTCAGCTCCAAGAGCCAGCTTTTGGCAACGTGCCGCCCCATCTCTGGAGAAGCTCACGTATTCGAGAGAACGCTGCTGGCCTTTAGCCTCTTCCGAATATTCGGTGTCCACACTCAAAAGCTTTCTGGCGTATTCCGCGTCCATGAGTGCTGGATCAAAATACCTGCAGGTTTCGGGCCAAGCCGGCTCTAAGCACTCTATACCTGCCATGCTCCACGCTGGTATCCTTGATCGGCCGGAAATGATGGATAGCTCATATGGGGACAAAGTATTGAATCAACTCGCAAACAGTTCTCTATCCCTAAGGGGGGAGCATCTACTGTGGTATCAGGGGTGAGTATTGTTGA
>QQTW01002557.1_pt1 | contig 13255 bp, 12 predicted proteins | sample 1904831 | NCBI WGS metagenome assembly QQTW01 (sample SAMN09435610, study PRJNA476489) | Subsurface metagenome, whole genome shotgun sequencing project. | reverse complement strand
TCGCCCAAGCTTCTGAGGCGGCCAAAGGGCCCAAAATCACGCACAAGGTGTGTAGCAACGTCTCGAAAAGAATTGGATTCTCACGGCAGTGTAGGTCTATTTTGATATTAAGCACGGTGATGAAGAGCTGGGAAAGATAGTCATAGGCCTCTACGGCAAAACCGTGCCAAAGTTATGTCCAATCTGCTCCGGTTTTGAGGGTTGCACTAATATTCGTACAGACTGCCGAGAACTTTAGGTAGCCTTTTACCCGCTCGAAACGAAAACACCATGCTAATCCATTGTAGAGCGTTAGCCACCGGAGAAAAGGGATATGGCTACGAGGGGTCCAGTTTCCACCGTGTCATCAAATCTTTCATGATTCAAGGCGGCGATTTCACCAATGGCGACGGTAGGGATCTCGACAGCCATTGTTCGTATCTTTACTGATGGAGGAGGCAGGAACTGGCGGTAAATCCATATATGGGGCCAAGTTTCCTGACGAGAACTTCAAGTTGAAGCACACCAGGAAAGGACTGCTCAGTGGGTCGATGAATGATCTCGTCATGTCGAATGGCTTGCTCAACTTGTACTAGGCATGGCCAACTCCGGCAAAGACACGAACGGAAGCCAGTTCTTCATCACCACAGTCGTGACCTCTTGGCTGGACGGGCGCCATGTCGTGTTTGGCGAAGTTCTTGAGGGGTTTGATGTGGTAGAGCAGATTGAAAACATCAAGACGGGCCCTGGTGACAAACCTGTTCAACCGGTTAAGATTGCCAAGAGCGGCGAGATGGAAGTCCCGGAAGAAGGTATTCACGCCGAACTCTGAGCACACTCGGCCATTGCGCCATGCGGTTGGAATCGCTGATACTTCATTGTTATCGGAAAAAGCTGTCGACGATCGTAAGCCCGACTTTAGAGGGCGCACCCGGGAGCAAAGCAGTGAGACTTTTGCGGAAGAACATACCGACCTGATGGGATTGACTCGAACGCAATGGGCTGGGATCTTGCTGGTTCTTATAGTGGCAGTTGCCCTCTTGCGGATGGTGACGCGGAAGCAGCCTGCTGGAGCAGCACGGCTGGACTGATGAAGCGCATATCTTCACAGAGCTGGATCCATCCTTGTGTGGTCCGTCGAAAATGTTTTCGCTTTTCATGGAACCAATGTATCCACTTGAGAGCTGGAAGTCGGTAGCATATAACCACCCAGTAACTTGCGTCCACTAAACATCACTAAAATCCACCGCCGTCGGCCTATATGTGCCGGGCCCTATGTAGATAGAAAACAACAAGCACTTTATCCCCGTATCGAGCTATCCACAGCTATAACTACATAAACCCAATATGGTACAGAGAAACGTAATATGCCTCTAAAGAAGCAGGCCACATGTGGTAGGGCGAAGAATGATAGTAGTAGAGCTGATGGCTAGTCAAAAATGTATATTTATTGAATAGTAACTATGGGAATTCATCAAGTGATCCAGGCGCCACTGGGGTAGGGGTAACCTCCAACTTTGCCAAGAGGGGTCTATCAGAGTCAAATCTGAAGAATTCCAGCGAGTTTAGTTGGGCCCGGAGTTCGAGTCTCCGGTGACGCAAAGATGCTAAATTTTTTTTTTCTTTCTCTCCTTTCTTCTTAGAAGAAGAACTCACTACTACTTCCGTTTTGCATGACAAGACTACCTCAAATATTTTGTATGAGGTTGACCTTAGTGTGCGCGAACAGCTGACCGAGCAATGACTGCTTGTCTAGCGGGTAGCTTGGCACTCCAGGGCTTGCCGGGGACCGGGTTGGCCGATAAAGGCCAACAATTGAATCTCAAATATCTTCAACTCAATAGCTCGTTTAGTGGACCTCAATTTCTCACCCCATGAATATCCGCTGCTTATACCACCAGGCAACAAGGCATCATACAGTTCTATTAGGCTGTCTACATACGTTACCTATGTACTATCTACCTGCAATATGCGACTGCGCGAGGCTGGCTGGTGGAGCAAGAGGACCTCGGGAGCTACAATATTTGGGCAGTTGTGTGGGGACTATGTGGAGCCTCCAGGACAGGGATCAATACCCATTGAAAGCTAATAGTCCCAGCTACGAACGTTCCGGCACCAGCACCATCACACGCTTCGACAAGGATTTGAAACAGCCCTGTAGGAAAGGGCTGTTAATTCGGTTAACTCCACATCAGACTGAATGACAAGATCTAAGCAACTGCCCGAAGCAGACGGTCCTAGTGGGGCCGGGGTCCACCCCCGACTTCCAAGTATTTTCACTGCTTTAAATGTCGAAACTCCCCCTTTGTATCGAAAATGCCCCGCGTGGGCTGGATATCAGCAGAGATGCCAAGTTGTGAGATGAGTCTGATCTTTTACTTTAAACACCATAATGGAACCTCGACCTTGCTGCTGGGTTTTCTTCACGTCTTCATTGGCGAAATCAAGAAAGTCTTCCAACACATCCTCTCTTCACTCGTTTAAATTATATTTCCGTTCACTCTTGGGATCTATTCCCCAGTCGCTCTTTGTCATCACTTCTTTATCCACTCGATTTGGAAGTATGCACATCGGATTAGTTCTTTCCTGTCTCCTGACATTGGCTGCCGCGGGCGCCAACATACCAGATCAGTACCGCGATGTCGTCCGCCGTGCTCCAGCGTCGAGATGTCGCCAGAGCGTTGACAAGCAATTCTCCATGAAAGTTGTTCCTCGGGGAGACTCTTCCGGAGTGAGTCATATCGCCCAGTAATGGCCTATATATCCATTCCCTCGACTGCATCCTCTCCCGGGGTTTCAAAAGCGTCGCATCGAGCAACTGGCATGATCGCTCATGACTGACTGCCGTTAAGCAGCGCATACCTACCGGAGCTTGCGGTAAGCAACCTGGAGCTAGATGGACGTTGAAGGACGGCGAGATAACCACAGGCGATGGGATCGCCTTCTACGTCTCTGTCAATGGCGAGTTAGCAACCTACCACAACACAGGGAATGGGGGTGCCGACTATCCAGATGCTAGACGCCACGTGGGAGGCCTTTCCATCTGCGGAGACGGCAAGATCGCTGTTAATGGAAAGAGGGATTTCTACCAGTGCACTTGGAAGGACAATAGAGGTGGTGAGAAGATATACGAAACGAAAAAACCTTCCGCGAAAAGTTGTGAACCTGTGTCTTACGTGGCCACTCTATGTGACGACAGTTGAAGGTAAACGGGTATTGACAATCTAGCATTTTCAAATTTGGAGCAAGCAGATATCAGACGGCACCAACGGAATACCAAGTACCGCAGATGTATATTTACCTTCTGAATTGCGTATATGGGCGTAACACAGACTTAGAAGACCCACTCGAAAGCATATCTATTAATCTACGATAGATTTCGGTCAAGTCAAAAGATGTAGATTCCTGCAAGAGACCTTAACGCTGCCCTTGCACTAACCCAAAGAACTGTGTAAGTTTAATTGATGATGCACTTCTCAACAGCTAAGAATTGGGTTTCTTATTCACCACGCAAAGATTGGACTGACAAGAAGACAGAAAGCACTGGTATTGGATACCCGCTCCTGAGTGTACTCAAAAGAATGACAGAAATTAAATACAGGATTGCATGGACATTACAATGTTTGATGGCTTTGTGCTGCCGCGTGTCGGTGTTGTGAGGAGCGAGATCCCACGTTGATATCTTCGCAGATGCCGTTCGATCGTTGCTTGATGAGGTCTGTCCTTGCTTCCAAACTAAGTTCGTCCCTGCGTCAGTCAACAGACTCAACATATGGTCTCAAGATCCTCACCTCAATTGCCTACAAGCAGCTAGCCAGCTCCGTAACCTCCTTGCAGCCGTCTTTGCCAAGCTGCCACTGGTCGCAGAGAGTGTCGCATTCGACGCCTGGCCTGACGAAGACGCGGCCCTCCTGACTGGGCCAGGGCAGACGCCATTGCGCGGAGGGATCGGCGCCAACCTTCCTTGGGTCCGCCTTGTAGCCAGCACGGCAGGCACAGTAGTTAGGGCCCGGGGTACTGCCCTGGTGTCCCCAGATGTAGATGCAAGACGTGGTAGAATGGCACTTGTTGAACTCGGGAAGAGGGTTGCACGTCAAACAGGAGATGGGCGCTCCACGTGCTTCCAGCGAGTCCAGACCCGGAAGGGCAGAGGCCACGGAGGCGATGAGAGTGAGAGCGAAAGCGATGGACTTCATGGCGAGGAGCTGTTTGGTTGAGTGGAAACTTCACGAGATTTGATGCTGAAGCTGCTGAGACTGAATGAGACCAGGGACGAAGGGGTCCTGTCCGCTCTTATATATAAAATTCAAGTAGCGGCTTCAAGCGCGTCATCCGGGTGATCTGTTTATTGGCACTTCAGAATCCGCACCAGAATCGTACGCCATCATTGAGCAGGTGGTGAGAGGCCTCAGCGTGGTGGTATTGGTGACTCGTCGTGGGCTGAATACACCGGATTCAATTTGGAGGTCTCGATAGTAACTCCTCACTTCCGTTCTTTCGGTGGCCCCGGATATGTCGGCTGCAAACATTGATTGAGCGCCTGACATCTGAATGTTTGCGAATACCGAAACGGGAGCCTTGCTTCTGCTCGACGTTGGCCATACCAGCGCAGTCTCTGATTGGAGCAACACATTGAATCATTTGCCTCGAAGACCAGTCTCTTTCGATTCACCGAGCGGAGAAGCTATGTAATCTTCGCTCGTTCGCTCAAATAGTCATATTATTCTCTGCTAAGCCACCAAGTCGACAGCCATAAGCCGGCTCTATTTTTGGAGACAGACCTGCGCTTGGGAAATTCAGTTCACGTGGTTTACGTACTAAACAACGGTCATCTGCAAACCTCTGGGATGGCATGAATTCTAACGTCCTGCACTGTAACGCTGAGCGGAGAGTGTGACTGCATATGGACACTGCGGCTGATAATGGGACGACTATTGAGCCCAAACGCGCGCAGTTGAAAGGATGATGGTGTAAGAGAGGGCGTCCGCACGCGAAGAAAACATTATTGACGCCTGCCTGGTTGCATTGCTTTGGGAGGCCGCGGTGGTCACGAGCACATTAAACGCAAAAACAATTGATTTCCTTTACCGCCTCGCACCTGGGCAAGCTACCGAAGTCTGGAGCAATGATTCCGCAACCAAGGGAAATCCTTCCATAACCGCGACTCCGGTAATCTCGGCACGAAGGCACAAAATTTCGCCCTGACGGTGATGGAAACTTCGAGAGCAAAACTCCCGGAAATCGTCAGAACGCAATCCTCGTTACAGCGGTCGGACGAGAACATCATCATCCACGCAATGGGTGAGAATACCGTCACGCTGTTGACTCTGCCACTCGAACTCCGCTGCGAAATCTACAAAGTCTTGTCCACGCAGCGGCTGCCCGTGAAGAAGCTCCTCCAACTGCTTTTGACCTGCCGCCAGGTGTACAAAGAAGCTCATCTGCTCGCGTTCTCTCTCGTCACATTCCGGTTGTCTCATTGGCTTATAGAGACGAGTATCAAAAACCTGGACGTGTTGATGGAGGATTCTCTCTGCGCTTTTCGCGCCTTATATATCGACGACTTGGCTTTGCTGAACTACGACGCAAAAGGCAGGGTCTTGGATCTGTGCCGAAGACTCCCTAAACTGGAGCGCCTGCAGCTGAGCCAGGCCCACGGATTCCTTCTCCGCGATACAAAGATACAGCTCCTGCGGCTAATACCGCTCCTTCAAACCCTCTTAGCCTCCGCAAAGACCTTACGACTGATCAAAGTATCGTATCAACCGGTATATGGGATGGAGATACCGTGGGCTCAAATCATAAGCACAGCTAGAGGAGCGGAGGCGGAAGCACATGCTTGGACTTTCTCGCTGAGGGAAACGAGGACTGAGGTTGAAGATCAAGCTGGTGACTACGTCAATCTGGCTGATGGGCCGATTGAATGTTACGGCAGGAAGACCACCATCACCCTGGCTGTCTGCCGTTGTGGTGTTGAATGACCAGCGCGTGCTTGTATGTGCTGATTCTTTGGAGGAAAATGGTTGACAGCAACGATTCAGTGTAAGCATTTCAGATGCTGGACTGTTAGAGGATAGGCATTCGTGATACTACATAGGTATGTAACGAGAAATCTGAAAGGTATGAGATACGTAGTTCCTGAGTAATCTCAGTCAGCAGTTTACCAGGGGTGCTCTCATTCATTCCATCCTAATGGTTCGAGCAACAGCGTAACATAGTAAGCTGTGATGAAGCTCTTCAAGGTTACCAGGCGTCAAACCCGTGAGCCTAGGAAATGCATTCTCCAACACCTACGTACATCGAGCTTGACTGACATTCCAGATTTTAGCACACTCATCATCAGGCAAGCCCCTCAAACCGCTGCCCGAGCTCTATTCTAGCCATCACCTCAGCATATCGAAGATTGCGCATCTCTCGCCTCCGGGATTTTCTTCCCCCTTGAGCTGCAATAATAAGCACGAGGCCCATTGATAACGGAGCTACCATTCTGGCACAGTAAACGGTTGATTACAATCCATAACTGCCAGAGGTCTTTCCTTACACTGCGGACCACTTTCGTCCGCAAAGACTTTCCGTCCCTCTCGCTTGCACACGAAATTCTTATTGGCGTAGATGAGCCGCGTTCCGCACAGGACGAACCCGTCTTCAGGTTTACCATAGTTCGGGGGTGAATCCGCGATCTCCAGGGCACCATCAGATGCTCCAATGAGGAACCGTGGCTTCTTCTTGTCGTCCAAGGTACTATCCCCGACCCTCGGTATTGGATTATCCATCATCGTTAGGATCCCGTTCTTCAAGGAGAAATGCTCTTTATAGCAGTAGTTGTTGCGGACCTGAGATGTGCGTGTGAGCGAGCACTGACTAGATGAATCATCATTCCGACTTCCACTCACCCACTTCCACGGAGTTGAAGCATCGTAGATGTCAAAGGTGAGCTTCCCATCTCGGTATGTGTGAGTGCATGCGGCATCAGCTTCGGGGGCGGGCAATGCAGACACCACAGCGGGGGCCAGTAACAGACTGATTGCGAAGGAGAGGACCTTCATCTTGTATGTTAGGCGTGAGAGAATCTCAAAGGACGCGCGTGAATCGATATTAAACATCAGCAGCCAAATGGCGGGACACTTGTACAGCTTTATTTTCCCCTGAATGAGGTCCCATCTCGGTCATTAAAGAGGAACCTCATTCCTATGCGAGCCGGACTCAACAGCAATACTATCAAATGCCTGAATTTTAGAGACGCTTGAGCGCGTTTGTGGCCAGATTCAGTTCGACCTACCTTTCGAGCGCTGGAATACGAGGTCGTCTATGATCTCCACATTACCAACCCAGACAGTATCTTTGTAGGTCGGTAATCAACTGCGGCAGGGTCCATATTGATACCCGATTTTGTTATGAGATCCACCTCGAAAAGAAGACAGGCGACGAGGCGAGTCCCCGAAAAAGGTAACGGCGAGATGTCGTGAGATACCCAGGCTTGGCGCTACTGCGAAGGACGATCGTGGGTAAGCAAGTACCTATGTACTTTATGCCAAGCTGCGTTCCGTATCGTGTCACGCGAGACCGGCTTTGTCTCGACTCCGAGCAGCTGCTCAAAGACCAGCATGACACTATTCCTATTATCATAGTATATAGTAGGCTTCCTGCAAGCATTTGGCAATCTTGCATGGCACTTCTTCCTCATCTCGTCACTTTATCATTCAAGTAAACGTTCCCTCTCTGTGCTTCGCCATGGCGGTCAAAGCAGTCATTCCGTTCCTGGTTGCTATGATGCTGCTAACCGGCGTCTGCAACACGCTACTCACAAAGTATCAGGTATGTCATATCTAGGTCTACCATGACAAGCCGATGTTATTGTGTCTAGCTAAGGATCCGTCGCGCAGGACATGCAGTGCGTGCGAAACTGCGAGTCCCCTAACCCGAAACACCGCAGACACTTCCAGCAGCCGGTCATTCAGACAGCGCAGATGTTCATGGGCGAGATGGGCTGCTGGCTCGTGGTGGCAGGGTTCGCAGTCTACAGGAGATACGCTGGGCTGAGCGCATCGGGGGGTTACCGCCGCGTGAGCACCGTGCCGGACGGGGACACCACCGTCGCCGAGGAAGGTTATGACGGCTCGGAACAGGCGGATGGCACTGCGTCTGAGTCCGTCGTCAAGCCTCTGGTTACGCCGACGCACCCTCCGGATCACGAGCACCGCCCTCTGACGGGCTGGCGAACGGTCCTTCTCGCAATACCTGCCTGCTGTGACATCACCGGGACCACGCTCATGAACGTTGGTCTGCTCTTTGTCGCCGCCAGTATCTACCAGATGACCCGTGGAGCGCTGGTCCTTTTCACGGGACTCCTCAGCGTCCTCTTCCTGCGGCGGAGACTGGCACCGTATAAATGGCTTGGACTGTTCATAGTCATGGCAGGAGTGGCCATTGTCGGCTTGGCGGGCGCGATCGCTCCCGACCACAAGGCAGTACCGTCAGAAAAGGCAGCAGTTCTGGGAGGCGGATGGCATCAGGACATCAAAGAACAGTTCGACAAGGGCCTGGATCTCGCAGTCGGGAGAAGGAGCGCCTCAGATTTCGAAGTGGAAACAGAGAGATCACCTCTTGCGGTGCAGACCATTGTTGGCGTTTTGCTCATCGCTTGCGCTCAGATATTTACCGCGACGCAGTTCGTCGTGGAGGAACGCATCATGGAACGTTACTCCATCGGACCTCTGGAGATGGTTGGCTGGGAAGGTGTTTTCGGATTCGGCGTTACCGTGCTGGGCATGGTGATAATGCACTTTGCTGTGGGACGTACTGATGCGGGACGATATGGTTATTTTGATATTATAGAGGGTCTTCGCGAGATCACGCATTACCGAACAATCGCAATCAGCAGCGTACTGATTATGATTAGCATTGGGTGAGTTCCCCTTTTTTATGATCAGGCCTCTCTAACCCGAGTCACCCAGGGGCTTCAATTTCTTCGGACTATCCGTCACACGCCGTCTTTCTGCCACTCCGCGCGCGACCATCGACACATGTCGTACTCTATTCATATGGCTTGTCAGCCTCGGTCTCGGCTGGGAGACTTTCAAGTGGCTTCAGGTCCTTGGATTCGTCTTGCTCGTGTACGGTACTTTCCTCGTGAACGACGTCGTCGCTCCTCCGCTAAGGGCGTATCTGGGATGGCGGACGAGGTCGGAAGAGCTTTTGCCTGAAGGGCCGATTGAGCACAATTAGGTTTTGGTCACTGGTAGCATGTCAGCTTCATTCAATGTGCATGGCCGGCGTTGTTGTTGGGTGAGGAGCCTTAGTTGTAGAACGGGGAGGCGCGTTGGTTTCGACTAGTCTGGGCCAACTCCTGATAGATTTGTGTCCCAGAGGATAATTCTGTTCTGTAAGTAGCTGTCTACTACGTAATCATCTGACTGCGTATATATGGAAATATCTGATAAGCTTATAGACAAACTTGATCAGTGAACACTGTTATCGCGCGTCTTGAATAGCGACATACAACACCAACAGTCCAAAATGGGAAGGAATAGTACTCATAGTCGACATCTGTCACGCCAATTCTCGCAAATTCCTTTGAACCCTTTGATACAAACACCAATCATCCCATCACAGTAATGCCGACATGCTGACATCACACATACGCATTCGTCACCCGCTAAAAGCCGTGCCGGACGCAGAGGACATCTTCTCCTCGTCCATTGGACTTCTCTTCACCGACGACTTGTGCACACAGCACGGAGAGCCCGGGGCGCAGATCATATATCGTAGCCGCTACGGCGACATTGAGCTGAACGTGGCGGATCCGCAGAGGGAGGAAGAAAGGACCAAATTCGCGCACTATCTGTGGAATGCCGGCGTACTGATGAGCGAGCTGATCAGTGAGCCCCGAGATGTTGGTAGGATTGGAAGGGATGAGAGCTTCGGAGGTTACGTCTCTGTGAAGGGGGAGAGCGTGCTCGAGTTGGGAGCAGGTGTGTTGAAAGAAAGATCTGAGCATGGCTATATGTGGAGCAATCTATGAGAGCGAGAGGAAACAGCTGAAGACTGATGAAGTGGCATGGTAGGAGTTGGGCTTGGGGGTATAGTGAGCGCGTTGGCTGGTGCGAAGCACGTCAGTCACTTTCACGACCTCTTCCGTGCTTCTGATACTGAAACCTTTGGTGATAACAGGTGACGATCACGGATTATCCTTCCGCGGCAATACTCTCGACGATAAGCGCGAACGTGTCCAAGAACCTGCAAGAAGCAAGACGACCCGTTGTTCAAGGTCACGAATGGGGCAATCTCTCTTCAGATTTCGCCATTGCTCACGCTCATCGGTACACTCGGGTTCTGGCCTCGGACTGCCTTTGGATGCAGCACGAGCACGACAATCTGCACCGCTCCATGGCGCATTTCCTCGCATTGGATACTGCAGCGCGGGCACTGGTGGTTGCCGGTTTCCACACCGGACATGGGATTGTGGCTGCTTTCTTCGACGAAGAGGAGCTCGAACGGGTAGGGCTAGAAGTCGATTACATTGCAGAAGTCGACGTGTACGGCAGATGTAGGAAGCTGAGGGGTGTGACTGGTGTGCCGGTAGAAGATATCGGCGAGAAGAGGAAATGGCTTGTGGTTGCGACTCTAAAGTGGGGAAAGGAGTTTTGTTGAGATCTAGAGAACATTGATTGCGCAGCGACAGCAACTTGTTAGATGCTGCCCAGGTGGGAATCAGGACAGAAATTCTTAGGTATCGGTTAGTTCGTCAGAGCTCTCTATGTCGAAAACAGAGAGTCACGACACTCTGTCCAGTCATGCCTCCGAAGACAAAACTTGGATAGCGCACCCGGCCATGGAGTTCGAGGCTTCCACCCTCAAACCAGCCTTTCAGCTCTTCCTCTGTCCAGTTGCAACTGGTGATCAAGACCACACCTCCAGGACGCACCAACGCCTCCACGCGGTCTCGATATCCTTCGCAGAGACGTCGTCCCGTGGCTTCAGTTGCACTGCTGAGACTCACTGCATCAAATGTGCCCTTGTCGATCACAGCATCAAAGCCGTCCTCAAGCCACGAAGGCGGAGGCGACAGGTCAGCGAAGATATCGTGCTGAGCAAAATGAATTGCGGCCTGTCGCCCGTCACCGCCATCTCTTTCTTGAGCGGCAGCTCGAGCATTCGACGCAGCCTGTGCGAGCTTGATCGCTGCTTCGCTGTAGTCGATGCCTACCATCCTGCCCGTCCAGCCATCGGTGCGCAGTGAGAACAACATATGGCCATTGCCGCAACCCAGATCGATGAACGACGTGGCTGAACGTGCAGAGTCTGAATAGCCGTTGAGTGGATCTTCTTCCTTTAAGAGTAGGCCCTCCTCTTCGAGCTCTTCGAGGTACGCCAGCATCTTCTCCTCCGCTCCGGAGTCAGAGAACCAGACCGTACCTTCGTTGTCCGGGTCATTGGCATGGTTGACAAGCTCCCGGGCATATGATTCGTCCCAGCTGACACAGCGAGTGGTCAGCCAGCGCCGTGCGTCGTTCCTGAAGAGATGCTGACGGACTACTCTTTGGTGCCCAGCTTACTGGGCGTCAGATGAGTGGGGGTCATAGAGGATGGCATGGCCTGTGGATATTAAGATGTGCACCTGGCTTGGCTTCGGCTTGAGTCTTGCACGCAATAATCTCAAATGGCTCTTTGGTGGCGTATCTGAAAGCTTGTTACTAGAATTTTGCAAAGGTGATTGATCTGTGAGGATAGCCACAGAGCGAAAGAATTCTGGAGCTAAGGGTATAATTCCACGATTAGACGCGTGGGCTTGCCTCCTCACAATCCTCTAACCACCACTTCTTGCGGCTTCCCGGCACCGTCAATTTATTTTTATTTCAGGGGGTCTCCATTTAAATGTGCCACCAAAATCCTAACAACACGAACATGGTTTCTCTGCGGACCTAATCCTCACATAGGGGTCGCCTGAATTCGCGTGCACTTGCTAGCCAGGTAACAAGTCATACATCGCCGATGATGCAGTCTCGACCGTCAAGGCTTTTCATATCGAGCAGTTCCTTATGTGGTTGAATATACAAAAGAAGATCGAGGAGATGTCTACAAGGCTATGCTTTTTGAGGGCAAAGTGCTGCCGAAATGCATATATCGAGCAATTGCGACAATTGGCCCAGTCGGCTGAGATTTCGATGGGTCGACATTTCTGCACGATGGTCTATCCATCATGGCGCCGTTCCACCCTGACGTTCGAGGCTAAGATGTCCTGTCGCTTGCGTCACCTGCATTCAGAAGAGAAGCCTCGTTACTTCTGCGCTCTGCAGGTGCGAAGTCGCCATTGATACCTCACCGACTGAGTTCATGGCCATGAACTCCTGGAGACGCAGGATGGACCAAGGCTATTCCTGGAACTCCGGCACGACATTGGCTCCGGACCGGACCCGGTGGCCCTGAATGGGCTGTGCTAGCGGTCATTCAATGCAGACGCCAGCAATGCTTTCGAACCGAGTCGATTCAAGCGCGAGACGGATCTCCATTGCCGCCGTTACCTGAGGCGTAAGTTGGTCCGGCAATGACTCAATAAAGATCACTCAATGCATTGACAGGGTCGCACTGCCATGCAGCAGTTGTGTCCTGGCTGTAATTGCAGCGGTCTCAGATACAGAAGAATTTACGTCTCGAAGAATAACAGATCGAAATCCCGGATGTCGATGACAGGAATGATGCTTGAGCGTTGAGGTAGAGAGAGCTGACTCGGTTGCGAAACAAAGAGATGAGATATAGCTCGTATCATCTTCTCCGGTGACGTCTGCAGGGACGCATCGGGACGGAGATTGCTGCGTTCTCGACGTAACACTAGTCATGGAACAAACGCATGGATGCTCAGCTTCAAAGACCGACGGAACTTGCCCAGGTGTAAAGTACGCGGTGGACGTCACATCACATAATCCGAGAAACTGTTGTCATGAAGAGCTTCGCGCGTACCCACACATCATTGCAGTTCAAACGCCGCCATCAGTCATCTCCGCTCAAAGTACAAAGTGTGTTCGCTTCTTGAAAAGACCTTGCTTCAGGCCGCTCAGGGCATGAAGCATGCTCGTCCCTCGCCATGTCAACAAGCAGGCCGGTAAGGCCGGGGTGCGTTCAGGAACCGGACCAGGCAGGATGTCTTGTCAACTGAAACCATCTGAGCCAAAGCAGCTGCTCGGCCGGGCAGAGGAGCCTTTATGACCTCACGAAAGGACTGCAAACCCGGGATTGGGGCAGGGAAAGAAGGTTAAACGTGCATTGGGCAAGGGATCTG
>QQTW01002556.1_pt1 | contig 13256 bp, 7 predicted proteins | sample 1904831 | NCBI WGS metagenome assembly QQTW01 (sample SAMN09435610, study PRJNA476489) | Subsurface metagenome, whole genome shotgun sequencing project. | reverse complement strand
GCGTCCAGAGCGACCATGAGCACGATCACGCACAGCGCGCCGAAGGCGGCGAAGAAGCGCCAGTCAGTCTTGAAGGACAGGGCGTCGGGTTTTGGGGCTGGTGAGAGCTCTCTGGGGGAGCTGGGGTCGGCCACGGCCGTCGGGGCTTTTTCGACGGGCGTTGGGACATCTTGCCCTGGCTGCTCGGACATCATGGGCGGCTTGAGGCTTTTTCTCTTGCTTGTGTGGAATAGAGATGCTTGAAGATACGAACAAATATACTAGAAGCACATGAAGAAAATATATAAAGGAAGCATCTAATCGAACCTCACACTTATCCCAAAGGAAAAGAAGCTTTTGCTCACGTAGGACAGCTCCATCCTCATATACTCCTTCTCACCATCCACCACCGTCCCATCATGCGCAACCCTTTCATGATGATTCGGCACCCCGACGGACGTTGCAAACTAATTCCCGCCGGACATCCCCAATCCCATCCGTCACGCAACTCTTTAGGCGCACATGGGGTCAGAGGTCCACGGGTATGCGCAAACGCGGGCAAACCTTGCCCCACCTCTGGCCGGATGCCCGCGGGCGCGCCTGCTCAGGGCTGTCACTGCGTCAGTGCCGCGCGCGAGAATCGGGCTCCGGCCCCAGGCGGGGCGAAGTTGTCCCGACGGGCTCCGCCGGCCGACCGGGCGAGAATCCTTCATTATGCAGAATCAGCTCTTGTTTTGTGACAACGTCGGAGCCACAATGGGAATGATGACGACTCGAATGCTATATACATGTATATACAGAGTCTGGTGTGATATTCTGTAGAGAATGAAATATTGAAATGAATAGGGGAGACATATAACACCGGGGAAAGGTTCGTGGATGATGAGGATTTGTCCTGTTCCTTCAGCTTTGGCATTAACAAGCCCATCTTATTGTTAATAATAGTGATGCTACGCTTTCGTGCCCATGTCGTCCTCCTATGCAAGTATACTCCAAGGCCTTTCAACGCTGATCAACCGCGTTCTCCAGACTTCTGAACAAGACACTAATATCTCATCTTCATCGAGACCTATACCCCACTAGACAGTCGAAATCTTCATCTTTCAGGTCTCGCACATCCCTACGATCGTCCGGAACGAGCTTTGCTCTTAGACGACCGACGACCTTGAAAGCAAGGCTCGCTTTTAGCGATTCTCCCAGCTCCTGCAGCAGCTTCGCCTTGACCCAAGTAGTCCGCGCCAGTTCGGGCTGAAATATATCGGCGTTGAGGGTCCAACACTCCAAAGCAGCATTTAGCATGACTCTACGATTCTTGGTCAATGAACAGTGCACAAGGGATTGAGAAAAGCAACGCTTCTCTATGGAGCCGCTTACATGGCGTCTTGGTATTGTCCCCGCCTGATCAAATGTAGAGCGCATATGTGCCGCAAATCTGCTGCGAGGAAAGATCTTACACCCATCGAGTCGACAAAGTATTGCAGAGCCTTCTTGTGGTAATCGTACGACTCATCCCACCGCCCTTGGAGTTTGCGGACGTTCCCAAGGGCTTGGAAAATTCGCGCGATTCTAGAAACCGGCATCAGCAAAGGTTACACTTCCGGCCCGGCTCGAGTTCATGCTTCGCGGATCATTCAAGGTTGACTCACCTCAACCCGACAACGCTACCAGTTGACTCCCAAAGTTTCACGCAGTCCATCATGAGCGTTTCTGCGAGTTCTATATCACCTCGAAGAAGCAGCGCCATTGCATAATTGGCATCTCGAGACAGGAGATGCGTTATTCCTATCTTTTTCCTGACATCCATCTCCTGCTTGAAAAACTCGACAGCCTCGTCCAATTGTCCCGCCTGAGCAAGAGAAGTTCCCATCTCAGCGTAAGCGTTCCCTAGACGCGCATCCACGAAATCGGGACCGACACTTGCGCAGATAGATTTCTGCATGGCTATGAAAGTCTCCTTATGTTTAAGCGATAGTTGAAATTCGTTAGTGTCAGTATACATCACGCCAAGGCAGAAGTGGATGTTGCATAGCACAGTCTCGCTGTCATCACCTGGTATGGATTCACATATACTCTGTGAGATGTCAAAGAACCCATCGAAGCCCCGAAACCGGCCTTTTTCCCATTGATACCTTGTGCAATGTTAGAACGAGTACCATTTGGAGAACAGGTTGGGAAATAGAATGAACTCTCAGCTTACCAGGCGGCGTCGGTCAGCAGTGCTGCAAATCGGATCCTAGTGCCGTCGCTACAGCTGGACAATAGCGGCAGCATCTGCTTCAAGCGCAGTATGTGAGGATACAAGGCTGCACAAAGCGGGTACCGTGATATTGATAGTCGTGTATCAGCCGCCGTGTGTTGTAACAACGAGGATGGTTTTGTCGGTGCTGGCATCGCTGGCGGCCAGGTCTGCCATAGCTGGTTTATCATGATCTCTAAGACTGTGACCATCTCCTCGTTACTGATACTAAGTCTTATTGCGTCTTGAACCAACCGATGGACTGAAATATGATAATGGGAGAGTTCCGTCTTCTTCTTATCTCTTCGTATCAAGGACGACTGGGACAACTCCGCACGCGCTTCATTGAACTTAGCCCTCGTGAAGGTTGACGAGGCGAACATTGCCACTGCGGCATCGAAGAGGATACTCTCTTGTATGACATCGGGGTCCATGAACAACATAATTTTCAGAAGGCCCTTGGCCTCCACTGAGAGTTTCTCGAAGGCCCACACGGTCGCGATATTATGCCTGTAAGCCTTCGTGCTGGTGTTGTATTTTGTGCCATACAAGGCTGTTCGGTGGTCTTCTTCTTCATAGATGGATTGAAATTCGCTCAGGCTGAGATCTTGACGACGGATGATGCCAGCCATCTGAGCAATCGCAAGAGGCAGTCCAGCAAGGCTCCTTGAGATATTTCTTGCAATGTCCTCGGCATCATCCTCTGCACTACCGTCGGACTCGGTGAGCTTCAGTAGAAGAGCACCACCTTCGATATCGCTCAACGGCTCCAAGTCCATCCCTGATGATTGTGAAGAGAACAGTCGCTTCGCCAACGGATCCCGACTTGTAATCAGAACACTGCCCGGACCCTCAGGCCAGTAATCACCAAGCAGTTTGGGGTCATCCGCGTTGTCGAAGATCAAAAGCCAAGATGCGTCCATACCAGACGAAGCTATAGAACTGATGTCTTCTGTGATGGTGGCATTTCCCTTGACAGGATTTGCGAGCCAGCCTCTTACCAGAGATCGCGAAACAATCTGATTATTGGCTTCTTCGGCCGTTTCAAGCCCCAACTTGATCGATATGTCCACGAAACACTGGTCCAGTTTGGCAGGTTCATCGGCTCTAACCCAAAAGATTGCGTCAAACTTGTCCCTATGTCTCAGAGCGAATTCGGTGGCGAGTTCTGTCTTGCCCATGCCCCCCAGTCCACAGAGAGCGAATTGCTTTAACCCTGATTGAGATCCCTTGCCCTCTTCCCCTGGCAGCAACGCGTATTGCATAGTGTCCAGAATGTGTTGTTGCCCGAAGAAGACCCGACTAGGATCGTTGGTTTCCAGTATAATACAAGGCAAGGTTACAGCTATTTTTTGAGGGACATCGGCATGCATTGGACGTATCATCTCGAAACCCTGATCGCTGGATCCAGCTGCCGGTCGACCGCTCGAGTCGCGGAAATTGTGCGACACTCGCTCCTCTATTGGTTTCCCAATCAGAAAAAGTACCTCCAACATGGTTTAGGATACTCACCTGTGATTGAATTGGTTTCACTGTTGACTGGCGAATACGTACTAGTGGTGGCATGCTTGAAATCTACTACGAGGACATAAGCAATGGGCACATCTCGTAAGTGAAGTGCTAGCAACTTACACGCTGCTAATCTGGCTAAGACAACCACCTCAGCCTCGGTCAGTGCATCCCGTATGAACTGTTCGAGCGCGTTCTCGCTGGGCTTGCCCGCAGCCTCTACTCGATAAAGTGCTGCGTGTTCCAGGGGAAAGCTCTGGGTGGTCTCAAACGGAGATTTGGTGGTACAAAGCGGTTCGTCTGTTAACTGCGAAAGATTGAGAGCCTGATCTCGAAATGATGACAATCACTTACTAGCAAGCTCTTCGTTCTTAACATACTCTTATAAACCCTTGTCTTTTCGCTTTCCGTGACACTGAGCACTGGTGCTTGGATGTTGACCACTTCAAACCGGTTCGCAAGCTGGGTCAGCATAGCTGTTTCCAAGGGAATCCGGTGTTCTGGTATAGCTAAAGGTTTCTTGAAGTTGGCGGTGCTCCCGAGAATGGCTAGCCATCTTGCTAGAGTGTCCGCGTCTGTAATGCCCCTATGGGGGGTGCCAAGGAAGATGATTCCTGCAACGGAGCCCAGTATCGACCCATAGCGGTAGGACTGCTCGTGAGCAATGCAGAGAGCCTGCTTCAGGATGAGGCCACCAAGACTGTGGCATATTCCGAACAGCGGCCGATTGTTGCCCAAATTTACCAATGCGTTGAGCAATATATCTCCCTGCACTAGAAATTCCTGACTTGACAGGTCCTTTTCATTAAATGATATTGAGTAGTCGAAGGCTACGACACGTGCGCGATTCAGGTTTTCTGGGAGGACTCTTGACAACCACTGTGACGATGAGAATACCCACTCATCGGGTTTGACGGTCGCAACGCCAGGAATCAAGAGAATGCTGAGGAACGATCAGTCATCCGGAGCTTCTCTGGAGCTAGAACCGCTCGGAGCTTACTCTACGTCGGCCTCTCCCTCTTGTCCGTCCAACAGTACTCTCAGGGAGCCGCTTCCTGGTGTCATCAAGCCGGCTCATAAAATCGCACGCCTAGAAAGCGTCGCGTTAGCCAACCCAAGAACGTAGCCCGGTAGTGGTATTTGGGGGGAAGATGTAAAGTAGCGGGGTTGAGCCGTGGGGCTGGGGACCGGCCCCAGGCAACACGACTAGGCATGTGCCACTGTGTTTGCTAGCCTGTTGCACGTTTCCAGGATGTGTGCTGTGATGGTTGTCTAAACCCTCTGAAGCAATGGTTTCGAACTAATAAATCCCTGCCCAGAGAGGCAGTAATGTATCAGTGAACGAATTCCTTCGGTTACTGTTGTTCACTTTCAGACGATTATGTACGGTCATTGATCTCTACAGGCCGCTCTGAGGGCTCCTCGAAAGGCGCGTGTGCAAAGTCTTTTCGCTGAAAAAATTCTGTGTTATTTTAGACCGTGCCGATCAGTAGATTAAACCTGTAGATGTTAGTGGATAATTGAATGGATACTTAAGCCAGGGTAAAGGTGTTCCTCAGTTACTTTGAACCAAGAACTATATCCAATTTATATACATCTGATGCTACATGTAGGTGCTTCTGGCGTTCTCGAAGACTACACCAGTCTCCTAAACTTCAAGCTGACAGTCGGAAAGTTCCAAGAGCCAAGTATGTGTGTCAACAACGTGACTGGCGCCGCGAAAATAATGTACCACCATATAGGGAGGTTTCCTTGTCCAAAGACCTGAAAATTCATCCCAAAGAGAGCGGCAGTAAACGTCAGAGGGATAAAGTAAGTCGCCAACAAGGTGAGCTTCTTCATTCTCTCCGTCTGCTCGATGGCACGTCGCGACTCCAGGATCAAGGCGCGGTTCATTTCGGAGGTCTTGGCGGAATGTACTCGGGACAGGAGCCGCAGGCAACGCTCTAAGAGGTCTTTGTAGTCCTCCACGATTACAGTAGCAGAAAAGGAGGAGAGCTGCTGTGGAGCGCTTTGGAATGCTTTAGGGTCCTTGGTTTCTGTTCCAGGAACACAACGTGCCGGCGAACGACTGTCGCGCGCCACAAGAGGGAGGCTGGTGTTCTGAAAAGAAGCAAATGGACTCTTCTCGCTGAGTACATGGAGAGATCTGATACAGTGCCGCATTTGAGCTGCATGGCGCTCTAAAATGATCTCGAAACACTGGAGGCTGTTGAAGTTCTCGCTTTGGAAACTGTCTAGTGGTTGTGGCTCCGTGAGTTTGTCCATCAGCTCATCGACCAGATTGAGAAATGCAACTTCAGAAAACGCTGCGTGAGTGAACACAGGGATCAATGCATGGAGGGGATCAGACGGTGTTTTCTTCGAGAGGTCTAACGCAGACAGCAAAGATGGGTAGTCCAGAGGGAGAGCAGATATCGATTGCGGTAAGCCTGGATGTACTGAGTGAGATGAGCGAACGGACGCGCCGGACGGAGCATCGACCTCGCCAAGCTTCCTCCAGGTCATCTTAGGATGATGTTGGATCACCGGCAAGGATGTCACCCTACTGCCAAACTCCCGGCCTCCATCATGATTCCAGGGCCCAGCGAGTGACCTTTCCAGGTCTCGACCATTGTCCATGTAGAGGATCCCTTGACGTGGTCAACATATGGCAAGATCATGACGCTTTGACGAGCTTACCAGTCCAGCCATCCCCGTTTTCTGCGACGCAAATAGAGATGCGTTGCTCAATAACAGAGTAGCGATCGCTTAATATGGAGTAATCTCGGACGATAGAATCACCACAACCAGCTGAATTCTGCAGGCTCCTCTTGTATGTAGACATTTGCTCCTGTATCGACGCTCTATGGTGAACAGAATTGTCGTATAGATTGGCGGTAGAGTATGGCATCGCATCAGTAAGAATCGTATTGATATGAATGTGCATTATGTTATTTGTTGTGTTCAACAATGATGGCATGTTGAAACAAGTACGGTGGACTGAACTGTCGAAGAAATCTAGGTGGCGGCAGAAAAACTCGGGGTCGATCCTATATGTGCTTCCAATCTCGGCAACCCACGAAGGAGATAGGAACCCTCGAGCGAACAACAGACGTCCTCTGCCCTGGTGTGACCGTGACATCGATAGCATTGAGATATCATCTTTGCTGAAAACACAGGTACGGCCTGGTCCTTGGTCGTCCAGGTCATGGAGCACGATAAGCCTATGCTTGTCGAGAAACCCGCTCTGGGTATCCTGCGAAAGTATGCCCGGACTCGGACGGAGGAGCCAATAAGAAAGCGCTGCGTAGTTGCATCCCGGGAAGCTGGATGACATAACAGACCGTTGAGAGTGCTTATAGATTGCTTGCTTGTATTCGTCTGGAGTGACTACTTGCTCATGGGCAACTCAGCAACAGTCTCTTTCATAAGGAGAACGACAAGTGAACGTACATGTCTTTTGACTACGGCGGGGCTTCGAATCGGGCGACAGCAACGGCGGTCGCGCCTCTTTGACGACGCAATCGTGTGATGTTTGAGGCTCAATGTCAGTCCGGCTATCTTCGTCGTTCGTGCTGGATGTTGTCGCGTTGTCCGTCATGACGGATCTGTTTCGACTGTTCAGAAATCGAAAAGGTCCGACAGACTGAATAGCCACGTACAGATGAAGAAGTTATGAAATCCATGACAACGTTATCGTCCTCAACCCCAGATGGTCTCAGATTCAACCTCACCAAGGGTGCTAAGCGCCGAGAGCCCATTTATCGCCCTGCCAAGGATACCTAGTAGATCGCGTATGCAATTGATTGACCTATTTTAAGCTGCGCGATCTTCCCGGTACCGACCTCGGGAGGTCTGGGCTTGTTCAGTAGCTACGCGCGGCACGTGTGGAACACGTGCGCTGTACTACATTCTCAAAGTAAAGATGTTGGCGGAAGAGAAACATGATGAAAGGAAATAGATAGTCATTCAAAATGTTTGACTTTTATGTCCTCGTACGGAGTAACGAAGTACATGTATATGATGTATGAAGTACGGAATACCTCGAAAACTCTAAGTTACTAAAATCTTCCCTGACCTAAGTTGCTAATAATAGCGTTTGGGGTTACCGAGATCAGACCGCATGCTTTCGTCTCAACTCGGAGACAAGATATTTGCCATCAGACAACCAGCAGAGCCTCCTCAGCATTCAATTGATTTCAGATTTCGTTCTTCTTGGCGAATGGAATCGGAAGAGAATGGCACCAGTATCGCTCAACCCGGCAAAAGCTTTCGCTCCAAAGCAGGAATTTGGGGCAAGGGGAGAAAGCCACCCCTGGAGGATCAAAGAGGCCCCTTGGGTCTCAGTGCCATCCACAAGCCAGTGGACGAAGCTGTCGCTGACATCGTGTTTGTGCACGGCCTGAATGGAGGCTCTCGCAAGACGTGGACCCACAACCCAGAAGACCCGGCCCTGTCCTGGCCGCACAAATGGTTATCGCGAGACCCTGACTTCCGTGACGTGAGGATACATACCTTTGGTTACGATTCTGATTGGACCAAAGGCAGTGTTCTTGATATCCTTGACTTTGCCCAATCTTTACTGGAATGGGTTATCAGTAGCCCGGAGATACCGTCTGATGAAGAGAAGCCGATGATCCTTGTCTGTCATAGCATGGGAGGTCTGGTGGCCAAGAAAGCTTATGTCCTGTCCAGACAGCATGAAAAGTATCAAAGATTCGCATCTCTCGTGCAATACATCTTTTTCCTTGCTACTCCACATCGTGGCGCTGACCTGGCCGAAGTCCTCTCCAAAATCCTAAGGATCTATACGAGCGCGAGGCCGTTCGTTGGTGATCTTCATCCGACCTCCAAGTTCATTCAGTCGATCAACGAAGAGTTTCCTCGTTATTCCGATGAGCTCAAGTTATTCTCCTTCTACGAGACCTTACCCATGGTCTTTGGTCTCAAGAAAAGCCTCGTGGTGCCCAAGGAGTCCGCAACCTTGCAGTATCCAAATGAAAGAGTTCTGTATCTTGATGCCGATCACCGTGGAGTATGTAAATTTGAATCTCCTGGCGCTCATAACTATCGTGTGGTGCGCAACGAGTTGGCGGCGGCTGTCAACTCCGTTAGGATGAATGTCAGGTTACGGCGGAAGATAGACACCGTTGAGCAGCAACGATGCGTTGATGACTGCCTTGGTATCTCGGAGCCTCCTGAAGACGACTACCTGCGAGTAGAGCCACTCAAACTTCCGGGTTCATGTGAATGGATTGGTACCCGTGTGTCATTCCGCCAGTGGCAGGAAACAGGTTGCCCCGGGATATACTGGCTCAACGCAAAACCAGGCGCTGGTAAATCAGTCCTCTGTGGCCATGTACTGAACAGCTTGCGAAATACACGCTGCGATGTATCATTTTTCTTCTTTGCCCATGGCGATACACTCAAATCTTCGCTGAGCACCTTTCTTCGCTCCATGGCTTGGCAAATGGCTTCCAAAAACATAGACATGTTTGAGCACCTGGCCGGATTGTGCAAGAGAGAACCTCAAATGGGACAGGCTGACTATCGTACCATTTGGCGGAAGCTCTTTGTCGAGTGCGCCTTGAAGTATCAACCCCAACGCCCACAGTATTGGGTCATCGATGCGCTCGACGAATGCAAGGCCGACAAGGATCTGGTGCCGTACCTGGTGCGAGCGGCTTCAACGGGCTTCATCCGCATTTTCTTGACCTCGCGAACTCTATACCATTCTTACGGTCTCCACACCGATGCCATGGTCACTGTTCACGTCGATGCTGTATCGGAAGCGACGACGAATATTGACATTCAGCTGTATGTAGAGGCTCATGCGAGGAACATTCCCGTCCACGATCGTGCTTTCGTCGCCAAATTCCTGCTCGACAAATCCAGTGGTTGTTTCTTGTGGGTGAAACTAGTCCTCCCAGAGCTCAGGCGGGGACTCACCCGAAAAGGCATCATGGAAACCCTCGAGGAGATTCCATCTGATATGGATGGATTCTACGAGCGAGTCATCCAAGACGTATCTCAACGAGCCACTGGAGCTGAAACCGTAGTTGCAATACTATATTGGACGGCATGCGCCACAAGGACCTTGACGATCGCAGAGCTCTACCAAGGGTTGAGGGTAGATCTGAATGACGAAATCGACGGAAACCTACAACACTTTGTTGAAGCCAGCTGTGGCCAGCTGGTAAACGTGGACAGCAACCACAAAGTCCGCCTGATTCATCTAACAGCTCGCGAATTCCTGTTCTCCAAGAAAAACACTGCCTTCCGTCTCAACCGAGAAGTGGGAAATAAGCGCCTAGCCATGGCGTGCTTGGAGTACCTGTCTGGACCCGAGTTGGCTCCCTCGACATCTTCAAGGCTCGTTGTCAAGAAAGGTTCCGCCGAGCGCATGGTCTTTCTATCCTACGCCTCCAATGCGCTCTTTACGCATATCAGCTTTGCGAATGCAGAGGACGACAAACTATCGAGCGCTCTTGGTCGCTTCTTAAGATCTCCCAAAGTCCTCACCTGGATTGAGCATATTTCACGTCACTCAGAACTAAGCCGTCTCGTACATGCTGGAAACACATTGAAAAAGTATGCTGCCAAACGGTTGAAGGATGTCTCGCCACCTGGATACGTGAGCCAGGACGATGCCTTGTTCGAGAAGTGGGCAACCGACCTTGTACGTCTTGTTACAAAATTCGGTCTCCATCTCCGGCAGTCCCCAGGCTCTATCTACAACCTAGTCGCACCGTTCTGTCCAAGAGAAAGTGCCATGCGACAGCAGTTCGCGTCCTCCAGCCGAGCGATCCAAGTCGGTGGCACTTCTTTGGCAATGTGGGATGATTGTGCGTTCACCGTGCTATTCCAGGAAAGGACTGCTGCTCTTGACTGCGGGCCTGGACTCTTTGCGGTCGGGTTGAAAAGTGGTGATGTTGTTGTTTTTGACGAAGTAACTTGCCAAGAGATCAAGAAACTCGAGCATGGCGAGTCGGTTCAAGAGCTACTGTTTGGACTTGTTCAACCTGTCTTAGTATCTGCTGGCCTCAGCACGATCAAGATTTGGAGAAGAGACAACTGGAAAATCCATCATAACCTGCGGCTAGAGAGTCATATCATGTCTTTAGCGTTAACTGACGAAGATAGGCTGTTACTCGCGACCTGCGTCTCCAATAAGGTATATGTATGGGAAACGCAAACCGGGGCCGAGCAGCAACGTATGTCTTGGCTGGAAGATAGCGAGGAAGGGTACTCAAGTCACTTCCAGAGCCCTCTCACCACATCAATAGCAGGAACCCAGGCACTACTTGCCGTGTCATATCGCGGCCAAAACATAATCCTCTGGGACATCGAGAAGGGCGCTACGTACGAAATTAACAGCCGGACAGGTTCATTAGACGCAACTGCCGGACTTGAGAGAGGCTACGTCTATGCCCATAGTATGATATTCAGCAGAGCATCTGACGTTCAGCTTCTGGTGGCGGCCTACAACGATGGAGTTTTGCGTCTATTTAACGTGGAGGAAGGCGTTCTCCAAGCAGAGACTGTAGCTAACGCGCACGAACTGGCTTCATCAGCAGATGGTCTTACACTCGCGTGTGGTAGCTCCGATGGAGAGATCCAACTCCTCGAACTTGAAACCCTCAAACTGTTGTACAGAATCCGAACTGACCAATGGAGAGTCCAACAGCTAGCTTTTAGCTTTGACAGCCACCGTCTTTTGAATATCCAAGCCAAGCACTGTCGGGTGTGGGACCCTCCAGTTCTTGTTCGGGGCAACTTGGATGACGAGAACACCGATACTATCCCCATGACTGCAAACACGCTGGATGTCGTGGATAGTGAGATTACACATTTGGCTGCCATCACTAGCGTCGCCGTTGCAGAGCCAGGCCACTATGCGTTTTGCGGCAAAAGTGACGGCATCGTTTACATGTACGACACTTCACTGGAGAAGCTGGAAACGGAATTTGTACGACATTCCAAGAATTCGGCTATCCTCCACGTCGAACTGAATGCTCTAGCTACGATCATCATAAGTGTGGATACTGCGAGTCGTGTTCTTGTGAACAAGCTTCACTCTGATCCGCATACCGGTTTTACTCTGGGAACTTGCCTTTTAGATTGGCTTGCTGGGGCTGCAGTGTACCAAGTTTGCATCAACACCAATGGAGACAGAATCTTGATTTCAACATCACGGGAACATATTCTTTGGGACACAGAAAAAGATCGGCCTCAAGAAATTGCCAGACTCGAATTCACGTTTCGCCGCAATTGGAGATGGAGCACTCATCCGCTCCGTTCTGACCATCTCGTGCTGATATCCGAATCGAAGGCTCACTTGTTCCATTGGCAATCCTTCGTGCGACTGTCCAAATTCGAAGGCATTGAGCTCGCTGGTGCAGCACACTCTGACCTCATCATTAAGGCCGCCAACAAGTGCTTTGATAGCCAATACTTGTCCACATCCTTCGCAGAGTCTTTCGATTACCACGCACGCTCTCAAATCTTTCTTTGGAACGCCGTGGACCTCGACCCTGAGGCGGATATCGTTCAGCCAGTATCGCAATTTCAGCCTCTCGCAGATCGGGTTCAGCATGTTATCGGTGCCTACGGCCACCGCGTAGTCTTTTTGCATCAGAATGGCTGGATTTGCTCTGCGAATGCGTCTAATTTCGACACTGAACATCATGATCGCCATTTTTTCATTCCTGAAGATTGGCTAAGTACAGTGAGGATGCTACGAATGCGAGTTCTGCACGATGGAACCATTTTGTTCGTCAAGGTGCATGAGTTAGTGTCTATCAGGAATGGATTGAACTACCGTGAGAGTGGACGAAACGGACTTAGAAAACAAACTGGGTCAGCTAAAGATTCAGCGAGTCAGAATACATTGGGAGAACTGTCGACTACGATGCACGGGACGAGGCTCAACCCGTAGTTACGAAGGGAGGTTTTGCACGGATCCGTACAGAAAATTCAATATTGATTTGTTGATTGCTCAGTGCACCTGTAAGACAATCGAGGCTGTGGAGTGATAACTTTATATGCATCACATGAACGTGGCTAGCTCAAGTCTTGAATTCTAGTATTTAATTGACATCAGATTTGTGCTGATATTTTCATAAAGTAAGACGCTAATATTTTGGCTCTGTTTCGTGTGGGATCAGAATATCAAATAGTGCATATTATACCCAAGACAAATAGGAAGAATATCTGGAGGACGAGTCACAGTTGATGGACCAAGCGGGCGGCAGAAATTATATATCTCAAGGAAGTGAGATTGGGTTCAACAGCTTCTTTAAAGGTCGATGATACTCTCGAAGCCATCAGTAGCATCGTGACCAAGTCCAGTAGAAAAAGCTCCAAAGACTCAGATAGCAAAAGAGCAAAACTCTAGCTTCCGCGAATCAACGCGGGCCGAGGAAACCGATTTAACTGGCCAGGCACCCCTTGGGCTGGTTTTTGTGGCCTTGAGAGATTTAGGAAATTTGAATTGACAGAAGGAAATAGGAAATTTGACTGAAGGAGACCACCCAACCACTAGGCCACA
>QQTW01002555.1_pt1 | contig 13258 bp, 9 predicted proteins | sample 1904831 | NCBI WGS metagenome assembly QQTW01 (sample SAMN09435610, study PRJNA476489) | Subsurface metagenome, whole genome shotgun sequencing project. | reverse complement strand
AAGTAACTGCTTCCATCACTGGTTATTCTTTCATTTTGGATGCCCTATCTGCCCTAAACACCGTTTAAATTGGTATCACTTTTCTGGTAGTGTGATCGCTTGTTCTGATGTTGGCAACTATTTTATACTTCTCTAAAAGGCGATCGCGTAATCCGAACTTTTCTACACAGGAGTTTGCTGGTAATTTCTATATCCTGCTGGCGCTCGCAGCTTTTTACATAATAATTTATGTTTTGCTAGCAGTTTTTCGACCATTAATGAGTCATTACTTAAGTAGTAATCTAACAAATGCTTGTATGAACGCTTCTTGTTGCGCGATTATGGTGGCTAAGTCTCTCAAAGACTACCAAGCTTTTCGGATTAGTCCTGGCGATACTAATAAGTTAGCAATTATCTTTGATAGTGCAACGGTCAATGTTTCTTTGACAGTTTGTGTAGAAATTTTTGATGTCGGTGGCAAAACTCCGCCAAATACCCATCAAACTGCTGTTGAAATGTTTTTTATTTTGCAAGGTGAAGGCAAAGCAATTTGTGATGGTAAAACCGTAGCAATCAAAGCTGGAGACAGTCTTTTAGTCCCGCCTACAGGAACTCATGTGATAGAAAATACCGGATTTACTCGCTTATATGCTTTATGTATTATGGTTCCCAATGAAGATTTTACAGAGCTTATCCGTAGCGGCATACCTGTAGATTTAGATGAGGAAGATATAGCGGTATTATGTCGCAATTGCTAGGTATTAATTCCAGCTTAAACTATCAAAATTATTTGTTATTTTTTATTTACTATATCGGCAAAGTTCTCTTATCAGTCGTACACACATAAAAAAGCAGAAACGTGCGTTTCTGCTCTTGACCTAGGTAAAGCTTTATTAACTAGACTAAATAACTAATATCTAGGAGTTGTCGTCGAGTTTACTGTACCTGGATCACTGTAAGCAACGGTTTTTGGCTTGCGAAATAAATTGGCTAGACCAATTAAACCAAGTAGTCCTAACCAACCCCAGTTATTGTTGTCGTTTTTGGTTTCTTGAAAAGGAGTAGTATCTATAGTAGGCGCGTTGGATTCAGGACTTGTTTGAGTTGTACTAGGAGCGCTAGGATCGGCATTTTGCGCCGAAACAGGGAGAGATAAGGGCATAAGTGCCAAACTTGCAGCCATAAAACTAGCACCAGCGATTTTAGTCAATTTAGAATTCATGGTATTTCCTCTTTATACTTAATACTTTGGTTGTTTGTAAATTAATTATTTTCTACAAAAATTTCCGTTGAGGTAGCAAACAACTTTCCACATTAATCTATCTGGGTTTTGAATAAATAGAATCAATCTTTAGATTAAACTTTATTTACGTGCAAGTCTTCCTCTAGAAATAGAACAATTTTGAAACGACTTCCTCACGACCATGTTGAGGTTTTTGAATTGTAAGTTATAAAAAATAGGAGGTGCTTTTGCACCCCCTACAAGTAAAAATGGATAAATTGTGCGATCGCTTTACTGTACAAAAAGCAGTTCTTTATCTGATACAGCATTGGGATCGGCTTCAGGGGTATCAGCTTCCGATGGGGGTACTACTTGCCAAAATTTAGGTAGATATTCTGACCAGTTAGCTAGTATTTGCCCTGCTTTTGGCGATCCGGTACGTTCTAAATGAGCTTGAATTAGCTGCTGTAATTGACTTTCACCCACTGTTGCGGCGTTTACTCGTTGCAACTTGACAATTTCTGGGTTGACTAATTGGGGAAAATTGCCATCAGTATCTAAGAAGTACCCTAAACCCCCAGTCATTCCAGCGCCGACATTGCGCCCAACTTTACCTAATACGACAATTACGCCCCCTGTCATATATTCGCAACAGTGATCGCCAGCACCTTCAATTACCGCCGTAGCTTTGGAGTTGCGAACAGCAAAACGTTCGCCAGCTAAACCATTAGCAAACAAATAGCCACCCGTCGCGCCGTAGAGACAAGTATTACCAACAATTACGTTTTGTTCTGGTGCGTAGGTTGCACCTGTGGGGGGCGAAATAATAATTTCGCCTCCGTGCATCCCTTTCCCTACATAATCGTTAGCTTCCCCTTGCAGTTTTAATGTCATGTTAGGCAAGTTGAAAGCGCCAAAGCTTTGACCTACACTACCCGTAAAGTTAAGCTCAATTTGTCCTGTAAAGCCACTGTTTCCATACTGTGAAGCGATTTTTCCAGCGATTCTTGCGCCAACAGTGCGGTCTGTGTTGACTATTTTGTAATTCTTAACAATGTTACTAGCATTGCTAATAGCTGTTTGAACCTCCGGGTCGCTGAGAATTTGGTCATCTAGCACTACACCGTTGCTGTGGACTGTTTCGTGATTTAACCAAGTGCGATCGCTCTTTGTATCGGGTAAAACCGTTAAACAATCAAGGTTAAAGTCTTGAGTTTTAGTTAACTTTGCACCGTCTTTAACTTTGAGTAAATCCGCCCGTCCAATCACATCGCTTAAAGAACGATAACCAAGCCTAGCTAATAGACTACGGACTTCCTCGGCGACAAAGTAGAAGAAATTAACTACGTGTTCTGGCATTCCTGGGAAACGCAGGCGCAAATCTTCTCGTTGACTTGTAACCCCCACCGGGCAGTTATTTGTATGGCATATCCGCGCCATAATGCAGCCTTCAGCGATCATTGCAATAGAGCCAAACCCATATTCTTCGCCGCCCATCAACGCACCCATAATCACATCCCAGCCGCTTTTAAAGCCACCATCAACGCGCAGGGTAACGCGATCGCGCAATTTGTTTTCCATCAACACCCGATGCACTTCTGTTAATCCTAATTCCCAAGGACTACCAGCGTGTTTAATCGAACTTAGCGGCGATGCGCCCGTCCCGCCGTCGTGACCGGAAACTTGAATAATATCAGCGTTAGCTTTAGCAACTCCCGCCGCTACTGTCCCAATGCCAATTTCTGCCACTAACTTCACCGATACTTGCGCTTGGGGGTTAATTTGATGCAGGTCAAAAATTAACTGCGCCAAATCCTCAATTGAATAAATATCGTGATGAGGGGGGGGAGAAATCAACGTTACGCCAGGCTTAGTGCGGCGCAACATGGCAATGTAAGGACTAACCTTTTTACCTGGCAATTGTCCGCCTTCCCCTGGCTTTGCACCTTGAGAAATTTTGATTTCAATTTGTCTCGCATTCATCAAATACTCTGGCGTTACTCCAAAGCGTCCCGCCGCTACTTGCTTAATTGAGCTTGAAGCCGTATCGCCATTTTTTAAGCCTTTTAAGTGGGGTAATAATTCCGATGTCCCTTCGGCTGTAACATCGTCCAAAACCTTGTAACGTACCGGATCTTCCCCACCTTCACCCGAATTAGATTTACCACCAATACGGTTCATGGCGATCGCCAATGTTTCGTGCGCTTCCCGCGATAGCGCCCCCAAAGACATTCCACCCGTACAAAATCGCTTAAAGATTTCGGTTACAGGCTCTACTTCTGCTAAAGCTATGGGAGTGCGATCGCTATTTAAGTCTAGTAAGTCGCGCAATGCCGTTACTGGCTTACCTTCTAGATGTTTTTGGTAAGTTTCGTAATGATCGTATTGCTGACTTTTGACTGCTTTATGTAACGCCTTAGTCAATTCTGGGCTATTAGCGTGATACTCGCCGCCTTGACGATACTGCACAAAGCCCAGGTTTTCTAGCTTTTTAATTGTCAATTCTGGGAAAGCTTTTTGATGGAAAGATAGAACTTCTTGAGCAAGTTCGCGGATACTCAAGCCGCCTAACCTAGAAGTTGTGCCATAAAAGCCCAATTTCAACAAATCGTGACCAATTCCAATCGCCTCAAATATCTGCGCTCCCTGGTAGCTTGTCAGTAGCGAAATTCCCATCTTAGACAAGATTTTGAGTATGCCACCTTCTACAGCTTTGCGATAATTAGCAAGCGCCGTATCTAAACCTATTGCGGCTATTTTCCCCCGCTCCATAAATTGCTGAGTTTTGGGGTCAGACCACCAACTTCTGACGCTATCTAAGGCTAAATAAGGACAAATTGCACTTGCACCATAACCAATCAAACAAGCAAAGTGGTGGGTACTCCAACATTGCGCTGTATTAACGATTAAAGAAGCTTTCATCCGCAGTCCTTCACGGATTAAGTGATGGTGTACTGCTCCTACCGCAAGAAGTGGCGGAATGTAAGTATCTTCAGTATTTAGCGTAGCTTTGTCGCTGAGTACGAGAATTTTTGCCCCAGCTTTAACAGCTTCCGCCGCCTGCTGACACAGCGATTTTACTGCCGCTTCTAAACCATTTGGCCCAGTGGAGATTGCAAACAGCGTTGATAGTTGCGTAGTTTTGAATTGTGAAGCCTTAATTTCTGCTAATTCACTTTCTAGTAGGATGGGTGTATCTAGTTTTAGCCTTTTAGCATACGCTGCTTTGGGTTCTAATAAGTTTCCTCTTTCCCCTAGTTCTATACTCAGCGACATTACCAAACTTTCGCGCAAGGGGTCAATTGCGGGGTTAGTTACTTGAGCAAAACGCTGTTTGAAGTAGTCGTATAATAAATGTGGCTTCTCCGATAGCACCGCTAAGGGTATGTCATCACCCATGCAAAAAGTTGGCTCTTTGCCATCATTTGCCATCGGTTGAATAACCATCTCTATATCTTCTGTTGTGTAACCAAAAGCTATTTGATGGCGGAGCAAAGTTTGTCTATCGGCGGTGCTAGGTTCGGGTAAAGGGATAGTGTCTAATGGTTGCAGGCTTGGCGAGGCGTTTTCAACTTTTGTGGGTTTAATCGCCAGTTCTACCCGGTGTTGCTTTAGCCATTCTCCATAAGGATGCTGGGCTGCAATACGCTGTTTGATTTCCCAATTTTTTAGAACTTCATGAGTTTCTAAGTCTACTGCGATCGTTTGTCCTGGCCCTAATCGCCCTTTTTCAAGAATATCGGCTTCGGGAAAATCTACAACCCCAGCTTCGGAAGCTACAACAATGTAGCCATCTTTGGTTATCGTATAACGTGCAGGTCTTAAGCCGTTGCGGTCTAAGGTTGCGCCTACTTTTTTACCATCACTAAACACTAACAGCGCCGGGCCATCCCAAGGTTCTTGGATGCCGCTATAGTATTCGTAAAAATCTGTAATTTCTGGATATTTATCTAAATCTGGCTGGTTTTTATAAGCCTCTGGAACCATAATCATTAAGGCTTCCAGAGGGCTGCGCTCTGACCTTACCAACAATTCTAGTACGTTGTCTAAAGTCGCTGAGTCGCTGTTATGAATATGTACGGTAGGCTTTAATTCATCTAAACGGTTTTCCCAGATTGGATGATCTAAGTCTGCCTCTTTTGCCATCATCCAGTTGATGTTGCCTAAAAGCGTGTTAATTTCGCCATTGTGTCCCAACAGTCGCATCGGCTGCGCTAAGGGCCATTTGGGCATTGTATTTGTACTAAAACGCCGATGATAGATTGCAAAAGCACTTTGATAAATAGGGTTTTTTAAGTCTGGGTAAAAATCTCCCAATACTGCCGATCGCACCATACCTTTGTATACTATGGTACGGCTGGAAAAAGAGCAGAAATAACAACTATCTGCCTCTATTTGCTCAATACCTGCTAAAGCCTTACCAATCCGGCGACGGCTGATATACAACTGACGCTCAAGTTCATCGCCGACAAACTTAGACTCTACAATTAGTTGCTCAATTTGGGGCTGATTTTCCTTAGCTTGGATTCCCAAAGTTTGCGGCTGTACTGGTACTACTCGCCAGCCCAATAATTTTATATCTTCTTCAATTAAAATCTGTTTAGTAATTTGCTTAACTTGGTTTACAAGTTCTAAATTCTGGGGTAAAAACATCATCCCTACAGCCAAATTCTCTTTTGATGGCATAGAGATATTTTGCAGGCTAAACCATTGTTGCAACAATTCCCAAGGAATTGCGGTCATAAGTCCTGCACCATCACCAGAATCTTTGTCGGCGCTACAACCGCCACGATGTTCTAAGCAAGTTAAGGCATTTAAGGCTTTTTCGATAATTTCGTGATTTGCTTTATTCTCGCAATTAGCAACTAAACCAACACCACACGCATCTCTTTCCTCTACCAACCATCGGGGTTCCATATACGTCAACGACTCTGTATTATTTATGTTGTGGTTATTTGCAATTAAATCTTGCTGGCGTTCCATAGGCTAGTCCTAACTTAGTTATTTAATTAAGGATAGGTGAAAGTTATTGTAGGTATTGCAGCTAAAGTTGCTAAAAGATACTAGCAATTTAATCTAGAGCGATCGCGCGTCATTGCTACGGTTTGCTTGAATGTATGGTTTTTAAGTAATTTTCACTAACTCGCACTTATTTTTGAGTCAATACATTTTTTCAATGCAATCAAAAAACTCCGCGAACCTAGTAGTATTTACCACACCTACACCTTTATTTTACAATTTCTTCGCTTCAGTAATTAGCTTGGCAGCAAAAGGCTCAAGTGGGGGAATTTAGCATTCCTTTGAACTTACTTTATTTAGTCTCTTAATTACTGAGCAAGACTTAAAAACGTTGATGAGTGCCTATTGAGGCATCCAGCTAATCTATATTATGACGTTAAAGCTTCAAACATAAGTCATTAATTTTTAATATTTAGCGCCCAATTACTCTAAATTCGTTAACTCATGGTAAAAAGTTCAATTTTTAGCTTAACCGTTCGTCTCATCCCTTTTCAAATAAAAATTCTCTTACTACTGCTATGGGCAACTTTAGGGCTGCTCCTTACAGGGGAAGTGCGAAGCCCGTTACCGGGCGCGCTTGCGCTATCGCAAATGCCCTTACCCACCCCAACCAACAAAGAAATTTTACTCAATAATCGCCCTTTAGCGATCGCCTGGAGTCAGTGGGAACAAGCAGGTAAAACCCACATTGGTATTAGCGATACAGGTTTTGCTCAAATTCTCGGCGTAGATTTACTCAATACTAATGATCCTACTAAGCAACCGATTCAGTGGTTTAATGAACCAAAAACTAACCCCATTGTCTTAGCAACTAAGCTTAAAGAAGGCTATCGTTACTTGGATGTAACTAATTTTACTCCCCCCGGTTGGCAGTTTGCGGTTAAAAATAACGCCTTAGTAATTACTTCTCCACTAGCTAAAGTACAAGACATTCGGCGGGGAAAACAAAGTTTTGGCGATCGCATTGTTATAGATTTAGATCGTCCTACCTCTTGGCAAGTAAACCAGCAAAGCGCACCACCAAAGCCAAAAACGGTAATCAACGAATTAGTTGGAATTGTCAAAGCGCAAGTAGCTAAACAAGTTTGGCTAGTAACAATTGATGGTAGCGCTAACCCCTCCGTAGCCCAAACTTTCACTGATTCCCCATCTCAAATAGAAACTACCCCAACTCTTACCAAGATTCGCCTCAATCTCCCCGTGGGGCTATCTCCGCGCGTTACTACCTTAACTAACCCCTATCGCTTAGTAATTGATATTCGCCCCGATGGGATGGTAGAGAAAAATATCCTTTGGGCGGACGGTTTACGCTGGCGACAGCAGTATTTAAGCTTAGATGAGGATCGTTTCTCGGTGGTATGGTTAGAAGTTAATCCCGCTAAAAACCTTAAAATGCTGCCCTTTTGGAGCGAAACCACAACCCTTGTAGGGACTGCTCCTTTAGTTAAAACCGCCGAGCGTTATCATGCGGTTGCAGCTATTAATAGTGGCTTTTTTAATCGCAAAAATCAGTTACCTTTAGGTGCAATTCGCGCCGATGGTAATTGGATTTCTAGCCCAATTCTAAATCGTGGGGCGATCGCCTGGAACAATGGCAAAATAAAAATTGGTCGTTTTAGTATCATTGAATCTGTAATTACCAATACTGACCAAATACCGATTACAACTTTTAATAGCGGCTACGTGCAAAAAGGTGTCGCTCGTTATTCGTCCGTTTGGGGTACTAACTATAGCCCTCTTACCGATAACGAAACTATTGTCACAGTCCAAAACAACGCCGTTACAGCACAACTCCCCGGTGGGATTGGCAGAAAAGCAACTTTCCCAATTCCTACTAATGGCTACTTGCTAGTAGTACGCGGTAATAATGTATCAATTCCTATTGGTTCAATTCTCCGTCTCCAAAGCGCAACTATTCCCGCAGATTTTGCCGCTTATCCTCAAATTTTGGCGGCAGGTCCGGTTTTAATTCAAAATCGGCAAATTGTTTTAGATGCCAAATCTGAAGGGTTTAGCGATGCTTTTATTAGAGAAAAGGCGATTCGTAGCGCAATTTGCACTACAGCATCGGGAAATGTTTTAATCGCCGCCGTCCATAACCGCGTTGGTGCTGCTGGCGCAACTTTGGCAGAAGCTGCTAGATTAATGCAGCAACTAGGCTGTACTGATGCACTCAATTTTGACGGTGGGAGTTCTACCAGTCTTTATTTAGGCGGACAATTAATTAATCGTTCGCCAAGTACCGCCGCCCGCGTACATAACGGATTGGGAATTTTTCTGCAACAACCTTAAGTTAAAAATTGTTTCCATCTAAGGATTTTTAATTTTTAATTATGAAGACTTGATGTAGAATACTTAATTTTTTAGTGATACCCTTTCCTGAATGAAGATATTTTGCTATCGTTGGCTAGAATAACTACGCGATGCGTAACTTTTGAGTTTTTGATCTGACACTGAAGCGTTTAGCAATTCAAGGAGAAAAATGGTTCAACAAGTCAAAGAATCCCTAGAACCAGCATTAAACCTGCCCTCAGGTGTAGCTCATAAAGGCGTTGCTGCAACAGAATTACGTCCTTGGGGATCTTTTACAGTTTTAGAAGAAGGACGAGGATACAAAATTAAACGCATTGAAGTCAAACCAGGTCATCGTTTAAGCCTGCAAATGCACCACCACCGCAGCGAACACTGGATTGTAGTCTCAGGGACAGCTAGAGTTACCTGCGGCGAAGCAGAAGTAATGCTAAGGAACAATCAATCTACCTACGTTCCTCAGTGTACAAACCATCGTCTAGAAAACCCTGGGGTAATTCCTTTAGTTTTGATTGAAGTCCAAAACGGCGAATACTTGGGAGAAGATGACATAATCCGTTTCCAAGATGATTACGCTCGTGACAAATAAAGATTGCTCAAAAGCAAATTTCTATATAAATATCTCCATATTTTCCCCCTTAAAAAAGGGGGAATCTCCTATAATCTATCCCCGTTACCACCTACCTAGGTCTACGCGGGATTTTGTTTATTTTTATCCCCATGATTACTATTAGTCCTGCCGCAATTAAAGAAATTACGCGCCTAAACTCAAAAGTTGGCAATTCAAAACTTTTGTTTTGCCTGCAGGTAACCCCCGGTGGATGCTCAGGTTGGATTTATAAGTTGGGTTTTGCTACGCCAACTCAGAGCGATCGCTTGTGTCAATCTAATGGTATTGATATAGTCGTAAACCCTGACAGTATTAAGTATCTTAACGGCTTAACCCTAGATTACTCTGAAGACTTAATGGGCGGTGCTTTTCGCTTCCACAATCCCAACGCTGTAACCTTTTGCGGTTGTGGTAATTCCTTTTCTACCAGCACCGCTACCTAAAAGAATTATTTACTTAATTGACACGAATCACAAAAAATAGATATAATCAGAATTTGTAAAAACTTAGAACAGCAAAACATTAACTGTGCTGTAACTCATGCCAACAATACAGCAATTAATTCGCACCGAACGCCAAGTAGCCGATAAGAAAACAAAGTCACCAGCTTTGAAGCAATGCCCCCAGCGTCGGGGCGTTTGCACTAGAGTCTACACCACCACACCGAAAAAGCCTAATTCCGCGCTACGGAAAGTAGCTAGAGTACGTCTAACTTCAGGCTTTGAAGTTACAGCTTATATTCCCGGTATTGGTCACAACTTGCAAGAACACTCCGTCGTCATGATTCGTGGTGGTAGAGTCAAAGACTTGCCCGGAGTAAGATACCACATTATTCGCGGAACCCTAGATACTGCCGGAGTTAAAGATCGTCGTCAAGGTCGCTCAAAGTACGGTACAAAGCGTCCTAAGCCTGCTGCTTCTTAAACTTTGAAATTAAATACAATTTAAGTAAGGCAACTGGTTTCTTTAATCTCAGCCTTACTACCGTATTTAAACAGCGTTGCCTCTCAATAACTAAATTGAGACGTATTCAGTAAAAAGCTTTATAAGTAACAATTAAAGACGTTTCAAACAGCGCTCTAGACAAAGATTGCTAAATATGTGGTGACAAAACTAGCATCATTGTCAATTAATTTTAAGGCAAACTCTCAAAATCTAATCCAGTTCATAGAAAAACCTTTACAGGCTAAGTTATGTCTCGTCGTACAGTAGTCCAAAAACGTATCGTTCCGCCCGACTCCGTATACAACAGCCGTTTAATCAGTATGATGATGCGGCGAGTTATGCGGAGTGGCAAAAAATCTATAGCCGCCGGAATTATCTACGATGCCATGAAAACCATCGAAGAACGTACCGGAACTGATCCTTTAGAAACCTTTGAAAAAGCTGTGCGTAATGCTACACCTTTAGTAGAAGTCAAAGCCCGTCGTGTTGGGGGCGCAACTTACCAAGTACCAATGGAAGTAAGAACAGAAAGAGGAATAACTCTAGCTATGCGCTGGCTAATTCAGTTTTCCAGACAGCGTCCAGGACGGACTATGGCAAGCCGTCTCGCCAACGAACTGATGGATGCAGCCAACGAAACTGGCAACGCGATTCGTAAACGAGAAGAAACCCACCGGATGGCAGATGCGAACAAGGCATTTGCCCATTACCGCTACTAGACGGTTTTCCGTAAAAGTAAAGAATCTTAACAGACAGTAGCATATAGATAAATGCGGCTAAAAATTTAAGGAGGCAGCTAACTGTGGCACGTACAGTCCCACTGGAAAAAGTACGCAATATCGGGATTGCGGCTCACATTGATGCGGGAAAGACAACAACAACCGAACGCATTTTGTTCTATTCAGGTATTGTTCACAAAATTGGTGAAGTACACGAAGGAACAGCAACAACTGACTGGATGGAGCAAGAGCGGGAGAGAGGAATTACCATCACTGCGGCGGCAATTTCTACCAGTTGGAAAGATTACGCAGTCAATATTATCGATACCCCAGGTCACGTAGACTTTACTATTGAAGTCGAGCGTTCTATGCGCGTATTGGATGGAGTAATTGCCGTATTTTGTTCGGTGGGAGGCGTACAGCCTCAGTCTGAAACTGTTTGGAGACAGGCAGACCGCTACAAAGTACCAAGGATTGCTTTTATCAACAAGATGGATCGGATGGGCGCAAACTTTTATAGAGTTTACGAACAAATCCGCGATCGCTTGCGTTCAAATGCGGTAGCAATTCAATTGCCCATCGGTACTGAAAGCGAATTGCGCGGCATTGTTGACTTGGTGAAGATGAAAGCCTACATCTACAACAATGACCAAGGTACAGACATTGAGGAAACCGAAATTCCTGCCGATATGCAAGAGAAAGCCCAAGAGTTTCGCGCCCTGCTAGTAGAAGCCGCTGCCGAAACTGATGAAGTATTAGTTGAAAAATACTTTGAAGGCATCGATCTTACTGAAGCTGAAATTCGCGTAGCCTTGCGTCAAGGCACAATCGCCGGGAAAATTGTCCCCGTCCTTTGTGGTTCTGCTTTTAAAAATAAAGGCGTACAACTGCTGTTAGATGGGGTGGTAGATTACTTACCATCACCATTAGAAGTACCGCCAATTCAAGGATTGTTACCTAATGGTCAAACTGTCGAACGCCACGCGGACGACAACGAACCCTTGGCAGCTTTGGCATTCAAAATTATGTCAGACCGTTACGGTCGCTTGACATTTTTGCGTGTTTACTCTGGCGTGTTGAAAAAAGGTAGCTATGTTTACAACGCTACTAAAGATAAAAAAGAAAGAGTATCGCGTCTAGTATTAATGAAAGCCGATGATCGCATAGACGTAGATGAATTACGCGCTGGCGACTTGGGAGCAACTCTTGGTCTGCAAGACACCTTTACGGGCGATACAATTTGCACCGAAAGCGATCCAGTAATCCTCGAATCGCTGTTTATTCCTGAGCCTGTAATCTCGGTAGCTGTAGAGCCAAAGACAAAGCAGGACATGGACAAACTATCGAAGGCGTTGCAATCGCTCTCGGAAGAAGACCCAACTTTTAGAGTTAGCGTTGACCACGAAACCAACCAAACCGTAATCGCCGGAATGGGCGAATTGCACCTAGAAATTCTTGTAGACCGGATGCTCAGAGAATTTAAGGTAGAAGCAAACGTTGGTGCGCCTCAAGTAGCTTATCGAGAAACTATCCGCAAACCTGTAAAGGCTGAAGGTAAGTTTATTCGTCAAAGTGGCGGTAAAGGGCAATACGGTCACGTCGTAATTGAAGTTACCCCCGGTGAACCTGGTACAGGATTTGAATTTGTTTCTAAAATCGTTGGTGGTGTTGTACCTAAAGAGTACATTGGCCCAGCAGAACAAGGAATGAAGGAAACTTGCGAATCGGGAATCCTTGCAGGCTACCCTGTAGTAGATATCCGCGCCACCTTGGTAGATGGTTCTTACCACGATGTAGACTCTTCGGAAATGGCATTTAAGATCGCTGGATCGATGGCAATTAAAGAAGCCGTCATGAAAGCTTCGCCCATACTGCTAGAACCGATGATGAAAGTTGAAGTAGAAGCGCCAGAAAACTACCTAGGGGATGTAATGGGCGATCTCAACTCTCGTCGCGGTCAAATCGAAGGCATGGGATCAGAACAAAATCTAGCTAAAGTAACGGCTAAAGTGCCTTTAGTAGATATGTTCGGTTATGCTACCGATATTCGCTCCAAAACCCAAGGTCGGGGTATCTTCTCAATGGAGTTTAGCCACTACGAAGAAGTACCTCGTAACGTCGCCGAAGCAATTATTGCTAAGAGCAAAGGAAACGCTTAATTAGAGTTAGGGATGTAAGTAATACGTTTTAAATTAGAATTAAAACGTATTACTTAACCCATGCTCAAAACTGTTCTAAACTCAAACAACACTTAAAACTAAATTCAATGGCACGCGCAAAATTTGAAAGGAATAAACCCCACGTCAATATCGGTACGATTGGTCACGTAGATCACGGCAAAACTACGTTAACAGCCGCAATTACAATGACATTGGCGGCTCTAGGACAAGCTCAAGGTCGCAAATATGCGGATATCGATGCCGCTCCTGAAGAAAAAGCGCGTGGCATCACAAT
>QQTW01002554.1_pt1 | contig 13259 bp, 15 predicted proteins | sample 1904831 | NCBI WGS metagenome assembly QQTW01 (sample SAMN09435610, study PRJNA476489) | Subsurface metagenome, whole genome shotgun sequencing project. | reverse complement strand
GATGTGGAATCGTGCTGTACAGGGGCGAGGCGGTTAAACGGGTTTCGTGAGGAGGGAGGTGTATTGTGTTACATAGATATATATAAAGGAGATGGGCAGTCTCCTCGTTTATCCTTCAACCGGTCTCGTCATCTCCGTGATAGTACAACGAGCATATGTGGACTACTACTGTAACTGTAGGCATACCCATTTGAACATTTTCTCAAGGGCCCACGTCTCTGCTAACTACTCAACACCCACTTCTCGTTCTATCTCTATTATTTTTTTTCCACAAGGCGACCAGCAGCGACTTTCTCTCTCATGCTGTAGAAACGTAGTCCCAAGCCCAGCTTCTGGGATAACAAACTCCGCTCAACTCCACGCTTCCCACCGTAATTTAGTTACGGACCACGAATCCCGCAATGACACTCTAACCCGTAAGCGTAGCAACAGCGAACACCCCCCCAAACTCCCAAACAGCCTACGCGCCCCTGTACAGCACGGTTCCACATCCAAACAGCGTCCAGACATCTCACCGCCCTCCTCCCCGCATCCGCCAAAGCCGTTCAATGACGCCCGTCGCCTCCGCCAGACTGCCGATGCGTCTCACTCCGGCATCTAGCGCGGTAGTTTCCTTATCATCGCGATGCGCCCTAGGCGTGCCTGTTCCTGTTGCCCCCGGGGCGGTTCCGCTTCGCATCGACTCGGGCTCTTCGCGCGTGCGGTCGAGGAGGAGGGCGTGCCATCCCGTGCCGGCGCGAATGGCGCCGAGACAGTCCTTCTGGAGGTCGTCGCCGATGTGGATTTTAAGCATGGCGTCGTTTACCTCGTCCTCTTGGTCCTCCTCCTCTTCTCGCTTGGGGAGCAGCACCGCGTCGTCGTCGTCATCACAGCGAGCAGACGAAAGGGCAGGGGTAGGAATCGGAGACTGCGCCTGAGGATCTGTTCGGTTGGAAGTGGAGGCCTGACGTGTGATCGATCTAGCGATCCGCTCCGCAGCAAGAAAGGCACGGGGATCCGGCTTCTCGACCCCGATCTCGTAGGACGTCAGCACGAAATCGATATCTGGTTCCACCTCTTCTTGCTGTCTCGTGCCCGGCACACCGACGCTGAGACCCAAAGACCTAAGAACCGAAGAGACGCGCGGGTCCGAATTGGTGAGCACGCCCACCACCACATTCCCCACCGGCATGCCATTACCACGACCCTGACCACGACCAGAAGAAGCGCGACAAACCTCACCCTCCCACCGCCTCACCCCCCTCAAAAACGGCCCCACATCGTCAAACAGCTCATAAGCCTCCCCACCTTCAAACCGCCGAAACAACCCCTCTACCAACCCCTCGGGAACCCGCGCCCCCGATCCCAACACCGTTGAAAACGTATCCCGCACCACACCGGCCCACCAGCCTCTAGGATCCAACGACGGCGTGCTGCACGCGCGGCCGTAATTCGGCGCCCGGCCGTAATGGACCTTGAAGGCCTTTTTGAAGGCGGTGTTGAATAGTTCGATGCTGGATGCGGAGGTGGGGTCGGTGATCGCGAGGCCGTGTTGCTGGGCGAGAGAGAGGTATTGTACCGCGATGGGCTGGCGGGGGCGGTAGAGGGTTTGGAAGGCGTCGAGGGTTAGGAGCAGCCTGCGTGGACGCGGAGTAGGGGTGAGAAGAGGTCTGGGGAGGGCGGACATCGGGCTTGGATTTTGTGGGTGAGGTGGGGATTTACGACCGTGGATGGGGTGGCAGGTGCGGTGGGTACGTCTTGGGTGTCCGGTTCCATGCTGTGTGCTTTGAGGTAGTTGGGGCAATCACCTAGCTTGAGATGCGTTTTCTGGTTCTCTTGTGTTGAGCTATCGCGATGCGAGCTGTGATTGGTACGGAATGACTATCCAGGGTAGTGCGATTTCCGGAAGAGGTAAGCTGCGGTGAGCTTCAGTCTTGGCTGGTTACTAAGCGGGTAAGTCGTAATTAGGAATAGTAAACTACTGCGAGTTAGTAACTACTACTAGTAGTATACTACGTACTGTACTGCAAGTGGGTGATGGTCTTCGTTTGCTTTTATTGATATCCTTAATTTACACTGCTATGCTCTGTAACCATCAATCATCATCGGCAATGTCGACCCTACCCTCTCCTTCCTCAACTTCTATGAATGAATAGCATGCGAGTATGTACTCATTGCCGCCTCCTTGAAAGCCTCCGCCAATGTAGGATGAGCATGACATGTCCTTGCAACATCTTCACTGCTCGCTCCATATTCGATTGCTAACGTCCCTTCTGCAATCATCTCACCCGCATTCGGTCCGATGATATGGATCCCCAATATCCTGTCAGTTTCCTTGTCACTCAGCATCTTCACCATGCCGTCGGTCTCTAGATTGGTCTTCGCTCTCGAATTGGCGGTGAAGGGGAATGTTCCGACATTGTATTTGACACCAGCTTCTTTCAGCTCAGCCTCGTTCTGACCCACCCATGCGACCTCGGGATGTGTGTACATAACAGACGGAATGGCGCCGTAATTGACATGTCCGAAGCCCTTCTTAATATATTCGATAGCAGCCACAGCTTCTTCTTCAGCCTTGTGGGCAAGCATAGGTCCAAATGTGCAATCACCAATCACTCTGATATGGGGAATCTTAGTGCGGTATTCTTGATCGATGACGAGTCGTTTCCTTTCATCAACTTCGATACCAATGTTTTCGAGGCCCAGTCCTGCAGTATATGGTCTTCGTCCAATAGCCACAAGACAGACTTCGGCTTCGATTGTCTCTTTTTTGCCGTCTTTGGCAGCTTCAAGTTCTAGCTTCACAGTCTCGCCCGAGGGATCTCCGCTGGTGACCTTGGTGTTGAGCTTAAACTTTAAGCCCTGTCTTTGGAGGATCTTCTGGGTTTGTTTGGCGATGTCACTGTCCATGCCTGGCCCGCCTATCTGTCCAAGGAACTCGACCACAGTCACCTCAGAACCTAGTCTCGACCATACTGAAGCCTGTAACATTGATTAGCCAGCCTCTGGCTATAGAGCTTGCTGTCCCCTACCATTTCAAGACCAATGATACCACCGCCAATGACGACCATCCTTTTCGGTACTTCCTTCAAAGCAATCGCACCTGTACTGGTAACGACCTTTTCCTCGTCGATTTCTAGCCCGGGAAAGGGGGTTGTCTCACTCCCTGTAGCGATGATAATATTCTTGCCTCTGACACTTGTCTGGCCGCCCTCCACCAAGTTGACGAGGACTTCGTGCTCCGAGGCAAAAGCGCCAGTTCCTTTAATGTAGTCGACCTTGTTCTTCTTGAAAAGAAATTCGATGCCTTTTGTTAAACCATTCACCGACTCATCTTTGGCCTTCATCATCTGCGCTAGATTGAGCTTGACGTCTCCGACCTCAATACCGCGCTTCTTGGTGTCGTGTAGGATTTGGTGGTACATGTGTGAATTGTTGAGTAATGATTTCGAGGGTATGCAGCCAACATTGAGACATGTTCCGCCGAGCGAGCCTCTCTTTTCGATGCATACTACCTACGAACAGTAACGTCAGCAGCAGAATACGGATGCTTTAGACCTCGCAGCATCCCTACCTTCATACCTTCTTGTCCCGCCTTGATTGCGGCAACATAGCCAGCAACGCCTCCGCCTATCAGCACAACATCGTAGTCCTCTGTAGCAGCGTTAGTCTAGGTTTTAACAGCACAGCCGTCCATCAACATTTACCTGCTTCTGTTGCATATCCTCGCCTTGGCTGTCGTAGAATCTGGTATGCTGGCGAAGTGGATAGCTTTGACGGACCTGCCCGTGAAGCTCTCAGAAGGGATCTGTGTGCCGTTCGTGGTAGGAGAGACTTGAACATGGCGGTGTTGAATGATGGGAATCAAGAAAGCGGTCAGAAAGACGGAGCTCTGGGGGTGATCTGGTGGCAATTGGCGGAAGGAAGAGAGCTCGAACAAATGTTCGATGACGGACGGCGAATAGAAGCTCAACATCCGCCATAACTACTAGCTGCGGAAGAGCAAGAAGAGGCGACTGCCAAGACTGCCAAGACTGCCACTCGTATTGATTACTGGTACTAGTAATTACTGTACTATAGCCGAGTCATACGCAACAGGAGACTGTGAGACAGGTTGAGATGCTGACCGTTCTTCAACACCATGTATATCACCATCTATGCATTGGTTGCTCAGAAAACACAGGCTCTAAAGGTGCAATCAAGACATTAGACTGTGACACGTCGTCTACGCCAAGAAGTTGGGAGCAGAGGAAACCACCGTCAAGGTATCAATGGCGACTTTGCAACCCCATTTCACCAATCTCTCCTCCACCTTCGAGCTAGCCAGATCCGTGTGTCGGACTACCTTCTTCAGAAAGTGTCTCAATCCACCAACCACTTGTGGCGTGTCTCTACACTTGACAAAGATCTGAGCAAGACTGTCCTCATCCCGGGTGCCCTTCGTCCGTTCCTGACTCTTACATATAACAACAATCAGCAGGATCTCCACGAACATTATAGCCTGATGTTTCAGCACTGGAAGACTCAAGGCCTTCAAGACCCCGAGTGACATGGTTCCATCCGCAATGAGATTCCCAAACATTCTTGCCGTGTTAACGATTTCTTTCAATTGAACATCCTCGCCATCATCTTCATCGTCATCGTCCAGATCATCAGCCCTCTCTCCCAGACGCCTGAAGAAGTCCCACAAGCTGAATTGCAGTGCCATTCTCAATCTTCTGTCCTGGCAAAGGGTCTTCGCAATCAAATAATAGTACGGGTTGTACTTCTCTTCAGCCGCTGCACAGTGCATTAGCACTCTTGGTATTTCTTGCTCTTGTGATCTTTTCAGGCGCAGCTTACGGAGCCGAAGGTGTGCATCCTGGTAGTCATGGGCTGACATGATGGCGATAAATATTGCACGTCGAACAGCAGTATTCATGCGATGCTGTCGTGCTAACACAATAAGATCTGCTTCCTCGCCATCGACAATTTCACCAACGCCATTGCCGTGGTCGTTTATAGGAGAAGTGATTTCGCCCGGATCTATGTGTTCCTTCCAGCTTGAACCAACCAGCCACCACTTGCCACGCTTATCCGCATTCTTTACATCGGCCAGACCAAATCTCAGTGGCTCAGAAGCACGAATGTTGCGGCTGTTCAATGTTCCTACCATCTTTCTCATGTGCGTAATATGCTCACTTGCCATACCGTTCGAGGCGATCTCCGTCTTGAGCTTGTTGTTCTTTAGATCTGTGATTGTTTCAATCATGAATTTTGTCCGAACACTTATCGTGGCCCCCTCTGCCTGGGATTTCGCAGCAGACTTCTGCATTAGCAATACAATATCCTTCAATGATGATGGATCATCCTGACGGAGTTGTGGCCCAGCATCTCGTACGATGCGCAGTAGCAGCTCGGCGTTCGTTTCACTAGGGACTTCGAGGAGGATGCGTATATGATCATAGACAAGATTGCTACCAATCACATGGAAGGTATACAGGTGAGCCATGAGGCTGATCAGGTTGACACTCTGCTTCCCGCTTCCAATATCCTGCGGCTTGTGGAGACTTTCGAAGCGCTGAACGAGCTGGGACACAAAGTCAGCTCCAAAATCCGTTCCAACCACTTTGTAGACTGCCGCCACAAAAGACGCATGAAGAATCACAAAGGTGTTCTGTAGGACTGATGCATCGCAAAAAAGGGATAGGAGCAGATCAATGAGGGTCGAAGTAACATCCTGGCGTGCATTCGTCTGGTAAAACTTCTCAATCTCGACGAGGATTACCAACAGCTTTGCTTCCGAGAGCTTGTTTAATTGCCCTTGAACTTGCCGACGAAGATGTTGCAGAGACTCGGATTCTGAACCTGTCTCTTTCCGTAAGGATGGTGGGATGTACTTTGCCCTAGGTTGGGCAGTATCAGAGACTGGTGCAACATATGGATTCTCTCGTTTGCGTGGAGTGGGTTTTCCAGCTGGTTCTTCATCTGAAGAACTCAAACCATCAAAGCGTTGTTCCTCAGAGCCGGAGGCTTCCGAGGTCCCGTGTAGCAAATCCTCGTCTTCCAGGTCACTTTGAACCTCCTCGTCACCCTCGAGTGCCTCGCTCTGGTGATTGGAATCGTCGTCCTCATCGTCTACCATTCTCCTTCTCTTCTTCTCCAACCACTGCTGGCCGTCACTCTTCCTCTTCCTGTTCTCATCACCACTATCTATACCCTGCAGCAAATCACCAAGCCCATCGTTATCAAATGACTTCGGCAACTTCTTGGTCTTAATCCCGAGCTTCTTCTCCAGCGCTGCAATATCAGCGTCGTCTTGTGCCGCGCGGTCTCTAAAAGATCTTGATGCCCTGTCTAACACTAAACCAGGAGACGGGGAACGCTTATGACCTGGGTCGTCACTAGAGGTTGCAGGATTGACAGACGGTTTCCGAGGCTTGAGTATGGACTTGAGCTTTGGCTCTGGCGTTTTCGAAGTCTGAGGCTGAAGTCGCCGTGGTTCTTTGCGTGATGTAGACCGAGCGATGACTTCCTGCTCCTGTTCAATCCGAGACTCTTCTTCCTCCTGGGAGCTATCATGGACAGTGGTAATTCTTCTCTCGAGTCTGTTTGTCCTGCTCACATTGGCTGTAGATCTCCCTGTTCTTCTCTCCGTACGATCAGCTCGGCGCCTTTCCCTGCGCCGAACACTAACTTCTCCATCAGACCTCCTCTTCTTGCCATTTCCGTTGCTGAGATCTAACCCAAGCTCCTGCTGAAGCTGGCGCGGAATCTTCAAGCCCGTGTGCTGGAGCGGTCGTTGTGACATGCTCACGCGAGTTGCGAAGAGTGCGGTGGGGAAATTTATTTTTTGTGCGGGGTGGCAGATCTACTCTTCGTATGTGGCCTTCAGTTGATGAATTGCTTCACGTTCAAGGGGATTGGTGAATGCAGCAGCGTGAGATGCAGCTTTACCGATCCACACCAGTTCCATACACAATTACCTAGACGACAATGAGCACCAAGCACCTTAGCAACGACGAAGTCTGCCTCCCCTCCCCTCTCCTCACCCCGATTCACACAAAACCCAATCAACCACACCTATACTAACCCACCACTCACTCTCCCAGTTCCTCACCCGCCTCACCACGCTCCTCAGCACAGTCCACACCTCAAACCACGGCTCGATCTACCTAACGCAGAAGCCGCTCTCGCCCAGCTCCGCCTCCTCCCCTTCCATCCCCAGCACCTCGACCTCGCAACCCCAGATCCTGATCCGCGCCACGAACGGGAAGTCGAAGCCGCACAGGGAGAAGGGGGAGAAGGAGAAACTGTCTACGGTTGTGGATGTGGCGGGCTTGGATGAGTTCTACAGGCGGTATGCAGAGGTGTGTAAGAAGGGCATGGAGGGTTTGAGGAAAAGAGATCGAAAGGCGAAGAAGAAGAGGGAGAAGGATAAGGGGAAGAAGGGTGGGAAAGTGAGCTGATCGGAAAGAAAGAATCGATGGACGGACTCTTGGTTGTCTTGAATGCAGAGATGAAGAGGAGAGGTACGGAGATTCTCTCAAAACCTTCAACACAATCTGCGAAATAGTCCTCAGCTAGAGCTGTCTTCTCGTCACGACAGCGTATTATGATACCCAGATCACACTGATCTTTCAGTAATCCTGCTGTTCCCACCTCCTAGACAATCGCATATATCTCCAAGCGCCACGCTCATCAGTCATATTACAGCGATATAAAATACAAGGCCAAGTTAGAACATCAATCTACATCAAAGAGAGAATCTGCGTCCTCATCTTTTCGTAGTTCCGGAGCAGCACTTCTGCTGCGACCTCTGTTTGGTACACCATAGTCGTCATTTTCTGATATCCCGCCTCGATTGCCGTCGGTATGCTCAGGTAGGCTGTGATTGCGTCGATGTCTTGAATTCGTCTCCTCAGGTAGTCGGAATAACTCTCCATTCATCACGTCGTCGAAAGTAGCGCCGCGAAGGATGCGCGCAAGGATATGCCTAATCATGAAAATAGTTTCGATGGGCTTGCCTAGCGCCATGGTACATGCTTTTCGCAATATCGCACCAGTCAGGTGATTACCTCGAGGTGACTGAGGAGCAGGGACAAGTAAATTTGATGGCGGTGGTAAGGGGGAAAAGGATCTTCTCTTCTTCACTCTTCTACGAAGATTGCTTCCCGTGTTTGTGGTAGTAGGGGTCTCAACATCGGGCCACGAAGAATCTGAGGCAGAAGAGCGATAGAGGGATGGAGTTGAAGGATTTTCAGATGTTGCGGTAGATGGACGGTTTGGCGAGACAGGCAAACCAGTCTCGAGAGTGATTGGGTTGTCAACAGTGATAGTCATCTCTGATGTGTCTCTACTGTGGTTGCTGTGTTGGATATGGTGTTGGATCTGTGGGTGATTTAAAGGATCGTCATCTTCCGCTAGAGGTGTGGGATCTGAGAACTCTGCTATGGAGGGTTCTGATGCAGTAGAGTAGAAAGATTCCGCATGAGATGTGACGCTGACCGTATCGGATAATTGCGTATCAGACTCTGATGATGTCTTTGGAGATCCAAGCCCTTGCACAACCTCATCAACACCATCTTCCTGCACAGCTCGACCTATGGAAGCTCTTTCCATTGGATACTCTGGGGATGCTGGACCTCGCTGGTCGATCTCATTTGGTTCCGTAGGCTGCGTTACTGAATCCGGTTCCTTTTCCACTGCTTTTGCAGCTTCAGCGCCTATGCCGTTGTTGGATGTTTCTTGCTTTCGAAGGTCGCAGATTTGGTGATGCGTTGAATCAACCACATCTGCTGACCCTTGGGCGATAGATTGTTCCAGTTGGCTAAGGGGTTCTTTATTTTGCGCTACCGGCTGAGAAGAAGACCCGAGGCCATCTACCAAAGAAGAGCGAACCAGCGGTATTTCAGGCTCCAAGTCATGGAAATTGCCCGTTGCACCTGTGCAGTCTGATTCAACATCTTTAAGACCTGTTTTGCCTGGGACGGGTGCACTGCCAATATCGGAACCATTACAAAGCTGATCATCTCTTGTGCTTGCCATATCATGTTCTTCCGCATATCCGTCAGGGAACGGCAAAGAAGAACCTTTGGCTGTCGATGTGTTGGACATCCGATCGTCAGCTTTGTCTCGTTCTTCCTTAACGCCATCATCAGCGTCAGGAGGCCGATCTCTTAATCTTTCATCCATCCACTCTGCAATTGCAGGAAGATTAGAGGTGTGTTCTCCATTTCGAGGATCAAAGTTCACAGTGCTATCGATGCCGTTACACTCCACGACATTTTTGTGCTGATCGTCATCTCTATCACTGAGTGAATCGTTATCATCACAAACATGTCCGTTCACATCCTCGACATTTGCAATTGTGGATTCGGCTTCGGATTGCGTCCCTTGCTGATCTGCAGCTGCCTGTGTTCTTGTTTTCTTCAACATAAGAGGTGGCGGAGACGAACTACCAGGCGATGGTAAAGATGACCCCGGTCTTGGTTTCCATGGGCCTTTCTTCCGCGGTGTAGTAGCTGATTCGGGTAGATCCACATGAAAGCCTCTCTTGAATGGACATGGTGTAGTCTCGAACCTTATGATCTTTGTCAAGATATCCTTCAGTCTCTGCACGTCCGCTTTGTCCACCTCTGTCTTGTATGGTAACTCTATTCGGCAATATTTAAACGGCCCAATACGCATAACAAGCGTGGCTTCACCATCCACGCACCAACACTGTGAATTGCGCATCAATGCATGCAGTGGTCTTGTACCTGATTTGAGGAAGTTTGTCGAGCCTCTAATCTTCTCGATGATCAATGAACCCGAGGCCAGAACCTCTTCGTTTGAAGACGCCCATGGCAGGTTCTCGATGGTGTCAACGGGATAGTCTAGATCGGCATGGCTTGGGCTCGAAGCAGAACGGAGCACGTCGATAGGAGGAGTGAAGGAAACAATTCGGGCTCTTGTGTGAGAATATAGTATGTCGGCCGCTGAATCAGAAGGGTCAAGACCAGCTCTTTCGTGAAAGGAAAGTGCTCGTGGAGGTTGCGTGAAAGAACGACGAATGCCTCCAGTCCGTATCGTAGGCCTCTGGTGAGGAGATGGAGTTGCCATGTGTCAAAGGGGATGATCAAGTCCGTAGCTACTGGTCGACGGCAGAAGTACAGATCATCTTCGGGCCTGCTTTCACCGATGGGGAATGGCCAAATCCTCTTCGCATCCAATACGAAAGAATAGGAGGGAGTGAAGATAGTTGAGCTGAATAACCAGCGCGTCGCCGTTGCTCTCTTCTCCGCATGCGTCGGGAATCTTGGCTCTGGGGGTCTAATTTGTAAAGTTAGACGTACGTAATACTTACTAGTGATAATGAAGTAATACAAGGCATAAGTATCATTACTAGTGGGGACTTCAGTAGTAGTACCTACTACGTAGATCACAAAGATCCAGGCGTACTCCAGAGCTTCAAACTAATACTTTTCAAGTAAGCCCTACCGCAGTAGATACCTTGGCTGTTCGTCCAGACTACTATCATACATCATTGATAATTGTTCCTCTTGCAGACTTCTCCGTAGACAAGCCATGTCAAACTTCGACCCCAATGCTATCCTTCGAGGAGCGCAACTCACGCTCGTTGGAGGTACGTACCGGATAGTGATAGAGCACCAAAGTAAAGACTAACTGACCCAGCGCACAGGGCTCTTCAGAACCCAGCTCTATTTACCTCATCCCACTATTCCCAAGCAGCCATAGCGGTATTCGCCGGCATTGCTATCTGGGCCCTTGTCAATGTTCCTTTGTACCTTGTACGAGGTCTGATCACGTTCCTCGGCTTATTTATCCAGCTCGAGGGCAAGACATGGGACGATAATGTCATTCATGGCCTTGAATTCACTGCAAATTCTGTGCTGCAAGTGCCATTCTTTTTGATGAGCGTCATGGGCTCTATCACACCCACTCTTGATCAGATGTTCATGGATAGCCTGAAATGGGTGGATCAGACGTACAGTCAGAAGCACAAAAGCGAGGATCCAAATAATCTGAGGTCGATGTACTATCCCAATCTCAGCACGTACTCGACGCACGGAGAACTCGAAAAGAAGCAGAAGAGAAGCATGCTCGATGGTGTTCTCGTGGCACTGAAGCGATATGGGCGCAAAGCGGCTATCTCTCTCGCGGTCTACGCTTTGACGTTCTTGCCCGTTGTTGGCAGATTTGTCTTACCAGCTGCAAGCTTCTACACTTTCAACAACTCGGTAGGTCCAGTTCCAGCGGCGGTAGTTTTTGGTTCTGGTTTAGTGCTGCCCAAACGATACATGGTATCGTTTCTGCAGACATACTTTGCCTCTCGAAGTCTCATGCGCCAGCTACTCGAGCCATATTTCCACCGGGTAAAATTTACAAAAGAGCAAAAGAAGGTTTGGTTTATTGATAGATCTGGCGTGCTCTTTGGCTTTGCTTTGGCTTTCACCATTATGGTAAAGATACCTCTGGTTGGTGTGCTTATCTATGGTATCGCTGAGGCAAGTACTGCCTATCTTATCACGAAAATCACAGAACCTCCTCCACCGCCAAGCCAAGCCAAAGAGTATGCAGAGAGCGAGGTCAAATGGAAGAACAAACATCAATTTTTAGAGCTACCACTGGACAAGCTGGACAAGTTTAATTTAAGCAACATCAGTCACGAAGAAAGCCGGGCAGGGAAGCGAGCGCACACGTTACCTGGAAAGCAGTTCACCTGATGGCGCTGCCGGAGTACTCACTACCAATTGGTCGGCACGGTGTTGGTTTGAAAGGCACGTAAACTATGCAGAATGCAAACTATGCAGAACGCAGGTCGTTGAGAGGGTGTGCTGAAAGTGCGTCAGTATCTTATCTTGAGCGTGCACTGGCTTCAAAGTATGCTAACAACCTTTGATCTTGTCCAATTGACTCACCGAAGTTCGTTGGAGGGATGTAGTGGTAGTACTCATCCCAAAGTCGTTTTGAAAACTCATAATTGCCGATGCATTTAGATCCGGCCAACAGTTTGCCAGCCCCAGTTGTGTCAAACGCTGGAGGGGCTGGAGAAAGCCAATTTTATCTTCCTCAGCCATTACCTCTTTCAATATTTTTATGCCCTGTATCCCAGGTCTCCATTGACCAGCCCCTAGCCGCAGAAGCACCTACTCCCTCTTCGAAGCTGCCATATTTTCTTTTTCCTGGAGTACCTGTTGGCGTTGCGCATGAGGCCAACAACCTCTCACGCTTTGTATTTGTCTTCAACAAGTCCATTTTGAACGTCGTGGCGTGCGTATCTTTGCTCGAGCACATTCTCCAGAGGATGAAGTTTGCGATCCTTCTTTATCGCTTCTTGCGAGGTGAAGTTCGTGTCTTCAAGCTCACTTACGTGACTCATCTTGATACGATCTCACTCATTCTTGTGGTGTGATCAGACACTGCGACCTAGAGAACAGTTGCCGACCCATGCTAGCCATGTCGTTTCGAACCTCTAAGGGTCAAGCAATTCAACAATACAGAAACGATCGAGGCTTCTGAAGGGGTCTGTCGATGGTCCTAGGTCCATAGCGTTGTGGTTAACGGGAAGGAGGCGACAGTATCAGATGAAGCAGTGGAAGTAGACGTTTCGATGGGTTATTTGTTCTCAACGGGAATCTGTGGAAGCAGACAGCTGGAGAAACACATCCCTCCCGGCTTTACTCAAGGGATCCAAGTTTCTGCGGTGTTCAACAACTAACACATATAGTCTCGTGATTGGCTGCATTAACCAATATCCTTTGGCACCGTGGTGCAGTGGCTTAACTTGTTAGACCAACTGCCTCGCCACAAAGTCGACAGTCCCTCCCAAAGGTCCTACGGTTCGAGTCCTCCTTTCGACAACTGTTACGCTGGCACATACCCCCCGAAGCCAGATACCAGTCCTCCTCCTTCGAATACGAAATCCCCCCCTTTCTTCGCATACGCAAAAAATCCTCTTCAGTGAGGGTTTCTCCTGTTCCTGACCTGTCTTCTAGACAGTTCCGGATCAAGGTTTTGCATTTTTGGATGCTGTTTGTGGGGGTTGCTATGTTTTGCTTTCCTTTCCTTGCTCAACTTTGCTTCAGCCCTCTATCAATGTAGCTGATCACTCATCAGACGATCTGGCACCTGGTCTCTAGCGACCAACCATTAACTCCGCTTCGGCTCCCTGTAGAAGTTGTCATAGAAGCTGAGGATGAGTCTGAATGCTGTTAAGGGTTGAGCGAGGAAAGGAAAGCAAAACATAGCAACCCCCACAAACAGCATCCAAAAATGCAAAACCTTGATCCGGAACT
>QQTW01002553.1_pt1 | contig 13260 bp, 14 predicted proteins | sample 1904831 | NCBI WGS metagenome assembly QQTW01 (sample SAMN09435610, study PRJNA476489) | Subsurface metagenome, whole genome shotgun sequencing project. | reverse complement strand
GTTCTAGAGCTTTAGATTGACGCACAGGTGACGTCTCGGAGGGTTCGTTTTATGGACGCGCCAGACCAGGTTTTAAAGCAGCTGCTAGGAGATCAGGCAGAAGATGCACCGGGCACAGTCGACGCACCTGCACTGCTCTTAACCAGTGACGGCATTGTGCTTGCAGCTAACGCAGCTTGGCATGCACTGTGCTGCCAACAGGGTCCGAGCCGCAGTGATAGCTATAGAGGCAAAAATATTACTGAAATGACCACATCATTACTGGGCGTGGCGGAATTGCCGCAAGAACATTTGCAAAGCTTTCGCAGTGTGCTTGCTGGAGACATTCCAAAGTTTTCTGTGGATTACACAGCGGTGGTAGGTGATTCAAGCGTTTGGGATGCAGCATTGGACAGGTATAAAAAATCTAAAAGGGAGCAATTATGAAGACAAAATCACAGGGTCCTATACCAGACCTCGAACTGCAGCAAGCCGTTCTCGAAGAGCTTTCTTGGGAGCCAATGATCAACGCGGCCAACATAATCGTCAATGTTCGTAACGGTGTCGTTATCGTCGGTGGCACTGTCGAAAGTTTTGCCGAAAAGGTGCAGTCCAGGCAAGTTGTCTTTCGTTTACAAGGCGTTCAGGCGTTGGTCGAAAATCTTACAGTCGAGTTGCCGCAGCATAACCGCAGGTCCGACAGTGATATCAGCAAGGACATCGCCAGCGCATATAAGTGGAACACGCTCATCCCGCGAGGTCAGCTTCAGGTAACGACGGAACATGGGTATGTGACGTTGGAGGGCACTGTCAAGTGGAGCTATCAGCGTAAGGCTGCCGCTCAGGCAATAAAAAACTTAACAGGAATGACCGGGATGGCTAATAGAATCATTGTTGCTCCACCGCTCAAGCCACACAACGTCAAGGCCGAGATCATTGCGGCTTTCGAACGAAGTGCTCAAGTTGACGCTCAGAAAGTTCGCGTCGAAATCGATGGGGCGAAAGTGACATTGAGCGGAACCGTCCGTTCCTGGTCAGAAAAAGCAGAAGCTACTCGGGTAGCGATGTCAGCCCCGGGCATCGCCCAGGTCGATGATCTCACGTCACTATTTTGGGTGTCGTGACCTTATCAACTGCTTAGCGTCCGAGAGAGCACTCGCTAAATCATTGCCAACCCCAAATATCGCCCGAGTAGGATAGCGCGAGAAGGTCAGCTCAGGACTGGTTCCTATGGGCGTGGCGTTTGCATAATGTCGAGTTGCAATTCTTGAATTTCCAGCAAATGCTGCCACTGGTGCAGAAGCAGATGGTCAAGCTTTTCGTGCAGCAGCCTTATCTCTAATTCCGCTTTGAGATTGATCCGATAATCCTCTTCTGCGCGGAGACGGTCTCTCTTTTCCAGCCGATTTTGGCTCATCATGATGATAGGTGCTTGCAACGCCGCTAGTGAGGACAAGACCAGGTTAAGCAGAATAAAGGGATAAGGGTCGAACGCTTTTGTACTGAGCACCAGCGTGTTGATACTAATCCAGACCAGGAGAATAAAACCAAAGCCCAAAATGAAGTTCCAGGAGCCCCCGAATCTGGCGAGCCCATCAGCCATACGCTGGCCGAACGTGAGCTGCTTTCCGTAAACCTCATTTGGGTTTTTACTTAGCAGGTTCTGGCGTTTCAGGCTTTCTAGCACCTCGGCTTCTAGATTCATCACAGCGCCACTATCTACGGTGAACAGCGTGTGGATGTAAAGGCTGCGGTAACGGTCTAAATCAAGTTTGCAGATCCACTGCCCCGCTCCCCAAGCAGGAAAGTCTTTTCGTATCAGCGTGTTTATTGGCTCACGCACCAGGTCAGCGGGTATGAGCTCGGCGGCGTCGCTGCCTGTGTGGCAGATGCTGCAGCATGGAGGCTCACTCTCTTCCATAAGGTTTACCTCCCAAAAGTTTCTCTGTATTCCCAAAGCGACGCGAGCGCACATGCCGCCCGCACCTCTCGGATCCGGGTCGCTTGGTGTTCAGAGGGCATTTGTATGGGGAGCCATCCAATAATCTGCTTGCCGCTAGTGTCACAGTCCTTTACCCGTGAGCTTCTCTAGAACGTCCACGTTATATTCGATCTCTTCGACGTGAAATCGCGCCCAGGGTGAGCTATCACCAAACCAGGTGAGAGCACTATCCGTTAGAACCGGTTGCCCAGCAAGCGTTTCCCACCCTAACGCCTCGTTGAGCCATAACGTCTTTCCATCGTCTGCCGCGTTCTTGTAACGCATCGATTCAAGCATGAGGGGCAACGCGGTCACCGGATCGAATCGAACGACGAAACGCTCAGTCTGCCTACCGAAAGGTACAAGCAGCAGCGCTGTTGATTCGTCTACCGTCTGCCACTTCACACGTGGGTCGGTGACGAAAAGCGAGGGGAACCAGATGGACTCGGCCCACATCCCTAGGTTAGCGGCCTGGTTTACCTTGGGCTCTCCCTCAGTTACTCCAAAAGGCAGCTCAAGCCGACTTTCGCCGTCCACAAAGTACTCGTTTACTTTCATTATCGGAAAGCCGAAAAACGAGGTTTCAATATAGTGCCGGTAACTCTGTCCTGCCTCGTGCGTAAACCGAAAACGAGCCGAGAACCTTATCCCGCCGATACGTAACTTCCCTCGGCCCGTAATGACCGCAGACCGAACCACCGGGATCTGCGACCCAAATGCCTGACGATAGAACCGTGCCACGGGCGTAGGCAACCCTTCAGGCAAAGGTAACCATTCGAATTTCGGTTTCTGGTCAGAAGAGCGAGGGAAGGGTGCAGGCTCGACCTTTAGGCCTACCCAGCCGAGCAGGAGGAGGAGCAAGATTGAACCAAGAACGACCAAGATTTTCATGGCTTGCCCCTCAGGGAGTAGTGGCGCTGTACCGACGGCAAGAAGTTTAAGGCAATGATGGTGAAGCCCAAACCCAGGTAAAACCACTGGATAGGATGCCCGAAACCCAGCATGAGCCCCTGAACGCTCATCCAAATCACGAGGGCGAGGCCGACGACTAGGCTCATCAACCATGCCCAGTGATGGTGCGTAATATGCTCGAGCCCCTCTACAAGACGCCAGATCGGTGCAAACCATAGCGCTATAACGGTGAGAAGGGGCAACACACCTAGAACACCGAAAAGAATGGCTCCTGGGATGAAGAAATTCTTGAAAGGGCTGCCCTCTAACACGCCAAGCGGGGCTCCCAAAAGACCACCCGACGGATCGGCAATCATTGTGTAGCCGCCGAAGAGGGCACCAGCACTCAAGAAAAGGAGCAAAAACATCAAGATGTAGACGCTTGTGGGACGAGCTGTCTTAACGCCTCGTGGACCTGCCCGCTGCCGACTAATCATATCGGCGGATAACCAGCGAAGCTATTGCCGCTAAGGGGGTCACAATGGGAATGTCCGAAGTCCTGAGTATATTTGAACCTGCCATAGTCTTATCTCCTCGAGTACGTTTCAGGCACAATGGTGTCGGTCATGAGTTGATGAAAAGCTCTAAATTGCTCGAACGCCACCGAGTGAGCCGCGTTTTTAAACGAAATCATCTGTTTGCTGGGCGCCCTGAGCGCACCAAACCACTCGAGAGCGAGGTCACGACGGGCCGTTAGCTCGGCCTTACCGTCGAGGATATACACCGGCACCTCGAGTTCCGGGGCGTCACGCCGTAAGTCGATGTCCTGAATCTGCGGGTACATGACGCTAAAGGTATCCAAAAGGCCTCGGAGAACATTGATCTTTTCGATGGGGGTGTACTCCTGGGCAAACACGCCCCAAGGGCCAATCTCTGCTCCTGAAGTTGCGCCCAGGTCGCGATACGACTGAGGCGGCGTGTAGGGCTGATAGAGCTTGTCGTACTGCCCAAAAACGATGCTGCTCGCAAAGACGTCACCATAGGGCGGCTCGCCTACGGCGAGCATCTTATTCTGGAGTCGCGTATCGTTTTGCTCCTGAGCCAGGGCTAGCACGTCACGGTAGAGGCGGCGATCGGTCTCGAGGACATCAACCATTTGGCCCGAGCCGACGAAAGCGTGGTAGAGCTCGGGTTGACGCTGCACTGCGAGCACACCGAGAAGGGTGCCCCACGATTCACCGAGCAGATAGATTTTTCTCTCCCCGAACTTTTCGCGCAAGTAGTTGGTAAGTTCGATAGTGTCCGAGACTGCCCTTTGGAGCGTGAGTGCAGAAGTCGGCTCGAGCGCCGGGTACGACTTGCCTGTACCGCGCTGATCCCAGCTCACGACAACGAGGTCTTTCTCGACCTCACCCAGCAGAACCCTGCTGAAAGGGAGGTCGCTCTGACCGGGGCCACCGCTCAGATAAAGCAGTACAGGATTGTCGGTGTTGGCGCCGCGCGTCATGATCCACTGATCCTGAGCGCCCAGGCTGACGCGCTCGAGTGAGGCAATACTTCTAGGCAGCGGCTGCCCGTCCGTACCCAATATGGGTGGCGTCGAAGCGGGTCGAGTGAACAGCAGTGCAACGCCCACAAACACCGCAGTAGCCAGGAACACGACGGTCCAGCGCGTATAGACCCAAATACGTCTGTGCCGCTTTGTCGGCGCTCGAGCTTTGGCAGAAAGCCGCAACGCAAAAGCTTTGCCATAAACCATTCCGAGGAGCATTGGCGTTAGGCCAATGAGCCCATAAAGACCACGACCAAGAACGAACGCGATGACCCCATACACAGTATCGAAGCGGATCCCGTCTACGGTCGGTCCAACTGCGCCTACTCTACCGAGTTCGAACACCCCAATATGCAAAATCGGAACGACCCAAAAAGCCCAGCGCGAACGCCACGCAGCACCTGCTAACACGCCAACGACAAGACCTGTAACCATCAAAATCAAAACCTGCGATGACGTAACTGGGCCCCTGGGCATAAGGATCGTCATGAGCCAGCCGGAGAGGACAGCTATACCCGCTGCCCCTACGACTCTAGCGAGGCGGTTGTACCAGCCTAAATGGGATTGCTGATTCCGCCACATTGCAGAAAATGTTTTTCGTCGGGTACGGCTTGTCATAGCGACCTCCTTTTGCCTGGAACCGATTTCAGCCTTCGTGGTTGTGCACGTCCATCTCCAAAAGATGCTTGGTATATATTAGTGGGACTTGCACGTCCACAGCACACCTTGGGCAGGTTGCGGACTGTTGGCCCCTGGCGTTTTGGGTGGTCGGTAACACCGTAAGTTTTGCCTGATGATTGTTGATCCTTGCAAACCATTGCTTACGGGTAAATGACCTGGATCACTGAAAAAGTGATGATCTTTTTCAACTGTGAGTTAGTACCGAGGCTGTGTACCAAAGTGACCTAATAGGTTCCCTAAGCTTTTGGCTCCGTCGGTTCGTTGGCTTCTTCTGTCTCTTCTCGAATGACTTCGAGCTTGACCTTGCCAATAAGTGCCGCTGCTGCCCCTAACGCAGCCAAAAGCGGCGCGCCCAATGTCAGGAGGCCCCCCGCGACAACTCCAACGGTCAGTGGCACGCTCATTAGCTCTTTACCGTCTTGCCCCTTGATAACAACCCGCTTGGTACTACTCTCCTGCAAAAGCTCCTTGACGCGGTCGACCAACTGACTGCCGCTAACCTCGATCTCTTCAACCCAGGTGCGTTTTTTGCCTTCGGCGGGTTCGTTCACTTGATCATGCATAGAAATTGTCCTTTCGTAAGGAGGGGTGAGGCAAACATACGGCATGCTCCGCTGTTTAAAGGGTGGACGTCTTTTTTCTACATGACCATCACGCTTGGTTTAATACTTGGCTGACACCGCCTAGTTCATGACTCGCTAAATCTCTTTAAGGCGCTGGGCTCGGCGCGATACGAAGCGGTAGGGCCGAAGGCAAAATGCCACGTATCAGCCCGTCTTCGTTCGTGACCGGAAGTTGTTTGACGTGCCTCTTCCGCATGACTTCGAGTGCGTCGGACAGACTCATATCGTCTTGCACAGTCACAACTGGGGAAGACATCGCGTCAGCAACTCGAGTGAGCCGCGGATCATGGCCTTGACCGTAGATGCGGCGCTCTACGTCCCGCTCGGTAAGGATTCCCGTCAGTATCGCGCCGCTCATGACAACCACGCAGGTTATCTTCTGTCGCCGCATAAGCTGCACTACATCTTCGACGCTCGCTTCAGGTTTAACCGTGACAAAACTTTCTTGAGCATACTCGAGTAGGCTCATTACTCCCACCTCCTCAACCTTGCCTCAATGCTACGAGTGCAGATGTGCATGATGCATCATCTGGTGCCTGACAGGAGTGTGGGATTTTCTCTTACAAGAACGCTGGAAATTGCTCTTGCAGCCGTAGGGAAGCCATCTGTAGCTTGGAGCATGTACGCCAGAAAACTCCAGCAGGCTCAGGAGACACCTTCGACTTTGCAGCCTAGCCCTACCGCCCGCCTCCGGCCAAACCGGAATGCTCACCAGAATATCGGCTTGCGCCCGGCCATTTTCTTGACAGCCCTTACCCTGGGTGGTTTGGTCATGGGGGCTATGTCCGAACGCTTATTTGGGAGCACCCTGCTGGCCTCACTCGGGTATGCAGTTGCTTACATGGCAGGTGGGTTGCCTGCAGCGCGCGAAGCGGTGCGAACTATGGTGAGAGAACGCAAGCTTAATATCGACCTTTTGATGGTTTTGGCGGCGCTGGGCGCAGCTAGCATTGGCCAAGCTGCGGATGGTGCCATACTCTTATTTCTCTTTAGTCTCTCAAACACACTCCAGTTTTGGGCGTTGGGCCGAACAAAAAATGCGATTCGAGCGCTTATGAAGCTCAATCCAGAAGGTGCCACATTACTCCGCGATGGTGCCGAGCACTGGATTGAAATCGGTGCCATTCAGGTCGGCGACACCTTACTCCTAAAGCCTGGTGAACGTATACCGGCTGACGCTCGGCTCACGCGCGGCAGCACAGCTGTCGACGAGAGCCCTATAACCGGGGAGAGCCGCCCTGTCGATAAAGTCGTTGGGAACGAGCTCTCTAGCGGTACCGTCAACCTTAGTGGCAGCGTTGAAGCCGTAGTGCTGCGACCGGCCGGGGAGAGTACTCTGGCGCGATTGGTGGCTTTGATGGAAGTCGCGCAAACCCAGAAGAGCCGTACCGAGTCAGTGGCGGAGCGACTGGAAGGCCCCTACGCGACAACGGTGCTGCTGGGAGTTCCGCTTATCTTTAGCCTTCTGCATCTAGTTGGGCAGGTCCCGGCAGACGCTGCGTGGTACCGGGCAATGACATTTATGGTGGTGGCGAGCCCTTGCGCAGTCCTCATCAGCACACCCGCAGTTATGCTCTCGGGTATGGCGGCCGCAGCTCGAGCCGGGGTGCTTTTCAAATCGAGTGCTGCACTTGAGGCGCTGGCGTCGGTTAAGACTATTGCCTTCGACAAGACAGGAACACTAACTGAAGGCAAGATGCGGTTGACCCAGGTTGTGGCCGAAGATATTGAGGACACCTTGGGGCTAGCAGCGGCACTCGAGCGTTACAGTGAGCACCCTATTGCTCAGGCTGTTGTTAAAGCAGCGGCTGACAAAGCCTTCTCGAATATCCCTATTGGCAACGTCCAAGCTATTGCAGGACACGGGATTTCCGGTGAACTTGAAGGCGCGAGTTTATGGGCAGGCAACCGCCGAATGGCTGCACGTCAAGGTGCGCATCTCAACGCGATACAAGACACAGCCTTAGGGGAACTCGAGCGCAATGGTAGCAGCACTGTAATCATCGGTCGAGACGCAACTGTACTAGGCTTGATTGGCGTAGCAGACACACCCAGGTCAGACGCGAAACTTGCGGTTGAACGTTTACGTGCCTTGGGAATCAAGCATCTGGTGATGCTTACCGGGGACAAGTATGAGGTTGCTCAGGGGGTGGCCGCCACATTAGGTATAAGCGAATTCCAGGCTGAACTTCTTCCCGAAGATAAACTGCGCCTGATGCGTGAACTGCCTAGCCCGCTGGCGATGGTGGGTGATGGGATTAATGACGCCCCGGCGCTTGCTAGTGCTGATCTGGGAATTGCCGTAGGCAGCGGCACGGACGTAGCTTTAGAAAGTGCCGACCTTGTGCTGATGCAAAACGACCTTGGCAAACTAGCTGCAGCGGTGCGGTTAGCGCGCGACGCGAGGCGAACGGTCATCTTTAACCTCGTGTTTGCCTTTGGCATCATTTTGATTGTCGCGCCACTTGCAGTAGCGGGACGTGTGCCGCTCCCTCTTGGAGTCATAGCGCACGAGGGTGGCACAGTGTTCGTAGTGCTGATGGGTTTACGGCTGTTGGCTCACCGTATTCTTTGAGAGGTGTCTTTACAACTGAAGGTTTTTGTTATGACGCTCAAATGAACTGTGGGGATGTCAGCAAAACTCCTACACCTTATGCCATCGCAGAAACGTAGACTTCAAGTACAAATCTTGGCTGTCGATCTAAGGCTTCAGATCGCCTCATCAGAGATCTTAGAGGCAAGGTGACCTTGTCAGTCGCAAAAGGAGTTTACACGATGTACATGCGAATGTTGATGCCGATAGACGGTAGTCCGTGCAGTGAGCGAACGATTTCATGGGGATTAACTTTAGCTAAAGCATTATCAGCTAAGGTCACTTTCTTACACGTGCTTCAATATGATGTGGCAGTTCTATACGGTATCCCAGCAACCGGGTACTATATCGAGGACATCAAACGAGATATGCGCGGTGCCGGCACAGAACATCTGGCACGGGCCGAAGCACAAGCCACTGACCTCGGCGTCATGTGCGAAACCCAGCTGCTTGTCGACGATCACCCCAGCCAGGCTATCCTTCGCGCTGAAGATGCTCACGACCTAACGGTTATGGCAACCCATAGCCGGCGGGGGTTAGATCACCTTTTTCTCGGATCAGTCACCGAGGGCGTTCTCCGAAGCTCCAACAAACCCCACCTGATCTTGCGCTGTCCCCCCGAGACCTCGTCGGAGGACTCAGCCTACGCCCCCCCCAATTTTGAGCACCTCCTCCTACCCACAGACGGTAGTGCCTGTAGCGATCATGCGCTTGGGGAAGGCTTGAAACTTGCCAAGGCGCTCAGTGCTAAGGTGACCATTCTGCACGTACTCGAGATGCCCATAACCGTTTACACCATGCCCGAGAGTATGGTTTACGATCCGCATATTCATGATGATCTGACGAAGGTTGCTCAAGCAACCCTTGAAAAAGCACGTATCCAAGCTTCTGAATTAGGTGTTGACGCGACCATCAAGCTAGTAGATAGTGGGAACGTTCGCGCGGACGAACCAATCCTAGACGCCGAAGCGTCTGCTGACCTAACCGTCATGGGAACGCATGGCCGACGCGGCTTCGACCGCGTCCTACTCGGTTCGGTGACAGAACGCGTGCTGCGTCGATCTTCTAACCCTCACCTTGTTTTGAGATGCCCGAACGTTTGAGGACATTCTCTTTGGATGTCCAGATGGATCAGGTGAACGTCGGAGAGACGTCGCTTACAAAGTAATTCAGAAATCGTAGGGTTGTGCAGAGACTAACCAATTTTTGGAATTGAACAGTTTGAGAAAGAATATCAAGGAGGCGAGATGAACTCGCATGTAAGACAACCTCGTTCCCTGCAAAGGAGAAGGGGCGTGTGAAAAGCCACCTATACCGCCAGACCTAGGTGAAGGCTGGGACACGGTGGATGAGGCCTCCTGGGAGTCGTTTCCGGCTAGCGACACACCTGCCTGGGGTAAAAGAAGCAGTCAAGCTCTTGAGTAAGATATCTGGTCACAACGGGCAGATCTTCCAGACTTACTTCGCAGAGAGTTTTTAGCCGTGTCGTGTGAGGATCGGTAGGGTATGACAGACAATAGGACAACCGCGCTACCGCCCGTTTTGTTAGACCTAGAAGACCTTCTTGAGATAAACGCAGAGCGTCCAAACCGCGGAGCGCTTGTACAGCAGCCTAGCCTGAAGTTTCTGGCATTTGACGCTAGCGCCGGGGCAGGTATTGCCACCGCACAAACATCCCAACAACTTCGTGATCTTGCAAGCGCTCAGAGGAATCGTTACCGTACAGCTTGAACAGCAAACGCTAACACTGGGCTCCCAGCACCTCTTAAACTTCTCTGGTGAACGTACCGTCTCACTATGAAGTAACGATGATGCGCCAAGTGCCCTGCTCATTACCCTCGTCAACCAGCCAAGCGAAAGGAAAGCCAATGAAGACCCTTCACATCCTTGAAAGTATTCACGAAAGCCTCCAGTCCCATGATGAGCCCCCTGATAGCCAAACCGTTGCTTGTAGAAGAGAGCGGACGGGTGCTGCGCTTTACCCTTCAGCCCAACCAGGGCATCGAGGAGCACTGTGCGCCGCACTCACCGATTCATATCGTGGTTCTCGAGGGAAAGGGGATGTTTGCCGGTGAAGACGGACACGAGGTGCTGCTGGGGCCCAACGCCTTGGCGGTATTCGGCACTGGCGAGGTTCACACTGTGCGCTCGCTCGAAGAGAAGCTCGTCTTCGTGGCATTCTTACATAAAGTTGAAGGCATACCCGAACCCAAGCACCGAGCTACCCCTAAAGACGACACCTATATGACGTGGTTCAACTGACCCTAGAGATACTACAGGTACTCCGAGTCCTGCCTGTTTTGACGCGAATATGGTGCGCTTTATAGCGCATCTTTTTTCTTTTGAGAGCCTTTGACCGCTTAGATCGCGGTGCGATTAGAATGGGCCATTGTCGCCTCCGGTCCGCGACGCAGGGCTCCCCGGTAGCTTTGAGAGGAATGTTAGCCTGACCCCGTGAGTGAGTGTCGCAGCATTCTAGAACTGGAGGCATCAGATTGGCACAAGCCGTTCTCATTGTTCCCGCAGGGCAACAAGTTGGGCTAACCACAATAGTATTAGGGCTAGTTCACGCGCTCGACCGTCAGGGGGTCAGGGTTGGATTTTGCAAACCTCTCGCTCAGACCCGCCAAAGCAACGCTGAGCAGGAGCGTTCGAGCCAGCTTATCGAAATAATCACGAGCTTCGTACCCCCCACCCCACTTCCGCTGAGCGAAGCTGAGGAGTTTTTTGCCCACAACCAACGCGACCGCCTGTTCGAGGAGGTCGTAGCGCGCTTCGAAGAGGCTGCTTCTCGTGTCGACGTGGTCATCGTTGAGGGGCTGGTTGTGAGTCCAGAACAGCCCTACGCTGCCGCCTTGAACGCGGGTCTAGCTGCCACTTTAGACGCCAAAGTTATTCTGGTTGCAGCACCTGGCGAAAGCAACCCGGCTGAAATTTCAGACGTACTTGAGCTGGCAGCCCAAAACTACGGCGGGGTTGGGAGTCCACGCGTTTTGGGCTGCATTCTCAATCAAGTTGGGGCACCAACTGACGGTCGTGGATTTATGCGGTTGGGTGGGGCTCAGGAGCTTGATCCTGAGTATGCAACGTTCCTTCGCACAAATGCTTCTATCTTTGCACGTCGCTTCGAGCTCCTAGGCTATGTTCCCTGGGAACGTGACCTGCTCGCACCGCGCGTTACTGATGTTCAGCGATTTTTGGAAGCAGAAATTCTAGTTGCGGGTGATATGAGCCGCCGCGTGACCGACGTGGCTCTCGGCGCAAGCACCATGGTCCATGCAGCGCAGAGACTCCTGCCTGGAACGCTATTTATTACTTCAGGCGATCGCGAAGATCTCGTAGTAGCAGCGTCGTTAGCTGCGCTGAGTGGAAAGCCAATTGCCGCTATGTTGCTGACCAACGCCCGGAGGCCGAGTAGAGCGACGCTTTCACTCTGCGAGGTTGGCCTAAAAACAGGACTGACGCTCCTGCTAGTTCCTGATGACAGCTTTCAAGTGGCTTTACGTGTGCGCCAGATCGATATCGAAGTTCCTTCCGACGACCCGGAACGCATCAACTTTGCGGTTCAGCACGTAGCAACGCACCTAGACGTGACAATGCTCGAGCAGCTCACAAAAGGGTCTATGAAGAGCCGCCGCTTAAGCCCGCCCGCGTTCCGTCATATGCTGATAGAGAGAGCCCGTAAGGCTACCAAACGTATCGTTCTTCCTGAGGGCGACGAGCCTCGAACCTTGCAGGCTGCGGTTACTTGTTTGGAACGTGGCATTGCCCAGTGTGTTCTTCTAGGTGAACCAACGGAAATACATGCTGCTGCTGCCCGTCAAGGCGTGATTGTACCGGCCGAGTTGGAAATCCTGAGGCCGAGCGAGCATATAAAGCGCTTTATCGAGCCACTTGTAGAGTTACGTAAACATAAAGGCTTCAACGCGCCAATGGCCGAAGAGGCTCTTCAAGATAACGTCATGCTGGGCACAATGATGCTGCAGCAGGGAGAAGTCGACGGACTGGTTTCAGGCGCCGTTCATACCACTGCAAATACCCTTCGCCCCGCACTTCAGCTCATTAAAACTATGCCCGGGGTTCGAATTGTCTCATCGGTGTTCTTTATGTGTCTGCCAGAACAGGTTTTGGTCTATGGCGACTGTGCTATTAACCCTGACCCGACTGCCGAGGATTTAGCCGACATAGCGGTCCAAAGTGCAGAATCGGCCCTCGCCTTTGGGATTCCAGCACGGGTAGCAATGCTTTCATATAGCACCGGCAGCTCCGGGCGAGGTGACGACGTCGATAAAGTGCGGGCAGCGACCAAGCTCGCACAGGAGCGCCGTCCTGATCTTCTCATTGATGGACCACTACAGTACGACGCTGCAGCAAATGAAGACGTGGCCAGGAGCAAAGCGCCCGAAAGTCAGGTTGCAGGGCGCGCGACAGTCTTTGTTTTTCCCGATCTTAATACCGGTAATACCACCTATAAAGCGGTACAGCGTAGCGCCGCAGTGGTCAGCATCGGTCCAATGTTGCAGGGGCTCAATAAACCGGTTAATGACCTCTCCAGAGGTGCCTCTATTGATGACATTATCTACACTATTGCTCTGACTGCAATCCAGGCGCAGCAGTAAGGCATAAGCCTGGGCGAGTGTATAAAACGGAAGACACAATAGCTAGTGTGCTTGTCTCCATGTAACCCCAAAATGGTTTCAAAGGTCGGCCTTGCCAGTATCAACCCTTCACCAGCGCCGACCAAGTGATTCAGTAGGCGAAGCTAATCAGGTGCTGGACAGAAGAACATAACGACTCATGTCACAAGCCTTCGGTGTCCTCGTCCATCTCCCTAGCAGAAACTGACAGGCGCGCCGCTACGACAATCGCACCCTGGCCTGGGGCAGAGGCCCAAACCGGACTGAGCTCGAGCACTTCGACTTCAGGCAACTCTTCAACCAACCGCGATATTCGCAGTAGT
>QQTW01002552.1_pt1 | contig 13263 bp, 13 predicted proteins | sample 1904831 | NCBI WGS metagenome assembly QQTW01 (sample SAMN09435610, study PRJNA476489) | Subsurface metagenome, whole genome shotgun sequencing project. | reverse complement strand
ATCGGGCTTCGCAGTTCCCTGATCGTGCAGCGCATATAGGTCAAGAACGCAACTGCTGCCAACCACCCTACCAGCAGACTCTATGTTGAAGACGGGATTCGTGTGTAGACACGCAAGTCCTATCATTTGCGCCAGATTATCGCATTCCCGCACCGCCTCGGCGCCGTACAGGGTCAACTCCCAGGCGGGTGCGTAGGTCCTAATCGTCATTGGCCCCTCTGGATCCCGCAAGGTTACTCTGCTTCGGAAGAATTTGCAAACTGGCTCGAAAGGGTCCGTTCGAGGCCCGTCGGGGGACGCGGGGGGGTCTCTGGCTGTTAGTAGGTGTGGTGCTGAGGGGTCGAGGAAGGGCCCATAATGGATTATTGACAGGCAGGAAGCTAAGGGAGAGATGATGATGGAGAGAAAAAGGATGGAGAGACCGAATGAGGAAGACATTCTCTGTAGTTTCTAGAGTTACGAGAGTGTTCACAGATGTAGGAAGAAAAAATGTAGAATCGATGATTTCTCTAAAATTTCCAACGATACTTATCGTATATATGCTCGACAACCCCTGCTCATCGGATCCACTAATAGAGCTCTAAGACGGTCCGCAGCTTCCGGTAATAGATCTGGGAATCGCGAAGCGTGAATCAAGTGGGGACTATACGACCGGCCCAAGTAGGAAGGTGAGTGTGGGCTCGAGCTTTTGCCTACCTGCGTTGCCATTCGCCCTCTCCGAGGGGGGCTGTGCGAGTATCAATTAGGGGGTGTGTGAATACCGCTGACTTTACTCCGTACACAGTATTTAATTATGCCAAGAGTAGCCCAGTTTTCGAATACGAGAAATGTGAAGCTGCGGGGACGAGGAGATGCTGACAGCAAGGGTCACCTCTGAGTGCATATGCAACAAGACGCACCTGGATAGCGTACATGGTGGAGAGGCATCAACGCTTCCAATCGGGTCGGTTGATGCTCGCGCTTGCCGTTAATGAATGACTCTCTTTGCGAATATGTGACAAGGCCCAGCCAAGGCCTTACGTTGATATCAGAAAAGGCATTATACGGAAGACATGTCATGCACTTACGATGTTTTAGCTCGTGCTTGAGGCTCCTATTCGATGCCCAGATGCTCATGTTCGAAGCTCATGTTCGAGGCTCATGTTCGAGGCTCATGTTCGAGGCTCATGTTCGAGGCTCATGTTCGAGGCTCAATCGCCTTTTGCTTACGCAGTTCACCAATCGCGGTACAACCTAAGCGCCATTGACGAATCGCGCCGCCATTCGCAAACATGCATATTTCTGAACGGCGTAACGCGATTGGTGAACGACGGCGCGATTGGTGAACGGCGGGACTTCGTGGGGCGGCGTGGAACAGCTCCATGGATTTACACTAGAGTGAGTGCGTCAGAGTCCGCGTACCTAGTGACACCGGGAACCACAGTCAAAGATAACTTCCATGCTGAGTGAACACGGACCTCTGTGAGGCTGCCAGGCTCTAAAAGACCACTGAAGGCTACATAAGACTGGGACTCGCCCTTGGTAGGTAGAATCCAAATTCTGCTTCCATCAACATTGGATTGGATTTCCGCCGCTATGCCTTTTCACACGTCTTGGTTCTTTCTTCCCGGTCTCGTATTGTTTTCACAGCTTCTAGCCTCTGTTGTCTGTGCAGATGCGGCGTATATAAAGATGCGCCGACAGGCGGATATCCTCCTAGAAAAGGCTGTGTCCTGTGCCTCTTGATGTGTCCCCACATTTCAGAAGCGGATACGATGGAAGAGGCACGCGTGACAATCGCGCATGATGAAGAGTATATTGAGTTGTTTAATTATATCTCGAGGGGCTTAGTGAGCAAGCATCTTACTTTCACTCCAACTTTAAGCTGAGCAGCCGACCTCCGTCAAGGACGACATTCGAGCAGAGCGTTATGACAACGGACCATTACCGGAGTCTCAATACAACGTAAGTTTACCAAAGACTATGACGAGTGTTCGCATCTGACAGCGCTTGACGACCCAAAGGATGCATGCACTAGCGTTGTGAAAGGGCGTGTGCTGTATATTATGCGGCTGATGAGCCAAAGAGAGGATGTCGAAGAACAACGCCTGCCTGATGGTAACGTCTGGCCCGGCATATCGGTTGAGGATACGCTACAGGCTGCGCAACAAGATCAACTGGAGATCGTCAATAACGGCGACGAGTTCAGATGCACCGACAACTGCATCTCCAAGTTCCAGAAGCCACAGAAGAAGCAAAAGAAGAAGGGGAAGGGGTTTGGAAAGAGCAACGGGTGATGTTTGCTACACTGGCTATCACGAGATGGCCGCTTGAATCCGATATTGGAGCTGGAACGGGCGGCTTTATACAACTATGTTGATGCATTCTGCAGACACAACCAGCGGGATGACAAACTCGGGATTAGGCTTTGAAGCCCAGCATCTTACGTCGGTTAGTCTATTACAGTCTCGAGTCGCTCGACCGCGGTATCAGATTTCACGGTTTAGTGAAAATCAGTCACCGCATATTGAGCCAGACAAGCATGTAGATCGTCTAAAGATGACGCGATGCGGGTCTAATTTTGACAGCTTGGAAGGTGGTAGGATATTTCTCTATTCGTGTTCAGCCTCTCCAGGCTTGGCTTTCGTAAGTTTTACAACCAGGCATTCATTTCAGACTGAAGAATCCTCGTTCCCGTCCTTCTGATTGGCTACGCTGCAGCTGCTGCCACCGTAGACCAGAATATCCGATGATCACATTGAACAGCTCGTCCCGTTGCTTGACGCCATCGAAAGCATCCACACTTCCGTCTGTGAACTTGAACAGTATCGACCGCTTTACCTTCAACTTTCCTAGTCCTTCATCAATCTTTATCACCTCTTCCAAGTGCATGTATGATTGTCTCCAAAGCTCCTGGCTTCCGAGCAAACGCACAAAGCGGAGCCCGCTGGTCGATGCGATGAGATGGCCGGTGGTGTTGCGCCATTTGCAGCGGCATGGCAAGAGATCGATATCAGGAGTCTTCGAGTCGGTTATATTCGCATGTTGCAATTCATCTTCATTGGCTGCATTCATGTCTTTCGGAGCAGAGGCCGCTTCCGAAAGGGATGGAGAAGCTTTGGGGCTGGATGAGTTAATGGTATTGGATGGGACGGTGGCATGCTTTTGAAGGTAGGAGAAAGACCACTCCGCTGATTCGGTCAGCCTGCGTGATACAAATGAACCAGGGCTGGAGTGATGGCCCAAATCTCACCATGAGTCGGGATATCCCAGAAAATCCATCTCGCTGGCGAAACCAAGTGCCTGTCACAGCTTTAGCATATAGAGCGGCATAATTGCAGAGTTGGCACCACTTGACATACCTATACTTGGGATACTGGCTTCCAACAGGCGCGCATGTAAAGAAGCCACCTGGATTCAATGAGTCAAAGTCGTATTCAAAGTTAAGAGGAGGCACATACTGATCGCGAGAAATGTCACGACCCTTAAGTTGAAGTCCGTGCTACCGAAAAGAGCCAGAGTGGTGCATGACCCGAAGAAAAAGAGACTCGCAAGCGTCTTTTCAGGGGTTCTCCACTCGTAAAAACTGCACTCATTGGCATTACATCCATCATGAGTTGGAGGAAGTACTTACTTGACAAGTATCTCCAGAAAGTCTGCCAAATCTCCGAGCTACCCGGTTTAGTTTGGAATCGGGAGACGTGGAAAAGATTCAACTCACATGCAGTTGCAAGGGAGGCCCAACCTGATCCAACAACGGATCTACCCAGTTTTCCTTACCGTGCCGTGAGATGAGCTCACCAACTTTCAACGCGTTGGTGCCTCTGTCGTGAGCTCGAGAATATGAGACACGAAGCTGCTCAACAGATCTAGGAGTGAACCGATTGCGGAGTACAGTGTACAAGAGGTGGCAGAACTAGCAGATGGTTAACAGAAACACGCACACCAGGTATTGTGTTGGTGGAAGCGTACGGAGAAGGTAATGACGCGATTGATCAACCACAGAAACACGAAGAGAGCGAGCCAGCGAGCAGTTCGGCGCGGATTCTCCCAGCGGTAGATCTGCCGGACGTCGGTCAGCCATGCTTGCCATGGTCCCGAGGCTATGATGATCCTCTCAATGTGGCGTGCAAGAGTCTTCTCGTCGAACTGAACTTTATCGGCGTCGTCTATGTACTGAACGGTGAAGTCTTGGGTATACCACAGGAGAATCTGAAGGCCGTGCCTATAAGTATTTTTCAAGGCTACTAGAGAATGTTCAAATCTTACTTGACCGATATATCCCACCCAATCGACCTGTTCATCATCTCCATATGGGTCTTTCTTTCGATAATCTACGATGGTAGGAAACTCGTAGGGGCGCTTCGGAACCGCCCGTATTCGACTGACATATCTGCTCGTCGTCCAGGCGACTTTCAATTGCTCGCGGTGAGCTTCAAGTCCACTCACAACTTTGGTCCACCGTTCAAGGTGATCGTCATCCTCGAAATCACTGCTTGTCAAGTCTGGGGGCAAATCACGCTCAGCATTGGCTTCAAGGAAGTCTGCATCGTCCTTTCGTGAGAGATAAGGCGCGTCATCCGTTGCGATTGTGCCGGCGATCTTCTGCTTGAGCGACTGCTTTGGGTTCGTAATAGCTTGCACGGCTTGGTGTGCCGCATCAGTAGCCTTTCCAACGAGCGACGTATGTGTTTGGGAGGAGCTCTGGCCTAGCTGATCTGGATTGAATGCTGGATTGCTGGCTAAAGCATTGGCTGGCGATTCATCGTCCTGATGCTTCCCGTCTGAGCTCAATGGATCATGAATGTGCAACAACTTCTTAGTCTTGCTCTTTGCCTTGTGGCCTATTTCTTTCAGACTTGCATGGTGAGAAGCATGAGGAGAATGCTGTTTGCTTAGCGGCCTGTCAGCATCGTCTGCCGAAGCATAGCTTTCAGTCGAAGACCTAGAACCGGATGTTGCTGCAGTCGCCATGAAGAATCCAGGCGAGGCAGACGCGTCGCTTAAGCTTTTCAATCTTTCTATGACGTGAGACCAAAGCGTCTCTTTTTAGATGGAAAGACAGCAAACAGAATGAATCAAGCAAACGAAAGAAAACAGCCCAGGAAGTTTTTCTTCGAGCCCATCATCATGCTGAGACACGTCGTCGGCAATCAAGTCCGTACACCTGTCTACTCCGGCAGAGCTTGACGAGCTCGGCCGATCTGCCAACATGGCTGCGGCGACAGCTCCTGCCGTGCAGAGACCACCCAGAAAACAAAACATTGGCCAACATTAGTGACATGGAGAAGGGATGTCGTCATGCCGGGTGTGTTGCCGTAATCGCGTTACCCGTCGATCCGGGCGCTTGAATCTGGATCGGCTTCCGTACCTGGTGCCAATCCGATCATGCAGCTTTCAAGGTTTATCTGCCATAATTACATGGCAGCTGCTGCATTTTTAGTGTAGGGGATGCAGATCAAGGCCACCCAGAGTGCTAGTATGTAGAGTTTCTGGGAGATGGAGAACTAATGCTTTTGAGACATGCACATGTTTTGTAGTCACGAGAGTTTCAGCACGAAACGAATCTGATTTCCGGCAAGACAGCCATGAGTGCATTCAACGAGAAATGCTCTGGGTCCAACAATCTGCAAGTCACTCCAAGACACCGCATGCTACCCTATTTCCTGCCAGTCCAGTGCGAAGTATCCTATCGATCGAATGATCCAAGAAAGCGTCTCCTGACTCCAAGCAATCTGCCACCTTCCGAAAAGCCACAAACATTCACCTGAGTAGGTAGATGACCGGGCTGGTTGGAATTCCTGAGAAAAGCTTTCCCCATCTCTTTACACGGAGAGCTCAGTGGTCCGCTTCGTCTCATGCGAATAGTCTGGAGGCACCGCCACGTCTGGACGAGATTGCTCAAGTGGTGAGGCTTCAAATTTTCGTTTTGCGATCCTGTCAGCCTTTTCATCCGCGGCACGCGACTTTTCCTTCTGGCTTGCCTCGTCCCAATTCGCGCAGATCCAGGAGATGACATCGTCCTCCCGATCAATCGGTATCTGCGAAGTCCACAGAGGTTCGCTGGTGAGATCCACAAGCGGCTTCTCCCTGAACTGAGGCTTGTCCTGGTTGAGCCAAACCCAGCGTTTGAGGCTGCGCATGACCTGGCCCAGCTTTTCACCTTCTTTGGGGATGGTCTTTGCGATTTTTCGCCATAGCTGCTTCTCCTTCTCCGCGGCCTCCCAGGCTTTCATGCGACGATCGTATTCCTCTTGCTGTCCGAACGCTTTTAGGGCTTCGTGTAAGACTGCTTCTCGTGTCCACTCCTCCCGGTCCGGGTTGAGCTCAGCATGGGCTGGCAGCCACTCGGTGATGAAGCGCCTGAACATCACTCGTTGCTTCATCCTCTGCCTGTCATTTGCAGTCTCTTCTCTGACTTCGAAGGTATCGGCTTGGAAGAATCGTCCGCCCGTACACCACATGAAGATTTCATCCTCGCTCTGGAAGCCAGTGTTGTACTTTTCTCTATCCAATCCGAGGAATTCAAGTACCTCCTCGGGGCTGTGCGATAGGTAGATCATGCTGACCTTGCGGTTGTCGCGCTCAATCTCCGGAATACGCACATGGAACCCACGGTCGGTTGCAGTCAAACCGACATTCCGCTGCATCATGCCGACAATCTGCCAAAGGTCACCATAGTTGTTCATGAAGCACTCCCATTCAAGGAACCCGGTTCGGCAAAGGTGAATATCGAGCTGGAAGTAGGTGTTATCTTCTTCGGACAACGCAATACCGTAGCTGGTGGTGCGGCCATTGGTAAAGTATCTTCTTGCTCCCAAGCTCACGGCAAGTTTCTTTGGTTCCACATTGTCGCGTAATCCCTCGACCAGGATATCAACGTCGCCATGGTCCTTCTTCCCCGGAGCTTCGAATGGAGCTACCACTTTCTCGTAGAATTTGGTGAGAATGGTGAGATATTTGTCTCGAACTTCGATATATTTCGCCGGTTCCAATCTCGGAGTGTTCAGAACGGGTTCGCCATGCTTGCCCACCTGTGAAAAGGCAGAGCCTCCCATAGCTGTTCTCGAGCGATTCTTTCCCGAGGTCGGTGAAGTTAGCTTCAGCGCTAGAAACACGCCAAGGCGGATATGGAGATTTAAGCGAGAGAGCTATGGCCCTCGGTCTTTCCTGATTCACCTTGGCAGATGGTATGAATGGCAGCAGCAGTTTGACGGTCGTAGAATGGAAACTTCCTCCCTTTATATTTGTTCCCTGTCATTCGCTCAGACCTGCTACCATGGAAAACCCAGGCGATGACTCACCCTTGACCAACAAGTGGTAACTAATAGCCATAATTCACGCCGCTTCCGTACGCAGTTCTATTTCACCTGAGCTACGAGTCATGGAAGCGAGTCAACAGCAGGCGACGGCAACTTACGAAGAGCTGAACGAGGTCGTGTGCGAGCTTGAGGATGTCCAGACAGAGCTCTGTAGGACTTATGGCTGCCACTCTTCAAATGTTGACAAGACTCACTCTGACCGTGAATTCCAGTGCGACAGGAAGAGATTCTCTCGCGGCCGGTTTACAGGAAGCGTCAAGCCATCGTATCAAGGATTCCCCATTTCTGGCCGCTCGTCTTTGAGCAAGCGCCCCCCGAGTTCGAGCCTCACTTCAAACCCACAGATTCCAGAGTCTTCGCGGACAGCCTGAAATCTTTCGAAGTTTCGCGGTTCGAGGTCGGGCAAGATGGCAGCGTAGTGCCCGGCGGCTCGCCACGCAGTTTCAAGATCAGCTTCGAGTTCGCGCCCAACGAGTGGTTTGAAGACACGGTGCTCGAGAAAAAGTTCTGGTTCCGCCGTGCGCGCGACAACTGGTGCGGTCTGGTATCGGAACCGGTCAGAATAGAGTGGAAGCAAGGCAAAGACCTCACCGATGGGCTCCTCGATCATGCTGTCCGCCTGTTTGACGCGCGCAAGGAGCTCTTCGGCCACCCGGACGAGCAGTCGGCGGTCAAGGCATTGCGCGAGTGGGAAGAACTCACCGTCAACTCGAACCAGCACTTCGAGGGAGGTTTGAGCTTCTTCGCCTGGTTCGCGTTCGTGTCCGACAGGAGATACGTCACCGCGGCGGAATCAACGAAAGCGCAGGCCGCAGATGCGGAAAGGAGGGAAAAGATCAGGAACGGAGCCAATCCCGGACCGGAGATCGAGGCGGAGATCGACCACTGGGATCCCGAGGCGGAGATATACATGGATGGCGAGGAGCTTGCAACCCTTCTGGCAGAGGACATTTGGCCCCAGGCCATCGCCTATTTCAGTCAGTCATCCTGCACCCGGTGGTTGATGGATTGAACTGACAATACGTAGCTGATGCCCAAGAATCGTCAAGCGCCGAAGACTCGGACATCGAAGTGGAAAGTGTGGAACCAAGCGATGAGGAAGTGGATATCAGGAGCTTGGTACCCAACAAGGGGAAGAACAAGAACGGGAGTGGCCCTTCGCGTAGCAAGGAATTCTGAACCGTTGCGCCTTTGCGCAAGTCATGTTCGGCCTGACTTTCTCGGTCCATTCGCGCCCAGGGCGCTTCCACTCGCTAATATCGTTACACACGCTGAGATGAACCCCCCAAGGTGTGTTGTTTTGTTTCTGAGCATGGCCACTAAAGCATAGAAGTTCGGTGACAGGAGTAACAGAGTTGGTGGGCCAAGTCATAGATCAATGAACAGGTTACTCATGGGGATCCCGTTGATAACGATAGGAAAGGAATCATGTCATCTTCTGAGTTCTGACCGGTGCAAGAAACTATACACACACAACACACACGAGGCTTGCCCAGCACATGCTTGAACACCCTCATCGCATGTTTCCGATTTGATATCAGACTGAAGTGTGCAGCTGATCTTTCAACAACAAACCCTTTGTACTACAGGCTTGAGGAGCTGATTGTTGCCCGTTAACACCACTTGTAGAGAATTGGAACAAAGAGGGTAGCTGAAGCGCAGTTCCGGACCCGAGGTGTTCGAGTCAAGAGTGAGACACCGTGAGATCGCCGGGTATGGGTCACCTGCATCAGGCACATTCTTGTGACCACACGGAGCGAGCACTGCAGCCAAGTTACTGTGTAGTCAGCCGGCATTGCTTTGTAGAGAAGCCAGTCTGATTCCTAAAGACGGGACAATGCACCTAAAAATCGAATTTGTACAGCGGTGAATACGTTGTGGGTCACCAGTGGCTGCGGAGCGGCGTTATCGGTGAGCGTAATCGATTAGTTATCGCGGCGTCTAGGACGCTTCCGGCCTGGCGTCAAGCTGGTCTACAAGCATCCGGGCATCAGAGACACCACCACCACGCACCTGCTACTCCAACAACTACGATCACGACCCAGTCCCTGCTCTTGTTTAAGACAGTCACCAGCCACGAGCACTCAGACAGTGATAGCGAGAAGCTCGAGACTTCCAAGAACGTGATTGCCGTTGCATGCCCCAGGTCCATCGACTCGTTCAACATCCTCAAGCATCTTGCCGCCCTAACCTCTCCGTCGTCAGCGTCTCCACTCGGCTTACCTGTCTCATATCTTCTTGACAGCCCGATCACATACTGCAAACGCGGCCCCAGCCTCGTGTCAGTTGTATCGATTTTCTTCTATCCCGCCTCGAGCACTTGCGGATGCTGTTCCCCTGCCGGGTGAGCTCTGGCCAACGACAGACTGTCGTCTGAAGGCCGGCTCACTCGCAACAGGTGCAACATCGAGCACTACGACTGTCGTCCTGGCAGACTCCAACCCCCGAGAGACTCTTGCCTCATCGACCGCCGATCAACCTCTTTCCTCACGCAGCTCACCAGCCACACCCGTCCTCCCAGCTCCTCTCCACAGTCCAACGGGCCCGAGCACAAACGCTCCCACAGGTGCAGCGGCCCAATCACGCTCATCAGCGCCGAAGCGCCATCGCGGTTCCAGCCCGTCCGTTTCGGAGTCGGCAGGCTCCAGCGGCGAAGGCAGAAGAGGCAGGTCCTCCAGGCCCGCAGCAAAGCGAAGACGAGGCCCCGGTGGCACCATGCGAATGCAAGCAGACTCGTCCAAGAAATCTCCGTCACCGTCGGGGGTGCTGTCGAACGGCTCGAACTCTCTGTCCCCGGGCCGTAAGGGTGGCTTCCAGAAGATTACCAATGGTTCCTCCCACAGCAAGGCGGACAGCAACGGCTCAGCGGCATCTTACACCAACGGACACTCCGTCTCGAGCCTACGGCGGCCCCAGACATCTTTCTTCGGCCACGACAGGGAGGAAGTGACACGTTTGTTGATCCAGGGACTGGCAGATTTGGGATATCATGGCGCCGCGGGAACGCTGAGTCGGGAGAGCGGGTACGAACTCGAGGGGCCGACCGTCGCGGCTTTTCGGAATGCTGTTCTGCAGGGTGACTGGGCCGAGGCCGAAGCTTTGTTGTTTGGCCCGGAGTACCCGGATGATGGTGGGGGAGTAGGGATCCAGGATGCCGATATCGACTACAATAAAGATCAAGGGAGAACACCACGACATTCATGGGCTGCACCGTCTTACGGCGGAGGTCTGCTGTTGGCAGAAGGCGCGAACAAGAACGAGATGCTCTTCTGGATGCGGCAACAGAAGTATTTGGAGCTGCTGGAGACAAGAGATCTCGGGGCGGCTCTTATGGTGCTGAGACAGGAGTTGACGCCTCTGCATCGAGATGTAAACAGGCTCCACTCACTATCCAGGTACCACTTTCTTGGTTGATCGGAGATTACTTGAGCTAACCACTTATTGCTAGTCTGATGATGTGTGAATCCGCGGAAGATCTCAAGTCACAAGCACAATGGGATGGTGCCGCGGGGTTCTCGCGAAATCGTCTCTTGTCAGAACTCTCAAGTAGGCTTGTGTGCTCCTCGTTGAGTGGAGTAATGTGTTGACTGACATTTCTCGCTCAAGAATCCATATCCCCGTCGATCATGATTCCGGAAAACCGTCTAGCAATTCTGCTCGACCAAGTCAAGAATGTGTGGATCTCAGAATGCATGTATCACACCTCTACAGAGACGCCATCGCTTTTCACAGATCACGTCTGTGATCGGGTAGACTTTCCTCTCAAAACTGTGTTAGAACTACGATCACATTCCGACGAAGTATGGTTTATTCAGTTCTCGAACGACGGCTCAATGCTGGCAACAGCGAGCAAAGACAACACTGTTATCATCTACGAGACCGTTACTTACCGAGTTCTGCACACTCTCTCGGAGCACGAGAGTGGCGTGTGCTATGTAGCCTGGAGTCCGGACGACACCAAGCTCATCACTTGCGCCCAAGCGCGCGACAATTCTGCGAGACTGTGGGATACGAGGGTGAGAGCAGTCTATACTTCTTGTGAGAATGTCAGCTAACCCACCAAGACCGGCACCTGTCTCTATACCATCAGCGAGTTCACTTACGCAGTGACCACGGCGGCTTGGGCTCCTGACGGAAAGTACTTCATAACCGGATCTCAAGACTCTGAACGGGCTCTGTGCCTGTGGAACCTGGACGGCGAAAAGGTACATGCATGGAAAGAGGAAAACCTTCGGGTCCACGATCTTTGCATCTCACCCGACGGTCATCGACTGGTGGTGCTCCTCGAGAACCGCGTGCTCGTGTATGACTTCATCACACGCGAGAGAATACGGGACTGGCCGATCGAGGGGGCAAAGCTCACCTCGGTCAACATTAGCCCCGACTCGGAGCAGATACTCGTCAGCATGAACCCTAATCAGATTCACCTCATGGACATGGATTCGGGCGAGGTGCTACGGTGCTACGAGGGCCAACAGCAGAGCCAATTCATCATCCGAAGCGCGTTCGGAGGAGTCAACGGGAATTATGTCATAAGCGGTAGCGAGAGTAGGTCGCTTCAAGCCCTTGATTGCGACACACTACTGACAGTATGGGTAGATTCTCAGATATTCATCTGGCGAAGAGCTTCCGGCAAGGTTCTGGAGGTGTTTGAAGCGCATAAACCGGGTTGCGTCAATGCCGTGAGCTGGCATCCTCGAGACCCACGCATATTCGCGTCCGCCGGCGATGACCACAAAGTTCGAATGTAAGATTCACACCCAATCACAAATTCAACGAACAACACCCTTTGCTAACACTGTGCAGCTGGGGGAAACCCTCGACGCCCACGCAGCAAGCCGGATACGGTTCCAATGGTCATAACAGGTAGCTTAACCGTCCGATGTTGCTTCTCCGGCACGTGCTGGGGTCGGCAGGTGTGGTTGTGCGAAACCTTACAGAGTATGCCTAGGGTGCCTACCTACTCGCATATTGAATATCTATACTGTGAAGTATTCGTGGACTCAATAGATTTTGTTTCCTCCCCAGCTGCCTTCGGTGTTTTTCTCGCACAGCTCGTTTGACATTTCCCTACCCCTTCCTGTCACATCACAACACCAGTCCCACCCATGTTTATCGTCAACACACTCCCGAGCTCCTTATGTCATGCCTCACAACCTAACAATTGAGGCATTGATGAGCATGTCCCTCGATTTTCGCACTATTTACCCTCCTTTTGCCTATTACACTGTCCCGCTTTTATCTGCAGCGGAGGAGAACGTCCCCATAACACCTCATCGCGAAGCTTATGTCTTTTGTCTTATCGTGGAGGCTGTTTTCATCGGAGGGGGCATCGACTGGAGTTTCTGTTTTTATGAGGTCCACATTCATGTAGGCATGTGGGATTAAGGCATGAGGGACAGAGAGATATGATCACAAACAAGACTTGACGCGATTACTGAGTATACTGAATCATGATCGATAAGTCATGAGCTTGTCAAACGGCTTCTCGAATCTAGCCGCACCGACAACGGGTGACCGTGACACAACGGGCGTCTTGTAAGACTCGCAAAGCCTGCCTAGTGGTGGTTTAAAGCGCTCCAACCATTGCAAGCTCATCACCTTCGGGTGAATGCGCGGTACCAACCATATCAGTAGCCCTAGCAAGTGACAGAACACATTCCAGGTCCAATATCAGATGTCCCTCTGTCGGGCTCAATACATGCATAACACCAACCTCGTGCACATAATTTCTCCCTCAGGCCTTCTTTTCGATGAAGAGCCGAACCTCATCGGCCGTCGGGATCGCTGACATGGCGCCTTCTCTTTGTACGGTGATGGCTGCGGCTGCATTGGCAAAGTTCGTCGCATCCCACAAGTCATAGCCGTTGTTGGTTTCGGCCTTGCTCCTTGCCACGGCCACGGCGTATGCGCCTACGAAGGTATCGCCCGCGCCAGTCGTTTCGCGGACAGAGACCGGGTA
>QQTW01002551.1_pt1 | contig 13264 bp, 9 predicted proteins | sample 1904831 | NCBI WGS metagenome assembly QQTW01 (sample SAMN09435610, study PRJNA476489) | Subsurface metagenome, whole genome shotgun sequencing project. | reverse complement strand
GTTGAAGAAGAACTGATTGTTCTCATTGCATATGCTAGTTACTTCTTCTCAAATGGCGTCCATATGTCCGGTAAGCTTCTCCTGGCTCGATGATTAGCAAAAGTGGCTGATGAAGACCTTAAGGCATTGTTTCTCTACTGTTCTGCGGAATAACCCTGAAGCACTACGCTTACTACAACATGTCACGCCGAACCCAATTAACCACGAAATTTTTGTTCCAGGTGCTTGCACAATTATCAGAGAACTTTATCTTCATCTATCTCGGCATTACGCTGCTGACTGAAACGGATCTAAAGTTTCAGCCTTTGTTTATATTGATCACGGTTGTGGGAATCTGCGCCGCAAGATGGTTGGCCGTCTTCCCGCTCTCCAAGGCCATTAACTGGTTCATCCGGTACCGAGCGAAAAGACGGGGACAGGACGTTGCAGACGAATTGCCGTACCCTTATCAGGCAATGTTGTTCTGGGCAGGTCTACGGGGTGCAGTTGGAGTCGCCCTTGCGGCCGGCTTGGAAGGCACAAACGGTCCCGCACTGAGAGCCACAGTCTTGGTGGTTGTCGTACTGACGGTCATCATCTTTGGCAGCACCACGGCAAGTATGCTTGAGATTCTCGGCATTCAGACCGGTGTGGTGGATGAAATTGATTCTGACGACGAGTTCGATATTGAGACTACGAACGGCGGCACCTATTATAAGCGTACAGGCACGGGACTTGGCCACACGCCCAGACGAGAAACCAACATTGCCCTGAATCAAGTTGATCGTCAAGCCAACGGCATACCGAAATCTGGCTTGGGCTACAGCAGCGGCAACCGCCATAGCCCCAGAACCCGACCATTGAATGGGTTGTCCTCGAGAAAAACCTCATCCTTCAGCCAGCGCGAGCGAGATGCTGCGGCACAGAATTTACTTCACACCGGCAGTAGCACGCCTAGTGAGGATGATGAAGCATTTTCTGATGGAGATCTGCCTCCAGCCGCCAAAAAGGCACCACGGAATAAACCTTCAACACTACCTGGCGGTGATATGGTAGATTCTTCAAGTACATATGTGCCGCCTGATGGGTCAACTTCTGCAGAAGCCACAGATCATCACGCGCACGCCCATGGCTCAATCCGGGACCTGTTTTCGAGATCAGCAGGTGACCATGCGGCCTGGTTCCGGCAGCTGGATGAAGATTTCATCAAACCGAAATTATTACTTGATCAGAACAAAGGAGGCTCGGTCTGAAAGCGGGTGTCAATACATGCATGGAAGATGGCGTTAGTAGTCGGCATTTCTTTGGCGTTGATGTGTGAGGACCATATTCTGCGAGGCTAGCTATCTGGTCGGAAAGAGGCAATGGTGGAGTTATACGTAGTATGTGGCCGGCCAGGCATTCTCTCACAATCACCAGTACTCCATGAAAGAGCAGCGAAGATCATCAGCTACCACTCGAGTCATACCTAGTAGCATTATTCACTAGTAGCCCTTCAAACACAACTCCGAACAGAACGAAAAGGATCTGCTTGTTCAAGTGTCATTCATGTTTCGTTAAACGTCTAGGGCAATCACATCTTGCTGCGTATATTCATTAAGATGTCACTTTGACTCGCTGCTGCTCTGCTTGCTGCAAGGCGCAAGTGCACGAATACTAAATAGCATGAGATGCCAATGCGATGATGGCTGTAGTTGAGTGCTACTCGACTTATGTAGTAGTAGTAGCAGTAGTAGTAGCAGCAGCAGTAGCAGCAGTACTGTAGGAGGAGGAGTTGAACTTGAAGCTTAGCAGAGCCTGGAAGCGGGGCGGTCTTGGCATATTTCCCCGAGAAGTTGCAACCAGTTGGCATTCGCATTGGCGGTGTTTCTTCCTACAAATCTTCGGAAGATGACAAGCTGAGGGCGGATCAGCATCAGCCCTGGAACAAGCCATTCCATTCGGCCCCTGGGAGGAATAGCAAATATTGGATTTCCACCACCCCACGAAAGATATGAACTCTTCTTGGATCAGTCAAAGTAGAAATAACCACTTATGGATTTAAGCTGTGGAGAAGTGGATTCGTTTTCTCAGCAAAGCTCCCCCAAGTGACACGTGACTTTTTGACGATTTGGCGATGGGTGATCGCGCGTCAAAAGCCCAAAGCCCGTGGTAGTCGAATAATAATTGCCCTTGCAGCCAAAGAGTAATAATAAGATCATGATACCGGGCCACCCCCATTATCCGAACCATGAAGACTCTGCCAACACTTCAACGCCGTCCTTTCCATCCACACCACCACTCCTCACCATCAACCTTCCCACCAGGATTGACCAGGAATGCCTTGTCCAAGCTTACTTTGCCTAGCTTACCTACCTTGACCTTCGCAGGACATCAACCTTGACGATCACCACCACAACGCTGGTGCCACCACGCGGCGTAATCCCATTCTTTTGAAGCTCGCTCCTCCTGCCTCTCGAGTCGCTGTCTGTAAAAAGAGCACTCTAACACGATACATAATACCAATTCTCCATCTCATAAATATACATCATTTGCTATATCGTTGGCTGGAGACTTGGGCGCCCGGCCTAGAACACCTCATGTGCTTCATAATATTCCAGCATTAGGCTTGTGCCAAAAAAGGTGCTCAAGCTACTCCAACACCAGCGCCGCTTGCGGTTATTGACCATTCAAGAAACGTCATGGCCGGCGGTCCCCCCTTCACCATGCAGTCACCTACGCAGTCCGCTCGTTTTGTACCCTACTCACCTACAAGCAAGCCTAACAACTACACCTATGACTCCTACCAACCTCACCCTCAAACTCCACCATCTTTCCCTCCAGCAACATCTACGCAAAGTCCACATTTTGGTCATCCTGGGACTGACTCGTCACCATCAGCTTTGATGAATGGCAACGGTCACCAACATTCCAGCACAAATGCACAGTACCCCATGAATTCGACGTCTCCCACCCAGCAGCACTCACGCACGATGTCGAGTTCTATGACAGGCTCAAATGGCTACCCTTCTTACGGCAATAGCATACCATCCTCGCATGCGCACCCTTCAAGTCGACAAGGCTCCCTAGCACTCTCACCTAAACAAGAATACAATTCTGCTATGAACAATCAGATATTGAATGGGATCAATATGGGGGACATGACAAATATTGCGCAGTCGACAAAGCCATTTTCTCAGGAGGTAATAGAGTTCGAAAACGTATCCAAGTAAGCTGTACTGACGTTTTTAAAAACAGAGACCTGTAAGGGCAAACGATCCAATGTCGTTCGCGAACATTTTATCCGAGCCCGCAACGCGCTCTATACCTGCGCAAGACAGAATACCCTTGGCCTCGAAATCGTCCCAAAATACTACTGTAGATCCCTCTTCCATGAAGGGCCCTACAGTCAAAATGGAAATTGAGCAGGCCTCGCCCCCTGCCGTGTCCCCAGCATCGGCGGCAACAAAATCAATTCGGGATATAGCAGAGAAAACAATCGCTGCGCCTACATTGAAGCCCTTGGCGAAGCCTCGAAAATCTCTTACTGTCAAAGAAAATGAGAGCATTTCTCGTGCTATGGAGGCCATCGAATCACAGTCTCCGAGTGATGTCGAGGGATCTGAATTTGCTGCTGAAAAAGAGCGATATGCGCAGAAGTGCAGGAAACGTGCATTAGAACTCGAAGAAGTGGAAAGTAGCAAAAGAAAGGTTCGTGTTCGTGGTTACAACCACGAATCTTTGCTGATTGATATCTAGAGACGACGAACCCATCTTCTCGACCAACTTCTGCGATCGTTTGCGATGCGTAACTCTGGTGCCTCTGAGCGCTTCCGCGCAAAATACGAAGCCGCTGCTCAGAACGAGATTCACGAAAAGGAAATTCAAGAGGAAAAGGAGCGTAAAAAGGACATGCAGCGAAAGCGTCGACGTGAAAATACTGTTCGCGCAGAAAAACAGAAATTGGCCGAAGCCGAAGAGAAAGCCAACAGAACGGAAGACGTGGTTGAAAAGGAGAGACTCCTGCGTGAGATTGAAAAGAGCCAGAAAAAGATCAACCACACGCAAAGTGTAATGGAGCGTGGAACTGTTCCGGATGAGATATCTGAAGTAACACCGCTGGCACCTAACTATGAAGGTGGCACCACGTCCTCTTTCCACCTTGCAGCCCAAGCCTCTCCAGAACCACCTAAAAAGAAGGCCCGACCCAGTGGACCTGTCACTAGACCTAAGAAGTCTAAAGAAAAGAAACAGGCCGAAAAAGACGCTGCTGAGGCTGCGTACGCAGCGATGGAACGCGAGGAGCTTGTTCGCATTGCACCAAAGCAAGATCCACGGAAAGAGTCGATCAAGAAAGAAGCCAAAGCGTCTCGGTCCAAGGAAATGACACCTATGTCGCCGGTCACGAACTATGAGTCCAAAGGCTATCAGCAGATATACGAGCAAATATGGAGAGACCTTGCCCGCAAAGACATTCCCAGAGTCTATCGTATCAAAGTCAACTCACTTAGCACAAGGCAGGAAAATCTTCGGAAGACTGCTCAGCTTGCTGGGAAACAAGCCAAAAAATGGCAAGAACGTACCAACAAGAGCATGAAGGATACTCAAGCCCGAGCCAAGCGCACCATGCGTGAGATGATGTCCTTCTGGAAGAGGAACGAGCGTGAGGAACGCGATCTTCGGCGAATGGCCGAGAAGAAAGAGATTGAGGACGCCAAAAAGGCAGAAGCCGATCGCGAAGCCAACCGGCAAAAGCGCAAGCTCAACTTCCTCATCTCGCAGACAGAGCTCTACTCCCATTTCATTGGACGCAAGATCAAAACCGATGAAGTTGAAAGAGCGACGGATGATCCCGAGGTAGCAGCTTCTGCAGAAAAGGTTCAAGCCGGCAAAGATGATGCGCCCACTGTGGACCTACCAGACTCTGTTGCAGACTTGAGGACCAAGGTCACGAATTTTGAGGATCTTGATTTTGATGCCGAGGATGATGCTGCGCTTAAGGAAGCTGCAATGGCGAATGCCCAAAGCGCCATCCAAGAAGCACAGGACAAAGCTCGAGCCTTTAATGGCGACAACCAAATGGCCGCATTTGATGACACTGAGCTCAACTTTCAAAATCCTACAAGTTTGGGCGATGTTCAGGTTAGTCAACCAGATATGTTGCAGGCGCAACTCAAGGAGTACCAGCTGAAAGGTCTCAACTGGCTTGTCAATCTCTATGAGCAAGGTATCAATGGAATATTGGCGGACGAGATGGGGCTTGGAAAGACTGTTCAGTCTATCTCGGTCATGGGCTACCTAGCGGAGCATCACAACATCTGGGGTCCCTTTCTAGTGATTGCTCCATCATCGACACTACACAACTGGCAACAGGAAATTGCTCGGTTCGTCCCATCCATCAAAGTGCTGCCATATTGGGGAAGTGCGAAAGACCGGAAAGTTCTTCGCAAGTTCTGGGATCGAAAGCACATCACCTACTCCAAAGATTCGGAATTTCACGTCTTGGTGACCTCTTACCAATTGGTGGTGCAAGATGCCCAGTATTTCCAAAAGATCCGATGGCAGTACATGATCCTTGATGAGGCGCAAGCCATCAAATCCTCGAACAGTTCCAGATGGAAAGTGCTGCTGGGCTTCCATTGCCGGAATCGACTCCTCCTTACGGGCACACCAATACAGAATAACATGCAGGAGTTATGGGCTCTGCTTCATTTTATTATGCCCACCCTCTTCGACTCCCATGATGAATTTAGCGACTGGTTTTCTAAAGATATTGAGAGCCATGCCCAAAGCAATACGAAGCTTAACCAGGATCAGCTGAAACGCCTACACATGATTCTCAAGCCATTCATGCTGCGCCGTGTCAAGTCCCATGTGCAAAAGGAACTTGGGAACAAGGTTGAAAAGGACATCTTCTGTGACTTGACCTATCGACAACGAGCCTACTACAGCAATCTTCGCAGCCGGATCAGTATCATGGACCTTATTGAGAAAGCAACTTTGGGAGATGACCAAGACACAGCCACACTGATGAACCTGGTCATGCAGTTCAGAAAAGTTTGCAATCACCCCGACTTGTTCGAAAGAGCCGAGACCTCGTCACCCTTCTCGTTGTCTTATTTTGCAGAAACCGCGTCCTTCCTGAGAGAAGGGCAGTTTGTCAATCTTGGCTACTCAATCCGCAGCATGATCGAATACGATCTTCCCAGGTTGCTGTGCAGTCCTGCTGGGCGCCTGGGTGTTGCTGGACCGGAGAATCCAAGAGCAGGGTTCGAAACGAGATATCTTGGTCATCTTATGAGTATTTGGGACCCACAGCACATAGCGGCATCATGTCAAAACGCCGGCGGCTTCTCATTCCTGCAGTTCGTCGACACATCCTATTCTCAGGCCTCCCGATCCGCTCGTCTTGGCTTGTTCGAGCGCGCCGTTGAGCTGAAAGGAAAAGTCAAACGTCATCATTTCATGCCGTCGTTGATTTACGAGGTCGATGAAGAGACCCCACAGGCAAATACTGACATGTTCAATATCGTTGCAGGTAACAATCGTCCACCTCTCGCAGAGGTTCAGCATGATGGTCATCTGGGAAGTTTGATGAATATCTCTCGACAGGTGTTTGAAGAAGACGGTTGCGCGAAAATGGAGCCTGCAGCGCGACCCGGTGCCTGCGCTCCGCCCATCCAAATCAGCTGCTCGGATCAAAACTCCATCAACGAACGTCGGCAGTCACTCTTCAACGTGGCGGCAAGACAAGCGTTGTTCCCTCTGCCGACACAGGTCGAAGAGGCCATACTCAGAAATGATGTGGAGCCTAGCGCAATCCCGCCTCATGATATGCTTCCTGCGCCTGGGTCAGAAAAGGCGCGATACACGAATATCTCGGTGCCATCGATGAGACGCTTTGTTACCGATTCTGGCAAACTGGCGAAACTGGATCACCTATTGGCACAACTCAAAAATGGCGGCCATCGGGTCCTTCTCTATTTCCAGATGACGCGAATGATTGACCTGATGGAGGAATATCTCACTTACCGCAACTACAAGTATTGCCGGCTGGACGGAAGTACGAAACTCGAAGACCGACGTGATACAGTGCACGATTTCCAGACACGAACAGATATTTTTATCTTCTTGCTGTCAACTCGTGCCGGTGGCTTGGGCATCAATTTGACATCGGCTGACACGGTGATCTTCTACGACTCTGATTGGAACCCTACCATTGACTCACAAGCCATGGACCGGGCGCATCGTTTGGGACAAACCAAGCAGGTTACGGTGTACAGAATGATCACTCGGGGCACGATCGAAGAGCGTATTCGCAAGAGAGCCTTGCAGAAGGAAGAAGTGCAAAGAGTGGTCATCTCTGGTGGCGCAAGCGGAGGGGTCGATTTCAATACGCGCCATCGCGAGAACCGTACCAAGGACATTGCTCTCTGGCTTGCGGACGACGACCAAGCCGCGCTCATTGAACAGAAGGAGAAAGAAGCAGCGGAGAAGCCTGAGGAGGAGAGCAAAGGCAAGAAAGGAAAGAAGGTGACAGTTGGAGGCAAGCGGAAGCGAGGTGAGGTGAGCCTGGATGACATGTATCATGAAGGTAAGCTGGACTTTTTTTCCAAGCACGCGAAGCTTCTACTAATGCCAGGTGCAGGTGAAGGACATTTCGAAGATGCCAGCGCAAAGCCCTCGGGTGCAGCGACCCCAGTTTCGGCTGTTGATGCGCCTACGCCTGGAGGGAAGAAGAAGGGTCCTCGTGGAGGTCGAGGCATTTCCAAAAAGGCGAAAAGCGTTCAGGAGCGACTGCGTGTGATCGATGCGGATGGGGATCTAGGAATGGGTGGGATCTGAGTACTGTTTTCTTTTTGTTCTTTGGTGGACGGAGCATTATTTGTGTCTCTGCTGGAGGAAACACCGCCTTATGCTTAGGGCGAGATGGAACAAGATGTACAAATTATGGATGGACATTATCGCACTCAGATTGCACTGAGCAAAAGGGGCATAGCGACGGACTGACAGAAAGGCATATGGACATGGGAGGAGTAATTGTGCCTAGTGCTACACATGCTGACAATAGACATGGGATGCATTGGGTCTTCAAAACGCGGTCGTGGTCGTGGTCGTGGTCGTGGTCGAGCTCCTGTATGTCTTTTCATTAGATGGGAAGAAAGTCTTGGTTTCTTCTGATGAACTCTACGTAGTAAGTTGGCAGCGGTAAAGGCTGAGTGTCGGTGCAAAAGAGAAGAGTAGAGGACTTGTTGTGTGCATGTCGCCATGTTGCAGCCAGCCATCGATGCATTCACGATCTACGTTCCACGTTAGGCAATTCTGACCGCCATCTGCACATTGAGAGTCATGGTGTAACGGTAACATGTCGAATACCTACGTACTCGAGTAGTCATGTCCAGCACCATTCCGAACTCCGCTTCCGCTTCCGCTTCAGCCCAATTAAATGTCCCCCAATAGCGATGATTCTAGAAAATGAAAAATGGCCTAGCTTATCGTATTAATGTCTTACAGAGAACAGCCATTACTCCACAACTTTCCGTACAGTCAGGGCTGAAATTGTTTGGCTATAAACAGTGGACACGCAACGCACTGTACTGCATTGCCCGGTGGTGCCATTTTATCGAATAAGCTTTGCTATTGTTGCATGCACTGTTGCATCCGAAGGATCCTCCGCATCAGCCCCGGCTTTCAGCTCTAAAGGGACATACTCGATAAGAGGGAGGGTGAGAAGGAGAAACGAGAAACGAGAACAAGAGAAAAGAGGAGTGATCGTCATCCGGACCCCGGACCCCAGAACTCCAAACTCCATTTGATGCTTATATTTTATGCGGTAATTGACTAATTGGACCCCCCCTCGTCTCACTTCTTTTTCTCATCTTTCTCTCTCCTCTCTCCATACGTCGAAAAAGAGAGTTCAAACCCAGATACTGGCCCAGCTTGTCCATCATGGAAGCTCTCCTACATCAATCCAAGGCCATGTGCCCTTTTCTCAAAAAGACATCCCCCGCAACCCTTCGCTCTTTGTCCACCGCCACTCACCATTCCCCTGGTGGGGGTACCATCACCAACCTCCAGTTCATTGCTCGCCGATGCCCTGTCATGAACAAAGCTCTCGCAGTACAGAGCGCTCGTATGCGAACCTCGAATTATAGTTCCGCTGCGCCCAGCGTTGGAGTGGTCAGATCGATGCTGGCAAAGAAGCTGCACACTTCGGCGGAGAAGAAGGCCAATGTTGATACTAGAATTTACCGAAAGGGCGATGACGGTCAGTGCTTCTTATGTCGTACGCAATGCATCGTAATTGACTAACTGGGCATGCAGTGCTTCCCGGCCGCGTTGAGAGCGCCTTTCCAAAACCCAAGGATACAGCCAAACCCGGACGCAAACCATCCGCTCCCATGCTCTCGAAATTCGACTATGAGGGCTTCTACAACAATGAGCTGGACAAGAAGCACAAAGACAAATCCTACCGCTACTTCAACAACATCAACCGTCTTGCACAGGAATTTCCTCGCGCTCACATGTCAGCTAAAGATGAACGAGTCACTGTCTGGTGCTCCAACGACTATCTCGGGATGGGTCGCAATTCAGAAGTGCTCAAGACAATGCACCAAACCCTGGACATGTATGGTGCAGGCGCAGGAGGCACACGAAATATTTCTGGCCACAATCAGCACGCTGTAGCCCTCGAAAAGACCATCGCTGACCTTCATGGCAAAGACGGAGCGTTAGTCTTCAGCTCCTGCTATGTGGCCAATGACGCTACCCTTGCAACGCTGGGCTCTAAACTACCCGATTGTGTCATTTTGAGCGACAGCATGAACCACGCCTCGATGATCCAAGGGATTCGTCATTCAGGCGCCAAGAAGCTGGTCTTCAAGCACAACAACCTCGTTGACCTCGAAGCCAAACTGGCTAGCCTCCCGCCTGAGATTCCCAAGATCATTGCCTTCGAATCTGTATACAGCATGTGCGGTTCTGTCGCACCTATCGAAGCAATCTGCGACCTAGCAGACCAATACGGTGCCATCACCTTCCTCGATGAAGTACACGCTGTAGGCATGTACGGCCCACACGGCGCCGGTGTAGCAGAGCACCTCGACTACGATGTGTATGCCTCCGCAGGCCCCGGCGCCTCCGCATCGACGACGAAGAAAGGCACAGTAATGGACCGCATCGATATTATTACCGGCACGTTAGGAAAAGCCTGGGGCTGCGTCGGTGGCTACATCGCCGCCTCCGCCTCCCTCGTCGACACCATCCGTTCCCTTGCCCCAGGATTCATCTTCACCACTTCCCTCCCGCCTGCCACCATGGCCGGCGCCAGAACCGCAATCGAATATCAAGCGCGTTATCAGGGCGACCGTCGGCTCCAACAACTGCATACCCGTGCGGTTAAGGAGGATCTTGCAGAGCGCGATATTCCTGTCATACCCAACCCGAGCCATATCGTTCCTGTCCTTGTTGGGGATGCAGAGGTCGCCAAAAAGGCGTCGGATATGTTGCTTTCCGAGTATGGTATCTACGTTCAGGCTATCAATTATCCGACTGTGCCCCGTGGGGAGGAGAGATTGCGCATCACGCCTACTCCCGGACATACCAAGGAATTCAGAGATGAGCTGGTCCAGGCGTTGGAGGGGGTGTGGCAGAAGTTGAAGATCAAGAGGACGAGCGATTGGAAGGCTCAAGGTGGCTTTGTGGGCGTTGGTGTGGGGGATAAGGAGACGGAAGTCGAACCGCTATGGACCGATGAGCAGCTTGGATTGCGGCACAATGTCAAGAGCGAGGTATTGCAGGAGGTGCTTGAGCACGAGACTGGACCGGAGATGCCGGCTATGGTTGCCAAAGCTGCGGCGGCGGCTTAGGTCTATAAGGCTGGAAGATTCAAGCTCAAACTCTGGAATCTAATTACCCATGGTCCTACTCTTTGCGGACTCTCAAGCAAACCCATCGTGTTTATTATTATATACGTGTAATTGACGCTCGGAACATGCTTGATTTCTTTTCACGATCAATACTTCGTTTCTGATAAAAACCCCATCCGATCCCGGTGAACTTGATGATGCACAATGTAATTACTCCATCCTAGTTATATACCGGAATCCTTTTTACTTTCGCCAAGTTAGTTAACTACATATCCCTTCCATTTTTCCTTCTTTCCCGTAGGGACCTAGTAGTCAGTAGGCGGAAAGGAGGTCACCTCACCTCACATCGACTCACCGGTTAAAAAGAAAAAGAAAACAGGTACGCCCTAGTTATATAAAAATATGCATTACCGCTTGTGCCATCAGTCACAATACCAAAGATATTGCAATGAGTACCTACTCCATACGTATGTAGTAGGACTGAACATTGTTTTTTCCTTCTGAAAATTGGTTTGTTTTTTGCGTCCCAAGTAACACTACGTTAACGACTGATTTCCAGCACTACAGCACCACAGCAGGCAAAGGGGAAGCAGTGTATTGCATTTACTAAGTACGTAGTTTGGGGGCTCAAACCGCCCTTTCCAACACCCGGTTGTCCGCATAATCATACCTCAATGCTCCCCATGTTCTTGGCCAACAGTGAGAGAAAGGGAAAAGAAATCCTCTAGCCGAGTCCGAGTCCGAGTCATCATCTTCTTCTTATTGCCCGAAGCAAAGAGAGAAAAAATAGCCAGCATTCCTGACCTCTCATCTCCACTGGAGGGGGTGGAATGAGCTTGATTCATTCATCATCACTGCCGACCCCACTGTCCGTAGCCCCGGTCATGGTACCCCGGCCATTACTGGCACCGCCATTGGCGTTGAAGGTCAATTTCAGCTTCGTCGATGCCGCACCTCCTCCTCCTCCTCCATGCCCATTATTGCCAGTCATGGGCGTGCCGACGCTCGAGCCGTTGGCCGTCGAGGTCTGACCGTCATTCATGTACGAATTGCCATCGTTATCCAGGTCATCCGGGTCAGAAGTTGCGAGATGCGGGTATTTGTCCGAGAGATCTTTGATGGCTTTGTTGGATGCTTGCTGTAGAGAAAAGAGCACAGTCAGTCATTTTTGTAGCGTCACATTAGTATTTGGGGCATACCTCAATGGTCCCAGCATCCTGATACAACAAACTCCCATCCTCGTTATACGTCCTCGCATTCCTGGCTAACAAGGCCACATCATCTTTGAACTCCTTGAAACTGTTATACCGCTCCTTTTTGAGCTTGGCCTCAATCTCTGCCATGGCGATCGGACTTTGAATGAAATGGTAATAGTCGGGATATTCCTTCTTGGGCGGCAGCACAAGGAATGGGTGGATGATCAGACGAGTTGGTGGGCCTTGGTCAGATTCTGCTTGCGAATCATCCGGGTCGTCGCTTTCTTCCACTTCGAGCGCTTTCAGCATGTCGTACACGCCGCGCAGGGATTTTTGTAGGGTGTTGCGATCTGCGGGGCTTAAAGGGTCGCTTATCGTCCCTTTCGTAGATTGCCGACTTACTCCGCCGCGCTTGCGTTTGGACGTAGGAAGTTCCTCTTCGACTTCTTCAATTTTACGCTTTGCTGGGCCGTTTTTGCGACCGCGGCGTTTGGGTTGAGGGGTCGAGTCGCCGTCGATGGATTGTTCAGGAGAGGATTCTATGCCTTGAGCTTTCCGTATCCGCTTTTCTTTGTTCGTACGACGCTTCTCAATCCTGGCCTCTTTCCGCGCCATCGCGTCCTCGATCGTGTCGTCGTCTGCGTCAACAGCAAGTAGCCATTGGTCTTCGGACAAGCCGTCATCGTACCGAGCCACCGTACGTACTCGAGCACCACGACCAGCATATTCTTCCACTTCTTCTGGCACCGGATTGTCCTCGGCAAGATAGATGTCCGGTAGCTCTTCTTCACACATGAGGCGCGGTAGTTTGTGTCCAGGGCCGTACCTGTCATTTTTGATGCGTTCTTCATCGATTTTCTGGAACTGTACCAATTCCTCCTCTGATCGCGCCATCATCTCATTGAGGTCCTCGTCGTCCATCTCATCCTGCTGTTCGCCAAGAGCCTCGACTGCTTCAGCAGTTTCAAGCAAAGTCCGAAGAAGCGCATCACGCTCTTCATTGGTGGACTTGTTGTCAAATTTTCCAGCTTGAATAACTTTTCCATCCATATCGAGTTTGTAGTTTGCACGCTCCAGGATCTTCTCTTCCACTGAGTTCGAGCTAATGAGGCGCAGTATACGAACTTCATTTTTCTGGCCAATACGATGAGCACGATCTTGGGCTTGTAAATCTTGATGTGGATTCCAGTCGGAATCGTAGATGATTACGGTATCTGCGGTTTGCAAATTGAGGCCAAGACC
>QQTW01002550.1_pt1 | contig 13267 bp, 9 predicted proteins | sample 1904831 | NCBI WGS metagenome assembly QQTW01 (sample SAMN09435610, study PRJNA476489) | Subsurface metagenome, whole genome shotgun sequencing project. | reverse complement strand
GATGGAAAAATCTTGTGCTGAATGATCTGGATGAAGCCTATTTCTATAACGCGATAGATACGATTAAAACCATCACTTCAGAGGAGCTGCATGAGCTTGCCAAAAAATATCTGGTGCCGGATGAATTTTATGAACTGGTCGTGATTTAAATTCAGCCATAAGACTGTTGTCCATGAATTTTGACCGTAAAGATTTGTCTGACGAGCAACTTCTTCATTTTTACAAGAGCCTTCTGCTGCCAAGAATGATCGAAGATAAAATGCTGTTGCTGCTCCGGCAGGGCAAAATAAGCAAATGGTTCAGCGGCAGGGGCCAGGAAGCCATTTCAACAGGGGTAACGCTGGCCCTCGATGAGGATGAATGGATACTGCCACTGCACAGGAACCTTGGCGTTTTCACCTTACGTGGCATGCCTTTGAACAAACTGGTAAAACAATGGCTGGGCCATCAGAGCGGCTACAGTAAGGGGAGGGAAAGAAGTTTCCATTTTGGCAGCAGGGAACACCATATCTGTGGAATGATCTCACACCTGGGTCCGCAGCTCGCCGTGGCCGACGGCATTGCCCTTGCACATCAGTTAAGAAAAGAGAATAAAGTATCCGTTGTGTTTTCGGGTGAAGGAGGCACAAGCGAAGGTGATTTTCATGAAGCCCTGAATATTGCATCTGTCTGGGACCTGCCTGTAATATTCATCATAGAAAATAATGGATATGCGCTTAGCACACCTTCGTATGAGCAATACCGTTGTGACAGCCTTGTGGATAGGGCACGGGGTTACGGAATGGATGGAATAAAAATAGATGGCAACAATATCATTTCGGTGTACGATACCCTTAAAGGAGTAAAAGAGTATTGCCTAAAACGGCAAAAACCCTACCTCGTTGAATGCACTACATTTCGTATGCGAGGCCATGAAGAGGCCAGCGGAATAAAATATATCCCAAAGTATTTATTTGAGATATGGGAGAAGAGGGATCCTGTTGAGAAATTTGGACAATACCTCACAACGATCGGTGTGCTGACAGATGAAAAGGCTGAACAGATCCGCTCCCAGGTTGCGACGTATATCGAAGAAGAACTGCATGAGGGATTTACAAACGAAGATATAAAAGCTGATACGCAGCACGAGCTTCAGGATCTATTTGCTACGCGCACGCAGCATACACCCGGCCTGGTAGCTGAAGGCCAGCGAACTTCGCATGCGATACGTTTCATTGATGCTGTGAAAGAAGGACTGCACCAATCAATGCAGGCTCATGCCAACTGCATATTGATGGGCCAGGATATTGCGGAATACGGAGGCGCCTTCAAGATCACTGAGGGCTTCGTGGAGGAATTCGGGAAAGACAGGGTCAGGAATACACCATTATGTGAGAGCGGGATATTAGGAGTGTCTCTCGGGCTCAGCATTGGTGGGTTCAAATCAGTTGTAGAAATGCAGTTCGCTGATTTTGTGACCTCGGGCTTTACCCAGGTGGTGAACAACCTGGCAAAGATACATTACCGCTGGGGGCAGAATGCCGATGTAGTGATCAGGATGCCAACGGGTGCAGGAGTAGGAGCTGGTCCCTTTCATTCACAAAGTAACGAAGCATGGTTTGTGCACACACCGGGTTTGAAAGTTGTTTACCCGTCCAATGCTCATGATGCAAAAGGGTTGCTTATTGCTGCGATCAATGATCCGAACCCAGTACTCTATTTCGAGCACAAGGCGCTTTACCGCAGCATTATTGATGAAGTGCCTGCCGGATACTATGAAACGGAAATCGGGAAAGCAAGAATAGTTGAAGAAGGGGAAGATATTTCGATCATCACGTATGGAGCCGGAGTGCACTGGGCGCTTGAGTATGCCATGAAGCACACAGAATATTCTTTTGACATTCTTGACCTCAGAACGTTAGTGCCGCTGGACTACAATGCAATCAGGGATTCGGTACTGAGAACCGGAAAGGTTTTGATATTGCATGAAGACACACTCACGGGCGGTATCGGAGGAGAGCTTTCAGCCTGGATCGTCGAAAACTGTTTCGACTTCCTTGACGCCCCCGTTATAAGATGCGCTTCGCTGGATACCCCGGTACCTTTCCACCCCGTTCTGGAAAATAATTTCCTTGCAAAGTCGAGACTGGATACGCAGGTGCAGCGGTTGATGGAGTACTGATCACTCAGTCAGCGCAGCATAGGTCATTACCTGGAATTTTGTTGCCGATTCTCCTGCCGGATCATTCCAGAGCTGTTTGAAAAATAAGCCAATCAGTTTGTTCCTGGGATCTACCCAATATGATGTAGAATAGATGCCGCCCCAATTGTAAGCCCCTTCTGCAACCGGAGAGGACGCACTGCCTCTTTCCGTGATCACATTGAAACCAAGACCAAACTTGTTTTCCCCGAAAGGAATATCTCCCAGCTGGTTCATTGTCATCATCCTGACCGTATGAGGCGACAACAATCTTCTTCCATTGTATTCTCCTCCATTCAGCAGCATTTGTAAGAAAATGGCATAATCAAGAATGGTTGATGACAATCCTGCTCCTCCCGAATAATACGTCCCGTTTGTTTTGGGATAATCAATATGCAGGGGGCCGTTTGAATAAAATTGAGCGGGGAGCTTTTTTAATTTGCCGGTAGAATCAGGAGAATAGATGAACACCAGCCGGTTTTGTTTTTCCGGCGGCAGATAAAAATAAGTATCCTTCATTCCAAGCGGATCGAAGATCCGCGTTTGGAAGAAGTCATTCAGCGACATTCCTGCTATCAACTCAACCAGATAGCCCAAAACATCGGTATTCAGTCCATAGGTGAACTTCTCTCCTGGATGATGTAATAAAGGCAATGCTCCGAGCTTTTGCATGTCTTCTGCCAGTGAAGCGGAACCCTGCCCAAAGAAAGACCTGATGTTATTTCGGGCGCATATCGCTACGTACTCCGGTGAACCGATCTGCGCATAGCCTATGCCGGAAGTATGGTTGAGGAGGTCCCGTATAGTCACTTCCCGCCTGGCCGGAAGGGTGGTGTACGTAGTGTCTTTCGCATTGAATTTATCAAGTACCTGAGGATTTTTGAAAGAATGGATGTAGCGGGAAACCGGGTCGTCGAGCAGGAACTTTCCTTCCTCGTACAGCATCATGATAGCAACACTCGTAACGGCCTTGGTTTGCGAGGCGATCCTGAATATCGCATCCCGCTTCAATGATTTTTTGTTTTCACGGTCATCAAACCCGAAAGAACGGTAATACACGATCTTGCCCTCCCTGGCGATCAATGCAGCAGCGCCGTTCATTTTTCCTTCGTCAATGTATTCCTTCACCATGCGGTCAATACGGGAAAGCCGGTCCGGCAGAAAATGACTGGTTTCCGGTGAAGTTGTGGCCAGCTTTAGTTGCCCTGTTACAGGAAAAAATGCCAACATCAGAAAACAAATTGCCCAGAGATATCTGTTCATACCCCATCATAAATTTGGAAGAAAGATAATATTTATCTGAACATCAGTTTCCTTTCAGCTGATTCATCATGTTCCTGTAACGTTGGTAATGGCTGAAAGATTTTTTGATGTAATCCTGCAATTCGTAGTCTGTACTGGTTTCTATAAATTCAATAGACGGCCTGTAGTTCCTGATGAACGTATTGAGCGGTTCACCCCGAAGCCCTGTTAATTTAATGATCAGCGCCCTGTTGAACCGGTGATCGATGTATCTGTCTTCTTCCTCCTGAAGGAGCCTGTCCCGGAAGGCCGTCATTCTTCTGTTCCTGCGGAACTGAAAAATGCCGATGAGCTCATTGATGTCTACACCCACTCCTGCTGCGGGTCCCGGGTTCACGGAACTGCTTAGACCGGGTTTCCGGAAATTGAAGCCTTTTGCATAATCGAGCCTGTTTTGTATGGAGTCCAATTTGTAATTGCGGGGCATCACCCTTACTTCCTTCAGCTCGGTGCTGTTAACGTGCAGGGAGATCTCAAAATTCTGAGGATTTGGTATAGTCTTTACCGGGTACCGCGGTGTAGGCCTGTTCAGGTAAGAGAACCAGATCGAATCGGTTTCTTTAACAATTATCGAAAAGCGGCCAAGAGAATCGGACACAGTTCCGTTGCCTGTACTGGTAAGCACACTAACCGCTTCCAGGGGCCTTAATTTAGACACATCATACACCCGGCCGGACACCCGTAATTGCGCCACCGACCGGGAAGCGCAGCAAACGATTAGGAAAACGAGTAAATACAGGGAGATATCCTTTCCTTTTGATGTTATACTCATTGTTGCCTTCTTAAGTTCACTACCTGTTCAATTACGCGTGGGAAATGCTGGTGTTCAAGCATATGTATCTTCTTTGCCAGGGATTCCGGCGTTTCCTTTTCCGATATGGCAAGACGTTCCTGAAAAATAATATCGCCATTGTCGTATTGTTCATCTACGTAATGGATGGTAATACCGCTTTCCTTTTGATTTGATCCGATAATGGCTGAATGAACATTCATTCCGTACATCCCCCTGCCTCCGAAATTGGGCAACAGGGCCGGGTGAATGTTGATGATGGCATTTGGGAAAGCCTGGATCAGAACGGAGGGTATCTTCCATAAAAAACCAGCGAGCACAATGAAATCAATACGATGCTCTTTCAGGTTTGGAAGGTACCCATGACCCCGGTTAAATTCTTCTTTAACAATCAGCAAACTTGGAACATTTTCTTTTTCGGCAATAGCCAGCACTCCTGCGCCAGGCTTATTACAGACGATAAGAGCTACACAAATGGTTTCATGATGCCGGAAGTATTCGATGATCGCGGCAGTATTGGATCCTGCACCAGAGGCAAAAATGGCGATCCTGGTCATGGTCAAAACTAAAGGAAATATCTAAGTTTCGAGCCTGACAATTGCATGACAAACTCCTTTAAGCACTTTCCTCAAATTCTCCTGAATTCCTTGAAACCCAATCCTGTATTGGCTTAAAATTTTTTTTTGCATGTTGATAGATTGTTAAAATCCTGACTTATTTTTGCACCCATTGCAGGAGATTTTTCCATATTTAGAATCAGATTCAACGGATATGATTGACCAACGATCAGGTGCAAAGACTCTCATCCCGCTTTTTTTCATATTCATATTGACGTCTTTTAACGGATCACATGCTCAGGACGGAGCAGTAATTTTTCAGCAGAACTGTGCTTCCTGCCATGCCGTAAACAAAGACCTGACAGGACCGAGGCTGGCTGGGGTTGAAACACGTGGGCCTTGGGGAGACCGGAAAGAGCTGTATGCCTGGATCAGGAACCCGGCGAAGTACATGCAGAATGATCCTTATACCCAGGGATTGAAGCAGCAGTACGGGGGAGTGGTGATGACCCAGTTCCCGCAATTAACGGATCAGGAGATAGATGCCATCATAGATTACGTAAATAAGGCTGCTGCTGCGACCCCCGCTCCGGGGACAGGAGGTGCCTCCACCGCTGATCCCTCACAAGTTACGTATGACGAAAGCGACAACTCGATATTATATGGTATCCTTACCCTGATACTGGCGGTTGTAGCCCTGGTGATGTTACAGGTCAACAGCAATCTTAAAAAGCTTGCCGACGATAAAGAGGGAGTCCGTTCACAGGACCCGATCCCTTTCTACCGCAATAAAAGTTACATTACCCTTCTTACTTTGATATTATTTGTGATTGGCGGATACTATGTGGTTAAAGGCGCTATCGGACTGGGCCGTACACCTGGCTACGAACCCGACCAGCCCATATATTACTCCCATAAGGTACACGTCGGGAACAACCAGATCAGCTGCCTTTATTGTCATAGCGGAGCTGTGGAAGGCAAGCATGCCAACATCCCTTCAGTAAATACCTGTATGAACTGCCACATGACGATCAATGAATATTCAGGAGAACAGCTATACCGTGAAGACGGAAAGGAACTGGATGGCACTGCAGAAATTCAGAAGTTGTACGAATATGCCGGATGGGACCCGGGAGCAAGGAGCTATACTGGAAAAGGCAGGCCCATCGAGTGGATCAAGATCCATAGCCTTCCTGATCATGTTTACTTTAATCACTCTCAACACACTGTTGCAGGGAAAGTTCAATGCCAGACCTGTCATGGCGAAATCCAGGACATGCACCTTGCCAAACAATTTTCTGACCTCAGTATGGGTTGGTGCGTGAACTGCCACCGGGAATCGAAAGTAAATTTTGTTGACTCCTCCGGAGCCCAGGGTAACCAGTTTTACAGCATTTACGAAAAGTACCATAACGAAATCAGGACCGGTCAAAGGGATAGTGTTACAGTAAGTGATATTGGAGGCATCGAATGTCAGAAATGCCATTATTAAACGATATTCTGCTCTGCATAAACCTCAAGGGTGTGCATCAAATAGATTTCTCAATAACTGCTGATTAAGTTCTTAACCTTCACTGAGGGGGTCGTGGCAAAAAAATACTTATGGCGAACAAAAAATATTGGCAAAATTTTTCAGAGTTCAATGAGAGTGAGCGGCACAGCAAACTTTCGGCGGATGAGTTCCAGGAGGATCTTCCATTGTCGGGTGCTGTTGAAGGAAAGGAGGCGGATGATGCTGGCCCAAGCAGAAGGGATTTTCTTAAATATCTCGGCTTCAGCACGGCGGCCGCTGCGCTTGCAGCCAGCTGCGAGATCCCTGTAAGAAAAGCCATACCTTTTTTAAACAAGCCGCAGGATGTTGTTCCGGGAGCGGCCGATTATTATGCCACCACGTTTGTGAGCGGGGGTGAAGCGGTTCCGGTTGTAGCAAAGGTTCGTGATGGGAGGCCCATAAAGCTTGAAGGCAATTCATTATCCGCATACACCCGCGGCGGTACCTCAGCGAGGGTGCAGGCCTCTGTGCTTGATCTTTACGATACTTCACGCCAGAGATTCCCGAGGGCTAATGGAAACGCCGTTTCCTGGGAACAGCTGGATAAAATGGTGACCAGTGGCCTTGCCTCGGCCGCTAACCCGGTTTTGCTTACAGGGACCATAACTTCCCCCACTACGCGATTGCTGATCACAGAATTTTTAGGAAAGTTTCCCGGAGCTCGCCATGTTCAGTATGATGCCATTTCTTACAGCGGAATGCTGCTAGCAAATGAAGCTGTTTATGGACGAAGGGCCATCCCGGTATTCCGGTTCGATAATGCGAACGTTGTTGTGAGCCTTGCGGCTGATTTTTTGGGGACATGGCTTGATCCTATAACTTTTCAGCGGGCTTTCGCCTCAACCCGCAAACTGCGCCAGAACAATCCGGTAATGAGCAAGCACTACCAGTTCGAGAGCATGATGAGCATGACCGGTGCCAACGCAGACGAGCGCTATACCCACCGGCCTTCTGAGAGCGGTGCGGTTGCAGCAGCTCTTTTAAACGCCATCAACGGTGGAACCGCTTCAGGGATCACCAATCCTAAACTAAAGGCAGGCCTTGAAAAGGCAGCAGCTGATCTTAAAGCTGCCAACGGCGCAGCGCTTGTAATAAGCGGAAGCAACAATCCTAACATACAGGTAATAGTAAACGCCATCAATCAGGCTATTGGCGCCAATGGCAAAACAATCGACTGGAGCACAACACTGCAGACCAAACAGGGGATGGACAATGAGTTTGCTGGTTTGCTGGCAGACATGGAAGCAGGCCGGGTAGGCGCGCTGCTCATCAATGATGTGAACCCTGTATACAATTATTACGATGCGCAACGGTTCGCAAATGCGCTGAAGAAAGTGAACCTTTCAGTAGCATTAAGCTATAAGCTCGACGAAACCGCCGATCTATGCAAAATCTCTGCACCCGTGCATCATTTCCTGGAAAGCTGGGGCGATACAGAAGCACGCACAGGCTATTTCAGCATGATCCAGCCCACCATTTCTCCTTTATTTTCCACAAGGCAGTTCGAAGATTCGCTGCTGAAATGGTTAGGCAATACTGTTAATTACGAAACCTATTTCCGCAATTTCTGGACAACACGGCTGGGTGGTCCGGACACTTTAAACAAAGCGCTGCAGGATGGAGTGGTTGAACCCGCTTCTGTGCCCGTAGCAGCCGGCACTTTCAATGCAGCCCCGGTAGCATCAGCTTCTGCAGCCCTTGGTTCTCTCCCTAAAGGAGGTGCCATTGAACTTGTTTTATATGAAAATGTAGGAATGGGAGATGGCGGCCAGGCGAACAACCCCTGGTTACTCGAGCTTCCTGACCCTATCACGAAGGCTACCTGGGACAATTACGTAATGGTGTCGCCTAAGTTCGGGAGGGAAGTATTAGGGGTAGACCTCAGCAAGCAAAGAGATGCGGACAAGTATGAAGTGCACCCTGAAAAGCCGGTTCTCGAGGTGAAGGTCGGAAACAAAACCATTGCCCTGCCCGCCCTTATTATACCAGGGATGAATGATGACACCGTTGCCATTGCCCTAGGATACGGTAGAAGAAGCGCTGAAAATACAGATGAAGCCACTGCCCGGAAAATAGGTCGGGCGGTTGTAGGTGCAGGAAAAAATGCGTTTGGGCTGGCCTCGTTCAACGGAACCACCATCGACCGGATCGCACCGGCTGTTACCCTCTCTAAAACGGACGATGTGTATGACATCGCCCTGATGCAGACGCACAATTCGTATGAAGGAAGACATAATGTGGTCAAAGAGATCACTTTTAATAAAATAAAGGAGAACCCCAAAGCCATACTCGATGAAAGGGCACTGGAAATGAAGCCCTGGGGAGGACTTGAAAAATTTGAGGCCGAGGGAACACTTTACCCGGTGTATGACAGGCCAGGAGCAAAATGGGGGATGTCGATCGACCTGAATGCCTGTTTCGGCTGCGGAGCTTGCGTAATTGCGTGTCATGTAGAGAACAATGTACCGGTCGTAGGGAAGAATGAGGTGAAGCGGTATCACGATATGCACTGGTTAAGGATAGACCGGTACTTTTCGGGAAATCCGAATGATGCCGACTCCATACAGACTGTCTTTCAACCCATGCTTTGCCAGCATTGCGATAACGCCCCCTGCGAGAACGTTTGCCCGGTAGCCGCTACCACGCACAGCAGTGAAGGCATCAACCAGATGATCTATAACAGGTGTATCGGAACACGTTATTGTGCAAATAACTGTCCATACAAGGTTCGCCGTTTCAATTGGGCGGATTATACCGGCGCCGATAGTTTCAGCGATAACCAGCCAACAGAAGGCGTAGGTGCATTGAATGATGCCGTGTTTATGATGAACGATGACCTTACCCGGATGGTTCTGAATCCGGATGTTACCGTCAGAAGCCGCGGGGTAATGGAAAAATGTACCTTCTGCGTCCAAAGGCAGCAGGAGGGCAAACTGAGAGCGAAAAAAGAAAACAGGGTCCTTGAGGATACGGATACAAGCGTAGCCTGCGCACAGGCCTGCCCGGCAAACGCCATTGTTTTCGGTAACGTGAACAACACCCAGAGCATGGTGAACAAGGAGCGTAGCGAAGGAAGGAACAGAATATATTTTGTACTGGAGCAATTGCATACACTGCCTAACATTAGTTACATGGCCAAGGTGCGCAATGCACCATGGGCAGGTGAGCATCAGTCGGAAGAGGAAGCGGCGCATGAAGCTCCTGCAGCACATGAGCCAACACATTAAAGCGGATCAAGTAGAAAGAGGTACGATAAAGCTTATATTATGGCATTATTGAAATATGAATCACAGGTGCGGCCCCCGCTGGTGCAGGGAAATAAAGACTACCACCAGGTTACAGAAGATATTGTGCGTCCGATCGAAGCACGGCCCAGCCGTTTGTGGTGGATCGGCTTCCTGATATCGGTAGCGCTTTTGCTGTTCGGGGTGTATTCGGTTTACCGTGAAGTTGTATATGGTACCGGTCAATGGAACCTGAACAAGACCATCGGATGGGGTTGGGACATCACCAACTTCGTGTGGTGGGTAGGGATAGGCCATGCGGGAACACTCATTTCGGCGATCCTGTTGCTTTTCAGGCAGGGATGGAGAACTGGGGTGAACCGCGCAGCAGAAGCGATGACGATATTCGCGGTGATGTGCGCCGGTCAGTTCCCCATCTGGCACATGGGAAGGGTATGGATGGCTTTTTTTGTGCTTCCTTATCCTAATACCCGCGGTCCTGTGTGGGTGAATTTTAATTCCCCTTTGCTGTGGGACGTATTTGCCATATCGACTTATTTCACCGTATCATTATTGTTCTGGTATACCGGCCTTCTTCCTGACCTCGCGACTGTTCGCGACCGCGCCAGGCTTAAATGGAGGAAATACATGTACGGCTTGCTTTCATTCGGCTGGACGGGCTCTACCAAACACTGGCAGCGGCATGAAAGCTTATCGCTGGTTCTTGCCGGCTTAAGCACTCCCCTGGTACTCTCTGTGCACACCGTGGTGTCGTTCGACTTCGCCACCTCCGTAATACCGGGCTGGCACACCACCATCTTCCCACCTTACTTCGTTGCGGGCGCCATCTTTTCCGGCTTTGCGATGGTGCAAACCCTTTTGCTGGTCACCCGGAAAGTGTTGCATCTGGAAGAGTACATCACACTGGAACATATAGAGGTGATGAATAAAGTAATCGTACTTACAGGTTCTATAGTCGGCATCGCCTACCTCACTGAGTTATTTGTATCGTGGTATGGGCAAAATCCTTATGAAAGCTGGGCCTTCCTTGAGAACCGGGCCAATCCCTTTAGTCCTTACGGATGGAGCTACTGGCTGATGATGAGCTGTAATGTGCTTTCTCCGCAGATCTTCTGGTTCAGAAAGATGAGAAGGAACATCACCGTTACTTTTTTCATGTCTGTGATTGTAAATATCGGTATGTGGTTTGAGCGCTTTGTGATCATCGTTACATCACTTTACCGTGATTATCTTCCCAGCAGCTGGAGTACCTATTACACTCCTACCATCTGGGAGATCGGCTTTTACCTGGGAACATTCGGGTTGTTCTTTACCTGCTATTTTCTTTTTTCAAAGTTCTTCCCGGTTATTGCTATTGCCGAGATCAAGCATATTTTGAAAAAGTCGGGCGCGGCATACAAGGAAAAAATGGAAGTAGTAGAGAAAAAGGGATCGGAAGAAATGTACATTGAAACCCATGCCCAGCATCATTAAAGACTGAACACATTTTATAATTGAGTTGAAATGGCTATAAAAAAGTTTGTTGTCGGTGTTTTTGAAGAAGAAGCTACCCTGTTCAATGCAATAAAGAGAGTACGCAAGTCGGGCTATCGCCTGCATGACGTGTACACGCCTTTTCCGATCCACGGGCTGGACAGGGAAATGGGCCTGCGCGATACCAGCATCCATACTGCCGGGTTTCTTTATGCAATTGCAGGCACTGCGGTTTCCTTAAGCTTCATGACCTGGGTTTTCACCAGAGACTGGCCTCTGAACATCGGGGGTAAGCCCCATTTTGCTTTGCCAGCGTGGGTACCCATTATGTTCGAAACCACTGTGTTGTTCTCTGCTGTGGGAATGGTGCTTACTTTTTGTTACCTGTGCCAGCTCGCGCCCTTTGTAAGGAAACATCATTTCCATCCCAGGGCCACTGACGATAAATTTGTGATGGTGATTGATAGTTCAGCGAAGAACAATGAAACAGAAGTCAGCGATCTGCTGAACACGCTTGGAGCATCCGAAATAAATGTTCAGCATGCAGAAACAGGATGGTGGTTAGGAAGATACGATCGGGAACAAAAACTGAGGGCCGAACCGGCTCATTAATTACCAGGTCTGGATGTGAACGGACATCCTCTCCTATTAAAAGGAAAATATCAGGATGAAGAAAATATCGGTCATAGCTGTTGTGCTGCTGGCATTCACTGCCGGATGCGGAGACGGGAGAAAAACCCCGGGCAGGGTGTACATGCCGGATATGGGTGCAAGCAGGGCATACGAAACTTATTCTTCCACGGCCGCGCTGGATTCACAAGGCATTAATTATACCGGGCAACCTGTTCCTGGTACAATAAAGAGAGGTGAAGTATTTCCCTTTCCTATACCAAGGGATGCTCCGGGTGATTCCGTAAATTATGTGCAATCCAGGCAGGTACAGAATCCGCTGCCCGCATTGAACGCGGTACAAATGCAGGAAGCAGAAAGGTTATACCTGGTGCAGTGCGGCATTTGCCACGGACAGAAGCTGGATGGCAACGGACCATTGTACAATGGTGGCAACGGGCCCTATGCCGCAGCACCCCGCAACCTCGTGTCGGACCCGGTAGTTACCAGGATGCCGGATGGGCAGATGTTCTACTCCATCACCTATGGTAAGGGGGCAATGGGACCTTACGGTCACCAATTAACCACCAGCCAGCGATGGATGATCGTTCATTATATCAATGCGCGGCAGAATGGTGGAGGAGGCAATGCTGCTCCGGGTCAGTCGTCTGATTCCACAGCAACGGGTGGGCAGGATTCAACAGCAACAGCTAAAAAATAAAAGCTTACAGAAAAGTAAAAAAGTTAAGCATGGCAAGTAATGATCTCTTTGTGGTTCCGGGTCGCTATAAAAACTGGTCAATTGGTTTGATTGCCATCGGCATTTTGGCCCTGATCGTAGGATTTCTGATGTATGGCACTGGCGACATTCATCATAAAACCAGGTTTTGGGCAACATTGCTGCACAACAGCACCTATTTTTTACTGGTAACAAATGCAAGCATGTTCTTTATCTGCGCCACTACTCTGGCTTTTGGTGGATGGCAGATGGCGTTCCGGCGTGTTCCGGAAGCCATTTCGGCTGCCGTTCCCATTATTGGCGGAGTAGCAGTGATTGTTTTATTGTCTATTGTATTCGGCGGGCACCACCTCACTGAGATCTATCACTGGACAGATGCGGAAGCAGTAAATAATGACCCTATACTGAAAGGAAAGAAGCCTTTTTTAAACATCCCTTTCTTCACCATCTGGACCATACTTACCGTGGCCCTTTGGAGTGTGCTGGGCTACAAGATGCGCAAATTATCGCGTGAAAGTGATGCCGGGCCGATGGGCGTCGTGGAAGGGAAAAGATATATCTGGAGAAATACGGTGTGGGCCGCTTTGTTCATCGTCTGGTTTGCGCTCACAGTGATGTCAACCACGCCGTGGCTGTGGCTGATGAGCATCGATGCGCACTGGTACTCCACTATGTACAGCTGGTATACCTTTGCCAGCACCTGGGTTGCCGGCATAGCCCTGATCCTGCTCTTTGTGGTTTACCTGAAAAATAACGGGTACCTCGAGTATACCAACAGGGAGCACATTCATGATCTCGGTAAATTTATGTTCGCTTTTTCA
>QQTW01002549.1_pt1 | contig 13268 bp, 10 predicted proteins | sample 1904831 | NCBI WGS metagenome assembly QQTW01 (sample SAMN09435610, study PRJNA476489) | Subsurface metagenome, whole genome shotgun sequencing project. | reverse complement strand
TATATATATATAATATTATCAGGAATATAATGGCAACTTCTTTTGCGAGGGGAAGCGATCAAATACTGCCTTTGCATACAGTAACCACGAAGCAGCAGTGTGAGACGAGAAAGGTGTGAGCGAACATAGCTGAAAAGGCCAAATTAGCCATGAACGCTTTTTAGGTGGTCCCTAGTCAGATAATTCACCTAATACGACGAACTCTACTGATATTAAGTCATACTAGCTCGGAGGAAAGTGATAAACTCCCCTTACCTCAGAGGCAACCTTTATCAACGAGACCATGATATATATTATGATATTATGCGTTTGACTATCTACTCTCGTACTAATTATACTGCGTCGTACGGCCATTGTACGTGTAAATACACTCTCTGCGCGGTCATTTTGATAGACCAACTTGCTATTTCTACACAATTTACATAGCCGACAATTACTAACCTTCTCATCCTGAGATAGATTCTGCAGACAGTAGATTTCATTCATCCCTTCATCACTCCCATCTACTCCGTCGTAGAGTTCTCTCACCCGATGGTCAGGAGTCAAGAACAGAATAGCTGCTTCGGGCCTAGAAGTTCCCTCGTGTAAATTTTCACCTTCGTCTTTTGACTGAGCCCTTTGATAAGACCGCATTTTAATGCGCGAATCGGAAATCTGCACGCTTTGATCCCTCGTCTTTGGTGTTATGGATATAATCAATCTTCTCATCACCAGTGAGCTTGCTCCACGCCTCTTCCCTGCGCTTGTTGCGCAAGATATAGTATTTCTTGACAAGGAAGAAGAGGACAATATTAAAGCAGCAGATCCCAAGCAAGACCTTGTTCCCGCGTTGGTCTGGATGGATAAGCTGTTAGTTGCGGGTTCGTGCCAGATTTGGGATTTTGATGCATTGGAAAGCTTGACATACATAAGGGTTTGTCATCTTCGCGATAGATGTTGGAGCCGACAACATTGCCTGCCTGGACGAACCTGGCGAGAAAGAGAGAGGGAGAGATGTCAGCCAAAGGGAGTGTGACTGAGCCTCATCGATGACCAAGCTTACATGTTGTAGAGCGCTGCACTGACTGCACGCGTGCGAACAGCGTTTGAATTTCGCGAGTTCCACGCCACCAGGATCGCGTGGCAGTAAGGATACGACAGGAGACCTGTCAAGAGCGCATAGCGAACCCAAGGACCAGCCTTCGCTCCAAGGGCCGTGAGGGCAATCAGCCAAGGCAAGATCCAGATATTGGATGTTGATGACACAAGTGATCGTTCTGAAACGTATTCGCTTATGCGAGAGATAATCAGGAGCTGAAGGGTTCGAGGTGTCAGTGGTAGCCGGAAAGAGGGAGAACTAAGGGAATGTAAAAGTGCATCGACTGATTCAACTTACATTGACACCGAACAGAAACTGGGAAGGAATGGCCAGTAAATTGGCATTGAACGTGCTGAATCCCATTTCTCTCAGGATGAGGGCCAAATAGGTGTTCGGAGGACTGGGAGGAATATAAGTAGTCAGGCCAATCTGCAGAAATCAGCATAAATTTTGGTGGTGACCAATACCGATAGACCCACAAGGTACAATGGCCAAAGATCATAGTCTTTCAGACACTTCCAGAGACGATCCAGCCCCACGGCTTGCCTAGAAAACAAAAGTTCAGTATTGCTGTTAAGTCTTGGCTCAGGAAGTGGTTAGTGGTGCTTCTCACCTATTGTGCATATCTCCCTTTGAAGGATCGTCTCTAAGAAGACGATTCACCAGAATTTTCTCTTCGTGCTCACTGAACCATCCATGCTTGCCCCTGAACCTACTAGCTGTCTGGCAGGGACTGGCTGGCATCAGAGCCCAGCTAGCAATGCCGACACAACCCTGCTACCATTAGCACGCTCAGTTTCTGGTATGGAATGAACCCCCTCACCGTAATGGCCCCTTCAATGAGAAATCTGAGAAAGTGTTCAGCCAATATGAAAAACCTGTTTGACAGGAAATGCTTACAGCCATTGCCATCCACTCCAACCACGGATACCCCTCATTTGGAGAATACCGGCTGCAAGAAGTGAGCCCAGGCTACAAGTACATTAGCAACCTGGTACACCAATCTCAGATGACGACTCACATATTGCAGGTGCTCAAGACTGTCCAGAACCACGAGAGCCTGATGGGCAGCTCTCTACCCTTGTACCAATATGTTATGTAGAGCACAGTATCTGGCTTAGTAATGTGAGTCATTTTACTCCAGGTAGTGATATCGCCTTCTTACAATAAAGCCGCCCATCAGCAGTCCGAGAAGACATCGACAGGCGTAATAGCCAGTCTTCGTTTGGAGAGCGGCCTGTGACGCCGAGACAACAGCCCATGCGGTGATAATGAACGGAATCCAACTAGTGAAAATTGGCTAAAGGTCAGGGTATGGGCAGTAGAATATCTTACACGTCCGGTCCAAGCTTTTTCGAAATCAACCCGGATGGTAGCTCAGCTGCGAGAAACGAGAGCAAGAATATGGTCTGTCCGTAGTTGAAGTCATTGGTATTCATGCCCAACTCAGGTAACATCCTGTCGCTGATAGCTAAGCAACATCAGTAACTGAGCAAAGTATGTAGGCTGCAGATGAATTACCCCGATTGATGTTTCTGCGATTGAGATCCAAAGCGAGGAACATCATCCATGCCCAAGCCATGATTCGAATGTCGATCTAGGCTTCAGATTAGCATGCTTGTTCCTGCTTTCACATCCGCTGCGTACCTTTCTCTTCAACGACTTCTCTTCGCTGGCTGACCACGTAAAATCTGGATCAAACCGATGACGACCTTCATATCGTGCATTTTCATAGACATTCCTCCAATATGCGGCAAGCTTTGGGTTGGCGAATACGTGGTTCCGGTAAGAGCCGTAGTCGCCATCAATCTCACCGAGGGAGCTCTCGGAGTCATTTGGGTGTGAGCTTGTTCCAGATTGCTTGGTCTCGCCTTGTGGGTCGTTAAAATCAGAGCCGCGACTCTGGTTATACCCTTCGGCCATTTCAAGGAGAGTCCTAAATCCTTTGACGAAAAATCTAATGCCAAAGAGATAACGCGGTCGCTGAGGACGAAATTCGTAATGGACCTGATCTGAATAAGAATGGCTGGAGTGAAGATCATTCCATGATTCCATCATCAAGAAGCGTAATCACGCTATAAGTTCTCTCACACATTACATCTCTTTACCAGACCAAGTCCACCGGCAATCAAGCCGCCTTGGGGGGTCTGTTCCCTTTTTTCGTGACAAAGGCTTTCACTTGTGGTGTTCTGGCCACGAGGCGTAGACAGATTCGGCTGGCGGTGCGGTCCACGAAAGATAACCTAGCTTCATGCTGTGACAGGGAGGTGATGGTAACATACAATGCGACTCTGATAGGACAGAGTCCCACTCGCCGAAGAACTGTGACAGGCTACGAAGGTATAGCGTGAGCCATGAGGTTTCGATGTTGGATAACTCCCATTGGGGTAACATCCGATTGGATTTCTTATCATGGGAACTACGATGTTGTGATCGTGGCCAAAAGTTGCATGATATCCCCCCACTGTTACCTTCAGACAGGACTAGAAATGAGTGATCATGTGGCAACTCATTGGCCCAATCCAGCTAGATCACAATACAGTGGGTAGTTGATGATTGCCGTATTCGTTTACGGTGTATTCTTTGTCTTGCTCGTAGCGAAAGCGGCCCACGGTGTCAGGAGGCAAGGGGAAGGGTGAATCGACAATCTCAGCTTAGCAAAACTAATGCTGTAGAGCGAGAGCCATGTGCGATGTGATAGAACAGTAGCAATACTGACGATTCTGCAAGCAGATTCAGCACGGTCCAAAGCATCAACTTGGCAGCTGCTAGTGAGCTTCAAGAAGCATTCAAGTTGGCAAGAAAGCTGTGCTCGTAAGAAAGAAATTCGATCATTATCACGGCGACCACACGTTAAGTCCTGATTCGGTAAGCAAGTCCGTTGCCTTGCAGTTCGCGGGATGTCTTTCGTTCTGCGTTGTGGTGGAGCGGGTTTGTAGATAGATTTCGTGCCACCCTTGAAAGATCACGCCATATCCAGATCTTGGACTCAGTGAAGATAAGACGTCGACCTGGCTTCTGTGGGGGTAGACTCGATTAATCGACTTGATACTGTGTCTCGTTTTCAATCACGCCATCTCGGGCTGGCATTGCTCGAGCTTGTCAAGGCGTGATTAGCCCGAGGAAATATGGCGGTTGAGCAAACTCCCCCTCCTGCGTCATGTGTGGCTTCAGAGTCGAGATGCAGACAGGGTGAAATGTATAAAAGACATTTGAACTTCCTCGGTCATCCGAATTGAGTGAACCCAATTTTCTGATATTCGACCTTCCATCATGTCTACCACACAAACCGAAACTCCCACTGGGTCCCTGCTGCCACTGAGGGATCTTGTAAGCGAGTACAAAGAATTGGCGACAGTATCATGTTCGCTGGATAAGGAGTTAAAGGGAACCGAGAAACAGCCTCCAGCTTCTTACCCTCATTATCTCCCAGTGTGGGACGAGAAAGTTAAGTATGTCGGCTGTCCTTTCTTAAAGTCTTTGACTCGTCGTTCACTGGAACGCCTATCGGCCATGAGGTTGGAACTTTGCGAGACCCCGCATCCTTATTTCGACCCCACTCCATCAGCCTTTGAATAACAAATTTGTTATGTCATCTGAGACGAACGTCCACAGGTTACTTTCACGAGTACTGAAGGCATCTTGCAACTAACACAGGTTTCGGTCTACAGATACGAGCCCTTAACACCCTTTGAGCATGTCGAACATGGCAAAAATGCCGATATCTCCTTCAAGGATCTTCTCACGCCCGGCAGCCAGGTCACCGACCTGACCCCCAGCATTGGCGCAGAGGTGACGGGAGTGCAACTCAGCCAACTAAACACGCTCGGAAAGGATCAACTCGCGCGCTTCGTTGCCGAGAAGAAAGTCGTCGGTATGCCTTATGGGCCTCTCAAATCTTACCTAACCCATGCTCATCATGTCTAACCCTCTTTCCTCCCCTTCTAGCCTTCCGCGACCAAGATTTTGCCAGCCTCCCTATTCCTTCTGCTCTCGAGTTCGCTCAATACTTTGGCCGCCTGCACATCCACCCCACGAGCGGCGCACCGAAAGGATATCCGGAAGTCCACATCATGCATCGCGGCGCTGATTCAGTCGACACGACCTCGTTCTTGGAAACGCGTACCAACTCGATCTTCTGGCATAGTGATGTGACTTACGAGGCCCAGCCTCCTGGCACAACCTTCCTTTACGCTCTGGACGTCCCCCAATCGGGGGGGGGTGATACGCTGTTTTTGAACCAAGCCGCTGCATACCAGCGCCTCAGCCCGATGTTCCGCTCGCGACTCCACGGGCTCAGAGCCGTGCACTCTGCGCATGAACAAGCGCAAACGTCGCTAGAGCGCGGCAGTATTGTGCGCCGCGAGCCGGTCACGACCGTGCATCCATTGGTTAGGAAGCATCCGGCCACGGGCGAGAAGGCTTTGTTTGTGAATCCCCAATTTACGAGGTATGTGGTAGGGCTCAAGAAGGAGGAGAGTGATTACTTGTTGAAATTTCTTTTTGGTCATATGGCACTAAGCCAGGACGTACAATGCAGGGTAAAATGGGCCCCAGGGACGGTGGTGGTTTGGGACAATCGGGTGACGGCGCATTCGGCGCTCGTAGATTGGACTGACGGGCAGAGAAGGCATATTGCGAGGATCACGCCGCAGGCTGAGAGGCCTGTGGAGGGATCTCCGGAATAAGATGCTAGGCATTGCGTCATGTTCGAGTACCCAAACAAGTAGCAGATGGCTAAAGAGTTGCAATTTACTTCTTGAGCAGACGCTTATGTTCTTGTAGAAAAAGAGCACAACTACCATTCCGCCAAAAGGACAGTGCTTTTAGGTTTTGAACCTAACTGGTAGATATACTTTTTCAGAGGCACACTCTTGTCGCTGGAAAGACAGACCGGAGCGCGTTCGGAACGATATGCGGCGTTTGAGTCTTGGCGTGGCTCCACAGAAGTAATTTGTTTGCAGCCCTGCTGACTCTTCTCCATGTTCTATCAATTCAATACTGTTGTGATTTTGAGCTTGATATTACTTTTTCAATAGGTGTTGAGACAGATGTCATTGACGTAACTAAGAGGTAGTCCTGAGAGTTTCTCTTACAACGACAGGCGTCAGAGGTTAAGCCTTTTTGACACAATCAGTAGTAGTCTTTTGTATCTATTTTGTGAAGCAAGAGGAGCACTAATTCTGTCATCATACAGGGCTAGTTATAGTTAAACTCTCGGCAAACTCCTGGGTCAAGATCCCCCTTTCGCTGTTCTACTATCCTGAACTCTAAAGTTGTAGCTTACTTAGTACTATGTACTACGTAGTTCCTAATGCGCTGCCGGTTTAGAGTTAGCTTCACCGGATCGGGCAACGTACCCTCGAGCCACTTGATTTGAGTATAAAAAGCCCGCTGCTCCTCCAGCTCCTTATCATTCTTCTTTGGGAGTGAAATCTTTGTCTTGCATTGAACTTTGTATGTTAAATTGAGCAATCGATGTAGCATTTCTATCGATTCTATCGTGTTGCTAGCCATCTGCAGAATCTGCAGAAAATGGAGGGCATAATGCCAAGGAATGCGGACTCAGCAGCACGAACCAACACCACTTACCAGGGGAAGGGTTAGTAAAAGATATAAGCTAAGTGCCGTTAGTGAGAATGGCAACGATTCTGTTGAATGACAATCATATGAGTATGATAAGAGAGGCATATTTTTAGCAGGAGTTCTTGCAGGTCGTAGCCAAGAGACTTTGCGATGAGTACCATGCAGCAGTCACGGCGCGCAAGCAAGCCTTCTCTTTCGAGCAAGATACTCTCGAAGAATCAGAAAACGATACTCGGTAAGGTGAAGGGAAGGATTGGGGATAATGTTTTACGATCGGATTGTTTTTGAAGGATGTTTCAGATCATGGAACGACAAAATTAGATGGAGGTGACGGAAAGAGAGGTACAGGTCACATGACCACAAGGTGCAATAGGCGTCAAAAGCGGCGGCAAAGCCCGCCGAAAACAGCGTCTGTTGTCCCGAAATCTAGAGTTAGGCTGTAATATTTTACTGTAGTACGTATGATGGTATGTGCAGAGTCTCCCCAGACTCGGACAGCTTGGCACAGCATCCTCTGAACCAAGGAGATAGCCAATATTTTGGCCTAAAATAGGCAGGGGATGCCAGATAGCATCTGTGAGACTGTTACTCCGACAGAAAGGTGAACAGTATGCCTTCTCTCTGGCCCTTCGCACGGGACGACTCGTCCCCCGCCTCGTTCGAAAAGGCCCTCTCCAGGCTATCCACGCAGATCACCTCCTCCTCACTCTCCCTTGACAAGACCCGCACACATGCCCATCGCTCTAAAGCATTCTGGACCTTATGGAGTACCCTCGCCTACTTCGTCTACACAACCATCATCGTCCTTGTCCTCGGCCCACAAAGCTGGAGCCTACCACATTACGCTGGTCTAGCAGGCACACCGATAGTCGTGTATGGTGTCAGGAGAGTTCTAGCGCTATACTTTGACTGGCAAATAGCTAGACGGCAAGGATATCTCGATCGGCTGGTGAAGGAGAGGGATCAGAAGATTGCGCAGCTGAAGAAGGCGACCAGATATGATACTACGCAAGAGTTGTTGAACAAGTATGGAGGCGTTACGCCCAGAACACAGTCTGGGGAGAAACAAGGCACGAAAAGGAAAGTGGCAACTCCAAAGCCACTTGGATCACAGCAACAGAGGACAGGCATACCACCTCCACCTACAGCGAATCTCCCCGGCCGGAGTCCGCAATTGGGTTCAAGACCTTCCACTCCAGCCCGACAAACCCCTAATGCCAACTCACCACCACCAAGCGCAATGGCCAGGTCTTCTCTATCTGCCTCAGCGTCCTACGAGCTCTCTCCGGACGAGCCCGGCTTTGCTCCGAACGCCTTCTCCTTACCCCCATCTTCCTCCGCATATGCTCCCGACCAACAACACAGATGGTACGACCGCATCCTCGATGTGATGCTTGGCGAGGACGAAACCCTCGCCAAAAATCGTCTCGCGCTGATCTGCGCCAATTGCCGGCTTGTAAACGGCCAGGCACCACCTGGCATAAGGACGCTGGAGGAGGTGGGGAGATGGCGGTGTGGGAGTTGTGGGGCGTGGAACGGAATTGAGAAGATCGAGCATGAGGTGGGACGCATGGTGCAGGAGATGAGGGTGAAAGGGGAGAGGGACGGAGAAGGAGGGGATGGAGACTGGATGAAGGTCAGTCGCGGAAACGGGGAGGATCCTGCATCACCGGTATTGGGGAATGAGCAGGGAGTCAAAGAGGAAGACCAGGAGGAGGATAATGAAGTCAGAAATGCTGCAATAGACGACGTGCCTGGCTCGCCTGGAAGTAGCGGTAGTGACAGCGGGGTGGGAGATGGTGAGAAGAATGAGGAGGAGTCCTTCGCAGAGCGAGTGGCACGGACTAAACGTGCTAGTAGACGTGCACAGAAGAAATAAGTCGAACAATAGGAAGTAACGAAAAAATATCACGCTTAGCAATCTAACTTGGAGCTGATCGACATGCGCGAAGAATGCTCTTTTTACGTTACTCAAAGACACCACCGCAGAATTCTGGGAGGGAAGAAAGGAAAGCCAGTGGCGCGTCCTCTTAACACATCAGGCAAGTCCTCCCTTTGGGTAAATAGGGGAAGACATTTCACTGCATCTACTGCTAGTAATCTGCGACCCTTGTTGCACCATAAGGCCCAAGCCTTGCTATCGTGACGTTCTAAGACATTAATTTAGTTAGTAAGAGTTAAACTGACCCGAGGATGGTTGTAAGGCCTTGGCACCTGCGGAGGTCTCAATACGAACTTTGTATTTTTATTTCTCGCAATCTACGTAGTACATACCACATCAATTGAACGCTTTGAGCTATTAGTGCTTCCAGAGTTGATGGATACCAAGTAGTAGGCAGGAAGGACAAAACTTGTCTTGTCGGCATACACCTTCCACGATGAGAATATCTAAAATCGCCATTGCCAAGATTGATCTCTTGCCCACTGGCTTCCTCAGAACTCAAAGCGAGAAAGCATACTTTTTCAAGCACTCACACTCGAAATTTCATTCTCGCCATGCTCACGCCCGTCCTTCCAATCAAGTCCTATCTCCCATAACCGCTCCGCCTATCTTCCACGACTATCTTCGGCTCGCCTCTTTCAACAACATCCTCCTGCTTCTGCTGTTCACGACCTCCTCATGCGTGCCATGTCGCACTATTTCACCTCTTCTTGAATCCCTGATCACATCTCGGACGCCTCAGCCGGTGGATCGCTTCTCCAGCCTTGCACTTGCCGACGTAGAGCTTGACTCGCCTGATCACAGTAATGGTACTATGGCTGATCTGGGTGTCGAATATGGCATCAGCAGCATACCCAGCTTGGTAGGATTCGGGGGTAGGAGGGCCGAAAGAGTGACTGAGAAGCTGGTGGACACGAAAATGATGGGAGATAGGGAAAGAATGGAGGCTTGGTTGGACGAATGGATGGAGAAAGGAGATCCGTCTGGGCCCAATGCAGAAAATAAGTCAGGAGTTACTGGCGGCATTCTTGGAAAGTTGTTCGGTGGAAAGTAAAGCTATCACAGCACCGTCTTGAACGGATATCTCACCCACAGCTCGAGGTAATAGGATGTACTTTCGGGAATCTCGGCAGTAGAAGACGTCGGAAGACATGGATACAGGGGCCATGAGCTCACGTCGCTCTATATACGCCACCTCTTATTATACCTCGACCCTAGCCAACCAAAGGACAGAGTCACTGAAGCACCTCGATCGTTCAACAATACCCTTCTACTGAGTGTCATATGTGCATAGAGACTCGAAACGAGAGTCTCTGCCTTGTATGAATCCTGTATCAAATGATTTGCAGAACACCTCAGGTCTATTATTGATCTCTAACCTCCATGAGTCGTGGGTGCAGTATCGACGAACGCTGTTGTGGGCAAGGCACTGATCACAAAAGGAGAGTTTGTTGGGCCGCCGCCTTCAAATGGAGCTACAGCATTACAAACTATTGTCATGGCACAAGGAGAAATTCAAGGAGGAGCACAGGTTGAGTACATATCACTATACCTAGGCTTTATCATCTATCCTACCGGCGAGTCGAGGTGAGAACAAATGGGTCATTATCTAGATTGCCAACATCAATCGCATCAGCATTCCTTCTGGGTGTGTGGGATGTGAAGGTGGCGTACCTAATCGAGGTCATTGCATGTAAGGCTATTTGTCGAGTTGTTCAGTTAGGTCAAAAGTTTGGTCAAGTCATGATTATGCCCTCTACGAAAGATATCATGTATGGTCGAATGTCGTGTTGTGGTAGAGTTTTTGTTTGGGGGGGGGTTTCCAATTAAGATTGTACCCAGGGTCAGTGCTCTGCTGTATCATCTAAACGGCCCACGTTGAGCGAGACTCATCTGTCAAGTGTTTAAGTTACTCACACTGACACTGACCGTCTAGAGATTAGAGTAATGTAAGGCCAACCCCCCTCCAATTCATTTGATTTGCCTTCCGTGCTACGTCTCTATAAAGAGGCGCTGGCCTAGATCACATACTTCCTCTCACCACATTCGCTTAGAGTTGAGCCCGAAACACATCTCGGTCAGTAGGAAGCAAAACGTCTAGTCTCATGTCTCAAGCTGCAGCGTATACGCGTATAGGTGAGGTCGATGCATACTTAGCATTATATCACAAGCAAGTATTGACAGTATTCTCTTCTTCTCAGCCTGCTGGTGCCTGATGGAACACTTCCCCCGCCTTACGCCGCAAGCTATCCTGAAAGAAATACTTTCCTGAAAGCTACTACTTAGGGTTTCTGCCTCTTTAGCACTACTACACAGCCATGCTGTTCCTTGACCTTCCCTCTGAGCTGCTGCAAATGATCCTCCTGTGTACCAGCACACCATCGTTTGCACAATTGATACGGACATGCCACACACTGTTCGACCTCGCTGCAAGAAGTCGAAATGTTATCTTACGTCATCTGGAGAATGTGTCAACAGCAAGCCGTACATCCTCTATCGACGAAATTTCAACGCACAATCTATTTCTCATCTTCAGACGACGTGCCGCTGCTAGTTTGCAAGGGGTCAATATCTCCGCAGATCGACTCGATTTCTATTTCTCTGGCACCTCAGTGGACGTTAGTGCTTCATGCATCACATCGCTCAACTGTTTCAATGTAGCGCTCGTCCGGAAGGGTGGCTCTCCGGTACAGATATATGAAGTGTTCGAAGGCAAGGTCAAGCTTAGGGGAGTTTTGTACAGTCAATCCGATGAGGACACGAAGTTTAGGCCAGTGAAAACTGCATTTGATCAAATGAACAATGTCCATGTGCTTTACAGCGTGATTAGACCTGCTTATCTTGACCCTACTCACCTCGAGCCAGCGACGGGAGCATGTTTGATGCGTGCCAGACTATCCGCTCTATCGCGACCACCTGAGTTCTGGGACATTACAACCAAGATCGGGTTGAAGTCTCTCAAGAGTGCTGATTCTGTGCGACCTATTGACATGGCGGTCCACGGGGAAGATCGAGTGACGGTTTTGTTGGAGTGCGATTGTTTCGTCTATGACAGAAAGTTTATGTGTATTGAATTATATACCCTCTTCAAAGGTAACTGGTTGCTGGTCTTTTGTGATGCCACGACTAACGAATAAGCAGATGGGCTATCTCATGTTGTGTACCTCAACGATTCGCCAGATCGTGGTGAAGCTGCTCGGAGCCGGACTAATAGCCAACCAGAGCATTACAGCTGTTCTACTTCTAGGATTGCTTTCTTAATGGCGGGAAGGGTCTCAAATGCTATTCACCATCCACAGCAGCGCCAACTTATCGTATCTCGCCATTGACAAAAAGGGAATCGGAGAGCTTCTCCGTTAACAAAATTCCCATCCCTGTCGGCGATGACACCGAATTCTTTTTCCTTGAAGATCCATTCTTCGCACATCATGAAAAAGTCACCGATCTTAAGCATAGATATATTCGTTCTTGTGACAATATCAGACTCTCCTTGGCAACGGTCACGTTGGAAGGCCAAAGCCAGACTATAGCCTGCATCTTGAAATTGTGCAAGACATTGCCCGAGGATGACTGCCCTCACTCCATCAATCTGGATGCAACACAAGCACTCGTCGCGGGTTCAGACGTGTGGATCGTTGCTCGACTATGGGGCTTTAAGCTACCGATGACCACGATGGCCACGGTAAAGGCATTTGCACAACAGGGCACCAGAATCGCCATTGCGTCTTGGGACGAAATATCCGTCTGGGCGCTGCGACCAAAAGCGCTTGCGGCGCTTCGCGGTCAATGGGTGCGTGGGGAATGGATCAATCATCCTACCTACAAAGACAGAACCTTCGACAGCCTTCTGAATTGCGAGCTTGTCGAGCTGAGGCCAATCATCCTGAAAGCCGGTGCAGTAGTTCACAAGATGGCCTTCACGGCGAATGAGAACGAGTTGATCACGATTACCGACAAAGGGCTGCAAGTTTGGAATTTGGGCCCATCTGCTGCAGGACGCCGTACAGTAAGCCTGCTGCCTGACGAAGAAGATGTGTGAAGAGGATAGTAGAATATGAAGTGCTATAGGTCGAGGAGAAATAAAGGAAGTGGCAAAAGAGGACTGCTAGTTGAGCAAATTCTTACAGTCTAGCAGGAAAGTCTTCAGCAGCTCGACTGAGCACTCATGATTGGAAGGGGCTTTCTGGTGCTCGGTAAGTACACTGACTCAGCTCCGAGGCCTCTCTGTAGGTCTCTAAGATCTAGTCAACCAGCGCCTTCTTCAACCTGCGCAAGTGCATCCCTCATCATCGATCAAAGTTCCGCTCACTGAAAAAACTCGGAGAAGACCAAATACGGTCACCACCAACGCGGAAGGACTTTAGCAACAGCCATCACAGTACTAGAGCTCTCAGGCTAAGACAGTACCCTGTTTGCTATCGGCAATCCGCTCTGTGGCCTTGCACACTCCAAAAGCGGAATGATTCTGGGCAAGGGTTGTAGCCGGCGCCGGTGCAGGAGGTCTGAATGCCATTGGCCATTTTCGTTGGAAACGACCTCTTCCCCTTTCTACGAGCACGCGGCATGTGGCAAGGGTCTGGAAACATCGTCGATAGAGGATGTACGGCTTGCTGTTGACACATTCTCCAGATGACGTAAGATAACATTTCGACTTCTTGCAGC
>QQTW01002548.1_pt1 | contig 13268 bp, 13 predicted proteins | sample 1904831 | NCBI WGS metagenome assembly QQTW01 (sample SAMN09435610, study PRJNA476489) | Subsurface metagenome, whole genome shotgun sequencing project. | reverse complement strand
TGGGGTTTGGGGGGGGGGCAAAGGCTCCTGTTCAGTGGGCTGGGAGGTACTACTCGAGTATATACGTGGTAAGTTCTGCATTCTATTCCCGAATACCAATTTATCGGTATAAAAAAACCCCTGCTGAAGGGGTATCTAGATTCTACTACTTTCTACTTTCTAGCTTTGTAGTAGTAGTTGCTACACAATGTGGCATGCCAACCTGCTGGGGTAAATTAGGACCTGTGGATCCTCCCCGAACCCCAACTTAATAGCCATTTAGACGTTAGAACTCGTGAATGCAGTCAAAAAAGATAACAGGACAGGAAAAGAAAAGGAAAAGTAGAATCTACGCTCCTGATTCCAGGGTACCTCTTCTCCGACATTGCAGATCTAGTAGTCTGTTGTCCTCCTGCTAAATGTTAATGGTGTATCTAGTGCGGAAATTCAGAGGGTAGGTATTACTTCAGAAGAGGGAACACGGGGGAGGGAATGCCTGAGTGAGGGTTGGATGGTATTCTTCTTCCCCCCCCCTTTCTTACCGGGCAAGAGATCTGAGAGAGAGAGAGGCGTGTTTGAGATTGTGTGTTGGTTGAGAGACTGTAGAACCTTTTGATTCTCTTTTTGTGTTGTCTTTTCATCGTTCATCATAGTCTGGTTTGGTGTGTTTGGTGAGGTGGGGAGATGATAGGGGCAAAAAGCTTACAGCAAGGTGGATGAGTGAACGGGGTGCTGAGGAAGATTGTACGGTATGTTTCTCTTTTTTCTTTTTTCCCCCTTTCTTGGTGGTTGGCGTATGGGGTGTGTCTCTTTCTCGCATAGGAAAGGGAAGGGGAAAGGGGGGGAGGAGAGGGAGGGGAGACGGTGTGACGGCCTGCGTTGTATCTTGGATGTGCTTGTAGGCCCAACCGTTAGGTTAAGGACAAACCGTTGGGTTAAGGACATGGCGACTAAGGCCGGAACGAAAGAAAAGGGGGAAGTAGTAAAAGGGAATGGTGATGTCCACAGCGTCTCGACCTTGAATCTGTACCCTTTCCAAAACTGGCCTCCGAGCAATCCGAGCATACCTGTCTTCATTTCATCTGTAAGTCAGATCTTCTTCCATTCCCCTCAGTAATCACTTCTCTACGGGTCCTGAATCTTGGCTAGCACTTTGTTTGAACCCCCCGCACCCTTTTGCTGGTACTTGAGCGCCTCGATCACACTCTCAAACCCACCCTCACCCACGATATCATACGGGTTAGGGATCACGTGCTCCTTTTCCACCAGCCCGACGATCACGGGAACGAATCTTGCGATATCGTCGTTCAATTCTTTAGCCTCGGGCCGGCCAATAGGTCCTAGGGCGATGAGATAGGATTTTCCGCCGTGGAAATCGGTGATGTTGCTCCTGAGCATTTAAGATAAACTCATCAGCTTGGCTTGTAAAGGCGGTGGTTTCTGAAATTCTGGGGGCCGGGCTGCGAAACGCACCAATCATTCGTAGTGGCAAATAGCTTCTCACCACCCTCACTGTCGCTATCGGAGAGTTGCTTGAATAATTCCATGGCGAGCGGGTGGCCCGCGGCGGCGGCGTCGAAGATCTTGTAGGGTTTGTTGGAGGTTATGGACATTACTTCTTTGGCCTGGTGGTCGAGCGGCTTTTTGTAGTCGAACGGGATGGCGCCAAGATCTTTGATGAGCTGAGTTGAAATGTGTCAGCAGGTTGACGAGACGGGCAGGAGAGAAAGGGGTTGGGAAGATACTTCTGCTGAGCTGGCGGAGCAGGATGCTGTGACTTTGTAGCCGGCTGCTTGGGCTAGCTGGATGATGAATTCAGTACCACTGTCAAGTCTTTGCGAGGGTTGCAAAGGTCTACCTGAATGGCATATTTGCCAACACTACTTGCGCCACCCAATACGACGATCCACTCGTGGCCTAGTTCGTGTCAGCGGCTTTGGGAGTCTTCATCCTCAATCGCCTCCTCTTTGTCTTTCTCGACGGACACCCTTGCTAGTTTGTTCTGGCTCACCTTCAGAATTGTCTTCGGGAAGGTTGTCGACATCTGGCAACTTCACTTTGAGGCCGTTGTATAGGCCCAGAGCTGCTGTCTGCCACGGATTCAGTATGCTGATAGAGTCCGGAGCTCACATGATATACATATGTCCCAACGCCGAGAGTAGCAGCTTGCTGGAGCGAGACGTTCTTCGGTTTGAGCATTGTCAAAGCAGCATCCATAAGAAACTGTGCTTGCACATCAATTGTCTGAAGAGGAAAATACAACCTTTATACTGACGAATTCTTGCGCTGTAGAGTGTCCTGGTATTCCAAGCCGAGTACAACCACAGACCTCATCGCCAATCTTGAACTTGGAGCCAGCATTGGCCCCTACATCAACTACGACACCAGCAGCATCGCATCCCATGACAAAAGGCCAGGCAGCAACGAGATAGCCGGAGTTGCTCATAAGCGTATCACTAATAGCATTCAGCCTCGACTTTTGATGGATGGCTAATTGAAGCATACACAGGATTGATTGCGACATAGACGGACTTGACCAGAATCTGGTCAGGAGATGGTTGGGGCTTGTCAAGACTGTCAACGACCTGAGGCTCAGCCCCGGCCTTTTCGAAGACAACTCCTTTCATATTGAAGCAGATGGAAAGTGGGCGTAGAAAAGTGGACCGATGATATGGAAGAGCAGCTCAATCCTCCAGACGAACCCCGCCGATTTATACATCTACGGCTGCAGAGCCATCCATTCTGCTTATCTCACTTGCCTCGTAAGGGTGCACTGGTATCAGTGACTTTGAACCAGGCAGCATCGCGGACGCGGTCTCGATGATCAATCTCCTGATAGGTCATCCCAGTGTATACTAACTTAGTAAGCTATCTCGTTTGTTAGCGGGCACAATTGTCCCTAGGAGCATGGGACGTTCGTAACCTTTGTAGCCTTCGTATTCCCATCTTCCCGTGTGGACGCCACAAGCGTATCGTTGAAAGCGTAGATGGCTCTAGGAGTCTATTGGGTGGGTCTGGGATGGCTTGAAATGTAAAATACAAAGTGCGGAGGAAATAGCTCCGCGTGTTTGTTGAGACTTGCTGGTTAAGCGGGCAGAGGGTAGATACTTATCGATTGCCAGTTTCTGAGATGTAACATAACTGGGTCATCTAGTTAACTAGGTATGAAATTACGCAGGCAAAATGCCAACAGTAGCTTATTGCCAATGGTAACAATAGTCCAAAGCATCCCCTCTGGGCGTCCTTTTTGAGGGTAAACTTTGGGATAGAGCACCGGAGGACATCCTTTAGAGCTAAGTCGCAGGCCCGGACGATATTTTTTAGGGGCACTTTCTAAGCAGACCCTCCGGAGATAGCCCGGAGCAGCCTCTGGAGATCGCCTCTAACTGTAGGCTCACTCGTTCCTGTATGCTTACTAGTGGATATTCCGAGTATTTGATCAGATACATTTCATCAACCCCATCTATCTTTAGTCTAATTCTCCGTAACATTATAATTGTAACTCGTAAGGAACGTCAGTATCTACCATAAGAACAGACTTTGATGGCCCACGACCTTTGCCAGTGAGCGGATGCTACCCCCTGCCATCCCCGCAGTCATTTTGCTTGTTCCTGGTGGCTGGGCAGTGCGGGGACAGCTTTGACTATGCTGTGTGGGGGCTTCGTCTTGGTTTACTGACCTCCTCAGCAAGCACGCCTGAGAAGAAGAGGAAGAAGGGCGGCAACCCACTGGACAAGATGACTCTGCGTACAAACAAATTCACACCCAAGTAAAGCTGTCTCCTCATGTCCTTAAACGCAACTATTGACCTGGTCGTCACGCAGAGTTCTCATCTCCGCCCCCCGACGCTCCGCCGCCCAGCCCTGTGCAGATGGCAGTCTCGCTCTGTACTCACAGTCTATTTACTCCTTCGACACCCACTCGAAGTCCTCCGGAATCTATATTCTTGAAATAAAGAGTGGCCAGTCTACACTATTGACCAACGACCCCCGAGCTAGTGAACCCAGGTGGTTAGGGTTGGGCCACGAGGTGGTATGGCTGAAACAAGGCGACAATGGAAACACAAGCTTTGTGATAGCCGATGCGAAAGACGTGGGAAAGACGTACACGGCAGGTACCATTTCAGGCCCGGTGTCGAATCTCAAAATACATGTTCATGAGGATGGGAAGGCAACCGTGGCATTTTCTGGAAAGTCCAATCAAGATGGCAGTCTCTACAACCCGAAGGACGTCAGCAAACCTCGCAGCTCGGGCAGAATATACGATACCTTGTTTGTACGTCATTGGGATACCTACGTCGAGTCACAACGAAACACCGTATGGACCGCTCTCCTGCAGAAGATCCCCTCCAACGTGACTGCAAGACAAGGTCGTTGGAATCTGCTCGGGGTCACCAACATGCTGAAACAATTTCCTGAGCTTGAATGTCCAATGCCGCCCTTCGGAGGGGCTGATCACTTTGATATCACACGGGATTATGTTGTAATGGTCTCTAAAGACCCCAACATCAATCCTGCCACCCACACGGCCTGCTTAGTCTTTGTTATGCCAATACCCAACCCGCTTTCTGTAGAAGAAAGCAACATGGAGCCGATGATGATAGAACCTGAGAGAAAGCCTGCATGGGGCGCCGCTACCTCCCCAGTATTCTCCCCAGATGGCAAGTCTTTGGCTTTTCTTCTGATGGACAAGGATGGGTACGAGAGTGATCAGAACCGCATTTTGCTTGTTCAGTTCCGCGAGGAGTCTGTTATGCGCAGCCATACATTGAATGTGCGAGACTTTCAAAGCGGTTGGGATCTGTCACCCAGCAGTATCATGTTCTCGGCAGACGGTACCAAATTGCTGGCAACAGCTGAAGATACTGGCTGTGTTTGTCTCTTCGAGTTTGACCTGACAACATGGCTGACCTCCGGCACGAACCGAGCAATCCCACGAAAACTTACACATTCTGGCTCTATTTCTGAGGTAGTTCGCGCTTCTTTCCTCTCCCAACAGCTCTTTATCTCAAGCTCAACCCTCACAGATAGCTCCATCTACTATATCCTGGATCCATTGGACCCCGAACCGTACCCGATCGAGGTCTCTTCGCTCGCCAAGAGCAGTGCAAACTTCGGCCTCTCCGCATCGCAAGTCTCCGAGCTGTGGTGGAAGGGCGGAGGCGATGGCTCCTACGAGGTCCACGCATGGATGATCAAACCGTCCTTTTTCAAACCGGGGAAGAAGTACCCCTTGGCCTATCTCATCCACGGCGGGCCCCAAGGCGCTTGGGACGATCAATGGTCAACTCGTTGGAACCCTGCCTTGTTCGCTGAACAGGGCTACGTGGTCGTGGCACCAAACCCTACTGGCTCAACCGGTTACGGTCAAAAATTCACAGACGCCATCCGCGAGAGCTGGGGAGGGCTTCCATATGAAGACCTGGTCAAGGGTTTCGAATACATCGAGTCTGAGCTCGAATTTGTCGACACATGCCGTGCCGTCGCTCTCGGTGCATCCTACGGTGGCTACATGATTAATTGGATGCAAGGACATGGCCTAGGGCGCAAATTCAAGGCCCTGGTATGTCATGATGGCGTCTTTAGCATGACCGGCCAACTCGCATCGGATGAGCAGTACTTCCCTCTTCACGACCTCGGAGGACCGATCTGGAAGAACCAGGAGAGCTACGACAGATGGGATCCCAGCCGCTTCACGGCGCACTGGAGCACGCCGCAGCTGATCATCCACAACGAATTGGACTATCGACTCACGATCGCCGAAGGCCTGGCGGCGTTCAATGTGCTGCAGATGAGAGGCGTCGACAGTCGCTTCCTCAGCTTTCCGGACGAGAACCATTGGGTGCTGGGCCACGAGAACAGCCTGGTCTGGCATACGGTCGTGATTGATTGGATCAACAAGTATGTGGGCCTGCCGCCGTTGGGAGACGAGGAGGGAAGGGCGGAGGTGAATGGCTGTCGGAAGGATGCCGGGAGAAGGCCAGTGGAGGAGGGCATGAAAAGGCTGCGTGTTGCGGGAAGGGTGGAAGCGGGCCAAGAAATGAATGAGACGTGATCCTGAGTACTAAATTACAAAAATGGCTCTCTCTCTCTCTCTCTCTCCCCCCTTCCCGATTGAAGAACACCATCAGTGTCGCGGAGAAGAAGAAAAAAACAAGGACATTTTAGGTACTGCTCCTGCTCCTGCGTCTGGGTCTGGGTCTAGATCTAGATCTACATCTAGGTAAGAACCAAATCAAGGACGAGTCCGACTCTGCATTTCTTGCAAGACATATGTATACGTACACAGATTCATGGAACGGAAGCTCAGCTCAGCTCAGCTCAGCTCAGCTCAGCTCAAAAGTACAGATCAATGACGATCAACGGGGTTTAATTTTAGAGAATTAAGGAGGAGGAGGAGTAGGAGTAGTAGTACTCAAAAAATGCTCTCGGAGGAGAAGAGAAGAGAAGAAAAGAGGAATGATTGTTGGGCTGAGTTAGAGTTAGAGTTAGTAAGAGGGTGGTGCTGTGCTGTGCTTTCATGTGCACATACACACAGATATATTATCTATATATATGTACATGCCCCCTCTCTCTCCCTGCTCCTTTTCATTCAAGATCTGATCTTCGCGTAGGGGGGGGGGGGCCTTTGCGGTGAAATTGCGCGTGTGGGGCAGACAAAAAGCCCCCTATCTAGATAGTAAGGGGGGAGAGAGAGCCGTCGTTCCAAAGTTTATCCAGTAAGCCCGGAAAAAAAAGGGAAATAGAAGTAGATTTAGCTGGCGCCGATTGGTATAGCTACAAGTACAACGACGTCTTTCGTTTGCCCTGCGTTCTGTGAGATCTTCCCCCACGGTGAAAGATTTCTAGAGGGCCATATCTTCTTCAATTCGCTATGACCTCGAACCCGCGGAAATAGTTGCTGGCCCTGCGCGCATCGTGAAACTCGCCATCTTCGCGGAAAACATGTCTCTTCGCCTCAAAACTCTCATCGCTTCGGCTCGACACGCTCTCCATCGGGAAACCCATCTTCGTGTTCATGTTCATGTTCGTGTTCATCCTCATCGCAGGATAGTGACCATCTTGCGCGGTCGAAGCTCTCGATCGCTTGCTCACGACTCCATCTGGAAGATCTATGCCGGGCATCGTCGTCAACGGAGCCGTTTCGTTGCCCACACCCCGATACCCCACGTCCTTTCTCCTGCCCTGACGTGTACGGTAATGACCCCGTGGTCTTGGAACATCTTCTTCCGCGATGAAGGCCGTCATTCTCACAGTGGGAGTCACGTGGTCGAAATAGCCACCAACTACGGCATTCTGCGCGGCGCTTGATTCCGAGCCACGGCGGCTAGAGATGCTCTTTGTGACGGGTAGGCTGGCAGAATAGGGTCCGTTGTAGAGAGATGGGGTGTATGGGTCGGAGGTGGTAGCAGTGCTCATGCTGCAGGTTGCTGAAGGAGGTTGCGCGAAATTACGGCTGTGATTAGAAAAGTTGCGGAAGGAGTTTGCTGGCGCACGAGGTGCGGTGTTGCTTCGTTGTCTAGAATGGGATGAGTAGCGAGGTACGGTTGGTGGATCTGCGGCATCAGAATCGGGGTGATAGATTGGCTCTGGAGGCTGATATGGAGCTTCCCCGTCAGGCCGACGATGGGAAACGACACCATCGGTTGTGAAGGAACGTTGGCCCGCCCCTCTTCCATGAGGGCCTCTTCCTTTGGCGACGCGAATCGAGTCACGAATTGGGTGTCTTCGAAGTGAACCCCCGAGTGGTAGTGGTGGCTGGGTCAGGTATTCCTGTTGCGGGATAGAGGGCAGGGCAGTCAGATCCCCCAACCCTAGAGGTGAATGGCTTAGAAATGAAAGGGCAGTCAACCAAACATAATGTCGTTCTTGACTAGTGGCCGTGAATTTCAGAGCCCGTTCGGGAGTCAGTATGAGGATCGATCGATTGAACTGTGGTCCAGTAGCAGAACCCTTGGGTAACGGATTGTCGTCTCTGACATCAAGAACCGATTGGATGTCCACTAGAGAAGATCAGTCATGGAAGCGAGGAGAAATGTATAGTACATACACTTTCGTCCACTTTTACCCATCAACGCAGATCCCGAAGTTGGTTGCTTACTGCTCCACATAACCGCCCTCTCATATGGTGCGAGCCAGACCCACCGTTTGTGTCGAACACCCGTGTTGGTGATGCTAGCGGACAGCTCGTCTCCATTTTTCGTGAGGTCCCATTCTTGATATTTTGGCTCGGGAACGCCGAATGACTTCCTTCTGCGAATGTATTTGTACATCCATTCGCCTACCATTGTTTGAGCAATAGCGTCGACCACAGAGGTCTGCTGTAGTATAGTTTTGGCAGAGTCTGGTCTCGAACGAGAGTCGTGTCGAACGGGCTTTCTGCGTCTTACAAAAGTTGCAGAATCTAAGCCAGAAGGTGCTGTCGTATCGTCTGACAGAAGAGGCGGTAATACTAGTCCGGAGTCGTCTACCAAGTCAAACTGAGAAGGCAGAGGTGGTGGTGAAGAGCTTCGTTGATGGCCATTACCGGAGGGCCGAGCCACATTTGTTGTGGATTTCACTTTTCTAAGTGAATGTTTACGACCCTTCGCATCTCTCTTGCGTGGTGACCTACCAGTTGGAGTAGGGCTTCGAGCACCCTCACTGAGAGAAAGCGGAGGTCTCCTCGAACTGTGCCTCGTCGGTATGGCAAACGGGGGCGGTATCGCCGGAGCACTCGGACTTCGATCGCGAGAAGATTGGTAGGCAGCAGTACCATTGGAGATGAGAGCCGCCTTTCGAATATCAAATTGCTTGGAAGAGGCCGCCCTTTGGGTCTTTGGTTTTCCTTCCAAAGGTGGAGCTGCTGAATTGTCGCCTCGGGCTCTTCGATATGATGGCCGGTATGGCATGTCCGCGGCCATGTCCTCTACAGGGGACATTTCCGCTTCACTTGCTTCATCCTCGATCTGCTCGAAGACGTCGTGATAATCAGTTTCTGGTTCATTTTTCGACACCAGCTTACCGGCTCTCAAGGTGAACTTTGCTGTGGGCCGGCTGAATATATCGTCTTCATCAAATCTCTTCTCCTCCTGCTCGATGTACTTGCTATTCCGTTGGCTTCCGGTCTCCCCGTACGAGGCACTGGATTCCGAAATACGAGCCACGTTCTCGGTATGTGTTGACATGGCGTCCTCTTCAACCTCGGGTGTAGATGGTGGGATGAATACATCTGCATTGTGAAGGAAGGCTTGTCTTCTAGAAGTTGCAAGCTGATGAGAACCTCGTTGCTGTAATCTGCGTCTCGACGAGTTAGGAAGAGGGCTCATAGCTTGAAGTGCTTGCTGGCTCGTGGAAGATGTCTGATCAACAGTCTGAGGCGGGTTTCTCGACGTCAACAATTTCTGGGGTAATTGACCTATCCGAGTGTCTACTCGAATCTCCTCCGTTTGCATGGAGGACGAGGTGTAGTCGGGAAGTTGGGTGATATTGGCTTGACAAGAGGCATTCTTCGTCTGTGGTGGTAGCACGACATTACTCGTTGGAGTAGCTGGCCTAGATCCTGGCGGGTGGATGGCGATGATAGGGACGGAGAGCTCCTGAAAACCACTCACGGAGTTCGCGCTCTCGTCGGGGATCTCGGCTTTATCAATCATCTCTGTTTGAGTGGCCATGCTGACCATCTGAGGCTCAATTATAGGACTAGAAGGCAAATCTTTCGTGGTAGGAATGAATGGAGTTAACGGTGTCCATGGTGGACTTGGTAGCTGGCTCGAAGTCTGGCAAGAGGCCGAGACCATGGAGCTCGTGGGTTTGGGTGGCGTAGATGGACTCTTTCCACTGTCCTTTGAGTTTGAGAAGGCTGTAGTGTCTTGGTGAGACGAAGCGTCGGCAAAAAACGTGGGCTTGCTTTCCTTTCCTGTTGCCGTCGGACTATATCTTGTGGGGCATAGCTTTGGAGAGGAGGGCGGAGAATATTGCGTCACAGCATCAACATAATACACTTGGTAAAGAGCTTGAAGCTTGCTGACAATATTGCTCTCCACGGTTGCATTGATGCTGTGTCTCTGCTGCTCGTTTTCAGCAAAGAGCGGCAACTGCTCCTCTTGAGCGAGCCCCAAAATCTTTCTAGCTTTCTTGTCCATCGAACGGAAATGAGGAGAGAGAGGTCGTTCTTCTGGCAGCTCATCAGGTGAAACTTGTTCTTCGTGCCCTGCATCGTGATTCATCTGATTCTCTTCCACTTCATCAAAAGCAAGCTCGTCGGCTAGACAGGTCGAATTACCATTGGTAAGATTCATGTACGAGAGTCGATATCCATGCATGTCGCCCTCTTGGGTTCCAGCTGAAACCTCGCTGTCCCTGCGTCGCCTGATTAATCCGATCGATCGCATACTGGCCGCGCTTCCTTTTCTAAGGTGCATCTTCTTCGGTGACTCGTAGTGATTAGGAATCTGATGCAAAGTTTGACCATTTACCGCCTGTGTGTTAGCTAGCTCGTTGAGGACGACTTTTAGGCGGCCTTCAACGATATGCACCTTCGCCTCAAGGCCTCGCTTTTCTCTCTCCCAGTTGCATCGATCCTGCTCCCAGAGTACTTGAATCCTTTCCCCAGTCTCTTCTTGGGCTCTAGATTTCTTCTGAGACAACTCAAGCCGCTTTCGCAAATCCACCAAGTCACCAAGAGCATCATCTCGCTCTTTAGAGAGCTCACTCAATGCTGACAGGCTTCCACCTTCTACAAGCTGCATTTGGCGTTTGAGAGTCCGCGTCTCTTTGGAGCTCAACGCCACCGTCTCCAGAAGGGATTCATTCTCGTCGCGAGTTTGGTGCAAACTGGCTTCAAGATGCTCAATATCCTTCGTCTTATGTTCAACCTCTTTCCGTAATGATAGTATCTCAGAGACCAGGGATGCGTGTAGGCTTGGGGTGAAACGCCGCGGATCCAACGGAGATATCTTCTCGTCAGTGGCTGGGTTCACCGCCTCATGACTTATTCTAGGATAGATATCACCGTTCGGCAGAAAAGTTACCGGAGAAGAAGATGTGTCCGGTGAGGCACTCCCATAGCGACGTGATTGACGTGACCGAGATCTTGGTGGTGTTCGGTAAGGCGTATCTGTCGGTGTCGGCAGGGCATAAAAAGCTCCTTCAGCTGGAGATACACGGTCCATACTGGGAGAGAAGGATCTGTTTTGGAACGAGATATTTTCCGACAACCATAGATTAAAGGCAAATTTGCATTGCGTGTTCTTGTTTGTAAACCGCTTCCATAAAGATCACCTATTAGGTGCGGGTGTTCTCCCGGTTCGTCAGATCATGCGCAGATTATATGGAACCAGGGACGATACGCGTTACACAAAAGTCAGTATCACAAGGAGAATTCGTACAATGTCGATTGATCTGTGCTCTGCACTTCGACCCAGGTCTCGGGCTAGAAGTGCGCAGAATGGTACAACTTCACGAGATCTGGTGAATGGTATGCTGCGGCGGCGGAGTAGGTTGAACGATGCCGCAGTGAACGGCTTTGCTGGTGAAATAGATCCTGAGGTGTTGTTATTTTAATCTTGAACAAGCGAGAACTTGGGCTGCGAGCAAGGATATGATATATCGCAAGCAGCCAGGGCAGGGCGTATCGGATCCTTGCTTTTGACCGAGCAGCAACACAGTGGCAGGTTGATCTGGTTAGAATCAAGAGTACTTCACATGCAAGCAAAGCGAAAGGTTGTTTTGAGGGGTTGTAGAGGAGATGTCAATTGGTGCAATACTCGGCCAGGTCTGTGCAACAGTGACTAAAGAGTGAGGGACATGCAAGGTATGGCAAGGCTTCCCGAAGCCAAAGAAGTGAAGATAGACAGCAGTGCATGGAAATGAGAGAAGCAGAGAGGTGCGAGACCGATTTGCCAGTGGGCTCTGCTGCAGCTTGGAATGCACAGTCGATCGCGCCAAGCTAGGCACTGTGGGGCTGTTACTTGGGGTAAGGGTTGGTCTAACGTGCTGACTGAAGAGACGAGAGGACGGGGATATTGCTGCTGGGCCTGGCATGGTGAGAGCAGCCTGAGCGGTGATGAATTGCGGCTGGCCAGTTCGGCCATAATCAACGAAAAGGGCCATAATGGAGAAGCTCTGGCGCGGTGTGATTAGTGTGATTAGTGTGATCATGCAGAGCCGGGGAAGTGGTTGATGAGCACCAACCAACCAAGCAGGACAAGCCTGATGCATCAGGGGCAAGCCAGTAAGATGGCCATCGACGATGACTGGCCTGGGACAGAGTTAACGGGTGGATGGCGTCCGTTCAGGTACTTTTAGGGCTCGTGTTTTGCTGTTCGGTTGTGATAGCCAGAATGTTTCGAAGCTTAAAAATCTCCTGGACCAATGGCCCAAGGTTGCACCAGCCATGTTTCAATTAACTAAGCACGGCGGAGATATGCAATCCAGGAAGGGTTGGCCAGTGCTTTTCCACGAACAGTTTAGACTTTGGCACATCCATGGCGGTGAAAAGGTGCACGTCCCCACTACATGGCTCACGTGACACCTACCCGGGGCGCATTGACCCAGCTGTATCAAGTGATCCCTGCTTGAAGATACCCACATGGGCTCAGCATGAAACTGGCGTCCAGTATGGCGGCAGACATGGATGCTGTTAGTAAGGTGACTGTAACATCTAGTTATCAATACATCGCTACCCTGTTGTCAGAAGCTTCTATTAGTCCCGTTCATTCAAAGTGGACCAATCAATACCTCTAAGCTGGCTCCTATGACAACTGTGTTGATCAGCGAATAACGGCGCTGAGATACATTATTCTTGCCTCTCTTGTGGTATGTAGTACGTATTCGTCACGAGGGACTAGCGACGACTAGTACCAGATACATCGCCCCCACGCTTCCTCGAAGTTTTTATTGCTCATATCCACATGATTGACTCATCACAGTACAGCTAGACCATTATCAGACTAGCTGAGATATGTAGCAGCTGTTTTGTATGCCCGATACTAGCGCGTGCTACAGATATTTCAGCCAGGTACCGTACTATGTAATACATACTGGTAGTGAGGTCCACAGACTCACGAGCCGGCCGGCCCTCTTATTGTGGTCTGGAATCATGAGTTTTTGTACATTCCACATGATGTACACAACTCACTTCTCATTCACTCTCGCATATTTCGGGAACTACGGGGAGCTTAATCAGCCTAAGGATTAGAGACAGCTGGGCCACCAATTCTGAATGCTCCCAGGTTAGCGGGCCCATGAACCACGGCCCAACGGGACATTTTGACCCTGCAATAATGAGTAGTCTTATAGCTAAAAGCT
>QQTW01002547.1_pt1 | contig 13270 bp, 10 predicted proteins | sample 1904831 | NCBI WGS metagenome assembly QQTW01 (sample SAMN09435610, study PRJNA476489) | Subsurface metagenome, whole genome shotgun sequencing project. | reverse complement strand
GAACTCGGAAGTGAAACGCTGCTGCGGCGACGATACTTTGGGGGTTGCCCCACGGGACAATAGCTCAGTGCCAGGTCTATTCCTCACACAAAGACCCCTCTTATCTGTAAGAGGGGTCTTTGTTTTAGATTTTTTTGGTCATACCAATTTGGATTTGGTATGAGGAAGATTGGTTAGACTGAGAACTGAGAGTAGACGTTTCGTTTAGAACGTGTCAATTTTAATTATGCGATCGCTCTTGAATCAACAAAATCCAAAATCGATCCCCCAAAACCTTAACCTGCGCGGCGATGCGTCCCCAAACCACCCCTTCAGTGAAATTATTGCCGCTTTTAACGATTTGTTGATTGGGAGTGATTGCCTCAAAAACAAAGCGTTAAATTTATTAATGTTGCCCAACACAGCATCAACAACTCTAAATAGTTGATAATCAAGACGAGCAAAACCGTCACATTGCTTTTGAGCAGTTAATTCAACAAGCTGTTAGTCAAAAACGACAGCGAGATCTTGACTTTTGTAAACGTTATACATCAGATCCCGATTTTAAGCAAATTTTGATGCAGCCGTCGTGCAATTACTTCCTCCTAGCAGTCTATAACAACTAAATCGACGACTTGCCTAAGTGCCAATTTTAAACAACGTTGTATCCTTATGCACTTTCAAGAACTACAATTAGAATCTCAACGTTTATTACTAAAACCAATCTTACATACCCAACTTCACACTCTACACAGTATTTTTATCGATCCTTACGTAAGAAAGTATTTGTGCAACGATCGCATTTTTTCCTTGCAACAGGTGGAAGAAATATTGCTGGAAAGCCAAAGGCTCTTTAATGAACAAAAGTTTGGGCTGTGGTTTATTGAGACTAAGGGCGAACAAAAAATTATTGGGTTTGCTGGTTTGTGGTACTTCTTTGCCGAAAATCAACCCCAATTAGCTTATGCTTTGCTACCGGAAGCTACTAAAAAGGGCTATGCTACCGAAGCATCTACTTGCATATTGGAGTATTGTTTTAACGAGCTTGACTATTAATATGTTTTAGCAAGCTGCGACAAGCCAAATCTTGAGTCTCAAAAAGTTGCTTTAAGAATTGGGATGCAAGAAATAGAGGAAAAAATTATTGATGACAATATTACAGTATTCTTCAAAATTGAAAAGCAATAGTTGATTGATGTTTGGTTAGGACTAGAGATAGCGATCGCGTTTATTCAGTTTAAATATGCTTAAAGAAATTGATAGAGATATTTGGGTTGCAGAAGCGCCATTTAAGTATTTTGGGTTAAGTGTGGGTACAAGGATGACGATTATTCGGCTAAACAATAGAGAATTAGCCGTTATTTCTCCGATTCAAGTTGATAGCGTAGTTAATCGTCAGCTAGATGAACTTGGCATAGTCTCTCATATTATCGCCCCAAACGTTTATCATTATTTATTTGCATCAGATTTTAAAGCACTTTATCCAAAAGCAATATTTTGGGCTACATCAGCCTTAAAGCTCAAAAAACCAGAACTTCCCATCGAGCGCATAATCAATGATGATGAAGATAGTTTTCCTGGCGATCTTCAACACCTGCTGTTTGATGGACTTCAAACTATTGACTTTAATGGTTTTAATTTATTGAATGAATTGGTGTTCTTTCACCCAAAAAGCCGGACTTTGATCCTTACAGATACTGCCTTTCACTTCGATGATAGCTTCCCCATAATTACCCAATTTGCCGCTAGAGTAATTGGTGGGTACAAAAACTTAAGTCCGTCTTTATTAGAAAAAGTTGCCAGCACAGAAAAAGCCAAGCTTAAATTAGCAATACAAAAAATTCTTGTTTGGGATTTTGAGCGCGTAATTATGGCTCACGGTAGCATTATTGAGAGCCAGGGAAAGCAAAGGTTTAAAGCCGGATACGAGAGCTTTTTAGGTCAATCTATTAACTAAACCGCTTAGGATTAAAAACCCAGGCTAATAAATAATTGGTAAGTTTTACACTGCTCAAGCTAAGAGGCGCTACCATCGGCTTTAGCTTGAGGTAACAAACGGCTGATTCCTTTCTGTACAAAGGACTGCAATAAAGAAACTTGTTGATTTTGCTGAAATACCCTTTGTAAGGTTTGTCCCAATTTGTCTAAGTTTAAGCCAGTTTCAGCATTTGCAGCTACTTCTTGACTAGAGAAGTATTCAATCAAACTTAAGCCAGCAACGCGGGTAAGATAAGCGGCGCTAACTCCTTGTAACGCACCACCAGCTACGAAAGTGATGGCATTGCTTTTTAATAGAGTAGCGATCGCTTTTGTGGATAATTCGACAAGTCCTAACTTCAACATCAAACTACCCATTGTCCCCGCTACAGTTTGCGCTTGCTGGAAGGAAAACTTTTGCTGGTAAATATTGCCTAATTCCACAACTAATTGAGCGTTAATTGCGGCGGTGGCGAGTAAATCTAAAGCTGGTACGGGATTGGCGAAAGTGGCGGCGGCGGCTATCCACTGGTATTGCTCGATAATTGGGGTAGCTTTTTGCTGTCTTACTTGGTTTAGAGCCGTTTTTGCTTCAATTTGCAAACTTGTTGCTTGTCTAATAGTTGTCGCCCAAATTAATTGTTGTCCTTCTTGAACTACTACTTGCTGCAAATATTCGCTTAATTGGCTAATATCAGCAACAGGTTTATCTAACCACTCGCGCATCGAGCCATCGCTTTGTTGCTGGCGGACTTTTACGGGGTTGGGATTTGCGGAAATTGCAACTACATCAACGACTTTCTGCTGCAATGAATCTAAGATACTTGCCCTTGCTTGGCTTAGGTATTGGTCTTGCTTATTAAAAACTAATACTGTCCGTTGATTTTGCGATCGCATTTGCTGCCATGTTTGCCATTGAGAATCTGTCAAGTCTCCACCAGTAACAAATAATACCAAGTCGGCGCAATTTGCCTTTGGTACAGTATGATTTTCGAGTGTAAACAAAGGATTGGTTTCTTGGAAGCTTACAACTCTATTGGTAGTATTTTTCCAATTAAATAACGCTTGTAGTAAAGTTGTTTTACCTACTGCCTTACCACCGATAATTGCTACATTTATATTTTGTCTTTCTAGCTCATTATTAATTATTGTAAATTGCGTTTGTAGTTGTGGTAACGCCGGATGATTTTCGGCTTCAGTTTGCAATTGATTAATTATATTGTTCGTCGCTGCCAGCAATCTCTCAACTTTCTGGCGGTTGGGAGGAGAATCGTCAGCCAATGGAGCTTTTGTAGCTTTATTATGTTGCCACAACCATAGACCTATACCAAGGCAAATAGCACTAAATAAACCTAACTCACTTAATTGTCCTACGGAGCTATCGAAACTTTGCCACAGCCACAGTAACAAAGATAAACTAACTCCGCCTATTAAAATCGGTCGCTGCAATCCAAGCATCAATAACTCCTCTAACTTTAGCTACACCAAATTTACTTCATTGACTCTACCCTTCTTCCTTATGCTAATGGAGAGCCTTACTCGCTGCCCACGCCTAAGTCGCAATTTATTCCAAAATTTTCGTTTGCTTTTGGGGATCGATACAAACCTTATAGTAATTGATGATCCCCAAGATAGATGAGGTCATCAACAAGTAGAGTCTATCTTAGTGAGTGTGGTGGTTTTAACTATTGAATAAGAAATGATTGCCATAATTTATCAAACTTAAAGCGATCGCGTTACTTTTTTAGTTTCATTTCAATTTTTTACGGTGTATTTGCTTTAAAAATAACCAATATGTTTCTGAAATACGGAGATAAAATTATGCAAGACCACAGTAGTAATTGCCCTTGCTGCGGTAATCCTTTATTACGCCACGTCCGCCATCGTGGTGTATATTGGTTTTGTACCTCCTGTTGGCAAGAAGTACCAATCTTGGCTGTAAGTAAAATACCTCTCAAAGAGCCAAAAGTTGCCAGCAAACGCTAAAAGAGATGCCAGCAAAAAATTGCCGTCAGCCTGATAAAATCGTGAAACCTGAATCACAGACAATAAATTTATGCTGGCTGCCCTACTCTACGGTAAAGAAGATTTACGCTTAGAACAAGTTGCCGAACCTACTATTACCGATGGAGAAGTTGTAATTGCAGTTTCCCACGCTACTACTTGCGGTACAGATTTAAAAGTATGGCGGCGTGGTGGTCATGCCAAAATGTTACAGCTTCCTACTTTATTTGGACATGAAGCCTCTGGAACAATTGTCGCCGTTGGAAAAAATGTTACTAACTGGCAAATAGGCGATCGCGTTGTTGCCAATAATTCAGCGCCATGCACAAAATGTTTTTATTGTCAGCAACAAGAATATTCTCTTTGCCCTAATATTACTTGGAATAACGGTACATTTGCTCAATATCTCAAAATTCCCGCTCCAATCGTCCAGCAAAACTTACTATCGATTCCTGACGAATTGGCCGATGAATTAGCCGCAATGACCGAACCACTCGCCTGCGTATTGCATGGAGTTGCAAGATCGAATGCGCTGCCCGGTAAGCGCGTGGTAGTATTGGGAGATGGAGCAATTGGACTTATGTTTGTAGCAGTCCTCGCTAATCAAATAGGGGCGGAAGTATTGCTATTTGGGGGAAATGAAACGCGATTGCAAGTAGGAGAAAAACTAGGCGCGGCAAAAACTTTTAACTACAAGCAGATAGAAGACACAAGCCAAATAGTGAAAGAACTTACCGCAGGCCGGGGTGCAGATGTAGTAATTGAGGCAACAGGCGTGCCTAGCGTATGGGAAAATGCGATCGCATTAGCGCGTCCTGGAGCGACAGTAAATCTATTTGGCGGCTGTCCGCGAGATACAACAATTAACGTCAATACAGAACAACTACATTACAGCGAACTTACCCTTAAAGGCGTATTTCACAACACTCCAGAGTATGTACGGGCGGCGCTATCGCTGCTTGCAAGTCGAAGTATTCCCTTTGAACTATTAATTACCGAAAAACGCCCATTGCAAGATTTGGAGCAAGTATTTCAAGATATGAAAGACCGTAAAGTAATTAAAGTTGCGATCGCCCCTTAGCTGAAGCTTAAGACTTTAGCCGCCAAACTTTAACAGTTTTATCGCCACTACTACTAATTAACATCTTCCCATCGCGGCTAAAGCTCACAGAATTAACATTACCAGAATGCTGTTTTAGAGTGTGTAGCAACTGACCTGTAGGCAAATTCCAAAGTTTAATTGTCCTGTCATCGCTACCACTAGCAAGAATTTGACCGTCAGGACTAATCGCTACAGAGTTAACATAACCAGAATGACCGGAAAGGCTACGCAATAGAGCTTTAGTGCGTACATTCCACAAATTGATAGACTTATCCCAACTACTAGAGGCGAGAATTTGTCCATTAGGACTAAAAGCAACACTTCTGACTCGGTCTGAGTGTCCGGTAAAAGTATGTAGCAACTCTCTAGTACGTAAATCCCATAGATTAATTGTTTTATCGGAACTTGCACTAGCAAGCATTTTACTATCAGGACTAATCGCCACCGACCAAACTGTATCTAAATGTCCCAACAAATGATAGCGCAACTTGCGCTCTCCCATACTCCAGACATCAATCGAGCCATCGCCATTACTACTTGCAAGATTTTGACCATCAGGACTAATCGCCACCGACCAAACTTGTTGACTATCCTCCGCTAGAGGGCGGCGTACGCCAGTAGAAAAATCCCAGATATTGAGTGCTTGACTGGTATTGTAACTGCCGCTTACAAGAGTGCGATCGCCTGGACTAATCGCCACCGCCAAAACTTGTTCGGAAGAATCATCCAAAGTCCGCAGCAACTTTCCCGTCAGCAAGTTCCAAACTTTAATAGTTTTATCGCCACTACTACTAATCAAAGTTTGACCGTCAAAGCTAGAAATAGCACACCAAACGACATTAGTATGACTTTTTAAAGTGTGGGCTAAAGCGATGTCGAGCTTAGTAATGGCTAAAGGTTTTTCAGCTTTAAGCGTAGGAAAAGGCGATTGCAGCAAATAGTAGCCGCCTGCAATTAAAGTCAAAGTCAAAGCGATCGCGCTAGACACTACAGATAAACTTGGTTTGACTTTAATATCATGACTGCGGGCAATTTGACTTTGAGAAACTGGCATAACTACTTGCCGCGCAGCCGGGAGATGCTCTTTAATTAAAGGCTGGAGTGCCTGTAAAGCGTCTGTAGCCGATTGATAGCGGTCTTTGAAGTGATAAGATACCATGCGGTTCAAAATACTCGCAAAGGCACGGGTAACTCCAACGTGCTGCTGCCATAAAATTTCTCCCGTCTCCGAATCTTCTTGCAGTTGAGTGGGATTAAGCCCTGTTAAAGCCTGAATAGCCATCATGCCCACAGCATAAATATCGCTACTAGGGCGCGGCATACCTCGTTCTTGTTCGGCGGGCATATAACCCGGCGTACCGATAGCGATCGTCGCACCGATACCGAGGGCAAAAGTAGTATGAGTTTTTTCTCGATCTGTAACTACTTGAGTCCACGCTTGCTTGGCTGCACCAAAATCAATCAAAACTAATTTGTCCGCGCTTTTGTATCTGATTAAATTATTAGGCTTGATATCTCGATGAATTAATCCATAACTATGCACTACAGCTAAAATTTCTAATAACTCGTACAGGAGTTGAATAACTCGACTTTCACTCCAGCAACAACCCGGATAGATTTCTGTAGCTAAAGAATGCCCCTCAATAAATTCTTGAACTAAATAAAACTCTCCATCTTCTTGAAAGTAAGCCAAAAGGCGAGGGACGCTATTATAAGTGCTGAGAGTATTTAGGGCTTCGGCTTCTCTAAGCAGGGATTTTTTTTCATTTTCTAACTTCTGGGGCGCGCGATCGCCGGATGTCGGCAATAGTTTAACAATACATTTAGGAGAATTTGGGCGCGTGATATCTTTGGCTAAGTAAGTTTGACAAAATCTTCCTGCCTTCAAAACTTCGATAATTTGGTAGCGTTGCTTTAACAACTTGCCTAACATCATAAAACGCACTAAAACCTTACCGTTCAGCAATTGCAGCCAGTAAAACGGTACTTAAAAATATTTTGATATATTGATATCTAACTTCTACGCTATCAAACTACTCTAGGCGCTAAGTGACATATATTTAGTAGTTGTAGTAATTTTTAAAGCAAAAATTCCTCCTTGGCGCTGTATAGATAGGCAAAAACAGCCTTACGGACGGCAAACACAACTATTAAATTACGGTTCGCCCTAATTACTCAAACCCTAAATTTACTTACATTAACAACAGTGGAAGTAATTAAAGACAAGCAACGATGATTTTGTTAGCCAATAGATTCCAGAAATTGACGCGCGGTGGGAGGAAACCTCCCAAATTAGACAGCGCGTTGACCGCCCTGCCTCAGGTTCGGAAAACCCCCCTAGGAAGCGTTGGCTAGTCAAGCTCAGTATATAAATTAGTACGAAAATAGCGTACTGAGTGCAATTAGTAGTTTTGTATTGTTCTTGTAAAAGTTTTAGTAGTTATAGGGAGCTAAATATCTCCAATGGCAAAAGTAGTTGGAATTGACTTAGGTACAACAAATTCTTGCGTAGCAGTAATGGAAGGTGGTAAGCCCACCGTAATTGCCAATGCTGAGGGTTTTCGGACGACACCATCGGTTGTTGCCTTTGCCAAAAATGGCGATCGCTTGGTCGGTCAAATCGCTAAACGTCAAGCGGTAATGAACCCTGAAAATACGTTTTATTCAGTTAAGCGCTTTATCGGACGTAGATACGAAGAAGTAACCCACGAAGCAACGGAAGTTTCTTACAAAGTTGTCCGCGATGGTAGTGGCAACGTTAAATTAGACTGTCCCGGTGCTGGTAAGCAATTCGCCCCGGAAGAAATCTCCGCTCAAGTTTTGCGGAAGTTGGTAGAAGATGCCAGTAAATACTTAGGCGAAACTGTTACTCAAGCTGTAATTACCGTTCCTGCTTACTTCAACGACTCCCAGCGCCAAGCAACCAAAGATGCGGGAAAAATAGCTGGCGTTGAAGTATTGCGAATCATCAACGAACCTACCGCCGCTTCTTTGGCTTATGGTTTCGACAAAAAGAGCAACGAAACAATCTTAGTATTTGACCTCGGTGGCGGTACGTTTGACGTATCGGTGCTAGAAGTTGGTGACGGCGTATTTGAAGTATTAGCGACTTCCGGCGACACTCACTTGGGTGGTGACGACTTCGATAAAAAGATTGTTGACTACTTGGCTGATGAATTTAGACGCTCAGAAGGTATCGACTTACGCAAAGACAAGCAAGCATTGCAACGTCTAACAGAAGCGGCAGAAAAGGCAAAAATCGAGCTATCGAGCGTTACTCAAGCAGAGATTAACCTCCCCTTCATCACTGCGACTCAAGACGGCCCTAAGCACCTAGATACAACGCTTACCCGCGCCAAATTTGAAGAACTTTGTTCTGACTTAATCGATCGCTGTCGCATTCCTGTAGAAAACGCGATGCGCGATGCCAAGTTAGATAAAAGCGCCATCAATGAAATCGTCTTAGTTGGTGGTTCTACCCGGATTCCCGCCGTCCAAGACTTGGTGAAGCGAATTTTAGGCAAAGAACCCAATCAAACAGTTAACCCCGATGAAGTAGTAGCAGTAGGAGCAGCAATTCAAGCGGGGGTACTAGCTGGTGACGTGACAGGCATCTTGCTACTCGACGTTAGCCCGCTATCGCTAGGGGTAGAAACTCTCGGCGGCGTAATGACAAAAATTATTCCCCGCAACACAACCATTCCTACCAAGAAGTCAGAAGTTTTCTCGACGGCGGTAGATGGTCAAAGCAACGTAGAAATTCACGTCCTCCAAGGAGAGCGCGAAATGTCTACCGACAACAAAAGTTTGGGAACATTCCGCTTAGATGGGATTCCTCCCGCACCTCGTGGCGTACCGCAAATTGAAGTGATCTTTGACATTGATGCTAACGGTATTCTCAACGTTACAGCTAAAGACAAAGGTAGCGGTAAAGAGCAATCGATCAGCATTACCGGCGCTTCTACTCTCGATAAATCGGAAGTCGAGCGCATGGTACAGCAAGCGGAGCAAAATGCGGCTACCGATAAAGAGCGTCGCGAGAAGATCGAACGCAAAAATCAGGCAGATTCTTTAGCCTACCAAGCCGAAAAGCAAATTGCTGACTTGGGCGATAAAGTTCCGGCTGATGATAAAGCAAAAATTGAGGGGATGGTCAAAAACCTCAGAGATGCGATCGCCTCGGAAAATGACGAGCAAATCAAAACTTTGATGCCCGAACTCCAGCAAACACTGTACACTATCGGTGCTAATTTGTATCAGCAAGGCGGCGGTGGTGCTGCCCCTGGTGGTACTCCTGGCGATGGTGATGGCGGTTCTACTCCGCCCCCCAGTGGCGATGATGTAATAGACGCAGATTTTACTGAATCCAAATAGTAAAGTTAGCTAATTAGCAATAGAGGAAATGCGATCGCATTTCCTCTTTTTTTGTTTAAGTAAGGCAAAAAATGCCAATATCTAACTATCAAAGCTGATTTAAACTTCAATGCCAGAACAGCAACCTTCCATAACTCAGCACTACCACGAACGGACTAAATACGATGAGGAAACTATCGCCTCTAAAAGTATTGGCTTAGATTGGAGCAAACAACCTGTACCGTTTAAAGAGTACAAACTAGGAAAAACTATCGATTTAAAACCCTACCTCCAAGCAGAAACAACGGACTTATGGTGGCGGCGGTTGTCGCGATTGCTTTTATCTAGTTACGGGTTAACAGCTAGAGTAAGTACAATGGGCGCGCCGATATATCTGAGGGCTGCACCGTCGGCGGGGGGGCTATATCCTGCGGAAGTTTATTTAGTTTCTCGCGGTACGCCGTTGCTACCTCCAGGACTATACAACTACCAAGCTCAAACTCATACGTTAGTTCATTTTTGGGAAAATGATGTTTGGCAAAGTTTACAGTCGGCTTGTTTTTGGCATCCTGTATTGCAACATACCCAGCTTGCGATCGCCATTACTGCGGTATTCTATCGCTCGGCTTGGCGCTATCAAGACCGGGCTTATCGGCGGATTTTTTTAGACACGGGGCATTTATTGGGTAATATCGAACTTGCAGGGGCTATTAATGACTTTCGCCCCCACCTCATCGGCGGCTTTATTGATGAAGCGGTAAATAATTTATTGTACTTAGACACAAATAATGAAGGGGCAACTTCGCTGATTGGATTAGCCGATTTGCTAGATGTGCAACAAAACCTCTCGCGCGGGCTAACAGCTTTACCTTCAATAGTTCATAGCGATTATCCCGCAATTCCTGACGGTCAGTTACTAACTTACTACCACCGCGCTACCGCAATCGACGCAAGTTTTCCCTCCCCAGAGAAAGCAAGCGATAGCGAAGATAAATACAATTTTCCTTTCTGTCTCAAAATTCCCACTGTGACAGCGCCAATTGATTGGGGCGGCAAATTATCTTCTTTAGAACAAACTATCTTTCAACGCCGTTCTACTCGTGCCTATAATGGCGAAAATTTAACCCTAGGCGAACTTAAAGCAATACTTGATTTTACCTACCAACCCCAAAATTACATCGAGCAAGAATTGGATGGAACGCCGGATTATTTTGCGTTGCACTTAATTGAAACTTTTATTGCTGTTTCTGGGGTGGAAGGTTTGGAATCTGGCTGCTATTACTACGCGCCCAAAGTTCAAGAATTGCGTCAAATTCGTTTTAAAAACTTCCGCTCTCAATTGCATTTTCTCTGCTTGGGGCAAGATTTAGGACGCGATGCGGCTGCTGTATTATTTCATACCGCCGACTTACAAGCAGCAATAAGTCAATATGGCGATCGCGTTTACCGTTACCTGCACATGGATGCGGGTCATTTGGGACAGCGCCTCAATTTGGCTGCGATCCGGCTTAACCTAGGCGTAAGCGGTATTGCGGGCTTTTTTGACGATCGCGTTAATGAAGTTTTGGGCATCCCTGCGGATGAAGCCGCGATCTACATCACTACTCTCGGTCGTCCGCGTTAAAAGTTTCAAGTATTGCTTGTAGGATCGCTCGGCGATGCTACCGAGTCGGCTAAATCTTCTAAGTGCATTCTTTGCTCCATTTGGCGCAAAAAGTAGCCTGTCATCATTGCCGAAGCTAGTAACCCTGCCAGATTGTCTTTATCGGTGGTAATTTTGACGTTGAAATGTTCTGAAGGCATCATTCCCACTAACCCTTGGACGTTGTGAGAAATTATTTGTTTTATTTCCGGGCTGGCAGACCTCGCTACATGAGACAAAATCTCTGGAGATTGACTTTGGAGATATTTTAACAAAGGGTTTACTCGGTCTTCTTGGGCGTTGTCGCTGAGAAAGTCAGAATTAAAAACCATGAGTAGTTTTAGATAATCGATCTCTACTGTTACCTACGATCGCTAAAAACGGCAACCTACCAAAAGAGAGTTATTTTGATTTTATACAATCCATTTTCGGGTCGATCGTCTTGGAAAGGAGTAATAAATCCTCATTTTAAACGACCTTTTGCTAATACGCCCCAACTATTACGAAGTTGTAATGTATAAATTTTAGCAAAAAACACTTATAAAGGGGTTTAACTCGCGTTTGGAGCGGCAAATTCTATTTCTAATTGCTGGGACTGGGTTTCAAGGAATTCTTGGGGCAATTTATCCATTTGGAAATACTGATAAAATTTCGGTGTTATCGATAGCAAGTAAGAGCGAGAATCCGTTTGTCGGCGCTTGCGGATAAAACCTAGCTCGACAAGTTCTTGGACGTGCTGATAAGCACCAGAACCGCGCAGTTCGACTAATTGAGTTTGAGTAATAGGGGAATAAAGAGCGATCGCTGCTAAAGTCCGCAAAGCCCCAACGCCCAATTCTAAAGGAATTAAAACTTGCACCAACTCTTGATAATCCGAACGCAATTGCAGGCTGTAGCTAGAATTAGTTTCGACAATATCAAGAGCAGTATCGCGGTGGGCGTAATCGTCTATAAGTTCAATCAGAGCTTCTTCAGCGCTTTGGCGATCGACTTTTGCATATTCGGCAATTTCGGCGATCGCGAGCGGCTGACCTTTTAAGTAAAGTATGGCTTCAATTTTGGTTGCTAAACGCATTATGTCCAGTATGAAAAAACAGAAAAGTTTTGAGTTGCAAATATTCACCCAAAACTTTATCTCATGATTATTTACTAGCAGCTAATTGTGGTTCTACCAAGTTTTCCAATCCTGCCACAACTTTCGCCGACTTGATGACATCTCCAGCTTTAAGTTGCTCCAAAACTTCTTTTCCCTCGGTTAAGTAGCCAAACACCGAGTAGCGACCATCTAGTAAATTTCGCCCGGCGGGGGTAAGTTCTGGCTCAAATAGAAAAAAGAAAAATTGGGAAGAAGCGCCATTAGGATCGCCTTCAGGACGCGCCATTGCCACAGTTCCGTAGGCAGAAAAAGGTAATACTACCCCGTCGCGGTAACGCCCAGCATCTTCTAGAGTAATGCCGTAAGTTGGAGTCTTATCGTTTTCGGCAAGCACTTCTAAAGGAATCGCCCGGTATTTACCAGTATCAGGATCGATAAATCCTTGTTCTTTCCCTGGCGGATCGCCCACTTGCAATACATAAGAGTCTTCACTGCGCGTAAACTCTAAGCCATTATAAAAACCTCTTTGCACCAAATCGACAAAGTTTCCTGCCGTTACTGGGGCGCTGTAGCCGTCTAAAACAACAGTAAGATCGCCTTTATTTGTAGTAATTTCTACCGTAGAACGACCTTTAAGCTGAGGCAAATTGCTGTACTCGGCGGGGACTTCAAAAGGAAAACCTACCGCCATTAGTTCTTCTAGCTGTCCTACTAAACTTAATAATTTAGCCCGATCTTCCCAAATTTGATTTTTTTCTTTAGCTTCCACCGCCGGTTGGAGAGTTTCAATCCCGGCTTGGATTTGGTCGATTAAAGCTTTCGCTTGCTCCTGGCGTTCTTCGGGAACGGTTGCTAATAGTTTAGCCGAACGATCTTTAACAATTTTATTTGCCTTTTTCAGATCGCTAGCGATCGCACCCCAGCGACGATTTGCCCGCAGTTGGGCAGCAATATCTTCTAAAGAAGCTTGTAGTTCTCGGACTGTAGGGTTGTCAATAGGCAATGAGTAGCGCAACAATGCTTTGCCATCGGTAATCGCATTACCCGCAGGTAAGGCGGCGTTGCTAGGACTTGTCCAGCCGAGGGCGCTAGTTCCTAGAAAGAAGACAACGAGCAG
>QQTW01002546.1_pt1 | contig 13270 bp, 7 predicted proteins | sample 1904831 | NCBI WGS metagenome assembly QQTW01 (sample SAMN09435610, study PRJNA476489) | Subsurface metagenome, whole genome shotgun sequencing project. | reverse complement strand
CCATAGAAATTACCGATACAGAAGCAAGGTTTATATATGTTAACCCTGCTTTTGAGACAATCACTGGCTACAAACCTGCGGAAGCAATTGGTAAAACCTCTGCGGCATTATTAAGAAGCGGAAAGCACGACTTAGCCTTTTATCGAGAAATAGCAAGTACTTTAAGTGACGGTAAAGTATGGAGTGGTAGTTATATTGGCAAACGCAAAGATGGTAGGCTTTACCATCAAGACGTAACTATTTCGCCAGTATTTAACTTAGCTGGATTAATTACTCACCATGTTGCCGTAAAAAGAGATATTACCGAACGCAAAAAAGCAGAAGAAAGACTAGAAAAAATTAATCAATGCTTTTTAAGTTTTAAAACTGAACCAAGTGCCAATATCAATCAACTTACTGCCTTGTGTGGAGAACTATTAGAAGCAAGCTGTGCTTTGTATAACCGCCTAGATGAAGGAATCTTGTACGCCGTAGGACAATGGCAGACTCCAGAAGACTACAAACTGGTACATAGCCTTGAGGGTAGCATTTGTAATGACGCGATCGCTATTGGGCGCGATGAAGTATTCGTAGTTAACGATTTGCTTAATTCTAAATACGCTCAGACCGAACCAAACGTAAAGCAATACAAATTGCAAACTTATATCGGTCAGATTGTCAAGTGTGGAGGCACGACTATAGGCACGGTATGCGCCCTTTACCAAAAAAACTTTATTCCCAGCCATGCCGATCGCAAAATACTCGGAATTATAGCCGCAGCTATTAGTGTAGAAGAAGAACGGAGAATTACTCAACAAGCCTTACAAGCAAGTGAAGAAAGATACGCTTTAGCGGCGCAAGGCGCTAACGATGGATTATGGGATTGGAATTTATTAACGGAGGAAATTTATTTTTCTCCTCGCTGGCAAGAAATGCTCGGCTTAACCCCAGGAGAAATAGGCAATAACAAAGAAAGTTGGTTTAGCCGCGTCCATCCTGATGACATCGAACGCTTAACAAGCGCGATCGCAAATCATTTAGCTGGAAAATCGCCGTACTTAGAAAACGAGTATCGCATTCAGCACCAAGACGGACAAGAGCGCTGGATGTTAGTACGAGGACTAGCCGTTAGCGACAAGGAAGGTAAGCGTTACCGCCTAGCAGGTTCTCAAACAGATATTACTCAAAAGAAAGCCGCCGAAGCTCAGTTGCGATACGAATCCGAGCGCGATAGCTTGACAGGGTTAGTCAATCGGCGCTTATTTATGGAGCGCTTAGAAGACGTAATTGCCCGCGTCGCCCAAAACCAAGCATATTTATTTGCCGTACTGTTTTTAGACTTAGATCGCTTTAAAGTCGTCAACGATAGCTTGGGGCATAATATAGGCGATCGCTTGTTAATAGAAATCGCCCGCACTTTAGAAGCTTGCGTGCGCCCTGAAGATACAGTTGCCCGCTTGGGGGGCGACGAATTTACAATTTTACTTGACAACATTAAAGGCATCGATAACGCGACTCAAGTTGCCCAACGCATTCAAGAACAACTAGCACTGCCCTTCAATATTAAAGGCAATAAGGTATTTAGCACTGTTAGTATTGGGATTGCTTTAAGTAGCGCAAATTACCAGCAAGCGGAAGATATTTTACGCGATGCAGATATGACTATGTATCGCATTAAAACTCAAGGAAATGGCAGAGAATGCTATCAAATTTTCGATCGCTCTATCCACTCTAAAGCAATGGCGATGTTGCAGTTAGAAAACGATCTGCGCGGTGCCGTTGGACGAGAAGAATTTGTTTTATGCTATCAGCCAATTATATCGCTCAAAAACTTTCGTATTGCTGGCTTTGAAGCTCTAATTCGCTGGCAGCACCCAGAGCGCGGTTTAATTCCTCCCACCCAATTTATTCCAATGGCTGAAGAAACAGGCTTAATCAACGCTATTGGCTATTGGACGCTACGCGAAGCGTGCCGCCAGTTAAGATTGTGGCAAGAGCAATTTTCTGGCAAACCCTCGTTAGTTATCAGCGTTAACTTATCAACAAAACAATTTGCCCAAGCAGATTTGCTCGATCAAATAGAAAAAGTTTTACAGCTAACTGGGCTAGAAAGTCGCTTTTTGAAACTAGAAATTACTGAAAGCGTACTGGTAGAAAATGCCGAGCGCGTAGCCGCCATGCTTGTACAAATGCAAAAATTGGGCGTGCGCTTATCTTTAGATGACTTTGGCACGGGCTACTCATCTTTAAACTATATGCACAGTTTCCCGATCGATACATTAAAAATTGACCGCTCGTTTGTTACGGGCGTTGATACGGAACTAGGTAAGATAGAAATTATTCGTACAGTAGTTGGACTTGCTTGGAATTTGGGTATGGATACCGTCGCTGAAGGTATTGAGACAAAAACCCAAATGTACCAACTTAAATCGCTTAAATGTAACTACGCTCAAGGCTATTATTTTTCTAGACCTCTAGATGCGATGTCTGCCGAAGCTTTGATTGCTAAAGAAAGAGAGTATTTTAGCAGTACCGAAAAAGGTGAAGGACTAGAATTTTGGGCAACTTAGGTAAAATTACTTCGACTGCACGCGACAGGTAGAATAGTTAAGCCTGCTTTTTGTAGGCTTATTGCCATCACCTAAACTATCATGTCCCGCACACTACTTTACGAAGGCAAAGCGAAAATTATTTACGCTACAGAAGATCCAGAAATTGTTATTGCTGAATTTAAAGACGATGCTACCGCTTTTAATGCCCTCAAGCGCGGCAGTATTAGCGGTAAAGGCAAAATTAATTGCCAAATATCTCAGGTATTGTTTCAATATTTAGAACAGTATGGTATTGCTACTCACGCCATCGACTGCCCAAGTTTGAACCAAATGCGGGTCAAAAAAGTAAAAATTTTACCCTTAGAAGTAGTTGTCAGGAACATTGCTGCGGGTAGTTTATGTCAACAAACAGGATTGCCTTTGGGGACAGTTTTAGAGCGACCACTGGTAGAGTTTTACTATAAAAATGATGCTTTGGGAGATCCTTTATTGACCCGCGATCGCCTATTATTACTAAAACTCGCAACGGAAAGTCAAATTGACCAACTCCAAGAGCTTGCCAAAGCGTGCGATCGCTACCTCCAGGAGTTTTTCTTAGCCTGTAACTTGACTTTAGTTGATTTCAAACTAGAGTTTGGTACAGATAGCAACGGCAAACTACTTTTAGCTGATGAAATTAGCCCAGATACTTGCCGTCTTTGGGATAACTTAGAATCAGATTCTAAAAATCGCGTTATGGATAAAGACCGCTTTCGTCAAGATTTAGGTAAAGTAGAAAACGCTTATCAGCAAGTTTTAGAAAGAGTTTTAGCTCGCGATCGTGCTAGTAACAAGCAAGAAAAATGAAAAAATTATGCGTTTAATTCTTACTTCAGTTCGGTAACTTGAAAGCCTGTAGCTCTAATTTATGGTGTGTGGACGTGATTAATAATTTCAATAAAATGCCAATAATTTTTCCTCATTGGGTACTAAAATTGCGCCCAATAAATGCTGTATGGTTAATCGTGGCAATTTCTGCTAGTTCAATTTTTAGCCCAAAAATTGCCCAAGCCCAACCGCCGAGCGCCAAAACACCGCAATCGGTGCTGAAAAAAGTTGATCGTTCAAACCAGGAATTAAAAAGTAAATCAATTCCTAGCAATAGTGTAGTAGTAGAAACAATTTTTTCTGTGCAAGAAATAGCCCAAACCCCAGCGCCCGGCACCCCCTCAACTACACCCAATCAATCAACAACCGATACAAATACGCCCGTAAATCCGCCCGTACCAATTACACCCGCACCCGGAACAGAAGGAACTCCCCAACAAGAAACGCCAAATCAACTAGAGTTTGATATTACCCCAGGCGATCGCGCGCCGACAATTGAAAATAATACTCCTCAACCAAACCCCCAAACGCCCGGCAATCCAGCGCCTCCGGCTACCCCCACGCCAGATAGTACTACCCCAGAAGCTGACTCCCAAGCCAACCCAGAAGTGCTAGTTGGAGAAGTAGCAGTCCAAGCTCAAGAAGGACAGCTAACGCCAGAATTGGAAAACGAAGTTTATCAAGCAATTAGAACCCAGCCCGGACGTACCGCCACGCGATCGCAATTACAAGAAGATATCAATGCCATTTTTGCGACGGGATTTTTTGCCAACGTCCGCGCCGAACCTACAGACACGCCTTTGGGAGTGCGAGTGACATTTATCGTTCAACCCAATCCAATTTTACGCGCCGTCAGAGTCCAGGCAAATACTGGCACAAACGTGCCTTCGGTGCTACCTGAAAAAATCGTCGATGACATATTTAAGGAACAATACGGCAGCATTCTTAATTTGCGCCGCTTTCAAGAAGGCATCAAACGATTAAATAAATGGTATCAAGACAACGGCTATGTTTTAGCCCAGGTAAACGAAGCCCCAGAAGTAGCCGCCGATGGTACGGTAACTCTAGCGGTAGCAGAAGGCGTAATTGAAGATATTCAAGTTAGCTTCCGCAATAAAGAAGGAGATGCTACCGACGATGAAGGCAACCCGATTAAAGGGCGCACTCGTGAATTTATTGTTACCCGCGAACTAGAATTAAAGCCCGGACAAATATTTAACCGCACTACCGTCCAAAGAGATTTACAAAGAGTATTTGGGTTAGGTTTGTTTGAAGACGTAAATGTCTCCCTCAACCCCGGTGAAGATCCCCGAAAAGTAATAGTAGTTGTCAACGTTGATGAGAAAAATAGTGGTTCAGTAGGCGCAGGGGCGGGTTTTAGTACGTCAAGTGGCTTATTTGGTAGTTTGAGCTATCAAGAGCAGAACTTAGGCGGTAATAATCAAGACTTAGGCGCAGAATTTCAAATTGGCGAACGAGAACTATTATTTGACTTGCGCTTTACCGATCCTTGGATTGCTGGCGATCCTTATCGGACATCGTACACGGTTAATACCTTTAGACGGCGGACAACTTCGCTAATTTTTGACGGTGGCGAAACTGAAGTTACCTTACCCGATGAAGATGGAGATGGAGATCGCCCCCGCATTCTGCGACTGGGCGGCGGCGTAAACTTTACCCGTCCCTTGTCCAAAAACCCCCTGCAAAAATCTGAATGGACAGCTTCGGCGGGTTTAGAGTATCAACGAGTATCTATCCGCGATAGCGACGGCGATCTTAGCCCAGAAGATGAATTCGGCAACGATTTAAGTTTTAGTGGCAGTGGCACGGATGACTTACTAACATTGCAAGCTGGGGCAGTACGCGATCGCCGTAACGATGCCCTGCGACCTACAAGTGGCTCTCTAGTCCGGTTTGGGGTCGAGCAATCCATCCCCGTAGGTTCGGGTAATATTTTGCTTAATCGCGTTAGAGGTAGCTACAGTCAATACTTCCCTGTGAGTTTAATTAACTTTAGTGACGGGCCGCAAACTCTGGCTTTTAACATTCAAGGCGGTACGGTACTAGGAGATTTGCCACCTTATGAAGCTTTCTTGTTAGGCGGTAGTAACTCGGTGCGGGGTTACGATGAAGGGGATTTGGGTAGCGGACGGAGTTTTGTACAAGCTACTGCCGAATACCGCTTTCCCGTATTTTCAATTGTCGGCGGAGCGCTATTTTTTGATATTGGTACAGATTTAGGTAGTGGTAGCGAAGTCCCTGGCGACCCGGCAGGAATACGCGGCAAATCGGGAAGTGGCTTTGGCTACGGTTTAGGCGTAAGAGTACAATCACCTTTAGGTCCAATTCGGATCGATTACGGGTTCACCGATGAAGGCGACAGCCGCTTGCACTTTGGTATAGGAGAAAGATTCTAATGAGTGAGGGGCAACAAACGGCTAGGCAGACTTTAGCTAACCAATTTAGCTTGTCGGGAGTAGGGTTGCATAGCGGTGTAAATACAACAGTACGTGTTTTACCTGCGCCCGGAGAAGGACGCTACTTCGTGCGGGTAGATTTGCCCCAAATGCCTGCGATCCCCGCCCAAGTTGCCGCCGTAACTGATACAGTTTTATCAACTCAATTAGGCGCAAAAGAGGCTGGCATCCGTACGGTAGAACATATCCTCGCCGCCTTATCAGGCATGGGCGTAGATGATGCCCGAATTGAAATAAATGGCCCCGAAATGCCTCTATTAGATGGATCTGCCCAAAATTGGGTAGACGAAATTGCCAAAGTCGGCTTAGTCTCATCGTCGCTAAAGCGATCGCCTCCATTTCTAACTCAACCAATTTGGGTACGTCACCAAGATGCCTTTGTCGCCGCCTTGCCAGCCCCAGCAACGCGCTTTACTTACGGAATCGACTTTGACGTACCAGAAATCGGCAATCAGTGGCATAGCTGGGCTGTTGGGGCGCTAAATGAACATTCTTTTGCCCAAGAAATTGCCCCGGCTCGAACTTTTGGGTTAGCTCACCAAATTGAAGCATTACGGCAACAAGGTTTAATTAAGGGCGGAAACTTGGATAATGCTTTAGTTTGCGATCGCGCGCTGGGGTGGTTAAATCCGCCCTTACGATTTGCAAATGAACCAGTACGTCATAAAATTTTAGACTTAGTGGGAGATTTGAGCTTGGTAAAAAATTTGCCTGTTGCTCATTTTTTGGCATACAAAGCCAGCCACAACCTACATATTCAACTTGCTCAGTTACTAGAGCAGACGATAAAAGCTGAAAAAAATTGGGAAACAGAATATCCTATTCCCACATGAGCTATTTCATCTTTAAAGCATATGCTTAGGTTCAGGCATAACGCCCCGCTTTCGATAAAATAACACTTCTAGTCCTGCACTAAGTCTTTGACTCCCATGAACACCGCCCTTACCAACTTAAATTCAATCGAAGAATCGGCAATCCATGTTGTCGATTCAAATCCAGTCCCAACAGTCTTTTCGGTTGAAGAAATCCAAAAGCTACTACCCCACCGCTACCCTTTTGCGCTTGTAGACCGAATTATTGAGTACGTACCAGGAAAACGCGCTGTTGGCATCAAAAACGTTACGTTCAACGAACCGCATTTTCAAGGACATTTCCCCGGACGACCGATGATGCCTGGAGTGCTAATTGTTGAAGCAATGGCACAAGTAGGCGGTATAGTATTAACGCAATTGCCAGAATTAGAAGGCGGACTATTTTTATTTGCAGGCATTGATAAAGTTCGTTTTCGCCGCCCTGTCGTACCCGGCGATCGCTTAATTATGACGGTGGAACTGTTATGCGTCAAACGCCGTCGTTTTGGAAAAATGCAAGCTCGCACCGTTGTTGATGGTCAGCTAGTTAGTGAAGGAGAATTGATGTTTTCTTTGGTTGATTGAGTTACCCCCAATGAGAAAATGCTCAAAACATTTTCCAGCTAAAAATTATCCTAAAACTGCACCCACTACAACTAACCTCTGCCTTCTGTTGGAGACCTATCTTTGAAGACTCTAATTCATCCGACTTCTGTAATTCATCCCGACGCAGAACTGCATCCTACCGTGCAGGTTGGTGCTTATGCAGTAATTGGCAAACAAGTTAAAGTTGGTGCAGAAACTATCATTGGCGCTCATGTAGTCTTAGAAGGGCCGACCGAAATAGGATCGGGAAATCAGATTTTTCCGGGTGCAGCAATTGGGTTAGAACCCCAAGACCTGAAGTATGATGGCTCTTTAAGTTGGGTAAAAATTGGCAACAATAACCGCATCCGCGAATACGTGACGATTAACCGCGCTACGGGAGAAGGAGAAGCAACGGTAATTGGCGATAATAACTTACTGATGGCTTACACTCATGTAGCTCATAATTGCGCGATCGCAAATTCCGTCGTAATTGCCAACAGCGTTGCTTTAGCAGGTCACGTCCAAATAGAGTCAAAAGCTACAATTGGCGGGGTTTTAGGCATTCACCAATTTGTTCATATTGGCGAGTTAGCAATGGTTGGTGGCATGAGCCGCATTGACCGCGATGTACCGCCCTATATGTTAGTTGAAGGCAGTCCCGCTAGAGTCCGCAGTCTCAATCTTATCGGTCTTAAACGCGCGGGCGTATCGGAATTAGACCGAGGTTTGGTTTTTCAAAGTTTAAAAAAAGCTTTTCGCAGTCTTTATCGCTCGAATTTAACGGTCAATGCGGCGTTAGAACAATTAGAATTACTCCCAGATAACGAGTACATCCAACACCTGCGCCAATTTTTGCAATTATCGCAAATGGAAGGGCGGCGAGGTTCTATACCCGGTCGGAGTCCGCGCAAGAATTGATGCAAGAAGATAAATTAACTTCTCCTTTAGCTCAAGCAAACGCTACCAAGCAGAAAGTAAGAATTTTTATTAGCACGGGCGAAGTATCGGGAGACTTGCAAGGAGCGCTACTCATAACTGCCCTTCAGCGTCAAGCGATTAAAACCGGGGTAGAGTTAGAAATTGTGGCTTTAGGCGGCGCTAAAATGGCGAATGCGGGAGCAATTTTGCTAGGCAATACTAGCAGTATTGGCTCTATGGGGCTACTCGAAGCGCTACCTTTTATTTTGCCTACCTTGCAGTTACAAAAACAAGCAATCGCTTCATTGCAAGCCAATCCGCCCGATTTAGTCGTTTTAATTGACTATATGGGCCCCAATATGAAAATTGGCAGCTATATTCATTCCTCGCTTCCCCAAGTGCCTGTAGTTTACTATATTGCTCCCCAAGTATGGGTTTGGTCGGTAACGGGACGAGCGACCAAACGCATTATTGAAATTAGTCATAAAATTTTGGCAATTTTTCCTGAAGAAGCGCGTTACTTTAAAAACCGAGGCGCAAAAGTTAGCTGGGTTGGGCATCCTTTAGTAGATAGAATGCAAAATGCTCCTAGTCGAGAAGTTGCCCGGAAAATCCTAAATATTTCCCCAGAAACAACGGCGATCGCCTTAATTCCCGCTTCTCGTCGCCAAGAGTTAAAATACCTGCTTCCGGTGATGTTTGCCGCCGCCAAGCAAATTCAAGCGCAGTTACCCAACGTCCAGTTTTTGATTCCTTTAGCTTTAGAAATTTATCGCCAACCTATTGAAAAAGCGATCGCCCTTTACGGTTTGCAAGCAACGATAGTCTGCGGACAAACAACCGAAGCAATTTCCGCCGCCGATTTAGCGATAACTAAGTCGGGGACGGTAAACTTAGAAATTGCCCTTTTAAACGTGCCGCAAGTAGTAATTTACCGCGTTAGTCGCCTGACAATTGCGATCGCGCGATTGTTTAAGTTTTCCATTCCATTTATGTCGCCGCCCAACTTGGTAGAAATGAAGCCGATCGTGCCAGAATTACTCCAAGAACAAGCTACCAGCGAAAATATCTTCCAAATAGCTTTAGAATTATTGCTCAATGCCGAGCGTCGCCAAAAAACTCTAGGCGCATACGCGCAGATGCGATTATCTTTAGGAGAAGTCGGAGTATGCGATCGCGCGGCAGTAGAAATTTTCCAACTACTTGAGGCAAGAGGTGAGTAATCATCGACAATGGACTTGCGCCCTTAACTAAACGTCCCGTTGCGATCGATTTATTTGCAGGTGTAGGCGGATTTTCCCTAGGGATGGAGCAAGCTGGATTTGATGTATTAGTTGCGGTAGAAAGCGATCCGGTTCATGCGGGCGTTTATAAGTTCAATTTTCCCCTCACGGAAGTAATCTGCGGCGATGTTACCAAACTAAGCGCTTCTACGATTAGAAAAGCCGCTTTTAAAGGCTGGTTTGCTCATTATTGTCACACCGGAGAGCATTGGGACGGACAAATCGATTTAGTTTTTGGGGGTCCGCCTTGTCAGGGTTTCTCAATTATGGGCAAACGCCTGATAAATGACGATCGCAATCACTTAGTATTAGAGTTTTGCCGCTTAGTAATTGAACTAAATCCCCGTTGTTTTGTGATGGAAAACGTACCGGGAATGGTGGCGGGGAAACACAAAACTTGGCTAAATAAACTCAAAAACAAATTTAAACTCAATGGCTATCGCAGTAAAGCGCAAATTTTAAATGCGGCAGATTTTGGCGTACCCCAAAGACGCAAAAGACTATTTTTTTGCGGCGCGCAGGCGGGAATTAAAATTAGTTTCCCCAAGCCTCTAGGGGGAGAATTAGTTAAAGTTGTAGAGGCAATCGCCGACTTACCCGATCTCGATAGTTTTCCCGAACTTAAAACCAGCGATCGAGTGCTATTAAGTGCCGAACAATTCGCCCAAATAGAGCAAAAAACTAGCTCCTACGTCAAAAATCTCCGTAATACTAACTATTACGCCTATCCTCGCTTGTGGAATAGGCAATTGCTCACAAGTTCCATGCAAACTCAACATAGCCAAACTTCTATCGCCCGTTTTGCGGCAACTAGCGCCAATCAAAGAGAGCCAATTAGTCATTTGCGCCGTTTGGACTTAAATGGACTATGCCACACCTTGCGGGCGGGTACGGGAAGCGATCGCGGTAGCTATACATCCCCCCGCCCGATTCATCCAACTTTACCGCGAGTAATTTCGGTCAGAGAAGCGGCTAGATTGCATTCTTTTCCTGACTGGTTTTGCCTGCATCAAACTAAATGGCATGGATTTAGACAAGTAGGCAATTCTGTTCCTCCCTTATTAGCGCAAGCCGTAGGAACAAATATTATTACCGCTTTAGGCGTAACTCCCACCTTACCAAAAATGACAATCATTCCCAACGATCCGCAGCTATTGCGCTTTGAAGCTTGTCAAGCCAGGGAGTATCTTAAGTCAAATTACAAAATTGACTAATTTACCTGGAATAACAATTACTTTTTTAATTGTCTTACCTTCAAGATGACGTTGAGCCGCTTCCGACTCGCGGGCATAATTTTCTAGCGCTGGTTTATCAGCTTGAGCGGGAACTTGAATTGTTCCTCTAGTTTTGCCCATAACTTGAATTACTAAGGTAATTTCGTCGGCTACTAAAGCATCAGGATCGTAGTTACGCCAAGTTTGTTGATGAATAGAACCTGTTTTACCGCTCAAATGCCACAATTCCTCAGCTATATGAGGCGCAAAGGGCGCAAGTAGCTGCATTAACGTCTCGATGCCTTCCGCGTATATAGGCGAATCAGGGGATTTAGAGTCATAAATTGCGTTACTTAACTTCATCAACTCTGAAACCGCCGTATTTAGATGGTATTCGCCCTCTAAGTCTTCAGTAATTTCTTTAATAGCGCGATGAATTGCTCGGCGTAGCTCTTTTTCAACGGAACTTAAAGTAGCGGTTTGAGTCCGCACTTTCGAGCCATCAAACTCTGTTACCAAGCGCCAAATCCGATTTAAAAAGCGAAATTGTCCTTCTACATCCGCCTTATCCCATTCCAAGTCTTTTTCGGGCGGCGCTTTAAATAAAATAAACATCCGCGCCGTATCTACACCATATTCGGCAATTACATCTTCTGGTGCTACGCCGTTGTACTTTGACTTAGACATTTTCTCGTAAAAAACTTCTAATTCCTCCCCGGTTTCTGGGTCTTTTGGCTCAGTTTCATTTACTTGAGCCGAAGGAATGTATTTATTAGTGACAGGATTTTTGTAAGTAACCGCTTGTACCATGCCTTGAGTTAAGAGACTTTGGAAAGGCTCGTCAAAGTTAATAAGCTTGCGATCGCGCAGTACTTTAGTAAAAAATCGCGAATACAATAAGTGTAAAATTGCGTGTTCGATTCCGCCTACATACTGATCTACAGGCATCCAATCATTAGTTTTCAAACTCGCAAAAACTTCAGTTTCGTTTCTGGCATCGGGAAAACGCAAAAAGTACCACGAAGAATCAATAAAAGTATCCATCGTATCCGTTTCCCGCAAGCTAGGCTGCCCGCAATGAGGACATGGTACGTTTACCCAGCTTTCTAGTTGAGCCAAAGGAGACGCACCGCGCCCAGTAAACTCCACCTCGTCCGGTAGTTTAACAGGTAAATCTTCTTCTGGTACGGGGACAGCACCGCAACATAAACAGTGAATAATTGGAATTGGCGCGCCCCAGTAGCGCTGCCTTGATATCAACCAATCGCGCAGGCGATATTGTACTCTTGCTTTACCGTAGCCTTTTTGTTCGGCATACTGAACGATCGCCTCTTTTGCTTTTAAAGAGTCCATCCCCTCAAAAGCTCCAGAATTAACTACTGTTCCAACTTCAGTATATGCCTGTTTTAAAGAGGTTTTAGATACGGTTCTCCCCGTCCCTGGTGGCACAATTACAACTTGAATTGGCAATTGCTTTTCTTTGGCAAACTTAAAGTCTCGCACGTCATGGGCGGGTACGCCCATCACCGCCCCCGTACCGTACTCGTACAGCACGTAATCGGCTATCCAAATGGGAATTTCTGCTCCCGTAAAAGGATTAACCGCTATGCCCCCGGTAGGAATACCCCGCTTGGGCTTATCTTCTGCCGTGCGTTCTAATTCGCTTTGAATTGCTACTTCTTGAATAAATGCTTCTACAGCTTCTTTTCGATCTGGTGTAGTTACACTTGCGGTCAAGGGGTGTTCGGGAGCTAAAACAACGTAAGTAACTCCATAAACAGTATCGGGGCGAGTGGTAAAAACGCCGATTTTTTCTTCTAAACCGACAATCGGAAACTCTAGATAAGCACCAACCGATTTACCAATCCAGTTTGCCTGCATGATTTTAACTCGCTCCGGCCATCCGGTCAGCTTATCTAAATCATTTAACAGTTGTTCGGCGTAGTCGGTAATTTTTAAAAACCACTGACGTAATAGTTTGCGTTCGACTATAGCGCCACTGCGCCACGACTTGCCTTCATTATCTACTTGTTCGTTAGCAAGGACTGTTTGGTCAATCGGGTCCCAATTGACGGCGGCTTCTTTTTGATAAGCAAGTCCAGCTTGAAAAAATTGCAAGAAAATCCACTGCGTCCATTTGTAATACTCCGGCGAACAAGTAGCGATTTCTTTTTCCCAGTCAATAGACAATCCCAAGCGTTGCAATTGACTCCGCATCTGAGCAATATTTTGATAAGTCCACTTTGCCGGAGGAATACCCCGCTCGATTGCCGCGTTTTCGGCGGGTAAGCCAAAAGCATCCCAACCCATCGGGTGCAGGACGCGATAGCCTTGCATCCGCTTGAGTCTAGCAATTACATCGGTAATTACATAGTTACGGACGTGACCCATGTGCAGGCTACCCGATGGATAGGGAAACATTGAGAGGGCGTAAAACTTTGGCTTACTTTCATCTGTAGAGGTACGGTCTAAGCCAAGATTTGCCCAACTTTTTTGCCACTTTTCCTCTACGGCGGCGGGGATATAACGGGACTCCACAAA
>QQTW01002545.1_pt1 | contig 13277 bp, 12 predicted proteins | sample 1904831 | NCBI WGS metagenome assembly QQTW01 (sample SAMN09435610, study PRJNA476489) | Subsurface metagenome, whole genome shotgun sequencing project. | reverse complement strand
CTGCGACACTTCCGTCACTCCTCGATACCGTCAATGACAGCGGCAACCTACGTTACCGTCTGATCACCAACGAGAATATGTGGGCCGGTCAGGTTCGCGTGGCAGACGAGGTAGGGGAGCTCCTGTCAATTCTCTTCAAGTGGTTCTTGCAGAGCGAACGGCAGCCAGGCAACGAGCCTACCAGGTACGGGACTGATAGCTACCACTGTATCTGGCACCTTGCCAAAGCGTTCCGACGGCGCCTTGCCCTTCCCGAAGAATCCGATAATCGTGCGAGCGCGTGTGGTCAGGTGCTCTCGAAGCGAGAAGCTCGTCTCTTCCGCCCCTGGATTCTGACGCGACCAGCAAGAGTCCAGAGGTCTTACGATGAAGGGGCGGAGATGCAGAGACTGGAAGATGCTTTGGAGAATGAGGGCGATATCCCGGATAGCGCTTTCTGGGATGATGATGACATGGGCACATGGGGGAGCGAGGAAGGTGTGCCCATTTGGGTTGAATGAAGGTTTCATGTCCAGGGCGAGTATTGGCCTGAACCATCGTTATTGATATTCTAGATACCCCTTTGCTCACAATTGTTACTGAAGGATCGCCGTCCCAAACCCAGATTGCCACCATCAAGAGCGTACTATGGTGGACGCATGAGCGTCCCTATCCTTTGAGTTCATCGTGATTGGTTGACCGACAATCGCTACCTGGCGATATCCATTACACCAGGTGGACATGACATCTGCCGTCCGACGCATAGACTTACAGCGTCGAGACTGATACTTTATGGTTCACATACTATTTCGATATGCCGTGAAAAGGCAGTCGATCTTCTGGCAACGTCCAACCCCATTCAAACGTTTTTCTGGCTCCATGCGAACTGGATTCGAAACAACCCTCTCGTTCGCCAGTCCGAAGTGGCGAATTCATCCAAACGGTTCCCTCACCATTTAACCTGTTGTTCCTGCTGCAATTCAAAGGGTCACTGAGCAGGACTTGAACCTTGGTGGCTTGTTTGAAGTGCAACTGCATTTTCTGGAGGAGAATTGCATGAAAGGTTCCTTGCTTGCTTCACTGTCCTCAGGATATCCTGGTACCAGTGGTATATATATATATTAATACCTTCATACTTGTAAAACCCGGATTATGGGTCTGCCGTTCCCAGGTTGGTTCACTGGCTTGTTAACTGTTTAAATAGAGGTATTGATGAGTGTGGAATCAAGCGATACAACTCTTGCGCCGGCTGTGGCATCTGAATCCAGGGGCTCAGGGGTTCGAACGCTGTGCGCTCAAAACCGTATGTTCGTCCTCCCCCTTTTTTGGTTCGAGAGATTCAACGCGGGGTTTGAGAATAGGATAGATTACGTAGATCGAGGTGTGCCTATCATAGCACCTATTATACCGCTACACTCTTGGCGGTACACAATGTCCTCAAGGAATTCGAAGGTACCTACCATGTCACATATCCCCATACAGTTGTACTTATAACGCCTAACCCTCGCTACTCTCGAATTGTAGTCACAACACCCCTGTCGCAGCTCTTCTCATTAGCCCCTCGGCTCAGTTGCACCGCAGCCAATGACAATCCCCCTACGCTACTCTCCTCCTAAAAAATATCCGATACGATCGCGAAGGGTTGGGTAGTATATTCCGCCAGTCCGTAGGAACATAACTCGCACCGAATTTCCCCCTTTTGGCGTGGAACTGAGTATCTGGAGAGAGTTCCAGGTCCCCGGACTTGAGGCTTCTTGAAGTATGGGGCTCATGTTTGCAGGTGGGGGGTGAAATCGCTGCAACGGTTCAAAGGAATTGTGGGTACGAAGGGATCGAGGGAGGATGATCTTACATCTTGAGGTGAGGGTGTCTTGACAAGAAGGGCGACAAAGACCACGGTCAGCACCTGCTAAAACATTCCATCCGAATCACCCGGTCTGCTTGTGGTCGGCGAAGCTAAAAGTATGTTATCGTCGACCTCAGCGGCACATATGTCGTGTTTCAGAGGGTAGGTTGTTCAACATTTATTCATTCTACCTTGCATGGACGCATACCCTCTCGCCGTCTGATTTCCAATGTGACAATCTGGTGTCCCTTCGTCAAAATCTTTCCAACACGTGCAGCAGTTTTCATCATGTTCCCAGCTCTCTATTTAAGAAGATGCTGGAATCTTGTCCCATTCATCGGTAAAACCTCCGTAGGCGGTACTTCCCTCCATTCCTCCTGATTGACCATCAAATCCCACCTAATGCTTCATCCCAGACACTTCTCAATGTAATGACCAAAACGAGGCAAAGCCCGAGGCAAAGCCCGAGTATAAGCATGAAAGTGGGATCGATCTTGAGGCTCGATATCTTGGACCCTAAATTTGAAATACGGTGTGGTAAGCTCATGAGGCTGTTTTCTTTGACCCTAACTGTTTCGTGTTCAGCTCCGTTGTGGTTCTCGAAGGGTTTTGCTTCGTAGACTTGCTTCTTCACCAGTGTCGAATGTCCATTCTCGGTCGGTGTTCAAGGTATTTGGAATCGCGGTTCCACTGAGGCGACCTGCCGCTCGTACTGATTCGTCCTCTTGGGGCAAAGCTGCAGCTGGCCTAGGTCGAAAAGATGGAGAAGGTTTGTCGCGTCGAGGCTGAACCTGCCCCCTATGCTTTTTGCCGTAAGGTGGTTCCTTGCCTGATTCAGCATTCTGCGCATTTTGAGCGTTTCTGATAAGCCAGGCGACTCGACGGCGGTGTCTCTGAAAGATTTTGTGATACAATGAGCTGTCCAAATGCCTCGAGTGGAAAAGCTTTGCGTTGATAGCAATTTCCCTCTCGCAGAGTATCTTGTATTGGCCAAGAATCTCGGACGTCTTGCCTGCCTTGTTATATTCTGAGCATCTGTCAGTGCTGGTAACTTTACTGATTACTCGTAATGTATAGGTTTACCTTGCAAGATGTCAGGAAGATAGTTGTAATTCCGGAAAGCTGCGCTGGTGCGTTTAATCAAGTCGGCAGCCGCAGCTTGTATTCGCTTGAGCTCATCAAGGTCCAGCGGTGCAGTACCTAGTGTTGTCATGTCGAACCCGACGTGGTAGTTTTGGTAGAGGTCGAGAACAACGGTCGTAGATATCTACTGTGCGATGCATGTGATGAAATGCAAAAGTGATGGATGTGACGTGAGAATATGAAATTAGACTGAGAGCTTTTAATTACCCAGATTCAACACGGCTGGCCTTGCTCAGGTTTATTAGACTCGGGACTGCTTTTCCTGTGGTAAAGTCAACACTTCTCAGAGCAAGTCGCTCATGAGTCCTCTACTCGCTAGTGTCTTGTACTCCTGATGATGCATCAACTGATTATCTATTCGACTGACAGGGTGAGCATCCAACATTTCGGTTGATGTAGAAAAGTGTATGATCTGCCAGTGCAAGGGATGGAATTGAGTCAGCAAGCATACACGAATTATACAATAGGAACGTCTTTTGTAATCAGCCAAAATGAAGGATGGGACTAATCGCTGGGGAATGTTCTCAGGGTCTCTGCAACTCAGGCATCAGTGGGCAACAATACAGTATGAAGGGTCCATCCTGTAGGAGCGGTTGCTGCAAAAAAGGGGTCGATATGGAGAAGGGAAGACGCCCACGAAAACCTTGTTTGAACTACATCTACCCCGTTAAGAATATTACTGCTCCTCCTCTGTTGATATGCTCTTCTCTCGAGTCAACCGCCCTCTCAGAAAGACATGACTCCGTTACCATCACGCCGCAACCATCAGCATGCCGCATCTCATCTGCAGAAATCCCAATCTGTGCCATCGTCGTCGTGTTCATGTTTGAGATCTTTGACGCGCTCCATGCCGCCTGCCTCAATACTCACCGTGTCGTATCCGTCTTCTGTTGCGCCCACCATATTCCATCCGTCTTGGTTCTTGGCCACGTTGGACTGCGCACCGGCTGATTGCTTGATTGGTTCTTCAGAAGTTTGCTTAGCTACTGAAGAAGAGCGTGGATCAAGCAGGGCGTATTCTGGCGGCTGAGGCCCCATCGCATTCCCGGATCCTAGCACGCGTGCCTTCATTGTTCGCTTTGGACGTTCGGATTGAACCACTTTAGCCAATATCTCATCCTGGCCATTATATCGCCCCTCAAATTGTTGCAGGTATGAAATGAGTCTGCGAAGTCTTTCCATGTGTCTCTGCAATGTTGCTGGACGAAGCGGGCGATCCAACAGATCTTGATGTTCCGTGTATAGGTCGATAACGATCTTATCCAAGTTGCAGCCTTGACACTCTACTAGGACTTCAAACGGTTTGCACTCCTTGTAGAACTCTGGATGGGTATACCAGGGTCAGTTGCTAAGTTTCTTGTGTGCTTATATCGTAGGGACTTATCTCTTATGAGGCTACCGTCTCCTTCATCTTGTGGGCACCGGGTGTGGAATTGGATGGATTTCTCGAGTAATTTTGCAAGTGCTGAGACATTTCGGATATTCGAAGTTCGGCCAAGGCCAGGAGGCGTAGAGTCTATGCCCACTGTTGGCATTTTGAGGTGTACTATATGCCTCTGCTACACGTTGAAAACATAGATCCAGCTGGTTGAGCAAAGGTGGGAGAAGAAAAATGGAAAAGAAAGTCGGTGAATAAGGCTCTGTGTTGAGCAGTGAATAAATATGATGCAACCCAGAAATGATGAAAAAAGAAGAGCATGAGTTTCAACACTTGAGACTCCAATTTTGTCGCTAATGGGTGATTGTAATCGTGGATTGTTGAACGTTTGGGAATCCGTTCACGAGCTGTTTGACTCTGCTTGCTTACTCACCCATCTACTACATCGACTAGGTAGTCGTGGCTAGTATTTGATGCCTAAGTGGGGTACTCATTCAAAGTATATTGGTAAGTTTGTGGTGTTATTGAGCGTGGATGTCCCCTGGTCACTTGAGCTGTGATGGTAAAACCATCGAGCCATTCCTCTCGTGCATAGAAGAATGCGCTGAGATTACATGGTTGTCTTCTTCCTTGGGGGCTTTGGGGAATGATAGGATGATTGGGAGATCAGTGATTCATGGGAGAAAACGACCTATTACCTCAAGTCCGTTGCTCCTGCCGGGGTCAATTTGATGGCCAATGTATGTCTCTATTTTCCACACCTTGCAACTTCACCAGAAATAGATATCGACATGCCTCGACGGTGATTCACTTCCAATTGCGTTGGCCGCACAGTACTTACTTGTCTGCTCTATGCTTTAGCCGTATCCACAGAGGGGGCTTATCCCAAGTCGCGTATTCCCTCTGTTGAGTCCAGGTCCGACTCTCGTCCTCAAGCTGCATGTCAAAGTGCCAAAGCATGCGTACTAGTATCGAGCGCATCTCGAAATAAGCGAGACTGGTGAACACAATATCAGACGCTGTGTAATTGGCTAGGGCTAGCGGCTTACCTTTTCCCTATACATCCTTTTGGGCCTAAAGCGAATGGCTGTAAGGCAGCCATGTTATCAGTACGATACTTGGCCGGCCTTTCGGGTAACCAGCGTTCTGGGTCAAACTTGTCGGGATCAACAAAGTTGGTGCTGCTACGATATGTCGACCACTGGTGGACCCCGACAGAGACCTGAATACATCAATGCCAAACCTTCTTGGGAAAATCAAGCTATTGAACTTTACACACATCCTTGGGCACGGAGTATCCGTCAATGACGGCGCCGGCATCACCCACTTTCCGAGGTAAAGAAGTTGGAATTGGTGGAAAGCAACGAAACGACTCCTGTAGGACCGCTTCAAGGTACGGTAGTAGACCTGGCTTGCTGACCGCGCGGAGAGTGATCTCATCTCCAGTCTTGAACGCCGTTCGAACTTCAGACTGCACCCGATGCAGCATGTCGGGGTTCTGCTCCAGGAGATAGTAAGTCGCTGCACTGAGTGTTGAGGCTGTTGTTTCGGCACCCGCAGCAAGTATGGCCCTCGAGGTCCCGATAATCTCGGCGCGAGTCATTCCGCGTTCATCGTTATGCCGAAGGATCTGTCAGACTAGTTAGGTGCAATGTCAGAAATGTAAATAAGGCGGAAGCTTGCATATGTCATAAAGTCTTTGCGATCTGTTTTCAAATCGAGACGTTTTTCAATCTTGGCTCTTGTGAATTCGAGATACTCAACTCGTTTGGCGGTGAACGACGGCACGATAATCTCCAGAATTTTCAGGCCGAGGCTCATAGCTGGATAAATAGCTGCGAATCGAAGAACACCCACAAAGCTGAGCCCTTCGATGACGTTCCTGACTTACTTAGCTATCAGAGACCGACCAAAAGACACAGGGTGGTTGACTTGATCCACGAATGGTACTCGCCGGTCCCAAGGGCCCCGAAGGACTCGCCGAGGGCAAGATCGCTTCGAAGATATATTAGATTGATCATAGCTTTGGGTACACGACAGAGGTATACCCAATGATGTCATAAGTCGTGAAAGTATAATAAGCCATGATATCGACCCGGCCGTGATCAGGCCCATCGATCCTCTGCTTCAGCTTCGCGATTAGAAGATCAAAATAATAGGTCAAGAGCGGCGCCTGCTCTAGTAAAGCAGTATCGGTGAAGGCATGTGCATAGAGTCTTCTGATGCGGACGTGGTCGTTCTGGTTCGCGGCTGGGGTTGTCAGTGGGTTGATGTGTACAGAGGGGGGTATTCTGTACTTAATATACTCGGCTCGGGCTCAAAGAAGGTGATATCCCTGGCTAGCTCCGTCCTATCTGGTTTCAGGCTATAGATGTCTGCAGAGTGTGCCTTTCAGCTCAGTCTCCAGGCCGACGGGGTAGAAGAGTACCTCTCCACGCTTCAGCGGTGGTGAATGACAGGACATTGGGTGCAATACGCACGACGCTACCATATTTCTGGTGCAACCGTCTGATGTCCAGATAGGACTTCCCACTAAGGACGGAAAAAGCGTCTGGAAAATTGAAAGCTGCTCTCAATGGAGGACCTAGAGAGGTACATTATCATTCACTAGATCTGCCACAGCATTCTTCATGATTCCATACCAGGGAAATTTTTGATAGGATGGAAGTACAAGTTGAAAACAACAGCCCATAGGGCGTGGGCAATGTACTAGAAGTACAGTCAGGGCATTTGGATAGAATTAGCATCAACAGCGGTTTCTACCAAAACGACGGAGCCTCCAATCAAAGATGTGACGAAAGACCAAATGTCCATAGCAGTAGAGACTTTGGCGGTAGATATTTCAACACCACAGGCATGAAAGAGGGCCTCCTTCGGTCGGAAGATGGCACACAAACCTGCGAAAAGGAAAGAACTTATCTTTCAGGCAGCGCGACAGGTCACATGCTTTTCTTCTGCAGCTACTTGGTGAACTGCATCTACCCGCTTGGACGCCTGAGCTAACAGTAGTGCATCGCAGAGATGTACTATCCCACGCCGACATGGCATCTGTGATGAAAGTACTAGGTTGCAGCAACCGGGTAGTGACGGGATCTTAAGCTGACAACCTCCTCACGACTGGCTGCTCTACCGCATCGTTCTTGGAGTGCCCCACGGTCTTTAAGAACTCCTAGTTTATACACAAAGAGCTCTTTGGGGCCCCGAGTCAGTCCATGCTGAAGGCCCTTAGTAATCGAGGTGAGCCCAATAGGGTTTAGGGCCTTGGCAGCCTGACTTACGTAAGGTAGGTAGATTTCGTAGCAGAGGTCTTCATCCTCATCCATAGCCATTATGACACCTATCTATGTCAGGTCATCCTAGTACTTACATCGAAGAAGAGCAATCACTAAAACTTTTCAGAAGGAATTTCACTCATCACCCTTACGCCAACGGACACTCCTTTAAACTCCTTGCTGACTCGCTCCATACTCATGAAGTGCGCATTCCGACTCTCGGCGCGGGTAAGTAACAGAAGACTTTGAAGATCCCACTCTGGCTCCGCCCAGGGACCCGGAGAGTGCATACTCATCTATTGCCCTTGCCTCCAGAAGCAGGAGCGATAGCCTAAACGACTCGATAACGGACTGAAGCAATCTATCTCTAAGTGCTGAGCCTCTCTGTAGTTATCTCCACCACATTTTCCGCGAACCACTGTTCTCCAATCATCTTTGTCTCACTCAACAAAATCTCTGCACAAAATGATCTTTCTTTCTTCATTATCCAGTCCAAGTGGACCTAGCCCTCCCTCCGTTTAGATGGAGATTGAGATATGGCTTACTGGCCCCTTCACAACCAGTGCTACACCCATCACAGAAAGCAACCCAAAGACCATATCACTGCATTATCTCTGCCAATGTCTTCCCCGGTTCATGGGAATGGTCATCGTATTATCTGTGTGATCCTCCCTTCATTTTGATTTGGTAACACTGAAAGCATTGGACAGGGAGAGGAGACAGGTGTGATTGAACAACTTTACTTAAGCGACTATATCTTAAGGCGTATGCATATAAAGTTCGGGAGGAGAGAGGGAGAGCAGCCAATGTCAGAAGTACGGTACGTATCACGCTGCTGAGCTTCTCTTTGAAAACAGCGATACCTTCCACACTGGATATATAGATGTCCTAGTCTATTCACCGGTATTAGAACTAAAAGCTTTTAGCGTTCTGTGCCCCAAAACTCCTGTCAAGTATTCCTAAAGGTTTCCCATCCGATCGAGTACCTCAACTACCGTCCCTTGATCACCAGAATCAAATCAATACTCTTCAAGTAAAGCCCCACTCTGCACCTTGGTCTTGTGATGCATCACATCGCGTCGCTCTGTCTCCCGCATTGAACCGAAGCTCTCTCCTGCCGACGTTGTTCCCTCAACCATTCCCTTCGACAGCGAAACGCATAGATCCCCAACCCAATAAACGTGCAGGCAATGGCGGAGGCGAGGACACTGCATAGGACGATCCAATCAGCGGCAGTGGGATGCTTGGCCCAGCGTTCGACGACGGCGGCTGCGGTCATTCTGGAGATTATGGTGGGAGATGGAGTTGTGAGAGTTGAGGAATAGTTGCGAAATACTGAAAGTGTATTGACGGATGGTTGTTGATGCCGAAAGGATGGATGGTATGACTGGAGATGCTCAAATGAGCACAAGGAGGGATGATCGTTAAGGGTGCACAGGGTGTAGCGGTGGTGAGGATGAGACAAATTGAAAGTTGGACGTAAAGAAATAATGAGGATATTCTCTTCTCCGGTTTTGCTTTACGTGCTGCCCGTCATCTGAGCATCCTAGCCGCCGTCGAGGGGTTATCACTCTCTCGTGTTACGTGGGCTGGCGTGGCTATTTCATCGGAGCCAGAGTTGAAAATAGAGCGGTAGAGGATGTCCCGAAATACTCTGGAAAAGCGAGGAGGTATCGCAAATTGTGTTTTGATCTTGCTCTCTTGGCTCAGAGTGAGTCGTATAGTGCGGTTTGCGAGATTGGTAGCCATCACTGGATCAGTGACCCGGCATGTGAAGCTGTGAGCTCGTACAAATTAGGCAGTACACTTTGGACATCGGTGTTGTGTATGGGAGGCGCCGACATGCAAAGTAGCCTACTGATGTTGAATGGTATGAGAACAACCATTCCAGATTATGAAGGAACCATGGAACATGCATTAGAGTATATCGCACCTGGCAGCAAGATCTACACTTGTCTGGGAATGGAAACGAGATGCAGCCGCATAGTATCTTTCGACTTTGAGTGCGACGCTGAATGAATGGGAAGGTCCTCTCAGGGTTGGGAGCTATTGTACGAAATGGCGCGAATTTCCGGGAGAAGTGCTAGGTGTAACGCCTTTCATTTCAGGGAACAACGTCCCAACTGTTCTCCCCTAATTACTATTGCGCACCACCTGGTTGAATAGGGACTTGAGCGTCCTATCAAAGGGCATCAGCTCAGTCATAGTCTCTGCTCCGCTTGGTTCCCTGGGTCTCGCAACTGCCTCCTCCAGAGGTTCGCTGGAGGGTATCCCGGAGTTCCACCAATCTCGCATCGCCAGGTTTCACTTTCTGCATATGTTGGATGCACTCCTTGGCTTTACCACAGAGGATTCGAGCCATTGTGAAGTGTGCTTCGGTGTTCTGCTCCGTCTCCTTGAAGTGACTCTTTGCTTCACGGTAGACGGCTAACATTTCCGTCATCTTCGGATCATCCATTGCTCCCTCCAAGGCAGCATCGGTGCTACCATCAAATCCAAGCAATCCGTGCGTCTGGTGCGGACGGTTTTCTTTTTCCCCAGTAATTTGCGTGCGTGGATGGTAGATGGAGTTGAATATTTGCAGCCCGATGCTGGCTTCTTGCGCTGAGGGGGTAGCGCTCCGAAGTAAATGATCATGGTACGGTGACAAGGAGTGTCCACGGCTGCTGTTAACGGCTACTATTTCTAGTTAACATATTTCACTGGAGCCCATTGATTGCCATAAACTAACAGTTCAGGAACAATGTCCGCACATGAACGGCGTTCTGGAGCGCCTGGAGCTTCTGATTATCTGGTACCGGTCTCATGCCAAGAATTTCTTGCACATAAATCGCGAGTGCGCCAGAGTGCGTTGCGGCATCCTTCATCAATGTTAAGAAAGCGGCTTCGAAAATGTTGATCTCGTGGTCTTCTAAGTCTGGCGAACGCCCTTGCAGACGACGATAGTCATGGCTGATGGCTTGCTGGAAGGCACGATCATTTGCCGGCGATTCTCGCAGGGTCGTGACTACGTGAGGAATCGCAGTCATAGAAGCATACTCATTGATAATCCGGTCCAAACGGAAATAAACGTTGAACGATGTCGACGATACTGGCGTGGGGGGTGTATTCATGTTGGGAGTCCGTGAAGTTGTAGTGTTTTCCAGGCCTGGGTGAAATCTTCAGAGCTCGCTTGATGACTGATAATAAAGGAACAATACCGAACGTGTAGGAAACCTTCATAGGTGTAGATTGAGAATGATTCTGCTCGCTAAATATCCGAATGTTTGCATCAACTGGTAGGTACGATCAACAGTATTCGCTAGCAACGCGCTAGCTGCCTGATGATCAGAAGATTGCACAAAATATCCAACAAGTGAAGTAATTCAAAACAAAAAGATTATTACATTAGGCTACTTGAGGACCTTTCGTGCTTGGGGTGAAAGACTTAAAGGCAAAGCGTGAATGGTTATGAATATCTTCGTAAGTCATCATAAGTTCATTAAAGGTCGTAAGGGCGTGAAGGGATAACTGAATACGCGCTGCTCATGCCTTGACCCTCCACGGTTCGTCAATCAGCTTCGAGCGGCGTTTAATATGACACAATGTTGTGATACCGCTGACGAGGATGCCCAACTCCGCAATGGTGATGAAGATAGCCAAGCACTTGACTGCGAGCTACGTCATGTTAGCGTCAAGTCGTTGAGTTTGTCTTTTGGGGTCGTCACTTACTTGCTCGTCACATACAGATGTATAGCTAACAAGGACGTTGGTGGGGCTGTCCCGGCGACGACATGCCCAGCTTAGAAGGTCTCTCTTGGGCGTCTTCTCTGATACACCTTGGAGTATATCACCAACCATCCACATGACCAGCAGCACACCACTAGTGGCCGTAAGGATCTTCTCCATGGTCGAGAGTGATTGGGCCTTCGATCGACGAAGTCCTACGACGGTTGACAAAAGACAGGGCGCGATACTGATCGCCGAGACTGCGAGTAGGAAATAGGCTGGGTGGAGGTTGAGATCACTGGGCCATGAGGCGGCGGTCCCTCCGAAGTGGATGCCTCTCGAGCCGGAGTAATTGGACAAGGAATGGGCGAGAACACCAATTATCGAAACGGATGCTAAGAGAACGAACATATTGAGAGTAGCTCCTAGAATTCGTGGCCACCTGGGCAAGGGCGCTTGACTGGATAACTGAGGAATAAGGCCTGGTTCAGAGTCCCGATGATCTATGACTTCGACAGAAGCCTGCTTCGTGTCTAGTGGACTTGGTGGGGCTGCCATTAGCGGGATGGAAAGAAATGCGGGCGAGATAGAGGCGAATGGCATAACAGGATACAAGAGAAGGAAATTCGTTAGGACAAATAAACAAGAGCACCGCAAAGAAGATGAAGAAATTGGAGGAAAATGTTTTCACGGCTGAAGATTGCCTATTATGTAGTAAGGTCATGGTGGGTAGCTGGGAAGCTTGTAGAGTCTGAAGAACTGTCTGACACATGATTCTATATGGAGATTCATGCGGTTATCTGATTGTTTGAAGAGCCTCCGCTGGCAGCACTGTTGGTTGGCAGTGAGACGTCCAAAATCGAGGCGTCGATGTCTCACGCCGCCGTCTATTTTTACTTCCGGCCCCAGCGCTAGCCCAAACGCCGACGAACGCCAAGGCCTAAAGTTATCCGAAATAAGTCTTGGCCATCCTTTCTGCCATCCAAAGCTCGGGTCTGATATTATCAAGGTAGCACTTGGCTTTCGTTCCGCAACCGTTTCTGACAACTGATCGATTTCATGCAAACCCGTCTAATACGTCGACTTACCAAACTCGCGCTCATCCACGTCGCTTATCTCTCGTACCCCGTAGGTGAACCATTACTGATCCGAATAGCAAGAAGTCTGGGAATATGCATTGAGTGAATTAAGAGCTGGGTAGATGGAATAGGACAGGTAAGCTTGATGGTCATCCTACACAAGGTGTCAGAACAATTACATGGTACCTTGATCAGGCATCAAATCGTTCAACCTCAACACTAAGCCGAGAGGTGTCTTACCACGACGCCAAAATTTGATGAAAGGAAGATGCTTCCGCTATGCTGATCAAACGTCGTCCTGTGGTAGACTGTTCCAAAGTTTGACTACACATCTAGCAAAGCCTCGAAAGGGTGGCCTCCAGTCCGGTCCACGTTGAGTCTCTCTGTAAATGAAAACTTGCATCTCCTTTATATGACGCAGGGCTCCTCTGCCTGGCTTCCATTTCGCTACGAGCGTAGGTACTCCGTGGTATTTGTGGAGAACTCTTGATTTCACCCCATAATACAGAAACCATTTTCATAAACCCTCGAGTGTGTCAAGACGTGAATGTAACTCGTTCGAAGCCTAGTACATCGGTAATTAGGATGACGAGGTGCACTCGATAAGTTCGTAGGCAAGTGTCGTGTTGAAGTTGTTGACTTGCACCTTCCACACGGATGGGTCGAAAACAAACAGTCACGCACCATCATATATTTAGCCCACACTCGTTTTTCGCATTTAATCTTTCTGCCTCTCCATCTTTCAATTACTCCATTACACCTTGCAAGCCGTCAGTTTCTACACCCGCCAGGTGTCACCACATTCTTTATCTTTAATCTCCTTCCACAAGAGTCTTGCACTGCTTGCTTCAACAACTGCCACACACGCCGAG
>QQTW01002544.1_pt1 | contig 13278 bp, 7 predicted proteins | sample 1904831 | NCBI WGS metagenome assembly QQTW01 (sample SAMN09435610, study PRJNA476489) | Subsurface metagenome, whole genome shotgun sequencing project. | reverse complement strand
GACAGTAGTTGAGTTGAACAATCTAAATAATGCAGATTTTCTGCCCATAAGTGATTCTGTTAAAAAGACACAGCTGGAAGTTTCTCATACAGAGATAGGCGATCGCCCGCACTTGGGTCTTGTCTGCGTTACCCTCTCAAAGGAAATACGCTTTCGCACGATGACTCGCACGCGCTACCTGAAACTGAGTGAGCCGGAACGTGAAAGCGCTCTGAATGAACTTTACACCGATAATTTGAACCGCTTAGATAAGGCACTATCTTTTTGCCAGCAGCATGAAATTCAGCTTTACCGCATTTCATCGAGTCTGTTTCCGCTTAGCGATCTAGAAGACGAGATCGGAGCCAAGATATTAGAGGAAATGAGTGCTGATCTAGCTCTGATTGGGCAGCGGGCGCATCAGTTGGGTATCCGATTAGTGCTGCACCCAGATCAATATGTTGTGCTGAGTTCCGATTCACCTCAAGTGGTGCAAACCAGCATCAAAATTCTAGAAAGGCACGCACGTACATTTGACTTACTGGGCTTGCCGCAATCGCCTTGGGCATTAATGAACATCCATGGTGGCAAATCCCAACGCGCAGACCAACTCGTGCGGGTAATTGGTGAACTGCCGCTTGAGATCCACAGTCGTTTGACGCTTGAGAATGATGAATACGCTTATAGTGCGAGTGAGATATTAGAAGTTTGCGATCGCACTGGCGTGCCTTTGGTCTTTGATGCTCATCATCATGTCTGCCATGAAGGTTTAACCAGCTATGACGATCCATCTGTGGCTGAGATGTTTTATGCGGCACGAGAAACGTGGTCAAACCCAGAGTGGCAGTTAGTTCATATCTCCAATGGGCAAAACGCCTTTAAGGATAGACAGCACAGTAACTTTATCACCGCCATGCCAAGTGTTTACAAAGCAGCACCTTGGATTGAGATAGAAGCTAAAGCAAAGGAACAAGCGATCTCGCGGTTGCAAGCAGAGTGGTTGATGGCTGATTGAACTCGTCACAATTGCAGTAGAAACTAGTATAATGAAAATGAATATAAAAATTTCTTAATCCTTAGTTAAAGTTAGGGATTTCCCAAAGTTTTTGGGAAAGTTAGCTGGATGGCGACACCTAAAGTTCAGACTACCTCTAAAGAAGGCTTAGGCCATACATCCTACGCAATTGATTTTGGCACTAGCAATACTGTTATTGCTCGCTGGAATCCAGTCACCCAGCAGGCAGAAACCCTAAAATTACCTGGTTTATCACTCCAATTAGGTCAGAATCCTCCCCTGATTCCTAGTTTGCTATATGTTGAAGATGCTTTAACAGGGAAAGTGGTAGTGGGGCAGGCTGTGCGCGATCGCGGTCTTGATCTCACAACCAACCCGCGATTTTTCCGCAGCTTCAAGCGGGGAATTGGTGCAAATATTCAAGGCTTCTTGCCAGAACTCGATGGAAAGACAGTAACTTTCGAGCAGGTAGGACAATGGTTCCTGAGCCAGCTGATTGCGAAACTGGAAGACGCTGCCCCGAACGCCAGTTTGGTGTTGACTGTGCCGGTAGACAGTTTTGAAGCCTACCGTCACTGGCTGGGTCAGGTGTGCCAATCCTTGCCGGTAGAACAGGTGCGAATATTAGATGAACCAACAGCAGCTGCCTTGGGTTATGGGATGGCAGACCAGGAAAATTTGCTGGTGATCGACTTCGGGGGTGGGACACTAGATCTGTCCCTTGTGCGGTTAGATGGACAACAGACCCGCACAAAGCCGCTGGGGTTTATTTTAAAATGGGGTAATAAGCCGCTCCAAAAGTCGGGGCAGAAGGCAAAAACTGCCCGTGTACTGGCAAAAGCAGGTCAAAATCTTGGCGGCTCTGATATTGATAACTGGCTGGTTGACTACTTTGCCGCCACTCAGGGATTGGTGGCCTCTCCCTTAACCACCCGACTGGCAGAGCGGTTAAAGATTCAGTTGTCTGCGCAAAATGAGGCGACTGAAGTTTACTTCAACGACGAGACATTTGAGAGCTATGAACTGGAACTAGACCGCTGCACTTTTGAAAATATCCTCAAAGAACACCAGTTTTTTGAGCAACTAGATCAGTCTATGACTCAGCTATTGCAACAAGCACGGCGACAAGGACTAGAAGTTTCAGATATCAATGCTGTTTTGTTAGTCGGCGGCACAGTACAGATGCCATCTGTGCAAACCTGGGTCCAGCAATATTTTGAGCCGGAAAAAATTCACTCTGGTCGCCCGTTTGAGGCGATCGCTCAGGGCGCTCTTGGGCTAACTCAAGGTATCGAACTGAAAGATTTTCTCTACCATAGTTATGGCATCCGCTACTGGGACCGGCGCAACAATAGCCATAGCTGGCATCCTCTAGTTAAAGCTGGGCAGTCTTACCCAATGAGTGAGCCAGTTGAATTAATTTTGGGCGCTTCAGTTGAAAATCAACCTAGTATTGAATTAATCATTGGGGAATTAGGATCGGAATCTGGCAGCACAGAAGTTTATTTTGATGGAGATCGCCTGGTTACTCGCCGAAATGAGGGCGGTCAAAACCAGGTGCAGCCCCTAAATGACCGGGAGGGTGGCAGGACAATTGCCCAGCTAACGCCACTTGGATATCCTGGTAGCGATCGGATTAAAGTTTTGTTCCAAGTTGACGAGCAGCGTTTCCTGCGAATGACAGTCGAAGATCTGCTGACGAATCAAACACTGTTGCAGAATCAGCTAGTTGCCCAGCTAAGCTGATAGTATTTTCACGGTAGTTTGTGGAGTGACCCCAAGTCTTCCCTCATCCTGAAGATTGGCCTGAATTAATGCTCCAGCCGCCTCAGCTTCCATTGGCATGGAGAATAAATAACCCTGTCCATGTTTACATTTGATAGCACTGAGTTGGGCTAGTTGTGCTGCTGTCTCCACTCCTTCAGCTGTCACATCCATCCCCAAACTATGCGCTAGTGTGACAATGGTGTAGACAATTTCTAAATTTTTGGCATCAAGCCCCATCCTGCTAACGAAGGAGCGGTCAATCTTCAATACATTGAACGGAAAGCGATGCAGATAACTCAATGATGAATAGCCTGTGCCGAAGTCATCCAAGAACAGTTTTACACCTTGGGAACGCAGTTGCTTGAGCATAATGGTGGCAAGTTCAAAATTCTCCATGAGCGCGCTTTCTGTGATTTCCAGCCCCAACTTGGAAGCATCTAAACCAGTCTCTTCTAGAACATGGTAGATTTGCTCAACCATGTTGGGTTGCAAAAATTGCTTGCCGGAGAAATTTACGCTGATTGTTAGAGACTCTGTGCCTGGAAATTGCTCCTGCCAGAGGCGCATTTGACGGCATGCCTCGCCCAATATCCACCAACCGATGGGGATAATCAATCCAGTTTCTTCTGCTACTGGAATGAACTCTGCTGGAGGAATGAGACCACGCAGCGGGTGCTGCCAGCGCACCAACGCCTCAAAACCACTAATCTTGCCGCTGGCAAGGGCAATAATTGGTTGGTAATGAAGTTGAAATTCTCTGCGGTCGAGCCCCCGCCGTAAGTCGGTTTCCAACTGCAATAGTGCCAAAGCCTCAGTATGCATTGTTCTATCAAACACTTCAAAACGCCCTTTGCCAAGAGCTTTGGCGCGGTACATTGTTGTGTCAGCGTCACGCAGCAAGTCTTCTGGTCGGTCGTAACCTATTTTACTCAAGGCGATACCAATGCTGACAGCGGTGAAAACCTCGTGTCCACTTAGGTTGAAGGGTAACGACAGCTCCTTTTGAATGCGGTCAGCAACTTGTTTTGCTTCTTCTATGTCCTGAATATTCTCCAGTAGGATTGTAAACTCGTCTCCCCCAAGACGTGCCACCGTATCTCCAAGACGCACACACGTCTCTAACCTGCGAGCGATCGCGATTAGCAGTTGATCTCCAATCATGTGACCGAGGCTGTCGTTGACTAGCTTGAAGCGGTCAAGATCCAGAAATAACACGGCAAATAAATAATCCTCACACCGTTTGGCACGTCCGATCGAATGCCCTAACTGGTTCATAAACAACACCCGATTTGGCAGAAGAGTCAGCGCATCGTGAAAGGCATCATGCAGCAATTTTTCTTCGGTGCGTTTACGCTCAGTGATATCGGTTTGGGACCCAGCTATGCGGTAGGCATTCTCATCTACGTCCTGAACAGCAAGCCCCCGACTGAGCATCCAGCGATAGGTTCCATCCTTGTGCAACATGCGATGTTCGTTTTCGAAGTGCGGGGTCAGCCCTTTGAGATGGTCGTTAATCGCCGCCTTTACCTGCTCAATATCTTGGGGATGTACCCGATTGAACCATTCTGACAAGCTGTTACCAATATCGTTTTCAAAGCATCCGAGCATGGATTTCCAGCGGGGGGAAAAATAGACCTCGTCGGTTTTCCGATTCCAGTCCCACAGTCCATCGTTAGCGCCACGCGCCGCCAAGGCATATCGCTCCTCACTTTCTAGCAGCGCCCGTTCCGCCAGCTTGAGTTGGCTGATTCCAGCTTGTAATTCTTGGTTGGATTTCTCTAATTGTTTGTAAAGTTGGGACTGTTGGAGGAGACGCCGTACCCGCTGACGTAGTACAGCCCAGTGGATGGGCTTGGTAACATAATCGGTTGCACCTACCTTAAAGGCGTGATTAACTGACTCTTGATCCTCAAGACCAGTGATCATCAACACTGGTATGTGATTATCCCGAGAAAGTGATTGCAGTTTGGCGCAGCAAGTAAAACCATCCATAACCGGCATGAGGGCATCCAGCAAGACAATGTCCGGCTTTAAGCGAGTGTAGGCAGCCAATCCTTGCTCTCCTTCACTCGCCTCTGCTACCTGATAACCCTCTTGTTCCATTGCTCGACGCAACAGAATCCGCATGGACTTGTCATCGTCTACCACAAGGACTAAGGGAGGTTGATACATAGAGGCAGTGCTCATAGGGTCGATGGATATGGCGTTTTAGGACATAAACAGATTACTAGATCTACATAAACGATATATAAAATCTGTAGCGTAAATTGATAAGCAGCACACAGGTTGCTTACGAGTCCTCATGGTAAAACCTGTAAATTTTTCCAAGTCAGTAGCCCTAGTATCAACTATCCTAGTTGCTTGTTACATCAGGTAAATTACCGAATTTAGCTACTACTCCGTGAAAATCAGATGAGAATAGGACTTTTTCTCAAGGCTTCTGTTACGGACAATACAAAATTATAATTTGCAATTTCTGTTTGCAAGTTTTGGCAACAGAGCTGGGAATACTTAACGCAAGTATGCTCCGTTGAATTTTGCTTTGAGCCGATAATCAAGTTAGTATGACAAATATGTCTTTTAATAAAACCACGCTAGCAAGGCAAACACTGCTGCAAATGGCAGCGAGAGTAGCTATCGTGATCATCGCTTCTACTGCAATCGGCTATTTTCACGTATTCTCAGTTTTGGAGTCCCAGACAAAAGCACAACTGGAGAAGTATGTCATTGAACGTAGTCATCGGGAGGCTAGTCTATTTACTTTAGCCAAAGACAATCTGGCTGAACTGAAAAAGGAGTTGCTTTTACAACTTAAAGAACGTGGGCAGCAAGATCCGCAGCAAGAATTCACTCAGTTATTTGTCAAGCAAAAGGATGGTGTCACACGAAATCGTCCAGAAAGCTTTAATCATAAAAGACAAGCAGGTGTGTTTGTCGATGATCAGGTGAGTATCAATGCAGATATTCGACGTCGTGTAATGACTTTCTACAACCTAGCTAATACCTATGGACCCGCTTGGCACAACCGCTTTCAGAATACCTACCTCATGGCACCGGAAAATTTTATAGTTATCTACTGGCCTGAGCTTTCTTGGGCTCAAACTGCAACAGCCAATGTAAATATACCAGACGAAGAGTATTTTTGGGCTGCAAACAGGAAGCATAATCCACAGAAAAGGGGCATTTGCACAGGAATGTACTATGACCCCCTAGCCGGACTTTGGGCGGTCTCTTGCTTATTACCAGTCTACGATGGAGACAAACATGTTGCGACAATTGGGCACGATGTTTTTCTCAATGAACTTATCAAGCGAACTGTTAACGACCATTTAAAAGGAACATACAATATCATCTTCCGAAAAGATGATCGCTTGATTACTCATCCAAAACTTATGAAGCAGCTTGAAAAGAGTGAGGGTAAATCCGACCTTTTCAAGTCAGACGAGCAGCATCTGAAAAACATATTTCAACTAGCAATGGGGAACCCGGCTATGCGCGAAGCGCATGCTGCGCAAACGGGGAACTTTCCGCTCGCCGCCTTCTTGAACAAGCCGGTGAAACAATCTCATCTCTACAATAAGTTACTCCAAATCTTCAGTGAACAGCCCCTCAAAGTAGCACCATCACCCAATCCTTCACCTAAAATTGACTCCCAACTTGCGCAAGTTCGCCCCTTGCGAATTCTGGCTGAGGACAATGTGGTGAATCAGAAGGTAGCGTTGCTCATGTTGCAGCGGATGGAGTATCGGGCAGACTTGGCTGGCAATGGACTGGAAGTGCTTGAAGCTTTGAATCGACAGCCCTATGATCTGGTGCTGATGGACGTGCAGATGCCAGAGATGGATGGATTGGAAGCCACTCATCATATCCACCAAAAATGGTCAAATCAGGCAGTAGGCAAGACGCCTGCCCCACGCCCTCGAATTATTGCCATGACTGCGAATGCAATGCAGGGCGACCGTGAGGCGTGTATGTATGCAGGCATGGACGACTACGTCAGTAAGCCCATCCAGCTAGAGGCACTGGTTCAAGCACTCAGTAAGTGTCAGCAGAAGAGAGAAGGTTATTCCTGTTAATAAGCAGGTGTTAAACAGATATGCATTATACCATAGTTCAGGTAGCTTTACCAGTCTCAGATCTTGCACGCCTCTTCGAATCAAGGCAGAGCCTCCTTGGTGTCAAGGGTGAGGTGCAAGATGTCAGCAGTGGTATATCAGAATGATTAGAGATATTAAAGTTTGAAAGTTTCAGCCAGAAAGTTGGGAATACTTAACATGACTATGCTTCGCTGATTTTGCTCGGAGCCGTTAACAAACTTGGGGTTTTAGATATGTCATCCGATAAAACTGCACTAGCACGGCAAACACTTATCAAGATGGCGGTGAGGGTAGCTATTGTGATCTTTGTCTCTACGGCGACTAGCTATTTTCACATATTCTCACTTTTAGAATCACAGACACGAACACAGCTAGAGAAATATGTAGTTGAACGGAGTCAAAGAGAAAAAAGTCTATTTGCTTTAGCCCAAGACAACCTAGCTAAATTGAAGCAAGAGTTGCTTGTGCAACTTAAACAACCGAGACAGCAAGATCCGCGTGAAGAATTTAATAAGCTGTTTGTAAAGCAGAAGGATGGTGTGACGCGAAACCGTCCGGAAAGCTTTGATCAAAGGCGACAAGCAGGCATGTTTATTGATGATGAGGTAATTATTAATGCGGATATTCGCCGTCTTGTGCTGACGTTCTATAAGCTGGCTAACACTTATGGACCTGCCTGGTATAAACCTTTTCCAAACACTTACTTAATGTCGCCAGAGAATTTCTCGGTTTCCTACTGGCCTGGCTTGGATTGGGCTCCGGAGGTGCCAGCCAATTTTTATTTGCCTGGCGAGGAGTATTTCTGGGCCAGTGACAAGAAACATAACCCGCAGCGAAAGACAGTTTGGACCGGGATTTACTTTGACCGTCAGGCCAAAGAATGGATGGTATCTTGCGTATCTCCAGTCGATGTAGGCAACCGCCATATAGCAACGGTTGGACATGATGTCATGCTCAATGAACTGATCAAGCGAACGGTTAATGACCAGCTTAAAGGAACCTACAACATCATCTTCCACAAAGATGGTCGCCTGATTGCTCATCCGGAGCTAATGGAGAAAATTGAAGTAAGTAAAGGTAGATTAGACGTGCTCAGTTTGGGTGATGAGCATCTGAAAAATATATTTCAACTGGTGAAAGACATTCAACCCGGAGAGTTTGTCATTGACAACATCAAATACAATGAATACATTGCCGTGACCACTATTCCTGGTCCAGATTGGTATTTTGTGGTGATCTTCCCAAAGTCAATTTTGTCACAGCAAGCGTTGGCGGCAGCTCGCTTTATCTTGATTTTGGGGTTGATATCGCTGCTGGTTGAGGTGGTAGTGATGTTTTTTGTGCTGCGCAACCAAATCGCCGTTCCTCTGCAAAAATTGATCAAGGCAACCGAGCAGATTGCACAAGGCAACCTTGGCATTAAATTGGATGCGACTAGGCAAGATGAGCTAGGTTATCTGGCATCCTCGTTTAACTCGATGGTCCATGCGATCCAAAAGCGGGATACACAGTTAGCAGGCCAAAATACTCAGTTAGAGCAGGAGGTAGCAGCCAAAACAACAGCACTTAAGCTGGCGGAGGTTGCCAGTCAAACAAAAAGCGAGTTTCTAGCTAATATGAGCCACGAACTCCGCACTCCTATGAATGGGGTGATTGGTATGACGGGACTACTACTTGATACTGAGTTGATGCCTCAGCAGCGGGACTTTGTCGAAACTATTCGTCATAGTGGAGATGCGCTACTGACGATTATTAATGACATCCTCGACTTTTCCAAAATTGAGTCAGGCAAGCTGGAATTAGAAGAACAGCCATTTGAGCTGCGAGCTTGTATCGAGGAAACGTTAGACTTACTGGTTGCCGGGGTGGCGGAAAAAAACATAGAACTTGCCTACTTGATAGAGCCGCAAACGCCGAACTCGATTGTGGGAGATGTCACCCGCCTGCGGCAAATCCTGGTGAACCTGCTTAGTAATGCGCTCAAATTTACAGAAACTGGGGAAGTTGTGATTTCGGTGACAGCCCGGTTGAAGACAACTGGGGGAAGTGGGGGAAAGTATGAGATTCAGTTTGCCATCAAAGATACTGGTATTGGTATTCCCTCTGACCGGATGGATCGCTTGTTTAAGTCTTTCAGCCAGGTGGATTCCTCAACTACTCGCCAATATGGTGGTACAGGTTTGGGGCTGGCAATTAGTAAACGCTTGAGCGAAATGATGGGTGGTAGAATGTGGGTAGAGAGTCAAGTAGGCCTAGGCTCCACCTTCTATTTTACAGTGGTTGCCACATCTGTTCCTGACACACTACAGACTCACGCTCGTAGTCTCCCACAACTAAGCGGCAAGCGGTTGCTGGTTGTAGATGACAACGCTACCAACCGGAAAATCTTGACTTTGCAAGGGCAGTCTTGGGGGATGCTCACCCGTGCCGCTAAATCTGGTTTTGAAGCTCTAGAGTGGCTTCGTCAGGGAGATCCATTTGATATCGTTATTCTGGATATGCAGATGCCGCAAATGAATGGTCTCGCCCTAGCGGCAGAAATCCGTAAGCAACCCAACCGCCAAGAGTTGCCCCTGATCCTGTTGAACTCTATGGGTAGACAAGAAACAGCACTCCCAGCAGACATTAACTGTCTTGAAAAGTTTCCTACGCCCTCACGGGTTCGGGGGTTGCCTACGGAGGGAAACCCTCCTTCAGCACCCCTCTCACCGGGGAACCCGGCTATGCGCGAAGCGCATGCTGCGCAAACGGGGAACTTTCCGCTCGCCACCTTCTTAAACAAGCCAGTCAAACAATCTCAGCTCTACAATGAGTTGCTCCAAATCTTCAGTGAACAGCCTCTCAGAGTAGTACCATCCCCCAATCCCTCACCCAAAATTGACCCCCAATTCGCTGAGCGTTATCCCTTGCGAATTTTGCTCGCTGAGGACAATGTGGTGAATCAGAAGGTAGCGCTGCTCATGTTACAGCGGATGGGGTATCGGGCAGACTTGGCTGGCAATGGACTGGAAGTGCTCCAATCCTTGAATCAACAGCTCTATGATGTGGTGCTGATGGATGTACATATGCCAGAGATGGACGGATTAGAAGCCACTCGTCATATCCACCAAAAATGGTCAAATAAGGAAGCAGGCGAGACGCCGACGCCACGCCCTCGGATTATTGCCATGACGGCGAATGCAATACAGGGCGACCGTGAGGCGTGTATCCGTGCAGGCATGGACGACTACGTTAGTAAGCCCATCCAGGTAGAGAAACTGGTTCAAGCACTCAGTAAGTGTCATATCCTCGTACCCCCTGCTCTTGATTCCAAGGCTTTACAAGCAATACGTGATATGGCGGGCGTTGCTGCCTCAGAAGTTCTAGTTCAAGTGATCGACTGCTATCTTGAAGATGCTCCCCAACTACTACAAGCAATCAATGCCGCCGTTGTCGAAGGAAATGCGATCGCACTAAGGCAAGCAGCTCATACTCTCAAGTCAACGAGTGCTACCCTTGGTGCTACAATCCTCTCCCAGTTTTGCAAAGACCTAGAAGTTATAGGTCGCGCTGGCACAACGCTAGAAGCACCAGCCTTGGTGTTGCAGGTTGAGGTTGAGTATGCAAAAGTTCAAGCAGCTTTACAGCTGGAACGCCAGAATTGCTTGACAACTTAAGGCACTTGATAGTTTCATTGTGGAGTAGCTGGTTTAATCCGTTGCATCAGGTTTTTGGCGCGCTGTGCGATCGCTTCCCAATTTCCATCTGCCACTAGCTGTTGAGGAAATAATTGACCTGAAAGACCGACTGCGATCGCCCCAGATAGCAAAAATTCATGCGCATTTTCCAGGGTGACGCCTCCAGTTGGGATGAGCGGGATGTGACCTAGTGGCCCTTGCAGGCTTTTGATGTAGCTAACTCCTCCTAGCGCTTGAACTGGGAACACCTTGACACAGCTAGCTCCTGTAGCCCAGGCAGTAACAATTTCAGTGGGAGAGAGCGCCCCTGGTACAATCGGTACACTCTTTTGGGCTGCCGCTTGAATCATTGCTAGATTAACGTGAGGGGTAAAAAGGAATTGAGCGCCAGCCGCGATCGCTTGTTCCAAATGCTCTATATTCAACAGCGTTCCTGTGCCAATGATACAGGTGGGCAATTCAGAGCGTAGTTGACCAATCAACTCAGCACTGTTGTCGCTATCCCACGTAATTTCAATCAGTTGCATACCCCCATCTGCCACAGCCTTTGCCATGTGACGGCCCTGTGACATTTGGGTCACACGGATAACTGCGATCGCGCCACTTCGCTGCAACAGCGTTAACCAAGACTGATCAGACATTTTCTCTACTCAATGGTGGGCCAATTGTACGTTGAAAAATCAAGATATACCCATAAAACTAGATTAATTCAGTCGTCAGAAGGATGAAATTTAGCCGATATATCTTTAATCTAACTAGTGGAAGTATGCAAATAATACAGGTTGTTAGCACTATGCCTCTCTACAGACTCGAAGACTTTGATCCAAGCTATCGGGAAACTTTTGGCGGCGATGACATTAAGTCTATGGATCTCTACACCGAAGGAGGAGAGAAGATTGGCACAGTTGCCGATGCCCTAGTTGATCCAGATGGTCGTTTCCGTTATTTGGTTATTCAAACAGAAGACGGGGTATTAGGCAAGAAAATATTGCTACCAATTGGCCTTTCCCGGATTGACTATAATACTAATCGTGCCTACGTGGACGGTTTAAGTAAAGTCCAAGTGGAAGGTTTACCTGAGTATAGCGATCGCATGACGGTTGATTACGATTATGAAGAGCAGGTGCGGGGAGTTTATCGCCCTCTGGCTTCTACAACCGGCTTTGCCTCTACTCAAACCAGTCCCACTTACAGCCGCGACACCTACGATTACCAGCAAGACTCTTCCCTGTACAACTTGAACGATCAGAACCATCAAACCTTCAAACTCTACGAAGAACGGTTAATTGCGAGTAAAAATCGCGTCAAAACAGGAGAAGTAGCGGTTGGCAAACATGTTGAGACTGAGGTCGCGCGGGTTTCAGTCCCGATTGAAAAAGAGCGAGTTGTGATTGAGCGAGTGACACCAACAGAAGTTGGAAGAGTAGTTTCTGCTAGCGAAGCTGACTTTCAGGAAGGAGAAGTAGCACGCATAGAAGTTTACGAAGAGACGCCTGAAATTCATAAAGAAGCTTTTGTACGTGAAGAAGTTAGAGTTACGAAGATCGTAGATCGGGAAACTGTTGAGGCCACAGAAACTATTCGTCGAGAAGAGTTAGACGTTAACACGCAAGGGAGCCCGATGTTGAATGATCCTGAGTACCCAGACAAAAGTATTTAGGTTGTCTCCAATAAACAATGGGGTGTAGAGTGTAGCAACGCTTTAACAATACAGGCAGGGCACATAATAAGCTCTGCCTGTAAGTTTAGGAATTAATGCTCAAACACACGTAATGTAGATAATTAGAGGAACGATGGTATGGCTCTTTACAAACTCGATGAGTTTTATCCAAACTACCGAGAAGAACTTTTTGATGGCGATGATATCAAGGGGCTTGATGTCTATGCCGGAAAAACGGGTGATAAAATTGGCAGTATCGATAGTGTATTGGTTGATGAGCAAGGCAGTTTTCGCTATTTCGTTATTGATACTGGATTTTGGATTTTTGGCAAAAAAGTTTTGCTACCAGTAGGTTATTGCCAGATAGATGATCGTGCGCGGCGTATATATGCCACAGGTATTCTGAACAAAAAGCAAGTGGAAGACTTACCTGAGTACAACGAAAACACCAGGGTTAATCGCCACTATGAAGAGCAAGTTAAAACAATTTATCACACTGCAGCTACTGGGGCTTCAGTTAGACCTATGACGGAAGTAGTAGCGCCCCTGGATGCATCAGCACCCCTGGATGCATCAGCACCTCTAGATATAGCCTATCCAGTTCGGTCTGGGGAAATCTCTGCTCAAGCTAGCAATGCCGCGGACGAACACGATACTTACAACTACCACCAAGATCCGTCCACGTATGGTTTGAATGTTCGCGATCATCAAACCCTTAAATTGCACGAAGAGCGGCTAGTCGCAAATAAAAAACGTCGCCAGACAGGAGAGGTAGTTGTTGGCAAGCACATTGAGACCGAAACAGCACGGGTTTTGCTTCCTCTCGAAAAGGAGCGAGTGGTCATTGAGCGCACTACTCCAGTGGACACTGGAGCAATAACTTCTCGTAGCCAAATTGACTTTCGAGAAGGAGAAGTAACACGTATGAAAGTGTATGAAGAAACAGCAGACATTCACAAAGAAGCCTTTGTGCGTGAGGAAGTGACAATCAGAAAAGAGGTAGAGCAAGATACGGTTGAGGCCGAGGAAACACTTCGTCGCGAAGAGTTAGATATTGATACTAAAGGTGCTGATGCATCCAGG
>QQTW01002543.1_pt1 | contig 13281 bp, 15 predicted proteins | sample 1904831 | NCBI WGS metagenome assembly QQTW01 (sample SAMN09435610, study PRJNA476489) | Subsurface metagenome, whole genome shotgun sequencing project. | reverse complement strand
AAAGATACCTTGATGCTCTCAAGTATCACTTGCTTAGAAACAATCAATTGCTACACGAACTAGCAGCCGATATCGCCGATATCAAATGTCAAACCCCGGAAACTAACCCCATCTGTCAACGTATTACACAGGAGATAGAGTCACTAAAAACACTTCGCAACTTAACCAATCGTTAACATTAAATGTATCGGAGAAAACAATGAATAACGCAAAAAAAAAGCCAGTGCTACTAACACTGGACTTCCAAAAATCGCCTCGTAGAGAGACAATTAAAATGATTTTTTATAAAATCTTATGTTCTTTAATTAGAACATATAAGTTAACTTCTAGCTCAAATATCGGGGGGAATATTTAACAATGGTAACTACATTGTCCCCCTTGGTAAAGCAGAATACATTTGAAAGCTTCGACGCATTTAAAGAATTTGTACGAGATGCCTTCATCAACGGCAGTGGAATCGATTCAGACTTATTTGAAACATGTATCGAATTTCATCAAGACCTTGAATTCGACTACGGAGGTGAAGTTATTAGCCCCATACATGATGAGCTTAATTGGAAATATATCCGCTTTGGTCAAAAAGCTAAAGAGCCATTTTATGCCGCCTTATTTAAAAATGAAGACGGCACAACTTGGCAAGCAATACTTAGCCTTTGGGATGAAAATAAAAACCGTCCCTACAAATACCTAGCACCTACAGGTAATGGTGATAAAGTATTTCTTCCTCCCATTCCCCCACTAATCCGGAGGCGTGTAGCTTCCCGTTATGGTGTCGATGTTCCTGATGAGGGGAGTTTTTGGGAGTGGTTAGAAACTCAGGACAAGTTACCAAGAATTATCACCGAGGGAGGTAAGAAAGGACTAAGCGGACTTAGCCTTGGTTACATTTTGCTATCACTTTACGGATGCAGCAGCGGCGCTCCTGTAAAGGACAAAGATGGTTATAGAATCACGCCTAAGCCGATACCAGATTTAAGTCGGTTTGCAATCGAACACACAATATGGTTATTCGCCTTAGACCGTGACGAAAAAGAATCAGCTAAAACAGCAGTTTCCTTTGGTAAAAAACGTATAGCCGCTGCACTCCAAAGAGAAACTAGCAAATGCTTCTGTGAAGATATTTTCTGGAAACCCGAACAAGGAAAAGGACTTGATGACCTCATGGTAAAAAGCGGTAGCGGCGCTTTTGATGGAGCTTACAGTCGTGCCCTAACTCGTCTTGAAAAGCAGTTCTCTAAACAAGGATTAATAATCCAAAGCAAAGACGAAACTGACAAGAAACCACCAGCCGATAAAATAGCTCAAAAGATAGCTGAGGATTACCAACAACTTATAAAATTCAGTAACGAAACTGGACAGTGGATGCGCTACGAAGCCGACTTTCGCGGTGTCTGGTCTTTAGAAACAGAGGATTTTATCCAATCAGTAATTTACAAAATAATTGTTAGCGAGGGTATCGCCGGCTTTGATGCAAGTTATGTTAGCAGTATCACCAAGCTTCTAAAAAACGAGCTTATAGAGCGTACTTGGGGTGAAGCGTCACCTTTACAGTTTTTACCTTTTACCAACGGCGTGCTTGAACTATCTACAGGAGAATTACTTCCCCACTCCCCCCAGTACCGATTTACTTGGCAATTACCAAGAGATTACAGCGTCGTATCCGGTAATTGGGAAAAAATTGATGCGTTCCTAGAACATTTAGCGGGTGGAAACCAGGAAATCAAGAAATTGCTTATCTGTTACAGTAACGCCGTCATCAAAGGACGCTGCGAACTGCAAAAATTCCTACATCTAATTGGTTTAGGTGGAACTGGTAAAGGTACATACGGCAGATTACTTGTAGGGCTGGTTGGGAGGCAAAATGTCCACAGTACCACGATGGAGGAATGGTGCCAAAATCGATTTGAACCCGCGAATGCTTACGGTAAACGCTTGGTAGTGTTTGCGGATGAAGACAAGCAAATGGGTAAAATAGGTAAATTTTTGTCCCTCACAGGTCAGGACGACTTGCGAGCTGAAGAGAAAAACAAAAAGGCATTTACTTTCCGATACGAGGGGATGACGCTAGTAATGTCAAACTTCCCTATATTTATTGGTGACTCAGCTAGTCGTGTTAAGCGTCGGGTGATAACGGTTCCTTGTAACAACCCAGTAACAGAGGTTAACTCAAACCTTGAAACCGAACTAGAATCCGAGCTTGCAGCATTTACCAATTACCTACTTACTCTCAGCGACGATTACGTAACTAAGGCGCTAAAGGGAGTTAAAGACATTTCCATCTGTACCCTTGAGTTTTGGGAAAACCGAATGAGGGTTGATTCCATCGCGGCGTGGTTGAACCAGCACCTTATTTACGACGCAACGGCAACCACACCTATCGGCTCCGACCGATCGGAAGGCGAGGACGGCTCAACGTTACAAACTTTGTTTGGCTCGTACAATCGCTATCTACGTAAAGCTGGCGGGAATGCCACTTCCCATAAAAACTTTTCGCCCAACCTACTGGAGCTATGCCAAAGTATTCTCGATTGGAAGGTTGAGCGGCACGTCACCAAAACAGGGAAATATGTACGAGGCTTACGTCTACGTATTAGTAGCGATGATGACATTCCAACTTACGATTACATCCTGATGCAGAGGGTTGACTCAGAAAAAGCTAGCCAAAAAATAAATATTTCAAACAATAGTAACGATGAACCGTCACCACCGGATAAAACACCGCAGCATAAGCATCTTGAACCGTCACCTCAACCGTCACCTCAACCGTCACCTTCAGAAACCGATGGAAGTGAGGTGAGGCAAGAGGATAGTAGTAGCAGCGAAAATTTATTGTATTCAACCGGTGACGGTTCGGGTGACGGTTCGGGTGACGGTTCAGAACCCTTGCTAGGCAAGGATTTAGTTGTTGGTGACGGTTCAAGTCAAAAACTCTCTAGAATTATTGAAATTCAAAGTCCTGTAATTAGCCAAAATCCCGAAATCTCAGTACCTCCCTCAGTGGAAGAGGTAATAATTGCTGCATTGAATCAGCCTCCATCGGCTACGCTAATCAAGGTTGCATATCCCTCCCCATTAGGGCAAGTCAAAGCGATCGCGTTATTTATTAACGACGAATGGCAGTTACGTTTATTCCTCCCTGACGGTTCAACTGTAGAATCAGTTAGTCACTTGAAAAAAGAGAAACAGGTGTCTACGCGGCTTAAAAAATTATTTGAGTCGTGGCTAACGAAGGGATTTAGCTTCAAAGTTCGTCAAATGGGAGACGACAGCTACTACTGGGTTGATGATTGCAAGTCAGTTGAATGCCCTATTCCTGGTGTAAATCTTTGGTGGGTATTTGAGACCCCAGGGGGCGATCGACTTCGAGTGAGAGGTGAGGATGAATTTGAGGTGATGCCATGAGTCAAATAAGCACCTTACCGCGATACCCGCTATTTTGCCCCGACTGCGGACATCCACAATTTAAATGCCTTAATTTTCACCTCGGTTTGTGGAGGTGCTGCCGATGTGGAAGTACACGGTTTGTATCGGTAAATAGCCCTGCATACCAAGGGCTACCTCCAGTTTTCGTTGAGGATTTTCCGTATCCTGAAATAACAAACTCAGACTTAAACGATCTGAATCCCTTTTAGCTCAAACACAATGAATGATGAGAACATTAGCGATCGCAATTTTGAGGTAATGCTAATATTAAAAGTTTTTTCTGGTAATGAAGGTCACAAGATTTTGTCGATCCGAACTTCGATATCACAGCATTTGACATTAACAAACCACACTCAAGGATTGAGTGGCAGTCGTTCTTTTTTTCTAGCGCTGAGTCCTTACTAGTAGATGAGATGCCTAATCCAATAGTTAGAACTAATGTACACGTTCGATCTTTCTTCAAGTATTTAGTCAAAAAAAAGGGTAAAGGTTTAATTTTGTAAAATGCGATCGCATTTGTTGAGACATGGATGTCGATAAGTTGATATCGAAAGCTAACGAACATCTCAAATTTTCAGGGGTAAGTATAAAGCGAGAAGGGGGGAGGCTAGCGCTGCGGGCTAAATTTCCCCCCAAGCCCAACGGCTCGCAAGCTGATAGGTTGAGCTTGGGGTGGCACGCAACACCCGAAATGGTGCAACGGGCTGAATCGCTAGCACGCAAAATCAGCGGACAGATCGACTTGGGGGAATTTAATTGGTGCGACTATCTGAAAGATTCCCCAAACTCTCCTACAGCTTCAAAAGCAGACCGCAAAAATTTACCAGCGGGGGAATGGGCGCGGTTGTTTGAAGAGGATTACTTCGACAAGCGAGATCGCAATAATAAAAGCGAGTCAACTTGGCAAGTTGAATACTACACCGTTTTTAAGAAACTGCCGAACAAAATACTGACCCCACAACTTCTTAAGGAGCTTGTCTTATCAACCAAACCCGACACCAGGACGCGCAAGCGCTTTTGCATGTGCCTCAATGCCTTAGCCAAATTCGCGGGTGTAACCATCGACCTCAAGCCCTACGCGGGCAAGTATGGGATTAATAGCGTCAAGCAACGGCTAATCCCTGAAGATTATGACATAGCCAAATATTTCTACACCATCGAGCATCCAGCTTGGCAGTGGGTATACGGTATGATAGCTGCCTACGGACTGCGGAATTATGAACCATTCCGCATCGATGTCGCCGAATTTTTAAAAAATCCTAATATCTGCATACTTACCGATGCTAAGACGGGACCGCGCATGATTAGCCCCTACTACCCCGAATGGGTAGAAGCGTTTAACCTCAAAAATATAAAACTCCCCAACCTAAATCCAGAACGCTCAAACAGGGATTTAGGGGGGGAGGCTGCCAAATATTTTAAATCAATAAAGCTACCTTTTACCCTACTCCCCGTTCGTCACGCCTGGGCAATTCGCACCCTGGTATTTGAACTAGACATTTCTTGGGCTGCTAAAATGATGGGACACTCGGTAGAAATCCACAGCAAGGTCTATCACCACTGGATTAGTCGCAAGCAACAGCAAGCCGCCCACGACCGAGTAATAAAAAGTGCGAACCGTCCGCTCCCCCCAGCCGTTACGCAAGACGATTAGCTGCGTACAAGTAACCCCTATGTATAACCGAGAAAACAGAAATAAGACTCTTAATCTGCTGGTTCTGGGTTCGAGTCCCAGGTCACCCACTACCTCCAAAACCCCTGCAAAGTAAGTCTTCCAGGGGTTTGTTGTTTGAACTAAACTCTATTTCAGCCATTTGCGGAGGTCTAAATCTCGTGTCGAAAGATGCCACGTTGGACATTTTTGGACGAGGTTGGACAGATTATTGGGGTAAAGTTGGGGTAAATCAGAGCGCGCTGATTCCAAGTATTGAAGCTCTACGGGGAGAATTTGCTAGCACTTCTCCCTGTATCTTTCCTATTGATTATTAGGAGTCACCCGTGGTTTCTCAACGTAAAGCCTCAAAAGGTACCGTCCAAATCAAAATCTCGAACGATCGCTTACAGCTTGTTTTCAGTTTTAGGGGTAAACGTCATTATCTTTCAACTGGGTTTCCCGATACCAAAGCTAACCGCAAACTGGCAGAAATGAAGGCTAGGCAAATTGAGTTGGATATTCTCTGCGACAATTTCGATATCACTTTAGAAAAATACAAGCCACAATCACAGCAAGTAGCCCTTACGCCATCATTTACACCCTCTGTCAAGAATTACGCTTCTTTAGGGGATTTGTGGGAAAGTTATACCGAGTACAAGCGATCGAGTTTGTCTCCCAGCACTTTAGCGAAGGATTACAAGACCATCTATCGTTGTATTAATGTCTATCTCCCAGTGAAAACTTTGGACAAGGCGATCGCAATTCGAGATTGGTTAATTGCGAATAAAACTCCCAATTCCTGCAAACGGATTTTGACCCAAATTTCGGCTTGTTGTAATTGGGCTGTGAAGTCTCAGTTAATTGAGGACAATCCCTTTGAGGATATGGCGAGTGATATTAAATTACCGAAGGCTGATTATGAGGAAACGGATATAAATCCTTTTAATTTAGAAGAACGCGATCGCATAATTCTTGCATTCAAGGAAAATCGCTATTACAAGCACTACGCACCGTTAATTGAGTTTTTATTCATTACGGGTTGTAGACCATCAGAAGCTGTAGCTTTGCAGTGGAAGCACATTACCAATGACTTTACAATTATTCGGCTCGAACAAGCTGTGGTGCTTTCGCTATATGGATTGACTTGTAAACAAGGTTTGAAGACTCAGAAAAAGCGAGTTTTTCCGATTAATAATCGTTTGGCTATGCTGCTGAAATCAATTCAGCCTGTTGATGTGTCGGGTGAAACCAAGGTATTTCCATCACCTGAAGATAAGTGGATCGATGTCCATAACCTGAGTAAACGAGCTTGGAAAGCTGTGCTGGAAACACTTGATGGCGTGGAGTACCGGAAGTTTTACCAAACTCGGCATACCTTTATTACGATGGCGTTAAAGAATGGGGTGGATGTGAAGGACGTTGCCACAATGGTGGGTAATTCGCCGGAGATTATTTACCGTCATTATGCGGGGCAAAGTCGGGAGCTTTTCTTACCGGAGTTTTAGTATTTAGTGGGCGATCGCACTGAATAATTATCTTGGCGATTATCTAATGCTATGTGCGATTCGCACGCGCGATCCCTTTCAGGGAATCGCGCTTCTTCGACTCTGAAAGAGTATCGCTTTTCTGTGTGAGAGTTGTTCAATCAGATTAATATTCTGCAAATAGTCAATAAAGTTGTTAAATTGACAAGTAAGATAATTTGATTAAATTGGTTGAGAATGGCGACCTAAGAGGATGTTTTAAAAGTGTTCGGCAGTTGTAAGAAAGCTCACAAGGCTAATCGCATAAATTGAAGACATCAGCACCTTGCGAGCAATGACTAAAGCATATCCTAACAATTTGACGTGGGAGCAGTGGGAATTAATTGCCGATCTATTCCCTGAGACAAAACTAGGTGGACGACCGAGAAAAGTATTAATGTTATACAACTTTACATGCAATTATGTACGTACTTTGCCAAGGATGTACATGGCGAGCATTGCCCGCAGATTTTCCAGCTTGGCAAACAGTTTATGGGTATTTTCGTAAATGGCAGAAAGATGATACATGGCTTATGGTACATGACAAACTCGTGCCTTTGGGTTAGAGTTGCGCTTCTACCGTCAACCAAGTCCGTGACTAGGCTGCTGTTGATAGTCAATCAGTAGAAACAGCAACCATGATATCTCAGGAAGTCGGTTATGACGCAGGCAAAAAGATACATGGGCGGAAACGACATTTGACTGTGGATTTACTGGGGCTTGTCTTGCGAGTTTTGCGCAGTATCCGCTTCAATTCCAGAACGTCAAGGAGCTAAAAAAGTTCTCGAACGAGTTCATAATATGAGCGATTCGCAAAGCGATCCCTTCGGGAATCGCGTAAATCGATTACATACGATCTGGATGGATGGGGGATATCGGGGAGAGGATTTTATGCGTTGGGTAATGGATATGTTTCGGTGGATTGTGGAAATTGTACTTAGACCCGTAAGAGTTGAAGGGTTTTGTCCATTTACCGCTCGCGTTGGGTTGTAGAGCGAACTTATGGGAATGCTTAATTGGTGTCGGCGTTTAAGTAAGGATTATGAACGGCTACCAGAAACCTCGGAGACTTTTATCTATATTGCGATGATACGTATTATGGTTCGACGACTCGCATAATTTTTAACCTGCTTCGACTTTTAAAACATCCTCTAAGCGTGATGAGTGAAAAATTAATAGATTAATTGGGGTGGTTAGTTGATTATCAGCATTCCCTATGTCGTAGATAATCGCTCTGATTTTAAATGCCTGTAAAATAAAGCAAGAGCGGTCACATAAAAACACAAAAAAATGACACGGATTCCATTAAAAGAAGCTCAACTTCGTTTACCCGAACTGATTGCAAATCTGCAACCCGGCGAAGAAGTGCAGATTTTTGTAGGCGATCGCACTGTCGCCAGACTGATTGGCGAACTTCCATCACCCCGCAAGCCTCGCCAGCCCGGTAGTGCTAGAGGCACTCTAACCATTTTATCCGAAGACGAAACTCACCTGGAAAACTTTCACGACTATATGCCATGAAGTTTTTGCTAGATACTCAGGCATTCCTCTGGTTTGTACTCAACTCAAGCGCTATTAGTCAAGTAGCCCGTGATTTGATTATCGATCCACTCAATGATATATTAATCAGTCCTGCAACAATTGGGAAATTGCTATCAAAGTTAGTATTGGTAAGTATCAAATTCCCGAAAATTTTGAAACATGGATGGAGCATCAAATCCAAGTTAACGAATTGGAAATATTACCGATTAAAATTGCTCACGTCGCTGCGACCGTGACTTTCCCATTCCATCATAAAGATCCCTTTGATCGGCTTTTGGTAGCCCAAGCACTCACAGAAAATATAGCGCTCATTAGTGTGGATGCAGTGCTAGACAATTATGAAGTCACTCGTTATTGGTAAGTACGATAGCCTACGACCAGTAGCAGAGTAAAGTGATCGGCTACTATTACATCGACTAAGAAGATAGTTGACTGACGGGGCATCGCACTTTTATGAGCTTCATAAATCATGCCATGCTCTGTAGAATAATTAGTGCCATCGCCGCTCCTGCGGGTGCAAAGCACCATCGCTTCGGTTAACTATTAATTTCTAACCTCTTCGATTGGTACGTTTTTGATTACTAGGCAAACCAGCATGATATAAATCGATCGCCCGATGGTGAGCAATTGGATCGTGGCAATTATGGAACCAATCTTGAATAAGTTCCAAATTATAGCGAATGCAACGGCTATTCACTTTTACCCAATGCGTCCCTTCAATCCATGTTCCATCGAGACGATACTTTTTGAGTGTCGAAAAACTCAGATTAAGTACGGACGATGCTTGTTGCTTAGTTACAAACTGAAACATCGTTATAACCTCTATAAATACATTTTTTTAGCTTTAGTCTCAGGTCATGTCGGAATCCGACTTGATTCTTGTTACGTAGATTGAGAACTGAACCTTTGCACCGCAAGCTCTTAGCTCCTAATCGGGTTTTCAAAAATATTTGGGGGAGTTTTATATTTGAGAGTTTATGACTAGAGAAATTCGATGAAATCAAAGCCAATCCATGAAAACGAGTCGAGTTTAACTACTTATACATAATTATCTTTTTTGCAGCAATTATTCTACTGAGGAATTAAATTATCTTGATTTTGTTTTTATTTATACTATTTGATTGCAAATCATTTATAGGCAATAGTTTCAGCCGCTTTATTCTCAAATGTCTATCACTATAGTGATAGGTTGTTTTATCACTATAGTGATAAATCTCTTTACGTCAAAAGAAAAGGATTGACTGACGGGATTTAACTGAAAATAGCTTTAAGCGTTCAGAAATATCATCCTCCGAAGTGAGGTAAGTAATCCATCGGAAACGTAGAGAGTATTATTGCATATGAATGGATGTAGCATAATTTCACTAACTTATAACTTTGATTACGAGCAATTTGATAAACCTGAGCTACAAAACATAGCTAAAAAAACTCTGGGAGAATTCTTCAGTTTTGTCCGTTCTACTTTCGATTCTTTGATAGAAACTGGTCAAATTCTCCAGGATTTATACTATGACTGTTTGGATTTTTGCCCAAAAGGAAAAAAAGTTTTTGAAGACTGGTTAGCTAGCAATGATTTTGGCGCATCTCGCTATATAGCAAAAAGCGCGATGGAAATATACCTTTGGTATAGTAAACTATCACCAAAAGTGCAACGTTTGGTGAGTGAGAATGTTCAGAACTGGAGTGTTTCTGCACTTCGTCAACTAACCAAAGTCAGTAACGACCTCGTGAAAGAATTAGTAGGTAGTGGGAAGAAAACAGCATTAGAAGTGAGGAAGGAGGGGGGGAGGGGGAGTGGGGGGAAGAATGGGGAAGCAAAATCCTCTGACTCTCATACCAGTGAAGAGACAAGTTGTAGTTCTCCCCTCCTCCACTCCCCCACTCCCCCCCCCCCACTTCCCCAACCAGAATTTGCACCAGGAATGAGAATAATTGTTACGGGTGATGATTATGGTTGCAATGGTCATAGAGGAATTATTCTTTCCCAAGATAAAGACTCATGGTGGGTGTTATTAGACCATGTAGTTGCTCAGGGTTCAATGACAAAAAATCTCTTCAAACCTAATCAGATTGAAATCGAAGGTATTGTGGAAAATCCAGATACCAAAGATGTGTTTACTGCCGTCCAAGTCGAGCAGAAAATTAAAGAGGTGTTAGCGCAAAGAGATAAACAAGCTTTGTCAGCACAACCAACAGTTAGGGAAGAGGAATTAGAAAAAATTCAACTCCAAAAAGAGGAATTAATGAAAAAATTACAAGCACAAGAGTGTGAATTAGAAAGAATTAGCGCTCTGGCAACCAGAAATCAACAATTAGAGCAACGAGCCACAGAATTAGAACAATCCTTAGAAAATATCAATCAACGTCTTAGGCAAATTCAATCAGAACACCAAGCAGAAAAAGTAGCGAACTCAGATTTACGAGAAAGTATTGCATCATTACAAGTAAAAGTTCAACAATTGAGCAGCGCACTGTTAATTCGAGAGCAAGAGGTCGCACAACTCCAAGCAATTAATACTAAGCAACAAAAAGAAATTCAAAGATTGTCTGTTGCGGAAATTTCTAAACAGGAGACTAATGACAGAGAAGAAAAAATTGTTGGCAGACTTGGAGAATTAGGACAACGTTCCGGTTGGAAAGGCTGGAGTGGTGATGGTTATGAAGCAGCAGATGGAACATTATATAGGGGGATAAATGCAATCGCAGCTTTTATTAATGACTTAACTCAACGACCAAGCTATCAAAGCCAATCATGACTAATGCAATTAATAACTACTTTATTACCGACCCTGAAGACTTAATTTATATCTCTAATGTCGCTAACCAAGTATTAGAGAGTAGGCATAACTTGGCTGATATAAAAGATGTACAAACTGCTTTAAAAGAAGTAAGTTTAGAGTATGGTCGGGAAGTGCAAATAAATTTAGTCTTTGATGAAAATCAACTGACTGGATTTAACTTTTCTTTTAAAAATAACCCCGGAAAGACTACTCAGACTATTCCTTTTAAACAGCAGCAAATCAGTATTGACCCTGAAAAAGGTGATGTTATTCCCTACAAACAACCAGTAACAACTATTGATATAGCAGCAGAATCAAAAGATAAACTTTCAGTTTATTCTCCATCATCAAGCGAAATAGTCTTGACACCAGGATTACAGGTAGAAGGTCAACGCATTATTAATCCAGAAAATTCCGACGCTGATAAAACCCTTAAATCTCCACCTCCGGGATTTGGTCAGAAAAATCCTGCCTTAATCAATGTTGCAAATCAATTGGCAAATCAACATGAAATTAATGGATTATTCTTAACTGGATTAACTCTCAAAACAGGAATTTCGTTGGTAGAGATACAAGCAGAAGAAAAGCCTGATGTTCAAACTGCTGGATTAGCAATAATTAAACGCTTTCAACAAGTCCTACCGCAAGAATTCATAAACTTCAAGACAGGTGATTCCCCCAAAGCTTTTAATTGGAAAGACCCCGAATTAAATAAACAATATCACTTTTATTTTGAAGCTGCTCAAACTAATGCATCAGGTGATATTTTAACACCTGCTTCATTAAAAGGATATGAAAAAATATCTGGGAATGATTCCATACAACCCGTATTTGCTGCCACTTTAATCGATGCCAAATACAACCGTTGGAGTATTGAGCAGTGTGATTTTAATAAAAGCCAGGTTCAGTCCTTAAACCTTGCCACAAAACCCACACCCCCAAATCATTCGACCGCACTTACAAATGCGGTCGGTGATTTTTCTTATGAATTTTAGTAAGAAGGAAGAAGGAAGAGGGAAGAGAGAAGAAGGTAATCCCTATAAATAAATTTAGGAGATTTAAACCACGAAGGCAGAGGCAAAAAATCTATCCTTCTTCCTTCTTCCTTCTTCCTTTTTCCCTCTTTATTTTGTAAAAATCTTGACAAATTACTGATTAATTATGTACGACAAAAACAAACATCATTCCAATATATGCTTGTCCGAAAATGCTAAATATCAACACACCTTTACGAATCTTTACCAAGTGGCAGTTTTACCATTAATTGCAAGATTTATCTGGACACAAACAGATACGAATATGAGCTTATTTTTGGGATTAGGCTTTATTTATTTAGCAGTTAAAGAGCCACTTTTAATCTCAATTATTTTATGTCTCTCCTTATTCTTCTACTGCCTAAATAGAATAATTAGTCTCATCCCTTACCTCAACTATTTCGTTAAAGCCAAAATTCGCTTTTGGCATATTACAGGATTAATAATGGCATTAACTGCTACTCTAACAACATTTGAAATGCCAGCACAAGCAATTTTCCTAAGCGGGTTAGAACAATTTCTAACGAACATTGCTCAACAAAGTTCTACAGGAGGAACAAGTGCAATCGACCCACAAGCAATAACTTTAGTGTTTAATGCGATTCGTGGAGTCTTTCTACTATTAGTCGGAATTGCAGCATTATTTGCCTATAACCAAGCACAACAGGGAAATGACTGGAGACCAATCGCAACTCAAGCAGGTTTAGCAATTGGTATTATTCTCACAATTGACGTTATTACATTTCTATTCGTGGGAAATGGGACTGGAACTACAGGAGGGTAAAATTCGATGTTCCAAGAAAAAGAACCAGTAAAAGTAAATAAGATTTTAGGTAAGCAAGCAGGATTTGGTCCGGTTCCAGCTAATCAAATTCTGCCTTGGTTTGCCATTATTACTATTTCCTACTTTATCTTCGATGGATTATTAGGGTGGGGAATACCTAAAGTCGCAGTTATTAGTTTTTGGTTAATTCTGAGTTGGTGGTTTGTTACAGGAAAAGACCCCGATAAATATGTCAATCGCTTTCGTAAACCCAAAGGTAAAGATTGGATAATTGGTGGAGCAGTTTATATATCTCCAATACTTTCTCGATCTACCAGGAAACAACTGAAAATAACCAAGAATCAAAAATAATGAAAGCAATAATCTCACCAATAAATACAAATGAAAATCATAAAAAAGCACAATATATACCCTTTGAAAACGAACTTAACCTCTGCTGCATGGTTCGCATTGAAAGGGATAATCGTAGTCTGGGAGCATTTTTACTTAATAACGGTAATATTGACGATGAAAACCAATTTCAAGTAATTTTTGCATTCCA
>QQTW01002542.1_pt1 | contig 13284 bp, 8 predicted proteins | sample 1904831 | NCBI WGS metagenome assembly QQTW01 (sample SAMN09435610, study PRJNA476489) | Subsurface metagenome, whole genome shotgun sequencing project. | reverse complement strand
AGAGATATACTTCCACACCTGTGGTCGTTCAGCAAAGGGCCCAGACGTCAGGTTCGCTTGCAAAATCTGAATCAAGTGCCAAGGATGGCCGCAACGATGCAGGAACTCCGAGTCCACGACAAGGGGAACAAGTCTGACGCCGATTCATTTCAGAGTATTGGGAACATTACATCATCAGGAAAAGAGAGCTCACTAAGCTCTCTCACAAGCAGGCCGCCAGATCTACGCCTGGGTATTGGACTCCCCATGAGTCGCATTTATGCGGAATACTGGGCTGGCTCTCTTGAGCTGCATAGCCTGGAGGGCTACGGTGTTGATGCGTTCCTTCAGATTCCCAAGCTTGGCAATAAGAATGAGCAGTTGACAACGAGAGCAAGCATGGATGCTGTGTAGTACCCGCCAGATGTTCTCAAGTGCGAGGAACTCCCTATGAGGGTAGCCAAATGGGAAGGAAGCAACGATTGCATGGCAAGCCCCTACAGGCAAGCACTTCCTATGCTGGAAGGGACTGCCCATGTGAGATATCCAGCCATCTTCACCTGTCAAATGTCTCAACAACAACAACCTGTGGATAACAGTGAAGCAGAGTTTGACCAGCTGGTATATTTCCTGTTCAGATACAAAACATCGCCTTACAGAATTTTGATCCGTCCACATAGCAAAGGTATTCACGCAAGCTCACTCCATGCTCAAATCTTTCCTGTGGCTGAGTTTGGCTGATGAGGTCACAATAGATGCAGTCCTCTCAGACTCAGCCCTTATCCCGGGACTCGATGCCTTTAGTCCGTTCGAACGGTCATCAGCTGCTGGACGCCTCGCCCAAGGGCTCGGCATGTTGTGCCACCCACTTCAAGCTTCGCGGAGAGCTTTTTCAGCAGCATGATTCGGCCTTGGACGTTTACAAGCCCATTTTCCGCAATCGCAATAAACAAGTGGCTAGGAATGATCATTCATCACCAAAGAAACTGTCTGTCGAGCACTTGGACATTACTACGATATGGAGAGGTCTCAAGATTAGCCAAGCGTTTGAGGTTCATTTCTGGGAGAGTATTTTCAAATGCTCCCTTGAAGACCTGATTGAGGAAGCGCTCGTTGCTCACTTTTATGATGCGTTTCCCGAGAACCAACTGGGTAATACTGGCACCTTCCTCTGTGACATCCACATGCTGACGCCTCGTCGTGGCAGACGGCCTATCGGAAGATGACCTGTTACAACTCCTGCAATGTTTCCTCGAGGCTCTTGGACAAAAGATAATCACTGTGGAAATTCAATACCTAGTGTCGCGAATGATTGACTGCTTTCATTCACAAGGCAATAGCAACGACTGGTTCCTACGTAGCGGCAACCTTGAGGCAATCCTGCGCGAGTTCATTCGTACGCGAGAATGCTTCTTCGAGGATCCGTCCGGATTTCCCAGTGTTTTCGTTAGGTTCTCGGCCAACGCAGACCCTTCACAGGGACTTCGAGTGCATGGAGACATGGCTTGGAATCCTCCAAGCATGTATTTCGAGAACTTGGAGCCCTCCGTCGACGAAGGATGCATGTTTCGCCTCGTGCCGCGCTTCGACGAGCCCACCTTGGACGGAACGCCCATTGCGCTCCCAGCCGAAGTCGAGTATCATATCGGCGTGGACATGCCGTGGCTGGAATGGAATCACCAGCTGGGGGTATTTGAAGGGAATGTTCCCAAGCTTTCCGAGCAGTTTCACTACGTCAGTAACGAGCTACGCATCAATGTGACTGCCATCGTCATCAAATCGTTTCCTGAGAATGTTCGCCTTGAGCGAACCCTCCGGACCGTCATACGTCTGAATGTTGTTCCACCCAAGCGACCTGAGGTGTCTACCGCAAGGATGGGGTCATGTCTGAGCAAGTTTACTCGCGTCAATACCTTTCCTCTGAAGATTGAGGCCGGCTCCAAGCCTGAGTTCACGGAGGAGCCACGGCAATGGAAACATTTGGAGAAACATCCTGTCGGGTCGCACCATTGCGGTATTGACTGCACCCAGTGCCACCTACCTCCTGGCCCCGCGCGCAAAGACTCGCTCATTCGCGAGAATAGAATCATGGACGGGTCGGACGTGGCTCCGCTGTACGACTATGCCGCCCATTCTCGCCGCCTTGGAACGAAGAAACGTGTCAAGCAGGACAGTTCACCCATACGAACTCCTCAGAACTTGTCCCAAAAGGCGTCGCACCCTGTCTCGTTGATGGACATGGACATTGAAAGTCACGATATTGCACGCGAGATATACTTGGGCAGTGAGCGCAAGAACCGTGAGTGTGCCGGCGGAGACGGAACGGGCTCACCCCTTGCCAAGAGCAAGATTCCCGCGACGCTTCCTCGGTCTTTTCGTCCAGTAAGGCGGGAAGAAAATCGTGCACCGGCAGTTCCGTTGCAAAGCTCCCCCCTCAATGACGATACCAAAGCCATTAGGCACAGAATTTGTTGTTCGAGCAGTCAGCGAAGCGTACATCGGCGACCGCAGACAGACAAGCAAAGACAACTTCTTGAAAAGCTAGCAACGGCTACAAACTCGCGTTGCTCTTCTTACTCATCTGACGTTGGGTATGCCGGTGGGAACTACAACGGCAAGGAATACCGCGAGCTGCAAACGCTGCCAGGACGAATCACACAGCAGAAAAGAGCAACGGCTCACGGATTGAACCCGCGCTCTCGAGATTCATCCCTTTCCGATTTCATGCTTCCTGCACCGGCATTGAAGAGGCGGGGTAGATTCAGCTCTCTGCTGTCGTCGGCTTACGTTCTGTCTTCTTCCGACTTTGACAGTACGGCTGAGGACTCGAAGCCTGAGTCCATCTTCGAAATTTCCTCATGGCGTACGAGTTCAAGTACAATGCCGACGTCTGGTTCGGTCTCCAATGGGCATTCTGGATTCGGGGCAGCAAACAAATCTCACGATAACAGCCTTGGCAATGCCCATGAGTTTCACCCGTCAACCCGTGGGGACAGCCAATTGTCGGCAACTCAGGATGCCGACATGCAAGCGCCTGGCCGAAGGAGAAAAAGTGTTGCTCTTGTGACACTTGGAGCAGATGAAAGTCTACCAGCAGGGAAGTTGTATCTTCAGGCCACGTTGAAATCGGAGAAACGCCCAATCGAGTCTACCCCGACAGAGAAACGGCCGCGCCATGATAGCCCGATAGAATGCTGGACGGAGTCAGCTGTCGAGCGCAGTGTATCGACAAATTTCCTGGCCTGGCGTTCAGATACCCCGCCAGACACGAGCCGGTCGCCGACGCCAAGCTTCTGCGAAGACATCGACGGCTTATGTTCTGCTCTCGAAGCTCAGCACCTTGACAAGGAATCTGAAAGCGTCTGTCTAGATGGACCTATATCAGCTTGGCCCAAACCCGTGCCTAGAGCAAAATCGCGGCCTGTGTACGGAACGCAATGGGCGCCTCGGCTGGGAAAGAGACATCACGTTGACGAAGCCGACGCCGCTGACGAGTCTCCCCTGGCTGAGAAAAGGCAGAAGACCCAAAGCAAACCCGTCAGAAAGCCACGCGCCCCGGACGAACTCACAAACAAGCTGCAGGAAACTTATTGTGCAAACTATGAAGCCTTCTTAGCCGACAAAGGCGGCAAGTCGTACTCCGACGATGAGAAGAAGGCTTTTGAGCAGATCTTCATGGAGGCTTGGGATGCAAGCAGTAGCACCGACACTGATCACAGATCGTCCGAAGACACCCTGACTGCGGCGGTTCCCTCTATTGTCCTTTCCAGTGAAGAGTCCCCACAGAAGCTGGCTGATCAATGTTGAGTGGGTTTTGGAAGTGCCAGGCACACGGCGGTTCTCAGTGGTATTGCTGCGAACTTAGTGATTATTTCTAGACAAGTGATTGGATTGGAGCTTGAATGCGCGACAGCTTGTAGTCATCGTATCGTTTACTCAGTAGCGATGATGTAGCCATAACTTGAAAAGGGTCACGAATGTCGAGACTGTTGGCCTGAGATGTGAGGCGTCACCGCACCCCGAATGACGATCGGCTCTAGGTATCCACGTACCGAGGCACCGCTGCCTGGCGTGTGCCTGGCCATTGGACGGGCCAGACTCTGTCGATTACAAAGCGGACCACTCGACTTGCAGGCAGAAATCTTGCTGCCGCCTGGAGGAGGTATCTGTTGACTGCATAAGAGACCGCACACGCTTCTCTAATTCCTCACTGAACTCTTCTCCGTACCTCTTGGTGAGCAACTGGGTGCCGAGTACTTGTGAGCCGCTGCACGCTGTGATTGGCCGACTGGATATCACGTGATTACAATTCTCTTGGCTTGCGCTAAGCTTGATCGGGCCTTCCCTCTTTCTCCCGGCCTTCCAGCCCCGACCACACGCTGAACCCAAAACTCCAGCTCATCTTTCACTCTGTTTGACTTCATCTTCTTTTTCCTTTCTTTCCTCTGACCAACTTGTTCGATCCGCAATCGCGCGTCTCGCTCTTCAGCTCACACGAGACCGACTCACTTGCCATCTTGCCACTGACAACGCGCAAGGTCGTGTCGACGCGGACTTTTCTTCCACTCAGCGCGCGCCGCCAACGCAGCACCCGGCGCGCCGCCACCTGCCCACTTCCCTCACACGGTCTTCTTCAGCATATGATCTGACTTGTGAAGCTTACTGCGCACGTCTTGCGCGCTTGAAAATCAGTCGAGATGTCTTTCTTCAGCGGTTTCGGTGCCAATAATCAGAACCAGCAACAACAGCAGCAGCAGCAAGGCACTGGATTTGGAGGATTCGGTTCCAACGCCGCCAACACAAACACCGGAGGTAAGCAATCATGTGTCTCAACTGTTGTTTCGTGATCTCTGGCCCAAGCATGCACGGCGGATTTCGACGCGCGTAACAATTGGGCATAAGACGACCGCGTTAACGCCAGTTCCAACATCTTCAGGCTTTGGCTCTACGAATACAGGCTTTGGTGCTAACAGCACCACCAACACCGGCGGTGGCCTCTTTGGTAACACCGGAGGCAGTGGCTTCGGCTCTGGAGGAGGTACGTCGACTCTGAGATTCCGGATTCGCCTCCTTTCATTGGCAGAATGCCTTGGGCTTGACCTCGGATCCGGTCGTTCTTCAGAATCGATACAGACTCTTGCGTCAACTGCTGCGTCTGCATTGACTCTGTTCATCGACACTTTCTGGCTTCCTGTACTGTTTCTGCCTCTGCTACTATGATCGTGTTCACCCTTGAGCCATTTCGGACTTTGGAAACGCTAACACTTCATCTTCGCGACAGGTTTCGGTTCGAACAATCAGTCTACAGCTTTCGGGACCAGGACCGGCTTCGGTGCGCCAGCCACCACAACGTCTGGCGGTAGCATATTCGGAGGCGGTACCGCCACGGCCGGCGGAACAGGCTTCGGAGGGTTCGGCACCAATGCCAACACAGCCTCGACGGGCTTTGGAGGCACTGCCTCCACCGGAGGGGCTTTCGGTCAGAACAAGCCTGCTTTCGGCGGCACCGGAGGTACATCCGGCAGTCTCTTCAATACCGCGACCACCGGCGGCTTCGGGGCAGGGTCCGCGACAACCGGCTTTGGTGCCTCTGCCAATGCATCGTTCGGTGCCAACGCGCTGCCTCAGAACCAGGGAACCGCAAGTACGCCTTTTACTGCGTACATCGAAAGAGACACCGCAGCCAATCAGAATGCCCACTTCCAGAGTATCCCGTTTCTGCAGCCGTACATCAACTTCTCCTTCGAGGAGCTGAGGCTTGCGGATTACGCTCAAGGTAGGCGGTGGGGAAATCAAAACGGTCAGGCCGGTGCTTTTGGCACGAGCACCGGGTTCGGAGGGTTTGGTGGAAACAACGCCACCTCCGCTTTCGGTGGCGGAGCTACCAGCACGGGCGCCACTGGCGGAAGCCTGTTTCCACCTGCCGGCTCTACCGCCTCTCCATTCGGGCAGAACCAGCAGAGCACTGGGACCGGGTTTGGAGCTACAAACACGGGAAATAGCTTGTTTGGACCCAAGCCGGCGGCCACGAGTATATTCGGACCTCCAGCAACCTCCAGTCAGCCAAGCGGCGGGATTTTCGGTAGCGCCGGAGGCACAGGACTTGGCGGCGGCTTTGGTAACACCACCGGTGGTGGAGGGCTTTTCAACCAGAATCAGGGCCAGGCCAAGTCCCCATTCGGTACCTTTGGGACCGGCACCACTGGCGGGTTTGGAACCACCGGCACGACAGGATTCGGACAGCAGCCGGCCTCCACCGGCGGAGGCGGCATCTTTGGCCCGGCTACTGCCACCGCAGCGCCCTTTGGAGGCCAGCAGCAACAGCAACCGGCTGCCAGTCCATTCAGTGGGTTCGGCCAGACGCAGCAAAACCAGACCAACAATCAATCCGGCAGCATCTTCAATCCAGGGTTCGGAAACAACAATAACCAACAGCAAAAGCCTGGCGGCCTCTTCGGTCCATCCCCCGCCGCTGGAAGCGGCCTCTTGAATCAGCAGAACGCCGGTGGCCAGCAACAGCAACCCGGCGGTATCTTCGGACCTACTAATAATCAGCAACAAGCCGGCAGTATCTTTAATAAACAGCCTGGCCAAACAGGCACTGGTTTTCTTAACAACACCACACCCGCGGCTGGTACTGGCGGAGGACTCTTTGGCAACTTGGGGAACAACCAGAATCAACAGAACCAGGGCACCAGTATCTTCGCGCCACAAAACCAGCAACAACAGCAACCGAAGTCGCTCTTTGGTCAGACCCTAACAGCTGGTTCCTCGGGCGGAGGGTTTTTCAACAATCTGGGCGCCGGCAACTCGACCTCACAGAGCCAAGGTGGCGGGATGTTCGGTCAATCTCTTCAGCAACAGCCGGCGCTCGGTAGCAGCTTTCTCGGCCAATCGCAGCAGGCTCAGCAGCAACAACAGGCTCCGGCACTCACCACCTCACTGAACGCAAATCCGTACGGAAACGATCAACTTTTTGCAAGCCTGGGCGCATCCACGCAGAACGTCGGTCCCGTGGCAACCCCGCTGTCCAGCGGTCATCAGGCGAAGAAGAACGCCATCCTGCCCCAATACAAGGTCAACCCCACCGCGGCATCTCGGCTCATCACACCTCAGAAGCGAACGCAAGGCTATGGGTTCTCGTACTCGACTTACGGGACTCCGGGTAGTTCTATCAGCAGCGCCAGTCCGGCAGGGTATGGAGGCAGCGGCTTTCTCGGTGGAGGCTCGTTTGGGAGGTCCTTGGGCAAGAGCTTTTCGACAAGCAACCTGAGGCATTCCTACGTTCCCGACGACAACCTCCTCGTGCCGGAGGCTTTCTCGCCGAATTCGCGCTCGTTTGCCAACACTGGCAGCCTCAAGAAGCTTCATATCGACCGCTCGTTGAACACGAGACCCAGCCTGTTCGGTACTGGCAGCAGCAGCACTCTGACCCCGCCCGCATCGCTCCGAAAGCAGGTGAGCTTCGACACCGCCAACAGGGGCGGCAACGGGGCTGGCGACGGCAGCAAGTCCAGTGATAAGGAGCTCAACGGCAACAGCGGCGCTCTTGTGAGGACAGAAGGGGATGATAGCCCGACTCCTCCCGCACACGATCAGGGAGCTGCACCAGCAGTGCAATCTGCGAGTGGTTCTCGCTCGAACAGCGCCAACGGCCGACAGGAAATGGAGCAGGTCAACGGGAATGAGCTTGCCGTCGTTCCGGAAGAAGCTTCGCCTCCCGTTCCGCAAAGGAAGAACAATGACATTGCCAAAGAAAAGGCTCGACTCACCCAGAAAGATCTGGATCCTGGAGAGTACTGGATGAAGCCTAGCTTGGAGGAGCTGAAGAAGCTGCCTCGGCAACAGCTCAAGAAATTCTCCGGCCTCGTCGTTGGCCGTGAAAACTGCGGGAAGATTGATTTCGGTGATGTGGATCTTACTTTGGATCCTCTCGACAAGATCCTGGGGCACATCGTCATCATCACGCTCAGATCTGCCACTGTCTATCCCGAGGGCACCATCAAACCAGCCCGCGGTAAGGGGCTGAATGTGCCTTCCCTGATCACTCTGGAGAACTCTTGGCCCAGAGCGAGGGCCGGCCGCGACGCGGTCTTCGAGAGAAAAGGTGCCCGGTTCGACAAGCACCTGGAGCGTCTGAAACGCGCCGAAGGGACTGAGTTTGTCGACTACAACAAGGAGACCGGAATCTGGCGATTCCGTGTTCAGCACTACACCACCTACGGCTTGGACTACGACGGTTACCAGGACGACGATATGGACACGACCATGCTGAGTGCTCCGCCGGACACTCCTACGCGCGGCTCTGCGACCCCGGCAGGTGCGAGTGGGCAGGCTGCTCGGCTTGCCAATGAAGATGACTCGATGATGAGTCCCCTGGATTCAAGCCCGGACGACACGTTTGAGTTTAAGAAGAGAAATCTCGTGCCTGGAGGATTTGCGGGAGAGGAAATGTTTTATGATGAGGACAACGACACGCATGCAGCCAACGATGGCGGTATGACCGATGAGCGTTTTGCTGCAACGGACCTCTCAATGGTTGCGGAGGAAGAAGACGAGGAAGATGGTAGTGAGGAGGGATCTGAAGTTATCGGAGATGATGGACCTACTTCGAATGGCCATTCCAAGATTGTCGGCTCTTTCCCGGGTGCGGATCAAGGTGTGGGATCGGTGATGGGAAGAGGATCGAGAATTGCAAATGGCTCCGTCAAGCCAAAGTCAATCCTCAAAGCGACTCAAACCTCCAAGACGCCTGGTCCGGCGTTGAATCAAGAGGTGATCATTGGTGCGGATTGGACCGAGCAGCTCCAGCGAACCGTCAGTCCCAAGAAGCAGGACCGCCAGGCACTCCGGGAAAGCCAGGGGAATGCGATGATGCCTTTTACGGACCAGATCGCAAAGAACTCGACTCGGCCGGCAACGCAGGCAAGCACGTTCGCCACCAGCATTGATCTGATGAAGTCGCTGTTCGGACAGCAGTTGGGAAAGCAGAGCACGAGCGGGGTGCAGGAGAAGAGAAAGGCGGGCTTCGAGGTTTGATTCCACCATCCATTTTCATAATGTTCAACCTGTAGGCGTGACGTCTGGGATTTCTGGAGAAGTTGTGAAGGCTCTGTTCTCTCATGCCGGGTTGCCCAGACGTCGCGTCATCTATTGTGTACGTAGCTTGAGTAAAATGGAATATCGGCTGAGCAATGCGGTTTTCCTCTAGTGGCCCTATGCGAAAAAGTCCAAGACTTGCGACGACTTGAGTTCGATGAGTGACGTGGACCGGGCTTATCACCACTCTTTCAAGCCGTGCTGGACCAAGGATGGCGTTTTGATATTTTCGTCTCTCGGCGAGCGGCCGTTGAAGTCTGACAGCCTGATGGTTGATATTCCCGGCTCCATTGTATCCGAGGGCAGGACCATCCGCAAAGCCAAGTTCGCGGTACTTTCTGACGTATGTAACCCCTTGACTGAGGAAATGCATCCCAGCTGATATATGAATAGAGACTGCTCGCACCAGAGGCTCTTACAAAGCAAAAGTCCTGCACTCAGCTCGCCACAGACGAGAGCGGCGTCCCCTTTGCTGTAACCACCGAAGACTTTGAGTTTCGAGACTTTGCGGACCTCGTCGATACCAGCACTCCACGCGGCGTGCACGAGAAACAGGTTTGGGAGCTGGCGAGCATCCTCTTCGACGATGCGTCTGCTGAAATGTTGGATTCAATGCCGCTCCGGAACTACGACAACATCGAATGGCGCTTGCGGAAAGACAAGCTCTCCGAGTTTTGGAAGGGTCTTGTCCGGGAAGACGCGGAGGGCAGTGTTGCCGCCGCGGACGAGCCTGAAGTCAGGGCCATCGCTCATCTGTCCGGTTGCAACGTCCTTGGAGCTTGTGATGCACTGCTCGAGGGCAGAGACTTTCGGCTTGCGACTATGATCGCCCAAGTGGGTGGCTCGGCGGTCTTGAGAGAGACCATGGCCAAGCAGCTTCAGGACTGGCGGCGGATGAATGTCACTTCGGAAATGACCGTTCCAATTCGAGCGTTGTACGAGCTGCTTGCGGGGAATACTTGCATCTCCGAGGAAGTCGACGGCGCCGGGGTCGAGGATAGGGCTCGCGGTTTCGGTATCGCAAACGAGTTCGATCTGGACTGGAAAAGAGCTTTCGGGCTACGATTATGGTACGGAGCGCAGCTGGACGACCCGATTGAAGCGGCTGTTGCTCAGTACGCTCAGGACTTGTCGAGCGGACAGGAGTCGGTCAAACCATCGCCGTGGTTCATCGAGAAGGGGGAGAAGACGGGTTGGTCGGATCCCGAGCCCGACTCGCGAGAAGATATTCTCTGGGGCTTGCTCAAGATCTATGCACTCTCCGAGTACTCAAAGCTCAAGGTAGACGTTGCGGAGGTGTTCGAGCCGGCAAACACCTCTGGCAATCCGCTCGATGTGCGCCTGAGTTTTCAGCTCTTCCACCTGCTCCGCGCAAAAGGAGTCTTCGACTACTTCGACACGCCCGCCGACGACTCCGACATCGAGAGCAACATTGCCGACACGCTGAGCGCAACCTACAGCGCCTCGCTCGCCGCCACGAACCACAAATGGCCCGACGCCATCTTCGCCCTACTGCACATCTCCTCTCCCGCCGCGCGCGTCGCCGGCATCAAAGACATCCTGCGCCAGCACGCGGCCCAGCTGCACTCGCTCAACGGCGACGCCGACGAAGACGCCACCTCAAACCCCATCTTCCACACCCTCGTGTCGGAATACCACGTCCCAGCCTCCTGGCTCTACTCGGCGCGCGCCCTGCACGTCGGCGTCGTCCACAACGACCGCGTCACCGAGGTCCAGTGCCTGCTCGCCGCGTCGGACTTTGCCGCCGCGCACGACGTCCTCTGCCGCGCCGTCGCGCCCGCGGCCATCATCTCGCGCGCCTACGACGGCCTGCGCGAGCTGCTCGGCGGGTTCGAGAGCCCGCTCCCGCAGGACCGGCGGCGTACTGCGACGCAGGCTATCCCGGACTGGGCGCTCGGCGGGGGTGTCTACTTTGATTTTATCCATCTGCTGGATCTGGGGAGGGGTACTGCGGACGCGGCTGTCGCGCAGGAGCGGCGTAAGGTGCTCAGACGGCTGGTCATGGCGCTGCCGGCCATGGTGGAGGAGCGGAAGATGTTAGGACTGGAGGAGAGGGTTGCGGTTTGGGAGATGGGCAAGGTTGTTGCTACGGCCGTTGCCAAGGGGAAGGATGAGGTGAGTTTACGTTTTTTCTTCAATTCTACGATCACGTTGCATGCCATGAGATGAGAAAAGGCTCTGATGCTGATGTGATGATAGTCGGTTGATACTGCGTCGCTGCTCCGGTTGCCGCTTACTGAGGATGCCTATCTCAGCCATACTCGGGACCTGAGCGTGAACTACTATCGGGCGGTGCTTGCGGCAGGACGATAGCGCGGTGTTCTCGATGCCATGCAAAAGGCCAACGGAGTTGTCGGTGTCGGTGTCGGTGTCGGTGTCGACTCCTCATGATGATGCAGCTCCTTAGGGCCACTGATGATCACTGAGATCAAGCATATGAGGCATCGCGGGGTAATACAGAAAAGTAAAGATGGCGTGCATCCACCCATCGTTGATCTGGAGAGCGTTTCTTGTTCGCTTGAATGTACATTATGTCGCCGGTGCTAATAATCGAAATAGAATTATTGTTCCTCGTCCCCCGGTGCCACGGAGCAGGTGGCACCTTCCCAGGAGACGCGGTACTATTTTACGATTGTAAGACCTGCCAACTGATTCAAGTATTGCCTCGTGGAAATCCGGGTAATTGGACCTTTAGCAGGATCCTCAACGTCTGACAGTATCGACTCAGGGTGAGGGAAGAAATCGACGTGATGCAAAGGAAATGGCTTGCTTCGCACAGCGCGACCACGGCCTTGAAGTTTGCGCAGAAGCTCCTGAGCCGTAGGAAGATTGATTTGCCAGCAGGTCAGAGCCAGGATGGTCACGCAAAGAGTCGATACACCGTGGCTGCGCAGCTGACGAAACGAGAACGATTTCGACCTTCTTTCTTTGGGCGGATTGACTTCCACAAAGCAAGCAATACGCTTGATTATATCGTCTAAGTACTACCAACTCCTCCGAGACCACCAAAGGTATTTCCTTATCATATTGTCCTGGATTCTTTCACACACTGACGTACTCCAGATAATCACTTGGGCACCGAGGGAAATCTGATTGCTCATGAGTACGAGGTCGATGCTGAACTTCTCCTCTCCAACACGTCTGGAGAGATTATCGGGCATCAGTTCTGGGATGGTTTGTCCCCTTTGGGTACGGCGACACTGAGGAAGTCGCCAACCCCTGTGTGCCTGCCGTACGAGAGCGATGATGACCAGTCTTGAGTGCTGATTATTCATTAGTCAGTATTCTCCATGGAAAGATCCATCATGTGAATGAAACTCTTCGTCGGCAGCCACTGTACGATTCAAACAACTGTCTCCGTCGGGCTGTTGCAAGCGCTTCCGTTTCATGAACCAAACGTGGCCTATCTCCGCTACATTAGGTAGTGATGTAAATCTCCTCCTCAACCGTCACGCTCCAGCTAGCGGCGGGCGTTGTCCCGCGCGGCTCTGCCACGATCCGTTTCTTCCCACCACATGTTGACGTCCTTTCGTGTTCTTCTCCCGTGCCGCGTGTCTGTCGCAAGGGTGTGTGCACTCGGTCGACCTTTTCTGCAGGCGTGGAGGAGGGCGGTTGGAGTACGAACGCGGTTGGTATCAGAGCCGCGCTTGTGTCCACAGGTCTAGTGCAGAGGAAGCTGGACGACGCTTATTGGGAATGCATCGCATCGCATCGCATCACATCACATTCGCAACGCAATGCGATGTACGCCTTGCATCGCATCGCATACTCTGAGTTACCGCGGCCCGAAGTTCCAAGCGTGCATCGTGATCTAAGCTTGGGGGCTTGCTGATCTACCATCAGCTAGGAGGAAACAGTGGATACGTAGCTTGCTGCCGGTAAGGCTTCATCCGATGATTACATTCATCGAGTCTTACGTCCTGCCCGGCAAAACCTTCCCCTTCAGATTGGCGAACCTTGGAAGCGGCACTTGATGTGCTCTGTGCATGACGGACTACACACCCCTCCGTTTGGGAGCACTTCGGATTGGGAAAACGGCCCTACATGAAGTTTAGCTTCGCCCGTAGGTACACGGTTAGCCTGCGTTCCATAGATACTAGTCTGATATATCAGCTCTCAAGTTTGCACTGATCGATTGATCTATCGATATCCAGTCCACTAGTATGCGCGAGCACCTTCGCGCTG
>QQTW01002541.1_pt1 | contig 13289 bp, 11 predicted proteins | sample 1904831 | NCBI WGS metagenome assembly QQTW01 (sample SAMN09435610, study PRJNA476489) | Subsurface metagenome, whole genome shotgun sequencing project. | reverse complement strand
AGAGCGTGAGTGAGGCAGAGTCGAGAGGGAGAGGACGGGTTTCATTGGCGGTTGGATTCAGAGGAGAAGGAGGGTTCCAAATGTTGCGGGGGGAGGAGCCGCTAGATGAAGGAAGTGAGGTAGTGAGGAGTGAAGCGACTGATTGATGGATCAAGATCTGCCGCGAGCCTGAGGTGAGTGAATGATATGTCTGTACGGAGTACTGCGTACAACGGTGGTTGATAGAATACACGCCCACAGTGGTACATGACAAGGCAAGATATGTACAGTACCTAGGTATGTACGGAGTAGAAGGGTCGCCTACCAGGCCAATCGACCAAAGGGGATCGGACGGGCGAACATTGAAAGAAGGGCGTGAGGAGGCCCTTGCTCGTCGTGCAGCTCGAGATTGAGTGGGACGCCATCTTCATTGGGTGCTCGTGGAGTTGAAAGACACTAAGACTGACCACAGACGGCAGATGGAGGAAGGAGGAAGGAGGAAGGAGGAAAAAGAGAAGGCAAACCGGCAGGCTCATCAGCAGGCGAGAGAGAGGGCGATGGGCCGATGGCGTTTCGGTGGCTGATCTGCATCCAGGGCTTGAGGGCTTGCAGGTGCAGGTGCAGTTGCTTCGATCCCGGGCGTTTGGCCCTGAGTCTTGAGGACATCTGGAGAGAAGAAGAAGCCTTTCTCGGCCTTCTCTGCCCAGGTGCCTTTGCTTCTTCCATCCTCCCCGCCAGGCGCGGGCCTGCTTCGACTTGGGCGGCGAGCGTCCTCGCCTCAATGCGGTCCTTGTGGATACATATGTACTGCTGTACCAGTATGAACGGTGTTCATCTCTAGGAGCATCTGACCGTCTGGACAAGAAGCAGGCTGGAGGTGTCGTTCTACAGGTCGTCCATGGATAGATGTCCCTCATGAACGCCTCTGCCGCCCCCTTGAGTCGGGACTCAGGTACCTGCACAGTGCATGCGTACTATATCTTTCTTACTTACATCCACAGGACCACTGCTAAAAGCCAGTCGTCAGGAGCGAACCTCGGAATGCTTGGACGGGACCGGCATTATTATTCATGAATCAGGTCCCTATCGCTACAACACGACGTCTCTCCAACCGGGGACTTCTCCATCATCTCCATCATCTCCATCACGCGACAGCCAAAAAGCACACGAGCCTCGCTCCCCAACGCGTCGTTTCGAAACGCGGCCACCCGTCTCTCTTTCCCTCCACTTTCCCTCTTCCTCTTTAATGAGGGGGGGAAGCGGGTGAACCGTTTCTGATTACGTTACCAACGGCGACGTACTCCGCACATACATAGGTACTCTACAACCGTCAACCTGGTCCACTGTTGCACGATACCGTAGTGCTGTCATGGTCTCCGCGGGGACCGAGCGGCAGTCTACGTTTATGTATGTGCACCAACGCCTGCGCCGTGCTGCCGCTCGTCACCGCCGGTCGCTGCTACTGCAAAGGGTTTTGTCATCTCACTCGCTCTCTCCTCGTGTGTGGGTGCATGCAAAGTATCGTGGATGATCCAGACCGCGGGCGAACAGGTGCAGCCTGCTTTCGGCTGTTTTGTATGTTTCGTCGGTCGGGCCTTTTTGATCGTGGGGGCGGGTCCATCTCGGCGATCCGATCGTTCTTGGCCACATACACCTACCTATGTAGGTGTACATACATGCAGTGCATGTCAGTAACAATCTGCTGAGCTTGACCTTCACGGTACATATCATGATCACTCAAAGGCGATGAAACAGACCGTTTTCTCGGTTGCACGGGACGAAGATGAGAGGACGACCATGTCTGCATTCCTGACTGCAGGCATCACGGCATCAGGACTTCGCGCTTCGGGTTCGGGTTCTTCAACCGTCGTTTGCCTCCCGCGGTCAAACGTTCAATCTTACCTCGGCCGTGTTCTTTGCCGCCGGTACCTGCAGGCACGGCACATGGCTGTCTGAGGTCTCCTCTTCTAGCTCTCTGACAACCTGCAAGCTTGGCACAAAAGCAACTATGTCTCGACGTCACTGGGCAAAATCCTCCGTATGTACAGCGTTGGGCTGCTTATTATGTGTTGTTGTTGTGCTACTACTGTACTGTTGGAAAAGCCTTTTCAACGATACAAGTCCGTACTCCCACCGGCAGACTACATGCGGCCTGGACACTCCCGCCAGCGTCTCCCCTGAGAGTCTCCTTCGCTCAAGGGTTTTCTTGCGCCTCCTATTCTCGCTTCGTTCCAAGGTTCTCTCTCTGTAGCCGAGCAGGAAATCAGGTCTTGCGACTCGTGAGCGTCTCGAGCCGGCACCACCGGGGAAGCCGCGAGCGCCCGGGCCGACGAGCCCAAATCACAGGTGGACGGGGGGAGTCCGTGGATAACCAGGGATTCAAGGGCTTCAGTGAATGCCATTCTCCAATATCCCATGCCGCGACCCATACCCCACCGTATGTACATACTCCTTTTCTCGCGCAGCTACATACGAGTCTTAGTGCCAGATTCGCCAGGTCTATTTACATGAATCAACTAGCGGCGGCGCTAGTTTCCACCTGAGCACCTCCACCGAAAAGCCCTTTGACGCCCCCGGTAACGCCAGCATGTGTACTGTTGAGAGCACCTTGTGCCGAGGACTGATGGATGATCAAGACTCTTACATGCTGGGGGAAGAGCATGTCCACACGCAAACTGTTGATAAGCATATGCAGGAACCAGACCTGGCAGGTTTCGTTACCTGCACAACTGGCAGTTGATTGAAGATATCGGATATCCATGGATACAGAGGACGGAGTACAACGGCAGATGCTCCGGTCGGGCTTCATCTCATCACATATCACCCACCTGAGCTAACAAACTATACGTTGTATGCAGCGGATCCTCCACTCTAGTCGGATGACGATGCACGCCCTCGACGGACCGTCACAACGTGGCCCTCAGCTTCTCGCCTCTTTCAATTGCCATTGTTGTACGGAGTACAGGTAAAGGCTCCTCCTCTTCCTCGCCGCGCGAACTACGGAGTACTCCGCACATGAGGTCTGGACCCTTCATGCAGCCCAGCTGAAAGCCGGAAGCGTGCCTGAGAGCCATCTTCTGCGGCTGGAGGAAAGCCACGAGGCATTTTGTGATACATACTGTAGCAGACCTCGCATCTGTACCCCGAACCGTTCCAGCGGTGCTCACAACAGTCCCAAGGGAGACTGAGAGGGCGTTTCTCATGTCATTATCACAGAGAGCCATCATGGCTCCACCGGCCTTTCTGTTCGGTATGTATACACAATAATACCACTCCACATAACACCGAACCACTCGGATCTCATCCGCGGACCAAACAACTCCACCGACTTTTGACGCCCGCCGCCACCAAATTACACTCTTGAACTACCGCCCGGCTGCGCTTGCGCTCGGCGACTCGAATGAGCCCGGAGACGGGCCCGGCAGAAAGTTCTGCAAATCTCTTCGACGACGAAAAGTCATCACACAGACAAGGTTCATCGTCGCCCGCGCAGATCCCCGATTACCTATCGTGCCCATGTACTGTACGGCGCGCTCACGTACTGTATGTTATGCACAGTGCCGACCCCATCGCGCCTCGTACGAACCAATGGATCGTGAGGGGTGCACAGAGATCATGTCGAATACATACGGAGTAACTGTGCTGGTGAGTTTGCCTCCGCTTCTTGCCCGCCTCGCCGGCGACTCTCTTTCTTAAGGCATCCTTTTCAACTTTTAAGAAGCAGCTTCAGATTGCAAAGCGCCTTTAATATTGTACCACAGGAATGCGTGACGGTAGACTGAGAATCGGTATTCTCGTAACAACGTCTGTAGAGGAGAAGACTCGTCGCTCTCTCTCTCCACGATATAGGTTTGGTATCACTCCCAACTCCAAGTAGAAGAGCCTAGCCCAACTAGTTTGAAGTCAGAATTCACTGTCAGGGTGTTGGGACAGTAACGCGCTTACACCTAACTCGGGTCAAGAAGCTACCATCAACGTTGAGATCCTTCACCAGGGTGCGAGTCTCACAAAATGAGCGTTTAAAGCTGGATGTGAAGTTTGGAGGTAACATATGACTCTTTAATAAATGGTTCGACCCTTAATCATCGAACACTAGGACTCCAGGGCTCTCAATACTTACTCTCGACTATTCGAACATTTAGCTCGCCATTCATCATAGGACGGTGACATAGACTCCTGTCTTCCGGAAGGCTCTGTGCTAGTCCTTCCCATACAGTGGCACACGGGCAGCTGGAATTCTCCTAGACACTGATCGGTCGAGGTGACGGTTGGCCCTCGTGGAGTTTGGATCTCAACTTTCTATGACACAGTCTCTTTGACCTGGAGATGATTACCTGCGTACGTCTCTTCAGCTTCATTTTGCATTCACTAGCAGTGGACCTTGAGATGGGCGATAAATCCGTTTGCAAAATATTAATCGTCAAGACGATGAGATTCAGTTGTTTCATGGAAGTGTCTAGATGGGAAATACCGTCCCAAATTTTGAAGATTTCTCGGAATCACGTGCCAACGGCCCTTGGGCAACCCTTTTGACGATGGTCGGCAACTCCGGGGCACTTAGGGACAACAGAATTTTTCCCCAAAGAGCTGCCGACCCACAAGCAATGCCTCTCAGCCAATCGCCATATGTTCGTACGCTGATTAAAACCGCTGGAATGGGTGGATGAGGGAGTATATATATTGTTGGGATAAGATCTGCTCCACACCTGGGCATCTTGTCGATTCGTCGTCCACGAAGACGATCTTCTGGCACGCAATGATACGAGGGATTGCATCCTTCCCCACTGCGTTCGCTGCTCCGTAGCTCTTTGCTCATTCTAGCCGGTGAGTGTTCATCTTCTTCAGACCTCTACGGACCCCACTCGTGCGATGCGTGGGATCCAGCTTGCATGGCTTTCAAGTCGCCTCATAGGATGAAAAACGCATTGAACACAGACCTGTTCTGAACTCCAGTGTGGATACTCTTGCTTATTCTCTTCTGAATCTTGACGACGGCATTGCTCCGCTTTCTCTCAGTACTTGGTTGAATGGGTGCTGACCATCGCGCCGAGATAGGAAAGCAGCTGCTGATGCGTTGATGCATCATGACGCTTGCGTCAACTCATTGCTTTATGTGGAAGCTCATTGGAATCTTCAATCTAATCATAATTCTAACCCTAGCTCAAAGAGGAGGCCTCGGGGTGAGTCGAATTCGTAGCTTCGTCAAGCTTAAGTCTTGCCTTTAATGAGGGTAAGACGTGCCACCGACGTCTCCTCCGCTCGTGCGGTCCAGCTTTTCCTACAGCTAGTCCACCCATTACGAACATAACGGCACGTAAGGGCCTCCGTTTCCTCTCGGTACCTGCGTAGCTCAGCCAGTTGTGAAAATAATCCAAGGCTGAGGCTCGTGTGTTTGATGGACACGGCGCCGGTCGAGTTGATAGATGGCAACGTAGAGAAGCAAGATTGCGAAGAGTCGGTCTCGCTCGTGGAAAACATGTAGATATGATCGAGTTGGTATTCTGATTCATACCGGTATTGTCCTCTCGAAAGGCTTGGTATGGGCGTCATAAGGCGACTCGCAATGATGATTCTGAAGTGTGATGTAACATGACTTCGATTAAGACTGTTTGATCACGCAAGAAGCCGTTCAGAGAGAGGCCTCCTCTCTCCTTCAACGTTCCTTGTTCATGTGCGTGGCATGGCCTCCTCGTTCGAGAGGTGCCTGCCATGGCAAGGCAGCTGTTGACACCCGTCGCATCGGCTGTCAACTAAGACATTGTTGAGTGGAAAGGTCTTCCGACTGAGATTGGCCCGGATCCGTCTGATGTGTGAGACATGGAAATACGGAGTCGCCAGGCGCTATATATCCGCAGACGGTAACATCAGTCACCACGTCGTCCGGAAAAGCCGGTAAAAGCCTCAACTCTTCATGCGTGCGGCGGATCGATGGGTGTCAGCTCCAGGGCGACGTCGAAGTCGTACGCCTTGGTGAAAGCGCTACGCACCACACCGGCCTGATTAGCGGACAGAGTCTGCGGGTGCGCCTGCACCAGGCCGGCCAGATCGCCGCGCGCGACCCGGTACAGACAGACGACCTTGACGTCGGCGGCGGTGATGCGATCGTGCAGGCTCAGACACAGCTCGCGCAGCTTGGGGTCCGACACCCAGCGGGGCAGGTTGGCGAGGACGTCGCCGTCGAGCGTGTGCCAGAGGGAGGCGCCGCGCAGGACGACGACGAGGCTGCGCAGGCGCGGGAAGTCGCACTGCAGGCTGCGCACCGTCGACCCGCTGCCCAGATAGCCCGTCCACAGCCGGAGGTCCCTGTCGACGACCCGCAGGCTGACGGCCCGGATCTCGGCCACGTGCGTCGCGTCCATGATGTGCACGAAGACGTTGGCGTCGCTCGGGTGCGCGAATTGCAAGCGGTTGCGCGCGTACAGCACCGGCGCGGCTTCGCGGTAGACGGCGCGCGCGGTGCGCAGGAGCGCTGGGCTGAGCCCGTGGGTGATGCCTGCGGTCGGCCAGAGGATTGGTTCCGGGGTTGTGAGCGCGTGCTTGTAGATCTCGGTGCGGACGTGTCGTGGCAGGCGGAACAACGACGACGGTGGAAGCTCTTGTTCGGCCATTTCTCCCATCATATGGATGGTGGATTGATGGAGATGCGGATTTGAGGGTCTGCGGGGCGAGGCTAGAGGAGGGGATGTCAGGTCGACGATGGTATAGAAGCAAGTCGCGACCAGGGTTCTCACCAAACAGCTTACTGCAGGAATTCCCTGAACCTTGAGTGCCTCGAGTCCGCTTTGTTGTTGAACCGATTCAAATGGAGCGTTCAGGGCTTCCGATAGCCCTGACCCCAAGATGTGCCGAAGGTTATTACGTACCTAGGTAGGTAGGCTGTATAGAAGGGATATCCGCCACACCCATGTCGTCGCCCGAAGCAGTAAGGTCATGCTCGGTCGCGCGATTCAGGTGAGCGCTCACCCGGTCTCTGGTGAGCAGGGTGAGCTTCGTCACCTCTGGCGAATCTTATGGCCTGACTCTCGACCGGTGGAGCCCGAACGGGCCCTCACCAATAGAGATCCTTTACTACTTTCATTGTTCTCTTCATATAAGGAGATATTTCCGAAATAGCTCCGAATTAGAATCGCCGTAATAGATATGGAAGTTAGGGAAAGGACCGGGCTAAAGGGGAAGCGTAGTAGGAGGTAGTAGGTAGAAAAGCGTAGCCACGACTCCACTCGGAAGTATTAAGCACTTGATCATAGCGCGTTCCGTAATCTGGCTTAGAGTCTTGCAAGGCCCGTGTTTTCTATACTACAATTCTGGTTCCGAGTGATAAATGCGGCGGTTAGGAATAAGCAACCGCTTAAGTAGAAGCACGGTAGATGAATATCGCCAGGTTCTATAGAGTAATGTGAAGTGTAAAAAAAGACTGTTACAAGAAGTGTACCAAGTCTATCAGCCATAGCTAACAGGTGGTGACGGTCTGACTCGGCGGGTCATTGCTCCTAAAAGAGACATAGAGGTGGAGACACCATTAGGGCGGGGAGCAGGGGCTGCATGTGATATTGGACTACAATAGTAGGTGGCCGCGGTAACACGCCCTAGTAATGGTGACTTGGGTTATTGCTGTCAAGTAGATCAACAAAGATCATGGTAACTTTACATCACTTAACCAAAACGTGTAGCCGTCGTAACCCTACTAATCTCCTAAATCTAAAAATACATATCGCAACGGAAGATAGCTTCCGCCGCTGGCCAAGAGCTTTTGACTTAGCTTTCCGACTTAACTATCAGATAGGTTTCCCCAGCTACAAGGCCTGAGACAAGGATAGCCAAGCTAACCCAAAGGACAGTGACATGCCGGGTTCTCCAGTCGTGACACCAACGGTCCAGGCGCTGGCCTTTTAAGATGAACCATACCAACAAACGGTCCCACAGCTTAAAAGATTCAGGCCTGGAGTACTGGCGCAACAGCGCGCGTTGCCATGCTCGCCGAGTCCCATGCGTCCATAAATAATGATAGACCCACATAGCAACTAAGTTTGAAAGCACAAAGAAGAGAGGAACGACATAGATTGGAGGTTTTGTGTAGAAAAGGCTAGAACCAATAAGCTCAACAACCCCCAAAAAAGGTATCAACATCACAACGAGTATGTGCATGGGTACTCTAAGTGACGGCTTTCGTGCGAGCGATTGGATAAAGCCATTTCCTAACGTGGCATCAGTTAGTGTACCCATGTTCATATATCTGGGGGGATACACGGTAACATACCTGGTTTGAGTATATACCTGCGTTTGTCTTCTACCCGTCGGTACTCCTTTAGTGGGTAGGATGTCAAGGGAGCTGATAAGACATCTTGTTCTGAGCAAGGTTCATTAGCTGCCGCTAGAAATCTGATCAAGTCCTCTTCTTGTGCCTTCAAGAGATTCACCGCTAGTAGCGGGCAGTCATATTCAAGAAAGTCTGTCTCATTATCTTTCCGGCTGACCCGCATGCGTGCCCCCCTTGCCATGGTTCTGGATGCATGCTCGTACTTGATCATGATGCAGACATCTCGGGAATCCGGTCCGGAAGACTCATTCAGGGTTGGACAAGTGCAGTGGACACATATCACGGATTTGCGATCTGAGCCATATCGGACGCTGAATCTTTGTAGATTGGCCATTTCAGGTGGTAGGATGAAGCACCCAGCGGAACACATGTCCATGTCAAAGACATATCCCTTGGACAACTTTTTCAAGGTATTTTGCTCATCGAGTCGCCCTTGCAATGTTGTTGGTATCCAACCATCAGATAGTGGGTTAATGTCGCTTCGTGGAGTGCTTGAGAAGAGAAGATCAATCGGAATCTCGTCAAGGCTCATAATCAGAGATTGAAGGGTCTTCTCTTGGCTTCTTGAATGGTCTTTAGGTGGTTGAAAGTACCCGGTCAAGCCAGTCAAGATTGTCACCATGTCCTCCGTCTTTGTCGTATACCTGCTTTGTAGGTCATTCCAAACCTTAATAAAGCGAGTGCATTCGTCCATTCCCAAATAAGTTTTAAAATCGATCCGAGGAAGTCTTTGCATCCAGAAGAAATCTTGCAACCATAGCGTCATCGACCAGCGATTTGGGTATCGTTCGTTGAAGGTTGGAGATAAGTTCAAGAGATGAAAGCCCATCCAAACAACAAATAGCACGACGGGGTAAATTACTGAGAGAAACAGAATAGCAAAAATGCTCCAAGGCATGGAGCCCTGAAGCGCTGCTAGATAACAGTAGAGTCTGGATAAGTGCTCGCGAAAAGAGTGTGCCCTGGTTTCCCTAAACCACCACGTTACCTCTTCGCGGGTTGCGTCGGTAACCCAAAGATCATCGATTGGAATAGCCGTGTCCTCGAATTGTAGATAGCATTTGTGTGATAACAGCTGCTCCTGATATGTCCAGGCCCGCTGCATCCAGCGACAAACGTAGACATAACCGAGAAGTCGTAATCGTTCCGTCCGATGGGATATTGAAGGCATGATGTGCCTGCTGGTCGACGAACGCTGTGTTTCTGGGTCATCTTGTTCTGGGGGTTGGCGTGAACCATTTCTGCTTAAGTCATGCTGAACAGGCAACCTTTGTAGTTCAGAATCGAATGCAAGAACAGTGTTAGCGCGACCGTACACATAATCCATCATTTGAATGGCTTGTGTCCGGAGGGTACAATCGTTTGGTTCCACCGGAATGCAGAATGTGTCAAGCCAGAACAGTCTCCCTTGATCCTGTTGGGTCCGAACGAATGGTCTTTTCAACCGACTAGGGTTTACTGGCAATCTCAATATACGCTCATTGAGATACTCAACCTGACATTGTGGGATCGTATTACTGTAGGAACCGAACTGTCGATCGCTCCACACATGGGAGATAGCCACATATTGCGAGCTCGATTTTGCTTTCACAACTTTGAGGTTCAGGGATCCGTTCTGATGCTGTATCCTAATCAATGGAAGTTCACCAGTCCGTAGTATGCTTTCGACCTTGTCTAAATCCGGTCCAGTTGAAGAACAAGAGCAAGATTCTCTGCGGTGCAATGGGGAAAATGTCTGCGGGTTGAACTGCACTGCGGCGCATCGACCGAATCGACAGTGGGCGTGATCCGATGGCCGAGACGAGCGTTGTAATGATGAGAGGAAATACAGTTCAAGAAAGGATACATTGGAGATCACATCATTGATCTGTATCGGACACCAGCCCAATTTCCGCATTCGGTCGTAGAGGACTGATCTCCAGACTGAATACGTGGACGGATCATACCCAGTTTGTGGCCAATCGTGTAAGTCGAGAAGATATGGATAGTTGACATCGTGACAGCAGTGGTACCGAACGGTCTCAAGGAGAAACGCAACTGATAAGGCAACATGTGCCACGTCCGAGGATGCGCTAGCTCTCGTCTGGTCGAATTTTGCGAATTGACGAAGCACGAAAGCCAGGGTCTTCCGGAGCTGAGAGTATTCTCCGTTTCGATCATAAATCGATAGGCTTTGCAAGCGCCGCAATTTTTCCATCCAGATGTTGTGGATTTCAGTACTCAGTGTATGATCTACACTCCGGACTGAGGCTATTTTGGTTCCTACCACGCAGGAGCCACTGATTTTCTCGAGAAAGGCATAGAATAACCACGCTTGCATCAGAGAAGCTCGATCCTCGATAGGTATGGAGTTGGAAAGAGCCTCAGATCCGACGACATCGGGAAAGCGAATCAGGCCCGGGAATTCCTCCAAACCAAGGCTTACACAGCATTCATGTTGTCCATTGCCGGTAAGGGAAGGAATCGGAACGCTCGGAAAGACATCAAGCTCGGGATACGGATGATCTATCATAGTCTTGGAGTGTGACTATCGTGATGTTTCTAACGGGCAACGCGGGACAAACAACAATGAAAAGACAAGGAGATACCTACATATCACTCCTCCGGCATGTGAGCCTCCCACGTCGGGTGCCGCACCAGCTGAGTTGTATAATTAGGTGTTATGCGATAATTGCAAGGAGCGCACATCTTGTTTCAATAGTACGCGCCGCGTTCAAAACATTCTTCCTGAGCCATTCGTCTGCCCTCCTGGACCTTGCCTTGCAACCCTTATTACTGGGCTCCACCAATAGGCGCTGGTTCACACTGATGCTCGCCCTAAATTTAGCAGAAGTAGCATATAATAAGTAGGGGGAAGGGGTGAGAGCCCGACAGGGCTTGCGAATATAGGCGCCCATACTCCGTACATATGTAGTTGCTTTCTGTTGGAGCAGAGCTTACTAAGCTCTGCTACCAGCCTCATTTCGCCGTATACCTAGGTAGCAATAGCTCGACGTAGTCGTAGACACCTTCCTAATTCAAGCTTCATCTCTCACAGGTTATGAGCCCTCGCGCTTCGCGCCTAGATGTACGCCCTACGGATTTCGCTTCGGGGTATTGTTGTACTGCTCAAGTAACGATCCATATTATTACACTTTTTACACTTTCAGTCTTTTTTACTAAGGAGGACGGATCACCAATTAAGTCTTCCGTGTAATGCCTCGGCAACAGTCAGGCAGCTTCGACTTATTAGAATTACATTGTAGCCACGAAAGCTCTCAGATCAGGGAAGAGCCTAATACGGCTCCTTTACCCAAGGGTGGTGGGGCCCTTTCAGGCACCTGGGCAACCATCTTGGCTGAAAAGGTGGGCGAGGCTCACCCAGCTCACCCCGTGCTCGCGCGAGTCATCACCCAATGACACCCATGTCGCGCGACGCCACTCGCGCGCTAGAACAAAAAGGGAAACGACAAGGGTCTGGCGGATATTCCGTCTGTAGGTAATGTATATAGAAGGGATTGTCGCGCGATATGGGTGAGCGCTCACCCGAGAGTCACCTCACCCTTTAAAGTTATATATTGCTCTTCCGTCGTATTATTATTTACTTCAATGTTGACGGCCGGCGGAGCCCGAAGCGGCCCCCCAGCTCCCCCGGCCCCTCGACAAGCACTCTGGCGGCCCCGCAGTCTTTTTCCTTTCGAGTTTGTCTTCTCAGCATGCGTGACTTCTCATTCGACCCTTTCTACCATGACTGCCATGAGGTTTTTCGTTGGATTTGAATTCGAATGTCTTGTCTACGTTTTCAAGGGCAAATGGCCTTGACTGATGGTTCAGAGGCGCATGGGCGCAGGCATGTTGTTTTCTACGTACCTTCGCGCATCGGCTGCTGCTGGGGGACTGCAAGCCTTTACTCCGCGCTTTCGGCGGCGCCGCTCTTTCATGGAGTGTACTGTCTGCGCCGCTATCAATCAGGCAGAGACGGGCGCCTAGAGCGGAGTGAAACTACGAGACGTAAGTGATACATTATAATATACGTTTCACTTTTCAATATCGAAAGCTCCGGGAAGTGAGGCTCCGTACGTCGCTCTCGGCATCTGTTGTCTCGTCGTCTCGTCGTCAGTTAGCCACTGTGCCTCGCGCGTCATGTATGTCTAGGCTCTCAGATCTGTGCGTAGTGACCAGTTGTACTCGGTGATATCGCCATTTTGTAACCAATTTCGAGTGTTATACCGTATTCACTTGAAACTTTCACACTGAACACGAAATGGGGAACTGAGCTCAACTTTGTGTTTGCTTTATGGGTGGCTCTTTCACTGTACGCCGTGTACACCCATGTGCAGACTCAATGCTGAGAAATCCGTCAACCTTTACCTTCCCCAATTTGGGATTGATATTGCAGGAGGGGGCTTCCGGAGAGGAGCATGGCCATTGGTTACTGCTAGAGCAGGCATGCCTGAAGTGCCGTTACGTCCATCATCTCTATCATTCAGAAGGAGGACTGTGAGGAGTACGGTAAGTACTTGCTTTTCAAGGCAAGTACGGCTTGAGAATGCCTTCTGTCTGGCGCAGAGAAGGAGGAAGGATTGAAAAGTATGGTCGCTGTTTCTGTTTGAATAGGTATTGCATTGGAGCGCCTTTTTGATATGTAAAATGGACGTTTCCTCTTCCCTTTGAGTCTTCACGCCCACGATCAGTAGCAAAAATGGCCTCCGCGTGGGAACGAGCGCTCGAAATTGCCCAATTTCTCTACAATTTGTCATACTTCATCTGGGCAGTAGCACATCTCCTCCGCTACGTCGCCGGTCCACCCATGGACCGTTGGGTCCACGCGTGTCTGGTAAAATCACAGTTGATACGAACTTTACCGTGTATTCGCAATATACTACTCATATGCTAACTACCTGCCGCTTAGCAGGGTCCCCGCCGGCCCGATTCTCCTCCGCCGCCGCCGCCGGCCGTAGACGTGGTTGTTGCCGCTTTGGATGTGGCAAATAGGGCCGAAACCGCGGCCACA
>QQTW01002540.1_pt1 | contig 13289 bp, 18 predicted proteins | sample 1904831 | NCBI WGS metagenome assembly QQTW01 (sample SAMN09435610, study PRJNA476489) | Subsurface metagenome, whole genome shotgun sequencing project. | reverse complement strand
CATATCGGAGGAGGTATCTGCTGTGCTCGTACACAGCTGAAGACACAGTTGAAGATGGGACTCCTGCTGCTCTCGAACGAAGTCTCATTCTGCGTGGCAGATCTACTAACGAACAGAGATCTGAATGCTCTCACTCAAACGTGTCGTTACCTTCACGTCAATCTCAACCGTTATCTCTATGACCGTCAGTTCCTCACGCCGACATATGCTGCATTGTGCCGGACTGCAAGAAGGGTACCAGAGGCAACCATACAATGCTTTTCGAGAGCGGCAGCCGTCAAACGCGCTCTGAGAGCGGCACCCCATGCGCTCTGTCTAAAGTACTATGAGGACCTTGTGATACTAGCATTGAAACATGGACACGCAAACATCGCGTGCCAAATTTTAAAGCAGCATGGCCTCAGCACGTTGCCGCGGAGCATGCGGTTTTGGGCTGTGGCACTGATAGCAGCAAAATGCGGACATGAGGCAGTGGTTGAGCTTATGGTGTCTCTGTCTCATCGGAACCCTCCTGCAATCAAGTGCCGTTATTTGCTGCTCGGAAACGCGGCGGCACATGGGCAAGAGCAGATACTAAAGCTTCTTTTGGCGAACGACTCATACCATCCAGGCTTGAAGAACAGCTATTCAGCGACGCCGCTTCTCAGAGCTGTGAAATGGGGACAAGCGGGTGCAGTCAAGTTATTGCTCGCGGACAATCGGGTCGATCCTGATGCGAAAGATGATATGGACTTGACGCCGCTTATGACGGCAGCAGCGCTTGGACGCAAGGAGATTGTCAAGCTCTTGCTGGCGGACCATCGTCTCGACCCCAATTTGGTATCGACACACGGCCGCACGGCGTTAGAATTGGCCGCTCTCAACAACCGTAAGGCCGTGGTGTCGCTCCTTGTCGCAGATGATCGCATCAGCCCTCGGAATGCATTTAGTGGGGGGCAATGGGTGCTGCGCCGGGTCAAAATTAACCGCCAAGAAGCAGTGAAGCAAGTGATGAAGAAGGCCGCACACGTCTCCGCGGTGATCCGCAAGGAGGAAAGAAGGCTACAAGAAGCCTGGTGGTAAGGTAGGAAAAGCTCGCAGCTATAAATGGCCTTGACCGCCTTGGGAGGGGTCATAGTGTCCAGAGGCCATCAAGGGGGAAAACTGTCGAGGTTCTCGTTGCGAACTCGCTGTCGAACTCGACTGCAAGACAAACATGTTCAGACATACGATGGGGGCTGCCAGGGAACAGTGTGGGGTTATGCTGCCCGGACGGCTTGCACAGCCGTTCAAGTCAATGTAAGATTGACACGGGTTTACGCATTCGGATATGCGCAGCGGAATGGCATGATTTAATTGATGAAGCTTCTTGAGGCGGACGGAGAGAAAATCAAGAGCATTCTCATACCCACCGTAAGCGTTCATAGCTGAATCCATGCTCCCCTCAATTATAGTGTACATCATCTCCTGCATCGTACAGTCCCATAAGGTTTCCCCAGCACTTGGGTGACAAGCCGTGTCATTGTCGAACGGTCTTCTCGACAAACTCCTTCTCCAACCTGCTAATCTCCTTCTTGAAATTCTCGACCTCCTTCCAGCAGTCCAACGGCCTATGTTCGTTTGTCCTCAAGCACGTGACCAACGCCTCTTTGGCCCTCGTCACGCCAGCGTCCGGCTGCTCCACCTTCTTCCTCTGTGCAAGCTTTCTCTTGAGCTCCGCAATCTCCTTTGACACGCTGTCTCTGCTCAGGTTCTGCGACCGCTGCTTTTCCGCCGCCGCCGATTCGTTCGCTAGCTCGTCCGCTATCTTGTCGACGACAGATCTGTTGGATGCCGGAGCGTCCGAGTCGGATGAGAGCTTCTCGGTCAGCTCGGCGAGTCGCTGCGATTCGAGCGCTTGCAGTCTCTCTAGCTCCGCGGTGACCCGGGACTGGATCTGTAGTTCGAGGTTCTTGGCTCGCGTGGAGTCTGTCTGTGGGTGCGAACAGGGTCAGCGATAGGCTTGTTGGAGAATACAAGGTAAGACGCGGGTAATCGATATTGAGTCGTACTTGAGGATTGTTCTGCAAAGACTCAACCAGTTCGGTCGAAAAGCGTACCGGCGCTTCCCTGGAAAGTGGACTCGGTCAGTACCTGCGGTCATCCCCAGCTACAGGGATCTGCACATCCGCGAGCGGGCCAATGCTTCAAGAGTGTATTGCTTACGCTGCGAATATGTGTTGCGCCGGCTCTGACGACGGTTTCGAGCTGTCGGCTCCCATTTTGCGGCCTTGATGGCGGTTGTCCGTTTGGGTGTCGTTGCTTGAACCAGCTGGGCCGGAGCCACTTCGGTTCTGGGAAAAGTCGTCGAGCCGAGCCGAGCCGCATGCGCGCGTCACCTTCACATGGACATTTCCATCCTCAATCTGCGATTCAACGCGTCTGATCCAATATCGAATCCACTTCTATATAGACAGGCCAATGGTTCAAACAAGTATATCATCATGGCTCCAGCGACCCAAATCCACACAACAACCTCAGCCTCAGCCTTCGTCTCAACCTCTCAACTCGGACTCGATCGACCTCACCTCCACGACTTCGTCAAGAAATTCCAGACCCGACGAAGACGCCCCCTCAGAACAAACGCGAAGCATTCTCAACTCCATACCGGGCGACCAACCTTCTACGACCTCAAGCCCTAACGCCAAAGTCTCCCGGCGACGAACCCCGCCGCTCCCTCCACAAATCACCCTCTGCCCGCCCACAGAATCCAACCTGCACGCCTTCCGCCGCCTAAACAGCCTCCTCCTCCCGATCCCCTACCCAGAGACCTTCTACTCCGAGATCCTCTCCGACACAACAACCTCCTCCATAACCCTCATCGCCAACTGGACGCCCTCTCCCTCGCCCTGCCCACCATCAGACTCCCAACCCCACCGACCCACACCAACCCTCATCGGCGGCATCCGCTGCCGCCTGCTCCCGCCCACCACCGACCTCCCAGGCCCAACGCTCTACATCTCCACGATCGGCACTCTCGCGCCGTACCGCGGCCACGGCGTCGCGTCGGCGCTGCTGGCCACCGTGACGGCGCGCGCGGCGACCCGCCATGGCGTCGGCTGCGTCGCGGCGCATGTCTGGGAGGCCAACGCGGACGCGCTCGAGTGGTATCAACGGCGTGGCTTCGAGGTTGTGAGGCGTGAGGAGGCGTACTATCGTCGGTTGAGGCCGAGTGCGGCGTTGTTGATCAGGAAGAGGGTGGGTGTTGCGGATTTGTTGGAGGCGGGTGAGGGGTGAGGACGGACGTTGTGAGAAGTGTTGAGGGACTCAAGGGGTGGATTCGCAGCATCGGAGTTGCTTGCGGCATCTGGTGCGAACCGCTGTTATGCTCTCTATTGCTGGCGCATACGGCTCGGACAACGAGAGGCTTCTTCCCTATCCGTCAACCTTCTTCATACTGCGCCTGGACACTCTCGTATCGTCGAGTCACCACGCCAGTGTCGCGGATTTGGATCCTAGAACGAAGTCTATCACGCGTCAGCGGTACAACCTCGTGTGGGGAAACCACCTTCACAGCTCTACTAGCATGCCTTTCAGCATGTTCCTACAGGACGCTCACCTGGTCATCATTTTGGCCGTTGTCAGAATGCAGTATGTGCCAGCACCTATTCAAAGACAAGGTCACCTCTCACTCAGAGGGCTCTCTGCAAAGCTCGACTGGCATTTCTCTCTCAAGCAAGCTCACACTGTGTTGCTTCATTATGACAATAGCATTCCTAAGCACCCACCTCGAACAGAGTCAAGTCAAAGGTGCCACGCAATTATCACGGACGCATATATTTCAAGGGTGCTACTTCAGTAGAGCTGCCACTGTCTCTCCCACAAACACCTCCTCCTATTCTTGAGCAGTCCTCCATAATAAATCCTTCTACCCGTTACAATCACCCCTCACACCCTCAACCCTTTGATCAGGCATGCAGGATATCATTCAGAAGCGTTTCTCGATGCTGTGCACCCGCAGCCCATCTAAAGCACCAAGGCTTTGCAAGGTAGACAGGCACGACAGGGCAGGCAAAACAGTTTACGCAGAAGTTCTTGCACCATAACAATCAGACACAAAGGAGCATGTTGCATAGTCGATATAGTTACAAAATAGATCACTAAAGCCCGATGAACGACTCCACCTGCACGTCCTCCCTCCTCCTGCAGCACCCTCTCTCAATGATATACCCATCCTCCTCCTCCTCCACGGCTCCTGTGCACGTGAGCCCCTCGCCATCCTCGGCCATCACTTGCGGAAAATGTACAAAGACAGGCCTACCACCTCAGCAACGATCTCAGCTACAGCCAAAGCATCGCTCTCTCTCTTTCCGATTCTCCCTCCGTTCTCCATCCACTTTTCTCCACCAGAGACGCCGTACCAAGTTCTGAGCGCGAAAGCCAAAGCAGAAACGAGCAATCATCTCGCTTTTCCCTAGCAACCCTGCTCGCTCAAAGCCGTCTACTGAAAGTAAACCGCTTCTCTCTTGCTCCTCAATACTCCTCCCCTTCCCTTTTCCACCCACCCACACAACCTCTACAAAACCCCCTCCCACATCCCGGGCCCCTCCCTGCCCAACACCGAAACCGCCTCGCCAGCGGCCTCGCTGGCGCAGCACGCGCGCTTGCGGCCCAGCTCCTTCTGCACCGGGAGGCGCCGCTCGGCGGGGATGCGCGACGGCGACTGCGACTGCAGCGCTGCGCGGACATCCGGGTCGAGCGCGCCACGACCGGCGGCTGAGGGAGTGAAGCGGGTGGCAGTGGTGGGGGGAACAGAAGCGACGGGGCCGGTTGGAGTGGCAGTGGTGCTGGAGATGCCAGAGCTGCCGCTCGAGCGGCGCATGGCGGCCAGCGTGGGCGAGCCGGCGCGCAGGATGTTGCGCACGTTCTGCTGCAGGGAGCTCATGTCTGCGGACGAGCGGCCGCGCTTGCGGCCTTTGACGGAGTGCCAGGAGCGGGGCTTGTCGGTTGCGGAGTCGGTTGTGGGGGCTGATGTGGTCGGTGGGGTGGTGGGGCCGGTGACGGTGACGGAGAAGGATTTGCTGCGGAGCGGCAGCGGGGAGGTCGTCATGACGATCTCGCAGCCGGGGTCGCTGAAGGCGAAGCTCTGCAGTGCAGTCACTGCCGCGTCTTGGTTCTGGGCTTCCTCTGCTGCTGCCGCGATGGCGGCGGCCGAGCTCATCACGTGCTGTGAGGGCTCGACGCAGAGCAGGTCGGAAAATCGCAGGCCTTCTTTCTCCTTGACTGGCGGGCACGGCAGTCTTGCGTTGCGGCAGGTCGCCATGCGGGCCAGGCTGGCCTGGTTGGACGCCCAGCTCGACGAAACCGACGAGATGGACGACGCGCGCGACGAGCGGGACGATCTGTCCGAGACCATGGACTCCGGGGACGAGCCGGACGACGACACGGACGGCGCCACGGACGGCCGCCGGCTGGAGAACTGGAAGGCGTCCGGGACGTTGCAAGCGGGGAGCTGCGTCCAGGGTTCGAGCGCGGAGCGGCTCATGGAGACGGTCTGCGCCTGCGACATTGCCAGACACATGGACGGCCGTCGGGACGCGAAGGGTGCGGCACTCGCTGCAGGAGTGTTGAACGCACCCGTGTGCGGCGTCATCTGTGGGGTTGGTAGCGGCCCCATGCGTGCCAGGGACGGCGTGGGTGGATCCATGGTCGGTCTCGGCTCCAAGAACCTCGGGGGCTTGGTGGGCGTGGGCGTGGCATCTCGGGACTGCGGGCAGCATGCCACGGACGGGGTGGACCGTGGCGTTGCGGGCACGTAGTCGCGACCGTAGATGGACGAGTGCCGGCTCCGCTCCCACCTGTCCAGCTCGGGGGTCAGAGAGGGGATGACATGCTTCCACTCGTAGACCGAGCTTGTGTCGCGGAGGTTGGGGAGGGGTAGCTGTGAGGAGGGCGTGCACTTGAGCACAATCTCCGTCCACTTGTCGAAGGTGCTCTCTGCGATGTGGAATTTCCAGTTGACAGCTTGACAGAAGGTCAGCTCGTTACTATTGATCTCGCATACTTTAAGCCCCGAGATCTTGCTCCAGGCACGTGCGGAGTAGTTACGGTCCTGCAGGTACTTGGAAGCGAGGATGAGGGCAGATAAAAACATGCGGCGGCCACACTGCAGAGCTCTCAGGGACTGCATGTCCTTGGGCTGCTCCATGGTGAAGTCGTGACTCGGGACATGCGGCTTGATGAGAATGAGGTAGTAGAGGGCCACCTGAAGGGTGGAGTAGCTCGTGCGCGACCTGCGGAGGGTCTCTTGGATGAACGTGCGGAGTGGAAGCCCACCCCGCGCAAAGTTGCCCGCGTTATTCACATCACGGCACTGCGTACGGCACGTCGGCACCGACAGCGGCCAGATGATCTGGACAATCTGGGTTGCAGAATCTTGGGTCGGACTTAGCGCTGGTCACGCAAAAGTAAGCTAAGAGGCAGATGCTCACCGACTAGGTTGTCAACGAAATTTACTTTTCGGTCGTTCTGCCGGACCAGAGTGGGCGGTGGACGCCGGGTTGACGAGGCGGAACATCGTCGAGGGTGCTGACGCTGCTCCGGCGCCACAGCTTGAGCCTCACAGGTCTGGACATGCGGCAAGGTGAAGTGCGTGACTGTGTCTCTGCCAATGTGCCACGTCCCGCTCTGGTCGTGAATCTGTTCGCGGCATTGGGAAGTAGCTGCCACGTAGCCGTCGAGAGTCGAAATGTCCTGTAGGGGGCCACTGCTGACTGTGCTCTTTGACTGGGAGACGGCTGACTTGAGCTGCGCGCTGGACAGCGACCAGGGCTCGTCGTTGTCCCAGTTGCTGTGCACTGAGCTCCTTGCAGAAAAGGCACTGGACGCTGTCGTCTGCGAGGAGGCAACCTCGACGGAAAATACCGAGGACGACGAAGAAGATGCCGAGGACGAGTAGGAGGATGCGTAGGGGTAGGACTGGGATCCCAGAGATATGAGATCGGCTGGAGGCTGGACAGTCGGTGGGTGCAGGTCGAAGGTCATGATGGAAGCAAACTCCCCAACGACCGAACCTGATGATTAGAAGGTATACTGAAGGAGATGAAAGCAACGATCGATAAAAGGTACAAACGGAGATGTAGGATATAGTCGAGGTGAAGCGGTGGATGAAGGATCGAATGAGATCGGATGGGGAGGATTGTCGGTGAAACGAAGAAACCGGAAGTGAATCGTTGCGACCGATGATCTTTCAAAACTGCAAGATCGGTGTCACTCTTCAACTTGCGATACGGGCAATGAAACTTTGTGAGATCAAAGTCGATATCGGACTCGTGAACCAGTTCCAAACGATGCCTGTCGGGAGGTTGACCGTTGTTTGGGTACGGAGTATTACCCGGCAGATAATGTAGGAGAACCGGAACAAGTGATGACAACACAGAGGAGAGCAGTCGAGGAACGGACTGCAGCCACGAGCCGTGATAGTCGGTCTTGTCAATCGATTGTGAAAACCAGGAGTGATACTTGGCTGCGACCGGACCGTTGAAGAACCAAAGGCCGGAGAAGCTCCAGTCGCCGTCGACACAGAAACCACAAGAAAACAGAACTCGGTCGGAGAAACTGTAAAAGCGCGACACGCCCCGATGATGCAGATGCTTCCCTGACAGCGAAGTGCTGTCGCGAAGCAGAGATGATCGAAGTGAAGCGGCGAGCTAACACAGTCCCTGGCAGGCCTTGGACATGTTTTTTTGTGAGATCGCGGTGGTTTCTGAGCGACGAGCGACTGGAGCTGGTGGACTGGATATGTAGGGCATTGTGCCTGGTCTTTCCGACGATGGAAGTGGTATCTGTTGAGGTGACTTATGATCACCTCACGTCGCCACCGGGTAACGGGTCGAGATGAGTCGGACCCGAGAGCAACGGCGCTTCCACAGACTCAACGCTGTGTTGTCCGGGATAATCGATGACTCTTTCCAGATGCAGTTGCCAGAAGAGAGGTGTCCTTTATTTGTTGTGTCGTTGTTGGTGGTATAGGAGTCGCGTGTGCAGGAGTGACGGAGCTGAGAACGGTCGTCGCGATCGAGTGAACGAGGCAAGGCCGACGCAGAGGAGGGAGACGACGGCTTCAGATCAAGCCAAGCGGAATAGCAGCGCGGATAGGAGGCATGAGGGTCGCTGCGGAGGCGGAGAGGCGGAGAGGCGGGCTAAATAGGACGGAGACGAGGCAAACACGTCAAAGGGCAGAGAATGAGTGGGCGCAGTGGGAAAGGGGAGGGTGAGCTGGAGGAGGCGGGATGAGTCGTTGGGCGGAGGCAACAGCAACGGTAGGCGCGAGGCGGGCCGGTCGGGTCGTCTGTGTGCCCCCAAGGGATGAGACAAAGCTGGCGGGCTGAAGAAAGAGCAGGACAGAGAACAGACAGGCAGCCGGCTCCAGTGAGATCCGTCGTGACAATAATAATCACCGTTGGTCGACTGACTGACAGGATTCGTGAGCCGTACGTATCCTTTCTGCTCTGGTGCAGGTGAGTCTGGTTCCCTTGGTGTCGACTATCAATGAAGAGGAGGAGTGGAGATGATGATGCGAGCGGCAAACCGAAGATAAGCGCGAAACGGTGTTTGTCGCAAAAGGGATGGAAGATATGACATTCAGTAAGAGCAAGTAATTCAGTCTCAGTCTGGTCCGTATGTATCAGAGAGGAACCGTCATCACCGACTGACTGACGACGCTCTGCAAAGGGTCGTGATGAGGCGAGTGAAGGCGCGCGCGGGCGGAGGGGCAAGGCCTTTTGTGGGAGTGAGTGAATAGTGAGCCTTTCTGGTTCCTCTGCTTTGGCTGATTGATGAGCTTGGCGCCGCTTCTTCTGGTGGTTGCTGTGCCGGCTGCTGATGCTCGTCCTCGCTCCAGGGCTGACGGGCTCTGGCTCGACCGACTGGCAACACGCTCCACGCTCCACGCTCGACGCACGACTGTGGCCACAACCCGAAAACGCTAATGGGAAAAAAGGACCCGCCGCGCCCCAGTGCCCCCTTTGCCCGCGTGTTCTCTCTGCGCAAATGCTCTTTCATGGATGAGTCTACCGAGTATCCGGTACTTCCCGATCCCAGGCAAAATGCAGACGGCAGCGGGTCCCTCGATACCTCCCAAGAGTCTGTGTACCCTTGTATAGGCGTACCCAGCCCTGCACCAGCTGGGCCAAGGGGGCACACGGCTACCCCGCTAAACCCTTCGTGTCTGTCGCCGCCGCCGCCGGCTTCCCTCCTTCCTCAAGGTTCTTCATCTCTGGCGGCTTCTCGCTCACTCCCCGTGACAGATTTCTCTGACGCACAGGCCAACCGACACCGACACTTGTGAGAGTCACGGCGAGTCGAGGTGGAAAGAAAAAGTATGGCATCTTCCGGCCGGAGCATGGATTCGGGACCTGCTCGTCACGATCGTCGAGACTCGACAGTCGGAGCCGTCGCACGTCCTCCTGCCCTTCCCTCCACCACTCCTCTTTGTCTTTTCCTCAACTGGACGGAGATCCGCCCGCGGCCGCAAAGGATGCAGGCCCTTGGATGGTGAGGCAGTTTTGCCAGAGCGGTGCGTAGCGGCGCAGAGTCGGATGTTCAGGTGCGTCGCTTGCTTGGTTGATTGGAGCGGACTTCCTTTTCGCGCGGCAGTCTGCCTGGAGCGGACGGGCGCATTCCGAGCACGCAACTCGCAAGTACCTGGGTACAGGCTGGCTACAGCTTCCAAGGTTGGTATGGACACAGTAAGCAAGTCGCATCTGATAACGATGATGAGAAGCGCGACTTACGTCTGTCCGCGACATCCATGGATGCTTGCGGCAACAGAAGGCTGTCACGATAATTACTACCAGGCAGGTAGCCCTTCCACCGGTGCTGACCCATTGTTGGAAGGATTGATAAAGAGTTGTTCGGCCGTGCAAGTGTTGCCTATCTGGCCGCCCAGAATAGATGTGCCCGTCGCCTCCCAACGCTTGCAGAGGCATTCTTGGACCGAATGTATGGGGGCTCAGCAGGGCATCCAAAGTCACTGCCACCACTTCACACGCGGACCTCGATTCAGCCCGTAATCATTATCGTACATCCATCCACCTGAGCACGACTGATGCCAGGTGTTCATCGAGGCAAAGCTTTGTGTGGTCTTGAAGATAGCAGCCTGGACTTTGCAAGCCTCTTCTTACTGAACCCTGGACCTATCGAGACTTGAAACCCTTGGAACTCTACAGATCCCGTTGAGAGAACCCTGCTGCGAGGATTCATGACATGAAAGGCAGAGGCAGCAGATTCTGAATTTCGTGGTGAAGGTTGTTGCTGGAACAAGCCTGCAGTTGGCAGTCGTCATGTTTAAAAATCCTCGGAGGCCTGGCTCCAGGCATCCATTCCTCGCTAACCATCAAATCCCTCCTCATTCGCCCGCTTGCGTAGCGAATGATCAACCAGCTATTGATAGGAGTACGGAGTACCGTAAGGAGCACTTGCAGCTCTGACCCAAAGATCTTTCATCACAACTTTGGACATTTCAGAGTCCGCCTGCTTCAGGTCAAAGGACAGAATAATCAAGAGAGCGAATAGCCTTCAACAAGTCCGCTATCTGTGCTATTGTGTACGCAGAAAAGGAAGAGATGACTACATTCGACGCAGAACGCGCAGGTGCTCCAGAGCCGGAACGGATCGTTAGAGCGCCTTGAGAGGGGTCAGAATCGGCGGGGATTTTGCCACTCACCTGGACAGAACTCGCCCAATCAGGTGTTTCGTTGCCGTCGCACATCGTGACTTCGGATTCTCACCAGCTTCCGTTTGCGGCCCTGTTAGCGTCGTTTGGCCTCTTCATCGTGCATTTCTCCGTTTCCTAGCGAAGAGGTATCTGATGCGCGGAGCGTCGGACACTCTCGTTGTCTAGAGCGGTCGACTGCCAATCCTCAGTTAAGCGCGCGGGTGTAACTGCAGTCAACCTGCTCAGCACTGCGCGAGAACCGCATGAGACCGTCCTCATGGAGCTTTAATCATTTGTTTTTAGCTCAAGGAATTGTCTTCACATTTGCGCTTGGGGATCCGGCACAAAGACCTAGCACAGCACGCAGGATTCTACTGACCTGTGCATAGGAGCCGATTGTCCAGGGATGCGATCGGACCACCTGTGACCCGAGATCTGTTCCTAAGGATTGGAAGAAGTCGGTATTCAGTCTTGACACCCTGTACCTTTCTTTCGATGCCTACTACAACAAAGAAGCCAAGACTTGACAGCTTACGTGCAAGCTGTGCCACCCTCGACACGAGGTGGTCATAGACCTTGGCCACGCGAGGGTTTCTACCTAGCTGGAGCGACAACGGCAAGGCTAACCTAGGCCACGATACGAGGCTCAGGGACCATCCAGTATCACCCGATCATCGCGTGGTTGGTTTTGTCAAGACGAGAATAGCAGCGGCAGGCAGCAGCCCTGCGACGCTGTTTTCTGAGTTCATGGGTCGGTGCGGAATCCCAAATCACTTGTCCGAGACCGGCCGATTGGCGAGAAAAAGACGATCGGTCACTCGGCATCAGCGTCAGAATGTCTCACTTTGCTGGTCGAGGATTCTGGGTGCTGACTCCGCTTGGTCGTGTGCCTGTCTGACCGATTTCTTCGCTACTCTGTGAAGCTCCGAGTAGCACGCGGAGCGAGATCCTTATTCAAGCAGCTACGGATGCTGGCTAACTACCGCCTAAGACGGACCTCGAGTGACTGACTTTAGGTGTCCATGATCATCTTCCGTCACGGAAGCAAAAGCGAGTGGTCTTCGAACCAAAGCGAGGGCCTTCGAAGCAAGTAGGCGCGCAAGCAAGCAAAAGACCACCCAAAGATTTGTAAAAAGCACAGCCAATAATGCAAACAGGAACGAAAGACTGATAAAGAGAAACACTTGTAAGAGACCTCTAAGAAATGCGCACGCCGACCGAACGAACGGTTTCCTCCAGTGAAACAATGCATAGAACAACCCTTTCTTCTCATTCTCGATTCATCAAGAACGGACATTCCATCGGAGTGATCCTGCTCATCTCTTCGTGCGTCCGTCGAGTCTCCTCGCTGTCCGGGGGAGCCGCGACGGCATCTTTGGGATGGAAGTGTGCGTATTTCTCTGCCATCTCCCGCATATGATCCTGCTCTGGGGTCGACTGCGAGCTGCACTGTTCCGTCTGAGAAGCATCGGCGGTGGACTGTTCCAAGTTGGTCGAATCCTGCGCTTCTTCGATCAAGGAGAGCCCGCCGTTCGAGCCTCTGTCGGTCAGATCCTCCGGGTATGACTCGTTGGACACTTTTGTCCACGCGCTCGAGTCGGAGCTGGACCGTCTTGACTTTGACTGTTGCGTTGCCTCCAGTGCAGGCTCTGCGAGCTTCTCGTCCTGTGCTACGAAATCACGTAGCGGGAAGGAGGGGTCGATGTTGAACGAGAACGCTGGTTGCTCCGTGACGGACGATGCCGCGTCATGCGAAGGTAGGGTTTCTACGGTGTCGAAAAAGTCCGTCGATGGATGGTTGTCAACTTCGTTATCGTTTTCGAATTCTGAGCGCTCCAGTCGTTTCCTCTCAACTTCGGCTGTCTCATCTACCGCGTCCATGACAGGAGCCGTGCTCTCTTTGGCGGTTTCGTCCTCTGGATGCGCCAATGGTTCCCTCCCAGTGTCCGCCATCTCATACACGGGCTCCGTGAACGAAGTCATGCTCTTCTGCGCGTTTCCGTCCTTTGGATATTCCAACGGATTTCTTTCAGTGTCCACTGTCTCGTCCAAGGGCCCCGTAAGTTGAATCGTACTCTTTTTCGCGTTCCCATCTTCTGGAAAATCCAATGGTTTCTCTTCGGTGTTCGCTGTTTCAATCACTGGCTCCATGACTTGAGTTGTGCTTTCATTGGCGTTATCGTGTTCTGAGCGCTCCAATGGTTTCTTTTCAGCCTGCGCTGTCTCATCCACCAGCTCCGGGAGTAAAATTTTGCTCCCATTGATTTCCTCCGTGGACTCATGCTTGCCATGCGGACTTGCGGTTCTCGAGCGATTGTCGGTGGCGCCCAACCCGGGAGAGACTGCAGCTTTGTGGACAACTCCGTTTGGCGCAATCTGTCGGAACATTTCCAGAGGGTCGAACCAAGTCTCGACCTTCTGAAGTCTGAACTTGTCGTCAACCAGCGCCACCGTGACCCCCTGTACGTCGATGGAGCCGCCGTGTGCTTTCGCCGTCACCTTCTCTCCTTTGCTGCAGTCCGCTCAGCACATGCAGACTTTGCTGCGAGAACCGCCAGAAGAACTCACTTGTTGAACCCGACATAGTCATTCTTCATCGTGCCCCAGTGCCGCC
>QQTW01002539.1_pt1 | contig 13291 bp, 16 predicted proteins | sample 1904831 | NCBI WGS metagenome assembly QQTW01 (sample SAMN09435610, study PRJNA476489) | Subsurface metagenome, whole genome shotgun sequencing project. | reverse complement strand
CCCAGTCGAGGCCGGAATACGGAAAGCAGGCGTACGCCAGCGCGAACGATGGGACTAGAGTTTGTGATGACGAACTGCCACAAGAAGAAATATTACAGCTGTCATGTGGAGATCAGTACTGCTATGCGTGTCTGGTCGACTTATTCAATAGTGCCATGAGAGATGACTCCCTCTTCCCGCCCCGATGCTGCGAGGAGATCCCTCTTTCGATTGTGCAGCACCTCTTCCCACCAGACTTTATGAGCATCTTCCGGATGAGAAAAGTGGAGCTCGATACTCCGAATCGTACTTATTGTGCCAACAGTTTCTGCTCCAGATCCATCCAACCAGGTGATATCAATGGGGACACGGCTTCTTGCTCTAATTGCTGGATGCAAACCTGCATCATCTGCAAGCAACATGCCCACGAAGGCAGCTGTCCGGAAAATCCGGCGGTGGTCAGTTTGATGAACTTGGCAGCCAGGGAAGGGTTTAAACAATGTCCGTCGTGCAAAACCATGGTCGAAATCACATTTGGTTGTAATCACATGACGTAGGTTTTCACCCCGATCATTGTGAGATAATCAACCTTGCTGATTCTTCCAAGATGTCGTTGCCGAGCGGAGTTTTGCTACGAATGCGGTATAACCTGGAAGAACTGTGACTGCGAGCTTTTCGAAGAGCAGCGCCTCTTAGCTCGCGCCGAACAAGTCGTTGACAGGGAAGATGCACAAATGGCAGGTCAAGCCCGCGATGCCCAAGTCCTGCAAGTAGCACGAAGAATTCGACGGAATCACGATTGCAACCATGGTCGTACCTACTGGCGGTAAGTAAACACAGGAAATCTTCAATGTGAAACCTGCACAGCGCTACAAAGGCTTTTCGTCTACGAATGCCCAAGATGTCTATTGCGAGAATGTGCGCCATGCAGACAAAATCGAAGACCGCTGAGACTATAGTAAGTTTATCCGTAGGATGCTGTGTCATTCGGGGCTCTCAAATAAATGAGCGGAGGGAACCCAAGCTCCGGTGGAGCCGGGACACGGGGATATCTCGAAGTCATAGAATGGGGTGGTCGATTGCTCATACAAAGAATCCAGAGAGACATACAGGTGGTGAAATTAGAATACGGCTCACAAATTTGAAAGAGTCGTCAAAATCTGAAGAATAGTATAGACTTGATGGAGGAAATTCTGATCACGGCCCTCCACTGGATGAAAACTGCGGGAGTCCTTGAGGTCGACATTATGAACGACTCAGGATGGATCTTATGGCCGATGGATGTGTTCTTGTATCGGACGTGTGATATCACACGTCTCTCAGCTCCGACAGGGATACTCCGCCAGTTACTTGCGTAACTTTCACCGGCAAGAATGGACATCGTCGTCCCATGCGCAGATACCAAATAAATGTATGTTGGAGGAACTCAATTGAATCGATACCATGTAAAATCCTAGCTTGTTCAACTGCATACCGATTACAGCCCATAATCGAGGACCTTTCATATCTACGTTTGCTCCTCCCCTTACACCCACAACCATCTTTTAGCCCCTCCAATTGTCCACTCGTCCACCAAAGGGTATCACATCATCTCCACCAGTATAATCCAAAACCACAATCCAATTCCCCTATCCACCTTCTCCCCTCCCCTCCCCGTCCCCCAATCTCCCACCAGTCCCCTTCTCACCGCCACCCACTAACAACCCACGACCCCACCGCCAACCCCAAATTCCCACTCACCAACCACGCCGGCACAAAAACCCCCAAATACCAGCCCAACCCCAACACCACCCCCGCCGCCGCCGCCCCCGGCCGTCGTGTCCTCCGATCCGGTAACGCGAGCAACAGCGCACAGATACACATCACCGCGCCCAGCAATTGGACGATTTGCTCGGCGTCCAGGGGGATGGATGCGGGGAGGGTGCGTTGGAGGTGGGCGGCTTTGGAGGCATGCGCGGCGTTGGGGGGTGGGGAGAAGGCGGCGGGGAGGGGGAGGCGTTCGAGGCCGCCGATGAGGAGTTGGAGGGAGAGGAGGTTGGCGAGGAGGTGGGAGAGGGTGTGCATTGTTTCGGGTTATGGGTTGATGGGGTCGTGGTGGTTGGATGGGATGAGGTGAGGTGAGAGGTGAAAGGAGGTTGCTGTGGACGGGGATAAGGAAACGCTCCGGATTATAGCACGAGTAGCGCCAGAGGTTGATCGGTCACCCGGAATCGTTCCGTCTCCACTGACATTGCTCCTCGAGAGGATGTACAGTCATCGTTCAGGCGTGCACATTCGACCGTGCAGTTCTCTTGACCTGCGTATATCCGTATTCAGTTGAATGCGCCGTCGCTATTTCGCATATGCGAAATAGCAATGACGTACGGATAAGGATATAGTACAAAATGAACGCGTAATTCAGGCCTCAAAGAACCCCCCTACAAATGCAAGTGTCAGGGTCAATAGAAACCCCGCAGTAGCGACGTACTCAGATATTCCCCTAGCAAGCCTGCCAATCTCAGTGAATTAGACTCCTCAAAGTATTTGTGGAAGGCGGAGTTGAATATATTATGCTTTAGGGTAATAAGTAAGGTATGAGTTGAGCCAAACTAACCATGGAATACATGAAAATTTCGATTTGTAGCATTTTGGCAGAAGCTTCTAATGAGAACAGGATATAGTCCTATAGCTTATACAACCCAATCTTCGAATCTTTGTCGAGTAGGCCAAAAGCATCCGCGAATGACTCTGCGGACTCCTCATATGACGGCGCCGACGGCGGCCTTCGGTCACCCAAATCGAGCGCCAAGGTATGCCCACGATTTTTGATTTCAAGTCTCCTCCACTTTTCCAGATAGAGATAAACCGAATGTTGAAGCAAGAGGATAACCAAACAGGGTAATAAGACGCCATAGAATACGGGGCCAGATACAGACTCACGTGCCGAGTCCATGCATTTCCCATATGTGCATAGTAGGTCCAGGCCGCATTGCATTAATATTATCTCAAGGCTTAAGACAGCCATGTACATATAAACAGGCTACGTTGTTGATCAGCCGAAGAGCAGGACACAAAGAGCTCGAAGTGCCACTAACCCTAAAGATCAACGACATCGACAGCCGCTTAGCATATGATACATCTTTAAAGCGCTCCTGGATATTCCAAGTCAGCGAAGATTCGACCAGCTTGGGAGCTTCAGGCAAAAGCACACCATTGCATCGCTGTATATAGAATCTAATAACCCAGACAAGAAGTGATCGATCTCACGGCCACCTTTGAATATATAGAATTGTTCTTTCAACGAAGGATAGCCAGGATTCGGAAAAGGTAAATTCCTAATTAGAAAGTCACGAGCCCGATGGAACCTTGTTGGCTTGTTCTTCGAGATGGTGTCCCGGGCTGGGGACCCTGCCCCAGGTAAGAGGGTTGTCGGCTTCGCGTGCTTATGCCGAAGAAGCTCCTTGAATTTCCTTACTGCTTTATGTACTTGTGGTGAATAGAGCGATGGAGGAAATAGAGGTCCTGCATCATGGTTCAGAAGGTTGTTCGATCTGACAAAGCAGATAAATGAAACCGCAGAATGCCTGGGGAGTAGATCCCAAACAGCAACAGGGACCAAGCCAATTACAATGGCCGAATCGCTTTGGAAGACGCCTTGGATAAGCATATACTTGGCGAGTGCTGGTATGGACTTTAGCCATTCATTCCAATCCTCAGGTCGAAGTCGTTGATCGTCCTCGAGAGCGACAGAGATCAGCACCTTGGGTGACTTGAAATCCGGATCCGGCCAGACTTCGGCCACAGACGATTGGCTGGTTTCTTCGCTTAGCATATCGACGTCTTCTGAACCGGACGAGGAATCAGAGGGTTGTTCATGTGAAGCCGGTGGAGGGCTGGCTCCATCTTGATGAGCCGGCTGTGGCCGAAGCTCGATACTCCTGCGGTTCATCTCATTCGCTAGTTGTATGTATATTGGAGTTTTCCGTCGTTCTGGCGCGAAAGTTGATGTGAGCCTGGGCTTCCAGTATTTGATACGAGAGAGAACTTTGTTGTGCAGGAGAGCAACGGAGAATGGAGGCCCGTGGTTGAGGTATCTGAGTTCTTCGATCAGACTCCGGGTAAAGGAATGTTCGCCAACTCCAGGGGCCCAAGTCTCGAACCCGCATGCCGCTATGAGTTCCGTAAGGCCACTGCCAGACGCTGTTGCTGAGCTCGCAGCGGCACAGCAGTCTAAGAGCAGCAGAGCGTCCGACTTCGCTTGTTCGAGCATGGTCTGAAGACCGTACCACTGAACGGTAGGTGAATCGGCGGTCTCGGTACTACGATTTCAAATTAGTCGTGTTAAAGGATTAAGTCTATCGATTGTACGGTTCGGTCGGATGTTCAGATGGGTGTGCCGGTACGGTAGTAGTGTATTTATAGGAAGCAGGGTCCACACACCAGGACCATACACATTGCCGGTCATCATTCATGTGACCGTGGCCTCCGTAGTAGACAATGAGTAGATGCTCGTCATCATCATAGTCCCTCACGAACTCCATCAGTCGGAATGCCAAAGCGTTGTGGGAGCTCGAGCTAGGTATCTTCCACCGCTCCGTCCGAAAGTTGTACGTCTGACTCAGGACGTCATCAAGCTCTTGCACCTCAGCAATGACGCCGAGCTCGTCTTCGTCCCAGCTCAACAACAAGGAGTAAACGTGGCGATATCGAGACCTGGCCCGATTAGGGAAGGCTGCAGTCGCGGCTTTCGTAACAATGTCCCCAAAGGCATCGAGGTCCTTGAGATGGTATGAGATGTTGGAAATATCGTGAGTCCTTGAACGTCGTGCTAGTCCAAGATCAGATGCCATAGTTGGAGTTCGCGGTTGATGCCTGATCCTGCGCTTGCTACCGCATGGCTTGCTTCTCATACCCCACAACCGGCCTAGACGTCGAGTACAGTTGACGCCTTGAGCCACTGTTTCCTGGTCGTCGAGGTGTCAAATGTGGTGTCAGTGGTCAAGATCGGCAACGGCGGTAGGATTACTTGGTCGCCATCCTAAGATTGCGGGAGGTTTGGGACAGGAGAAGAATGACGGGTAAACCTTCGTCGTTGCGACAGTACAAGATGTCGACAAGGTTGAGTCTACGCAATGGCTTGTTTCTGACGAGGCTGCAGTCCGCCTCGTTGTTCTTGAGCTTCACAAGTCCATCCGCGCCAAGCCTTGGCATGGTTGTGCTGCTTGGCCTAGGCGAAGTCTAAATACTTCATCTGACAATGTATCTCGTACGGCTACCTCTTCTCTCGATGACTTCGACGACATTCGAATGCTCTTGGTGTGCCCGTCGATGTGCCTGTCGATGCCTCAAGGGTTCTTCTTCCGTCACTTCAACCACGCAGAGGTCCGCTGCAGGTCTACGTTGCTCAAATATCGAAACGTGCGTCGAGGCTTGAACAATCGTTCCGGGATTACTCTGACTCGTCTTGACCTGTGTCTGATGCCCGTCACAGGGGATTTCGCCATGTGCTGCTCGCATAGGTCGATTCTCCCGTTCACTATGTGACGCGCTTGTCTGTCTATGACCCGCTGATTGGGAAGGAAATGCCAAATCCCTGACTGAAGTGGCACCTCTCGGTGCTGATTTCTGAGCATGGTGACCAGTGGGTGGTTTCTCAGAATCAACATGATGAGGAACACGAGTCCCTTTGACCGATTTGCCAGAATCGCTCCCAGCTTCTTCATGAAGATTTTTGGAGCGTTCTTTGCTCGCTAAAGAACCCAGTCTTTCCTTAATCCCGGCGGGTCCAGCGGAAGGTTTCTCTTGGATAGCTTTCGCCTTAGCCAACTGCTTCCTCAGCTTTTCAATCTCCTTGTTCTTGTCATTACCATCATCTGAAGCAGCAGGAGGTTTCAATTGGGCTGCTTTCGCCATGGCCAACTGCTCCCTTAGCTCGTCAATCTCCTTGTTCTTGCCATTGCCAACGTTCGGAGCAGCAGGCTCGGCTTTAGCAGACGCGTCACCTTTGAATTGCTTTTTCGCCAGAGTCTCTAATTGTTGTGGCACAGCGTTGGCTTTGCCCATGAGATAGCGCTGGCCGACACCTTCAATGAAATCCATTTCCTACACCTTTCTTAAGGTTGGGCTCGGAGATAATATATAGTATAAATCATGCATGGACATATGCAAAAGGTAATGAAATCTGCAGGAACAGAGAATATTCCAAGAAGACTTACCTAAGAAACAGGTTTTGTAGGAGAAGCAATGTCATCATAGGAGGTGGACTTATGACCTACTAAGCCCTATTTCCCGGGCGTGGTTCTTGGGGCGTCGATATAACAATTTTGACCCTTTCTTGGTCCAAACCCACGATTTGTTACTCTCTCCGCTGCTTTGTGCTTTTTGCCTCAGCTTGATTCCTGCGATCCCCCCCCCTGCCATAACATCTCCTCTTACGGCCACCACATCCAAGAATCGGCATGGATTTCATACCTCACGCAATCCTCCCCTTCAGCTTTAGCTCTTGGATCTTGCGATATGTCTCTGCCCAAGCTCCTGGCTTCTTGTACAAACGATGCAACTCGGTCGTGATTTCCATCACATCCTTACCAGAGTTGGCCATCTCGACAACGCTCTTCTCCATCAGTATGTTCCATGTACCGTCAGTCTTGGGCCCTGTTGATAGGTTATGATGGCATTCCGAGTTCTGGCTAGTCACCATAAACTGGTGGTCTTACCTGTTGAGAGTAGAGCTCGCTCTTGCCGTATCTCCTCCACGGCATCCGGTCCTCCAAACTCTTCCTGGAGCGTGGTTAGAATGTCATTGTCGCGGAGGCCTGTATGGTCAAGTTCCTTAAGCCGCAGCAACATCAACCGTGTCCAGTGGGTTCTGTAAGCGTTTCCAGTGGTGAAAATTTCACGACGCTGACCTCGAGTAAGGTATTCATTGATGGTGAGACGAATCTGTGTGGGTTGAGGACGTAGCATGGCGACCGAATCTTAGTTGTGACTGAATGTCAGCGTTGAGGGATGAGATTGACCCCGGAAAAGGGCGTCGTAGGTGGTGGTTCTGCTATGGAAAGAGTAGAGTAAAGCAGAAACCCTGGCTTTACAGGTTTGAACCCGCCGTTATTGACGACTAAGCCAACAGAGAAGACTGTTGAAAAGATTTCTGATGTACCTTTTAGCCTTCTCGAGCGACTTGTGATGGTCATCAGCGCAGGGCGAGGGGATCATACACGGAACATCTACTCTCCTACCAGCCGTTATATCATACAGTAATTTCTTTTTCCCTTTCTCATAATGGCGATTCCCTTCGCTAGCTTGCTTAGACAGTTTTCGAGGACCATCCACCATCTCTTTTGCACATCTTCTTTGACTGTCGGTGGAAATGAGGTGGACATGTCTTGCCTTACCCAGCCATTCACGAGTCATCAAGTAGCTCCTTTCTCAGTCCTCGCAATTCTTCCGCCTTCTTTCCTTGGTCATGGCTCTTGAAGGAGGTTTCGAAATCAATGAGCACGACTTGACCCTCACTTACAAGGAAGTTGTGACGATTTAGATCACCGTGAAGAATGTCCAACGAGTGCAGCTTTCGTACAGCATCTTGGCAGCGAGCCAGATCCTGAATACGAGCATGTTGACCATCAAGCTTCTGCAACAGGAACCCAATGACTCTCCCACCTTCGGTCAGATGACCAAGGAAAGGGGGTCCAATATCGTGACCATTCAGCCAACGATACACCTCGGTTTCCGATTGGTAAGGAGTGATTTCCCATTCGAATCTGGCATACTTGGCAATAACCTCACCGAGCTCCGGATGGGAGGCTTCAACGACATTTGGCATAAGCTTTTCGCCAACGTTGAGCTGATGAAACTCAACACTTCTGGGGTGCCATATAGAAGTGATCCCTGGTAGATGCGCGAATTTTGACCACGCAAAGTGAGGTTGTGGCCTTTCTTCTGTTTTGGTGACGTTACCTTTGTTCCAATCGCCAGCTGGAAGTGGTGGCAGTGAATCGAGCAGTAGAGGTGAGAAGCGATAGTCGTCCTCATCATAGACACCATCATCAATTGATATGTAGACGATGCGATCATCATTTACTGATAGACGATAATGTGTTGCTGGTGAATCCAGATCATCCGCTACATCGAGAACACTAAGCCCGGCTGCTGGCTGTTGACTCCGGACACGACTGTTGCTTGAGCTATCGTCACAATAGACATCCATAAGGTACCCAAGGTTTGCAGGAATGGTGTAGGCATCACTCTGTGGTGCTATTACAATAGCTTGACACTTCTGAGCACGAAAGAAACGGGCCTGATCGACGTTCTTGCGCTCAGGTCTTGCGCCCCGAAGACACAACGCCCTGATCTGTCAGAAAATATATTACCGCTAACTATGCACTAATGTATTGTTCATCTCAAAGCACTTAAGAAATATATCACGCTGTCATCTACAATATCGTCGAACCGTCGGGTAGCAGCTGCGGATTACAGGTTCTGGTGAAGCCCTCCTCTCACCCGAATTCATCTCTGTCAAGCCCTTGTGCGAAGTGACGCTATCGACCTATAAAACTTTCTGGGCTCCGTTCCGTCAACAAGCGAGCCAGGCCGCCCATCGATCATCCTCCTCGGTACCTTGTAATTGTTCAGCACGTGTCAAACGCTTCCCGTTCCATGTTGAGCATTAATGCAACCCCAAATTGCTACGAGACCGCAAGGAAAAGGGCAAGACATGGCACGCGTAAGCAAATCAGTGGCTCTGGTCCCACGTCCGCAGGCTGCGAGTTGCTTTCCGACGGTGGAAAGAATTATGCCGGGTTCTGTATTTTCCAGCAATTCCAGACAGTCATGCTTTTTCTCTTTCCTTCTGGGGTTCGAAAATGGGCTTCGTGGTTGGGGGTACGATTTGGACAGCTAATCTCAAGGCGTGTAACATGGTTTTCACCAACGCCCGATATCTGGACCATATCATGGAATACACTTACTGAGTCGAAGCAAGAACATCTGACATCAACCGATGCTCTGAACGAGCGTTTGACTGGGGCTTACGCCAATCATCGTTCTGGCAGGGTGATTCAGGAGATTACAGCACTTGCTTACAGTCCTCTAGTGGCTGGTACACAGCAAAACGCTTTGCTACAAGCGTGATGACTTAGTGTTGCTCCAAATGAAGGCTCTAAGACCGAGAACAGGTGTTGGGAACCCTCAACTCCATGGTCACAGACACGGGAAATAAACCGGATGTTTCGGTTAATAGAATTGGCAGGGTCCTTCGGTCTTCGGAAAGTACTATACTGTATGGGCAAAATCCTGACGATTCATGATTAAGAAGCAATTTCAGAAGCGGTTTCATTGACAAACTTTCCGTTAGCAATGACAGGTTCAGCTGAAAATAATTCTAACGGCAAAAGAGACAGAGGAATCGGTTAGATATGGAGCGTCAGCTCTTTTGTTAGGACTCGCCCCAATATGGAGCAACGGTGACAGTAATCTCGGCAGCCATATCCGGCGACTCCCAGCAATAATATCTCCCAGATGAGCCGTATCTGCATTCCTTCGGCCTTGACTCGATCGGCAAATTCTCAATGTTCTTCCTCATTACTTCAAGCCTGGATCGCCAACGCTCAAGCCCTCCTGGCCGAAGCATATCCAGACCCTCGAGACCTTGAGTTTGCACAGCCCTCTCCCACATTATCTGCCTCGGAACGTCATCAAAATCGGGTCCGATCTCGAGACGGACTTTTGCCCACGATTCCCTCCAGGTACGGCAAGTAAGGAGATAGTCAAGACCGACTTGATCACTCGTCTGATCCAGCATCGGTTCGATGTCATCTTTAAGGTATGGCCCAACCTTCAGAACGGTCACGCCCGTATAGCTTTTACACATGCAGTCCGGGATGCAGTATTTGATGTAGGCCATGCGGAGCTCTTGGTCAAATCGCGGGAGTGGCATATTTGGTTCGAGGAATGCTTGCATAGTGGAAGCAAATAACTCGCCATAGATGATGATCTGGAAAAGGGCCCGGACTGGTTCTAAGGAAATGGTGGCAGGATTCGACACGCCTCCCCCCCAGAAGTTCGGTGTCGACATCCATTGAGAGCCAGCACATCTATCGATCATATCGGAGATTGGGTTAATAAGGGAGGAACGGCTGGCATGCAGGCGGCGGACGTCGTCCATAGTGAGGCCAGCTTTGTCCACACAGAGTTCCAGGAGAGTGTAGATGCCTCCTTGAAAAGCCTGGTGTAGGGCTTCGGTATTTTCATTGCTCAATAAGGCCCAATCACTGACCTGTCGAACTGTGGCGGCAATCAACAAGTGTGGATCCGGCCGGAAGAACACGCGGGATGAAGCTACAGCCAGACGCAGAATGGTATTCGGAGAAATATTTGAACAGATTCTGCGGAATGTACGACAACAGGAAGAAAGATTCGTAAAATCCTCGGTATTAGCGAGGTACTGTGGTACTTGCAGAAGCAGTTCTGTGGGCAGATGAAGAATCTCCATGGCTGTTCAGGAGGACGAACAGACTGCAACTTATCACCAAGCTCTAGCGTCTCCAACGAATTAAGACGACAAGAGGAGCGAGCTGTTCTTTCTGCATCGAACGATGCCAAAACTAACAGCGGCAAGAGTTCATGTTTGATCATAGCCCGCATTGATATATCGACGTACGACATCTCGTCTAGGACATGATACGTCTTGAAGATGTACGTTTTGCGAAAAGCAAGGCAGTATCTAGGTGTGAGCCCACGGAAGAGACTATGATCCTAAGATAATACCGTTCGGATCCCTTGCTGTTTTCTATTCTATCAATTTGTTAAACGATGAAGGGGTTTGATGAAGAGGTAGTGCTATGGCCCGTCCCGTCGTGAATTCAGAACGAGTTGCAGTTGTGGAGGGCCACAAAGAAGAAGACCAAAGCTTCAATTGGCTTAGTATGGTAAGTGAAATCACCAAGCGTGTGTTGGAGGGTATAAGTACGGTGTGTCTTAAATACGCTCTACTACCCTGACTGCTGTGCCCTTACATTACACACATAATCAATCAGCCTAGGCGAAAATCTGGTTTATAAATGCTTCCAGTGGTGAATTAGACTCGTGAGTTGGTGGGTTTTGGGTACCACCTTCTATTACTCCAACATGAACGATCTCTTCTGAATTCAGTACTCTCTTCCCTCATTTAAACCTCCCTCTGTCTCTGCACTACCGCCTCTACCAGAAAGGCAAGCCATTCCATTTTATAATACATCGTCGTCTTCTTCCCCACCTTCCAGCTATACGCACACTTTCTCTCAAAGCTCCATAATATCTTACTCCACCCTGTCCAAGATTTTAATCTATTCACACCTTAGTGCCCCGTTCAATCCGCTCTTCCATTCGCACTCTGTGCCCCATCTCCCTTAAAGGTTTTCCGCCTTCCTTCCCTCTTTAGCGGGAATTTTAACCCGCCAAGTAACAACACCATATTAATTTATCAATATAAATCATATAGCCCATCCATCTCACATAATACCACACCAAATTGTCTACATCAAAGCATACCTCTTTGTAGTCGTTGAGAACGCAAATGGGGAGGAGGATGTAGAGAAGAGTACTAGTATAACCATAGGAGCCAGGGATGGCTAGCTAGGTGCTCGACACGGAAAAGAACATGATGTTGGGAAGAGGGAAGAGGGGATCGTTTCAGCGGAGTAGTCGAAGCTTGTGATAGGGGGAACTCCATGGAAAGGTTACGGTAGGCGATGTCTAAGATGCGTGGAGGTGAGATGTAGGAAGGTTTATTGGATATGTTATCAAATACATTAAGTGTATCAAGGGGATAGATTGGATCAGGGGGCGGGCAAATCTTGCTTTAAGATGGCCAACGAATGGAAAAATGAGAGAGTGACGATAGGGCGACGATAGAGTAATGCGTCGGATTACAAGACCCAATCGGCCAACAACGAAACACACCATCGTCGGATAATGATAGAAGATAGTCAAGCATCTACAAGTAATGTGATTTAACCAATATTCATCCGTGGTATATCGCTAAAACCGAGACAAAACGCAATCGATCGAAAAAACCGAGAATCCACAGGAAGGCCTCTTAGAGCAACAACAACAACAACTTTTTTCTATAGAGCGCGCACCGAAAAATATGCAGAATGAGGTTTTCTTCTTTATGCGCCTTTATCACACCCGATTCTCCCCAATAACTCCTTGCTATCACTCGGCAAATGCACCCCGCTAGTCGTGCTGCTGCCCACTTTTCTATATATGCTGCTGTTGGGGCTCTTGTTGCGAGCGATCAGGTTGATCGATTCGACCCCGACCTCTTCTTCCAGAGGCGGGAGCTCGATGGGGTTGCTTTTCGAGGTCTTTAATTGCAAACGCGTATGGAATCCATTCTTCTCGTTCCTCTCGTTTGGTTCTTCTTCTTCTTCTTCTTCATCATCATCGGATGCCTCGTCATCACTTCGATGATCTTCAGCTTCTCCCCCCTTCAGCACTTTCACCGCTACTCGAATGATCATTCCGAACCAGATAAGCAGGATAACCTGGAGCGTCAATAATGTTGTGAGGAAAGCCCATTTGATGCCATTGTTCCAGCAGACGAGGCCTTGTGGATCCATAAAAGGTTGGATCAGGTGGCCGAAGTCATTAGGCACATCGATGGGGCCCTCGAGATTGAAATTGGAGCCATGATAGCATCCATAGGTGATTTCCTTGGGGATATTGGCGTAGACCGACCAGCACACGAGAAGGTACAGGACGTGCCGCGCTGCGAAATAGACGACCATGAAGACGCCAAATGCGATGTTGCATGCGGTTTGAAGGTTAAGGTATTTGAGTAGTTTGGCGAGCTATGTGACTTTCCGTCAGTGTCTTTGCACACAGTGAATAGACTGGGGCCGACGACTCACTGCGAAGACGATATCAACAGCATCCATCAGACACAGGATCGTGTTGCCGACTTTGGATTGATGATAGCCGTAGCTGGTAAACATGAGAATGCAAGTGATGATATGATGCGCGACCATCTGCCAATGGTCTTTCCGTCTTTTCTCGATGTGGACCACGACAATCTGCTGCACCCAAAAAGCAAACTGTACGAGGTAATACCATTTGAACAGGCCGCCCATTTCCCTGTTAGGCCAATTGGTCCAGAGTTGGCGCAGATTAAGCCAGTGGTCCGAATTGTACATGATATACTGCCGATCAATCAGCAGACCATTGCTTACCGGATTCCGGTGACACTTACCATTCCTAGGGACCAGAATGTGGAGTCATAGATCAAAATCCAAGCTTGTTCGGCGAACCGTGTCTTGTCCTTGGTATTTTCCAAACCCAGCAAGTAGGCGAG
>QQTW01002538.1_pt1 | contig 13293 bp, 14 predicted proteins | sample 1904831 | NCBI WGS metagenome assembly QQTW01 (sample SAMN09435610, study PRJNA476489) | Subsurface metagenome, whole genome shotgun sequencing project. | reverse complement strand
GGGAAGATCGCTGGGTGTTGGAGCGACGACGTACTGCAGAGTCGGGAGAGCTTGAGCTCGTGGGGAGGGAGATTGTAGAGGGCGGTAGAATCTGAGAACTTTCTTTGCTGTGCGCGTGTCAGTCCCCTGAGTTATTTCTTCAAACTGTCGTGATGCCTTTATTTTTCGGAGTATGATGGCAGTCAGCCCAGCTTCTCTTCAACGGTCCATGACCGAGGTCACCTTACAAGTAGTGGAGCGATGTTCCATCTTCGTCTTCAGGAGGCGTGGTTGCCGCATTTTCGGAAATGCATAGCGTTGGCGTCATCAGGTTATTCAATGGATACAGGCTTCACTGTCAAATCAATAGATAAATGTCCTCCTCGGTGTGGGCTGGGATTTCGTTCAATCAGATATGCCATTCATTTCTACCGCAAGCTATATATATTTAATTCCACCGATTGTTGTCACTCTGGTTTCTAAGGCTAAGATCTTCGTTGGCTTAGTGGTTTCACTGGGTCACGGGATTCTGACACCTTGGGGGCTGGGGTCGGGCATGGCTAAGACTCTTGTGCAAGTAATTCTAAGGGGCCTCTCATGCAAGTAATTCATAGGAGGTCGATTCCAGCCTGTGGCACCAAAAACCAGCCTCCGGGTACCCTCGCCAGGGCCAAGTCGGTTTCCCCTTAGTTCTCTTCCAGTCTGCAAGTTCCTTCAGTAATCCTGGGGAAGCTAAGGTTTTGCATTTTAAAAATCTCGATGTTTCTTTTGCTTTTGGGTCTGCTCATGCATGGTTTTCGACGGGCGTATCAACCGTCGAGTCCTTTTACTTGAGGATGCACAGGTTTCATCCCGGCTATGTTGGCCATGCAACACTCTTACAGGGCTCTCAAGGAGACGGGCACCGATTGGAAGTGTGCAAGGGAAAACGCATTCAGGACTATTTCAATCAGATGGGATCCCAACGGGCATTTGAAGTTGATCGGAGGATCGAAAAGTTTGCGAAAGACGAGATCGAGAAAAGAAGTAATAGGTGGAGACTGTAGGGTTTTCTATAGGCAAGGACTCACATCTGACTGGCTAGTGGTTTGACACATACAAGGCGAGCAGGCTTATGCTCACCTGAACCATGCAGTCGCATCTTAGGCAGCGCTAAGATCATTTCCTTGCCTAGCATTTCCACCTCCGCCTGCATTCAAGTCCTTTACTCGTCGCCTCCCTTTTCGTCCACTTCCCCCCTTGCAGGCTTCCATTCAAAGTGATGTTGTCCCGTAACCGGTTCCCCCGGCGGGTCGGCTCGGTCGTCGAACATGTGCTCACCAAAGTAATCCATCTGCGCCTCCATGAAGCGCGTCGGCAGGTCGTCCTTGGTCGATGCATACTTGAAATACTCGAGAGTGGCGCTGAGAGTGGGAACGATGGCATCGGTGGCGACTGCCTGCACGACCACATCCCTCAAAGGGGCATAGGTGCGCTTGAGCTCGCGGGCACAATCGGGCAGAGCTAAAAGATTCGTAGGGTTGGCGTGCATGTCGAGGTTGTTCGAATTGTCGCCTTGGTACCTGTTGCAACAACGTGCGAGAAGATCCATGATGGGACCTGCGCGGATGATACTGCCGGCTCGCCATATCTGTAGGACAGTGGGGAAGCGGACGCCCCACTGGGAGAGAGGTGCTCAGTCAGCATGGTTGAACAGCGAGATGGGGGAAGGGATGACCGATGACGAAAGTGAGATTACTTTGTATTTCTCCTCTGCCTTGGCTAGCACATCAAAGCCCTGCACGAAGCATGCGAGGAACATGCCGTATGTTGCCAGTCGCAACTTTTCAACGAATTCTTCCCCTATCTCAATCGGTGTTTCCCGGCCGTCATCGACCAGCTCTCCAGTAGCAGCATAGACATCGGCTCGGCGCTGCGCGTCGCCTGAGGCGAGACGAGCGTAATGCGCTGTTGCTATCGATGGAATGGAACTGTGCAAATCGGCAGCGCTCTCAACGGTCCAATATCCGGTTCCTTCGCTCTCTTCATCGTCCTGGACAACCTTGTCCTTGACCCGATCAATGACGCGGTGGATGCCGTCTGAAGGGTCGGTTGCTCGGCAGACGTCTGAACCGATGGAGATGAGGAAGTTATCGCTCTGCCATTGTAGACAATATCAGCCATGATCTCAAATGCGCATGTTGTGCTACCGACCAGCTCGCCTTGACGACCCCACCGCTCCAGCACGTCCCCTATTTCCGCGTACGACATCCCAAGCCCATCTTTCATCATCGCCCACACCTCACACAGCCCACCCATCATCCCATGCTCGATACCATTATGGATCATCTTAACGTAGTGCCCCGCTCCACCTGCACCCACCGGTGCAACGCACGGCCTCCCTGCCCCATCTTTCGCAGCAACATCCTCCAAAAAAGGCATCAATCTCTCCAACACACCCGCTTCACCGCCAGGACACAGCGACGGCCCCGACCTCGCCGACTGATACCCGCCGGACACTCCCATTCCGACATAGTAGCAGCCACGCGCAGCCAGCACACCCTGCCTGCGCTGCGTACGCTCCCAATGCTCGTTCCCGGCATCAATAATAATGTCGCCAGGGTCCATGTGCGGCAGGAGCTGCTTGATCAGCGTGTCGGCCGCTTGACCCTGAGGTACGCTGAAGAGGATGAGACGCGGGCGGTCGAGCTTCGCGCAGACGTCTTGCGGATCGCGCGCGACGCTGACGAGATGCTGTAGACCGGCATTCTGGATGTGTGTCATGGCGGCCTTCAGGCTGCGTTCCGACGGGTCTTCAACTACGATGCGGCAGCCGTGCTCGATGAAGTGCAGGGCCATCATGGAGCCCATGTTGCCGGCCCCAAGGATGGCGAGCTGAGGTAGGTTAGTGTTGGCGGGACGAGGATCGGGAGGTTAGGGAGGGGGATCCGTGAACCTTATTGACATTCATGATTGCTATTTCTCGTTGATCTGCTCGTGAGTGGAGAGTGACAGAAAGGAAAGGAGACTGAGCTGTAAAGCTAAGGTCTTCTTGTCCTTGGAGACTGTAGAAGGGAAACGAAATAGGTTGAACTCATGATGACGTTCAACAGCAGATTAAGGAAATGATAGATTTCCGAACGAGCCCAGCAGTCAGAGATTCTGGGTGCGCATAGCTTAAGGATGAGATGTCAATATACTTATACTTGAACTTTTTCTAATTCATCAAATCTGAACGAATGTAGGGCCTACAAACCCACCGTTATTGATCAACATTACTACATACCTATGTAGGTATGTACTACGTATCTACTCCGTAAACAAATGCTCGATAAAGCTAGCGGAGCTTGGCGAACGCCAGGTACTCCGTACCTCAGGACCGTAGTCGATCACGATAGTTTTATAATAATGAGCAATGAATTTTGAGCAAAAGCCCTAGAGGAGAGCTTTCCAATTGCGTAACGTGATTCCTCTCTATAAAATAAGACAAGGCTAACCCGTCACTCATCTAGTCTCGCATCAGTGGGTCTCCTTCGGAGAAGCAGGGGCTATCCCTTCAGAACTCATTCGAACTTCAGAGATGTCGCTCCTCAATCTACCCGCGGAACTCGTGATCGCGATCATGAAAGACATTATTTACAATATAGGAATGCTTGAAGCGGCAAAGCTGCGAACGACTTGTAGTAAGTCTACGCTCTGATCATCCCGTCAATATCAGCTGATAGATGAAAGAAAGATTCGATGTGTTCATGTTGGACGCTGTTCATGCTCTACCGATCTTTGAAGACGAGCATGGAATGAGCGCAGATCATCTAAGAAAATATAGGATGACCAAGGCCATGATTGCAGGGTTGATCGTTGCTAAGATGAAGACTGGCAATATGGAGAAACGTCCTCTCTGTTTGGCTATCAAGAAAGCCGTTGACATTCTTACAACCGAGACGACCCAGCAACGGTGCACTTCGCCACCCTCTTACTCTGATATCTTGGCCACGGCAGCGGCAAGGACAATGTCCTTTTCCGATATCATACGCTGTCTTTCGCCGAATAGCAGGGTCGAAACCAAGGCGAATGGAGACATTGACGATGCTGCTATTGCTGCAATATATGCCGGGAACGAGTCTCTGGTCAAGGCAATGCTGGAGAAAGGTGCTGTTGTTTCCGCGAAAACTCGATTTTTTGGAGAGCCTATGTCGGCGGCTGCTGGTACAGGCTCGCAGACAATAACACTGCTTCTACTCAAAAGCTTGACTGCTGAACCAGTTTCACCTTATTTCCTCGCGCTCCGCCGAATGAACGCCTTCAAGGCGGCGGCAGCAGATGGCCATCAGAATCTCCTCTCGACACTCTTGGCCATCGATGGCTTTGTTGCGAATCCAAGTCACTTGTACGATCGAGCAGTCAGAGCGGCAATCGAGAATGGACACAATTCCACTTTGCTTCTACTGCTGCAATACCGGAAAAAGCTTCCATCGTTAGAAAAAGAAGAAGAGCTCTGGCACGAGATCTTCTCTTTAGCTGCTCGACGTAACCAGGCGCGAGTTCTTGAAATACTGCTCAATGATGGTAGCCCTACCTTTGGTTCTTACTTCGGACAGGTACTTGAAGTTGCGTTCCAACATGGCGCCACGCAAGTTATCCCATTGCTGTTGTCGATGCACTCCTTCAGGCCTCTCACCTATCTTGACAGCGCGCTCTTTTGGGCAGGACGCCTGGGAAATGCAGAAGCCTTGGATCTCATACAGAGCCATACCACAGATCTGCACGTCAACTCCCTCGTCAGTGCGTTGGCCGGAGCAGTACCCACTGGAAATATGGATATGGTGAACCGTATCCTTGAGAGAGGTACATCTTTGTCCTCCGCCGATGACCAAGCCATATCGGAGATAGCTCTGTCTCGACGACTAGGTGACGCTGTTGACCTCCTACTCAACCACGGCTCGGAACCAGTGGTGGATGAGGAACTCAAGACTCTTCCTACAACTGCTCTTCTTCCAGGCAGCGACCCTTCACATCTGCCATCTCTGCACCCACCTGTGCCATTACTGCCTGACGATGCTCAAGATCTAATGGATTTCGCAAGAAAGGGAAGCATTCGGCAAGTGAAGAGGCTTATTAAGAAGATGCGCCTGAAGAAAACTAGATGTGCAGCGGACGACATCAATACGGCATCTGCTTCCGCAGCCGAAGGCACTCGCCCTGGAGTTCTTTCCTACATACTTGAGCACAGCAATACTCCACGGTTCAACGTTAAATTGGCCATCCGGAGTCGCTCCATGGCTATCTTCCAAGTGTACATCGATCATGGATGGTTCATAAACAAAGAAAAGGATATCATGTTCTCCCCGGCGCTTCCGTAGGCTACCCTGGCTTGGCAACAATACTGGATGAGCTAACTAGTGACAGTGATGTCATACACGATGAGAATCTGACAAGATGGTTCTTAGAGCACGGAGCAGACCCAAATGCAACATGCGGCTGGACCATCACTCCGCTCTCCAAGGCAGCTAGAGAGGCCCCCGTATCCACGATACAGCTTCTGCTGGAATATGGTGCGTCTGTCACTGGAGGGTACCTTCTACATTTCGCCGTCCGCCGCGAAACTCCCGATCAGCTCGAAGTGATTGAGCTGTTTCTTCATCTGGGCTGCCCGATAAACGAACTCTTGTTCAAGGGTTGTCCTCCGGCCTTTTTGGACCAAAAATACGTTGGCACGCCACTGCATTATGCAGTAAGGCTAAGGAAAATAGAAGTTGCTGCATATTTGCTCAAGAACGGTGCAGACTACCGAGTCAAGGATCGTCGCGGTAGAAATGCGCTCGAGTACGCTCAAGGGCCCATGCACGACTACATAGCTGGGCTTGTCGGCGCGATGTAGAGGCTAGATCAAGGAAGATAAAATAGATGCATACCGAGGTATCCATAATGTCAAGCTGCCCCAATCCGCAAACTTTATGTCACTGTACAGAAAATTAAGTATGCAATTATACCATAATCGATCTTTCTCCGAGACAAGAGTACTAATTGTATCACCTATGCACCCTACACATCTAGTCTTACATCCAAAGTAGCTAAATGTTCGATACCGTCAGCTACGTGTTTGGAGCCAGAGCCCGGAATGGTCGGTCCCACCCCGCCAGTTGAACCCCATGACGATGCTCCAAGGAGCCCAAAGTATCTTTATATATCATCTGATATCATATCCAGCGCAGAAGAACCGTCAAACTTGCACCCAGGAAACCGAGCGTGGAGATGGTCTCTCATCAGCGACAGTGCGTGGAAGTCGCCCGCCCTCGACAAGGGAATGTCTGGCTCATCCGGATCATACAGAGACGCGACAAAGTAGCCAACGATCCGGTCGCGATTTCCATACTCATTGAAGTAAAGACAGTGGCGCAGGCGCAAGAAGCGTAGGCTGGTGAGCTCAGAGAGCTTCGCGAAAACGTCTACCCATGTGCCCCTGGTGATCCCAACCAAGTCTAGCTCGACATGGCCAAGGCTGTGCCGACAGTTTCCCAGGATCTCGACAATGGTCCCTGCAGTGAGAGCAACATGGTCGAGCTCAAGAGTCTGAAGGTTTCGAAGGCTTGCCGTGCAGACATTGGTCACTACCCATGGTTCAGTGCCCCCTTCGAGTTTCAAGTGCACAAGGTTCCCGGCGAGGAGAGCTGACAGAGTTGAAAGAACCAGACCGTCCGGTCTCAGGCACTGGAACAAGGCCATGTCTTCGTCACAGCCGGCGGTGATTTCGATTTCGAGGTGGCGAAGGCCTGAAGCGGCTTCCGGTATGTTTTGCTGCCACTTCTTGACGAGCGCATCGGGGGGGAGAGATTGAAACATGCTGGCCCTCACGGCCAGCAGTAGGTGGGTGATCCGCGGCGATTCTGATAATATGCGCAGAGCGTGGGCAAAGAATGAGTAACAACATTCATAATCCATGATGACGCAAAGGCGTGATAGCGCTGGGAATCTATTCATGCACGCGATCAACCTCTTGAAATGCTCTGTAGGACCCACATCATGCTCTTCGACGGCGGCGTCCTGAATGCATAACACCAGGCAACGTACAATCCCGGCATAGTCGCTGTTGGAGATCTCAGCAAGGCGAGCAAGGCTCCGCTCCGTGGCCACCGCGTCTTCCATTTTGAGCAGCAACCTTTGGAATAAAGCCGGCGTTGCGGTGCTGCACCAATCCTTGTCCACTAAACGAAGCTTTTTGAGGACCACTTTGCACTCTTCCCCGAAGCAAATAATCTCATGGTCATCGTCCAGTAAGTAGGGGCACTTGAAGTGTTGTAGAATCTACGCGTGCTGATTAGCGACAGGACGGACGGGACGGGCAGAGAGGCAAGTATCAATGGCAGTCAATGGCAGTCTCTCTGACAGATGATTGTAATCATCCTTACCATATCTCTGATTTCTGCGGGAAATCGCATCGCTTTTGTGGGCCTTTCCACTGTGTCGACTGATGATAAGACAATAAGAGTTTCTTATGAGTAGTATGACGTCCTTGATGTTAGAAGGCTTTGATGTTAAGAAATAGTTCCAGGGTGACGGTAACCAGACAATTATACGAGAAGTGACTGATCCCGAGTCACCTACATAGGTAGCTAATGGACGAGCTGTAGAAGGACGTTCGCCAGTTAGTTGTTATTAGAATGAGCCCGTGGCGAGCTTTAAGGGAGCGGCTAGGATGAAAAAGCTTGTGGACCCTCCGGAGTCGAATTGCACAGTAGCTACTTTCTCAAGGGAGGCAGGCGCCGGGCCGCGACCCCGGCTCAGCGGCTGATATATCCTTTTCGACATCCCGGGCATTCCGACAGGGTCTCCCTTCTCGCGACGCGAAGCTCTACGATGCACTAGCACCCGGATATATGCCCCAGAAGCTCGCCAGGAGTGAGTATACAGCTAGCAGTACTCTAAAGTCGTGACTACAGAAAGGACAAAACTACAAAAAGCCGTTTTTAGAATTACTTCGAAGCGCCATGAGCTCTCTGAGAAGCCCGAGAATTTATGAGAAGAACAAAAAAGCAGACCTCCCAACTAGCCAAAGAGCAATCAATCCCCTTTCTCATTCGCACTGAGATGAGCTGTGCATTTTGTGCAAGCACGCTACAAAGAGTGGTCAACACAAGCTGTCTATCAAGGTAGAGCGTGGCCTCCAGAGGCTCCGTACGACAATCTTAGCGCCGCGCGATGCAGCACAAGATGCCTGACTTGCCCAAGAACCACAGACAGCCGATGAAGCGAACGACTGAGAGCCCGGCCGTCGCCCACAGCAAGGCGAAGAAGAACTTGGCTGTTCGTTCTGAAGCGCCGGTCTGCGAGAGATACGTCAGTTACAGCTAAAATGCAGCTCAAACGACGACTTACGGAAATTTGGCCCTTGTTGAAGTTGTCCGTCGTGATACCAACCGACAGCGCCGCGTTCGAGAAGATCCACATCGTCACGAGGCGAGTTCTGAAGCTCTTGTACGAGTCCTCCAGGGTCTTGGACGTCGACTCCTTGGGCGCGACGAAGGGAGCGAGCGCGCGTTTCACCGTCTGCTCGAACTGACTGTCGATGTCTGCTTGCGGCAGATCGACTTCCTCGATGACTGTGTGCTTGCCGTCTGCTGCCTTTTCCGTTTTCGCCGAGGGGAGCGCGTCGGCCTTGTCCGCTCCCTTGGTACCCCAAGAAACGTCGTGCCAATTGCTGAACGCATAGACGTTGAGAATGTTGACGTACGAGGACATGACAAGGAGGTATTGAGGGAACGACGTGAACATGTGCCATGGATCCAGGTACAGGAAGGATGCAACGTAGTAGAGACCGAAGGTGGCGGCGATGGCGATGATGATGATGCCTACTCCGTCGCTGGAGAAGAACGAGGCGACGAAATCGCCAGCTCCAGAGTCCGTGTCGAGTTTGGCGGAGTCCGGATTCGTGAATGCCCGAACGACCAGGAAGACCGAGAGGACGATGAGATACAGCTGGATGAGGGCGAAGACGATGAAAGACCCGACATAACTGTACCGCGATCTGGAGAGTGTCAGCTGGAGATCTGGAATGTGAAGTGCGGGATATTACCCTTTAGGTCTGTTTCCGAGTGCGAGAATGAACTGCAGCCCGAGGCAAGCAAGGTATATGTACTTCACCACGGCATTGAAGACGGGGGTGACGTTGGGGGGGAAAGGAAACGAGGTATTATTATTGAGGTCGCTTGGAACCCCGACCAGGTCCATGATGACGGATGTGGTCAGCCAGAAAGACGCTGGGCGCAACAGTCAGCTAACGTGGTCCCTATGACTATCTTGAACCGCTTACCTAAAGAGAACCACGCCAGAACAACGGTGGCGATATTGTAGAGTAACTGAATGTGGAAGAAGAACATGCGGACAAAGTTATGTCCGCTCTTGTACATCCGGCCAAAGTGCATCAACGCGTAGATGCTGGCGGCAAAGGATCCGTTGAGCCAACGTCGACGCTGCCCGATGAACTCCGGTGCACCCTCAGGCACATCCGTCTCTCCCTTGGATGCCTTGACGTAGGTCAAGTGCCACTTGGAACCAGCCTTGGCAACCAACTCGAAGCAGAGAATACGGTCCTCGGCCAAGAACATGTTCTTCTTGAAGATGTTCATACCTTCGATACCCTTCTTCCCCAAAATCTTGGAGAGGGTGTGATCACCGTGGAAGTACTGGTCGAGCGGTCTTCCCATGATGGCCCGGAAGCGGTACGCCGAGAACGCGCCGGGAAGCACGCTGACGTATCCAAAAGAACTCTCCAGGGGCTTGTCGAGGATGTTACTGATCTTGTACTCGAAATTCTGGGATGCCACCAGAGGATTCAACAGGTTCTTCCATCCTTTGCCCAACATGGCGTGGATCTCTCCGCAGGCACCGCCAAGGTCCTTGTCGTTGTAGAAAGCCTCCCAGAGAGCCAGCAGCGACTTGGGACCGGGCTTGGTGCCAGCGTCGAGCAAGATGCAAATCTCAGGGTTCAGGATCCGGCCGAACGCGGTGAAAAGCCATCTGTGAGAATTGATCTTCTTGCTATTCTTCTGCTTCAAGCAAAACATCATCTGCACCGGAGGCAGGGTGCTGGGACCATCGTCGTGTGGCCGAATGAGTTGCTGGTTCGCAGTCACCGAAAGCTGAGTCGTATACTCGAACTGTGTGCTCGTCAGAACCGAAGCGGACAAAATTGATGTTTCTGCCTACAATATGTGCGGTAGTTTCCTTTCCGTCAATGTCACGCTTCATGATGCCATCTTGGTAGATACCGACCGTAGCGAGAAGATCGAGGGTGCCCTTGTCACACGGATCGATACCGTCAAAGACCAAGCAGACGACAATCTTCTGCCAAGCCGGACCGCCCTTATTCCAGAACTCGGACTTCTTCAGGTTGACGATGTCGCGGATGTTCTGCATGACACCGTGAAGGGTTCGAGCAGTGAGAACTTTGTCTTCGTTATAATACGTGATAGCAATGAGAAGCTCGGTGTGCCGGTTGTACATGGCTGGCCGAAGGTTGTAACCGTTCTTCAAGGTGAACTCGTTAGGATCGCACGTCGCAGCGGTATCTGGACGTGCCATTAGCGAGCTGCGCACCGCATTGCTGAAAGCAGACCCTACATCTCATGTGCGTGAATTCCTCGCTGCCGTTCTCCAAATCGTTTCTGTACTTTGCTTGCACGGCGTTCTGGATCGCGCTGGGAACCGGATAATCCGCAGACAAGACCGAGCCTTGCACAAGCTTCACTTTACGCGTAGCATTCCGCTTGAGCCCGCCGCCGCCGCCAGCAGCAGCTCCGGGCACTTGTCTCTGCCGCCAGGCCTCGGTGGAGCTGGTCTCGCTCCTGCTGTACGGAGAAGAGACTCTGTCCGGGACGCCGAAGCCAGCAGCTGGGTCTTGGTAACCCTCGGAGTAGACGCCACTAGGATCATGATAGCCTGCATTGTAGGCGGGTGCGTTGGGGTCATTGGCGTAACTCTCCGTCAAGGTGTAGCTCGACGAAGGACGCGGATTAGGCGTGCCGTGGCGAGGGTTGGGGTCGTCAAAAGGCCCTGCGTGATAGGGACCGCCGGGATTCAGGAGGGAGCGCTCTGCCTCCTCGTCGTCGGAACCGTCATTGCGATGATATTGCTGCCACGGATGTTAGCTCGAACACGATCAAATCTTGCAAGGGTCTCAAGCAGACATTAGGCGGGAGGTCGTTGAGCCTATGCTCATCGCCATATCCTCCTGGAGCTCCTGCTCCGTGTCCCTGGTAAGCCATAACAGGCCAATGGGAGAGGTCAACAACCTCGCGTCTCTAGAAGTGAGAGGCGCCTGAGTAATGGTCTGGCGACACCGCAAAGAGAATGAAGTGAAATGGAAATAAGAAAAATAAAGCAGAGATAGAGGCAGAAGAGGTTGGCGATAGTGGTGGAAGAGGAGCTGAATCACGAGCAGAGAAAAAGGACAAGTGATTAAAGGGTTAAAGGGAGAGAGAGAGGAAGGTCTTGGCAGCACGGGGAATCCGAGGCGGGGCTAGCGCGCCGTATCCTGGGGAGACGATCAGGGATTAAGTACCGAAGTAGCGGAGTAGATGTTTCAAACAGCCGTGCCCATCCGATATTGGTAGATAGACAGGAGAAATCAATTGATGAAGTCTTCTATCAGAGAAGCCTTGAGCTTGACGATATGAAGCACGGAGAGGAGGGTTCCTTCAAAAGGCTGAATGCAGAAGAAAGCGGAGAAATACCTCCAGTATATGCAGTCGGAGGGAGTACTTCTACCGTCAGGTTGGGGAGAAGCTTGGAAAATGCGCTTGGATGTACTTGTGGCTGAGGCTGGACACTTTGACGTTCGGACGTCCAAAAATAGCAACACCGATTACCTCAGCAGCCCACCTTTGCAAGGTTGATTTTTTCGGACTTCTGGAGACGCCCATTGCTCAATCGAGGCGAGGCTGTGTCGCTATATTCTCACCCGCAGCACAACCATCACGACGCACCACAAGCCATTCAGACGCCTCCATCAGCATAGCTGCATACCTAGGTAGCTGCATAGCTGTCCAGGTGGGGCCGGACATGTCCTTTGCCGGTCCTGTCGTGAGACCACGTCAAGCAACAGCTTCAAGCCAATGCGCAGTCATTCCTGGCACAATCCTCCTCAGGCATTGATCTTCCTGGATCCTTCCAGAGGTTCTTCCAGGCGCAAAACATCTACAAGCGCGCATTGATGGCTTCGAGTTGCTGCATTGGTTACATACATAGATAAGGCAGGTCTAGTGACCAGAAGCTTCATATATTATTCTGTCTTAGACTTCAAGGTCATACGCGTTTGTACTTGCCTCTCTGAGCCATTTTCGCAGCATATGGTTGTAATAACTATGCCGCCTTGACATCTCTTTACTCTCGTCTTGTTTCTCTCATATTTCTGAGGACTCCTATTTCGAATTGCCTAGAAGCTTCTCCCTGATAGATGAATGCGTCACTGAATTTCAGTGTTCAATCAAAGCCTGGCACCCTCCTGGATATGCCCATAAAGATGTCTGGCATCACGACAGACGGTGCAACTGCGAAGCCAACTGTGAAGAACCCTCAAACCTCATCTAGAATGACGCAACTCATCATAGTATGCTGTCACGCAATCTACCGCTGCGACAGGCACGCATGTGATCCCTACAACGAGTCATACTGGTTGTTACAGCCGTTCCAGAAGAGCACGGCCCAAAAGCCCGGGGAGCACGAGACCTTCATCCTACACATCCAAGCTGCCCTGAACACGCTGCAGTTTGGCTTCCGTGGGGAGGAGAGCACTGTCGTCTTCTCCGGTGGTGCCACGGCAGGGTCCAAGACTGCTCTGTCCGAAGCTCGCAGCTACGGTGCGGTGATGCGATATCTATCCGGCGAGGCATGGGCAGAGTCCGTGGCGGAGCGTGTGCTGTTGGAAGAGAGAGCCACGGACAGCTATCAGAATCTTCTCTTCTCCATCATACAGTTTCGGAAACGCACCGGAGAGTACCCGTCGGATATCACCGTGATAACCCATACCTTCAAGGAGGAAAGAATTCTCGTATTTTTATACTCTGATTCGTCGTTCAAGTCGATGACTGTTGACTAGCGCCGCAGAACCTGCACGCAAAGGCGATCCGATGGCCCAAGGATAGGATCAGAGTCTATGGAATCAATCCCGTGCAATCGCGTAGGTCGCGCAAAGTCGCAGGCGTATGAACTTACAGGCCTTGAATCCGCTGACACTGATACAAACTCAAAGTTGACGAGAGGGCGCAAACGTTGGCTGGCGAAAAGGCTGCAGGGTTCGGCTTGTGGGAGCAGGACATGTATGGCGCCCACGGCCCCCCT
>QQTW01002537.1_pt1 | contig 13299 bp, 11 predicted proteins | sample 1904831 | NCBI WGS metagenome assembly QQTW01 (sample SAMN09435610, study PRJNA476489) | Subsurface metagenome, whole genome shotgun sequencing project. | reverse complement strand
ATGGACCATAAGATTGACTTGGTCGGTCCAGCTTTGTTGCTGCGGTTCCCGGGATGACAGGGGTGTCAGCCTTATGGAAGCACTTGCTATCTTTATGCATCATGGTCAACCTCTCCTTCATGAATACCGGTTCATTATATGGGAGCAGCTTCGCTGTTACCGTCTGTCACCGTTGAGTCGCTCATCTTGTACTGATGGATCCGTATCTGCCGTTGTTGCGCACTCTTCTTCCTGCTGCTCCTTAGTACTGAGCAGTCCACGATCTGGGATGCCTCGATGTTTTTTTCCTGAATATCTCTGTACTATTTCATCTTTATATTTAAGTTTCATGGTCCCAGAGGTCTTTGCTCTCCGTTTTTGCACACCTTGTTCACTGTCATTCGTGCCTAACATCGTATATTCTGCGTTTCGCCTGGTTTGAGTTGACCAGGGCCTTTTAGAAATGTTCCTAGATCTGAGCAATCTATGAATAAGATGTAGATCCTACGACGCATTCTGAGTTGCTTTACCGCTGCCAATTATTCGGCGAGCTGCAACTTTATCGAATCGCTTTTGATAATCGCTTTTGATAGGTGTCGTGCTTCGCAATGTCGGCTCCGTGTCACTTCAACTTGGAGTTTGAGATGGCTTCAGCACCACCGAAGACTTTCCCATACATCAATAATCGGAATGTCTCAATTCCAATGACAGGTTGTATATTTTCTTATAGCTACAAATCTATACGTTCTTTTCGCTCAGAAGGAATACGTGCCTGGTTGATTGCGGCCAACCTCAACTGCGGCATGGCATGTTCGGAATCGAATCCGATAAACATCGAGTCCACTTGTTATCGTCGCCTCAGCTAAGGTTAAATACTCATACTTGTTATTAATCACCTTCCCTATACAAAGCTGGACCGACCAAGTCAATCTTATGGTCCATGATAGTTGCGATGCAAAATAGTAGCAGCTCGGTTTTGATGGGGGCTAGTCCGGTTCCAAACCACTATCACTTCGAAGGTGCTAAACCTATCACAGCATCAATATTGCCCATGACGGTCGAGTATACGATGGAACTCTGGCTTTTAAGAGATGTCCTATTTCTCAGTTCACTGCGCACTCTTCCGATTCCATCATTCTTCATCTTCTCCACACATTGAGCCACAAGATCAAACAAAATGCCTGCTTTATCGCACCTCAAGTCCGCCGTGGCTTCTTCGCTTACTCAAACTTCCTCGGACGAGAACACATTATCAAAATTGTTGAACTTCATCAGACCTTCAGTGCCCGCAGGATGCACACTGCTGGAGACGTACAACGCTTGTCCTCATCCGCTAGATGTGGACTCAGCTACGAACCATCTACATGGCTCAGCAGGTAGTTCAGCTTCACGAACAAGTTATTGCGTGGTTGCTAAGGATTCTCACTTGCCATTAGGATCCACACCGGCTTCGTCGGACATCAAGCTCCATACAACATCCATTGCCGACTCCACCGAGATTGGCGGAAAATCCCTGGGCGTCCATCCCAAGTCTCCGGTCACTCTTAGCAGGAGAGGTGGCCCAGGAGTCCAGAAGAAAGGCTTTGGGTTGGGTTCTCTACCTCCCAAAACCCCCCTTGACTACTCCCACAATTGCGTCCCTCCCGGCTGGTTGGGCTCTGGAGGCACGTTAGGGAATGGCCAGATCCCTTGTCACTCAAACTCCATTCGTTCCTTCTCAAACTGGCTTAACAAGCCGATGTTTCCCACCTCTTCGAACTCCGCCAATATTCCAGTCATTATTCCAAGCTCCACCACTGAAGAGTCCGGTTCCGACTACGGTCGGGTCGCTATATTTACAGTTATCGGATTTGCCGCAGTCCTTGTATTCTGCATTACAATCTGCGGCCTCTTTAGATGCACGCGATTTTGCCGACGAGACCGGAGAACAGAAAGGTCGGCGGACCAGGAAGAGCGCAGAAGACAGATATACGATGCCGGTCCTGACCTTCACAGCCTACGTCAGGCAAGGCAGCAAGAAAGACGAGCGCAGATGGTGAGCGAGGCAGCCATGCTTATCCACCAGGGTAGCGAAGCTGGGGAATATCCTCAATATACCCACTTCCACAGCTCCACGAGGAGTACCGAGAGCTCGGCGATGTGGTCTTCGGCCGGCCACGCGGTCACACAGCCTGAACCTACATGGCAAACAACAAGATCGCCAACAGCATCTCTATCTCGGGTCACCACTGCCACAACACCATTGCCGAAGTACGAGCGGGAGGATCCGTTGTTCAGAAGCCAGGAATCAAGCGCTGAATTTCATCCAATGGAAAGAAGTCCAACCTACACCGAAGTATAAACGGAGGGATGCCTTGAAAGGGCATCTGGAGGGGTCAGTACTGTGATGCGCAAAGATATCCGAGCTTGACGCAAGTTTTTACCTGGAGTCTTGGAAGCATTGTTGAAGGTTAGATCGGGGGCATTGGGCGTTTTGGTTATAGCTTTGATAGCAATCGTTCAATGCACAGAGGTATTCGCTGAATGAGTCACTCGCATGTAAAGCTTCAAGTATACACGGGAAGCAGTACACGCTACCAGTTATCAAAAGAATCCACCCATCATGCAACTTACCTGCCATGGTGATGCTCGTTCTCTGAGATGATCTTCTATCCACGCACGGCAATACTGCGCTAAACCCAATAAGTGTAGACGCACCAGAACATCAACAAGCTGTGCCAAATAACTAAATTGTCCAATTGCACGTTGAAGCAACAGTCCTTCTAATTCGCAGGCTCAGGCAGCCTGGTGTTTATTATCTTCTCATCGTCGAAGCCCTGAAATAATCTGGAACCTGCGACTAACGCACTTTAATCGGACCTGTGGACACGGCTGTACAGGCCACCTTGAGGAGCAGCATCAAGTCTCAAGCGCACAGAAAGATGCGTCTGGACGTCAAGGTAACCTTCTGACCTTAGCTTAGCGATTCAGCTATAAGACTCTCTTCAATTCATACCAGGGTCAGCTAATACTAGATTCAAATACAGCGGCAGTTGTTCGCGCGGTCAGAGAGGGTTAAGGGCATTGATTTTCACCCTACAGAGCCATGGGTAATGCCCATCACCAGTCCTAGAGGAAGCTGCTAACAGCCCTCAGATATTAACGACCCTGTACAGCGGTACGTAAATCCTCTCGCAATGCTGTTGCAAGTACGGAGTAGACGGGAATGGTGGTCTGACCCTTGGGCTGCGCAGGACATGTCTACATATGGTCATACGAGACACAGGTGGCGCTCTCATCTTATTTGAAAGGGTTAAGCTGCGTACTGACATGAAGCTAGGCCATCGTCAAAACCTTTGAGCTTACCGACGTTCCCGTTCGAGCTGGCCGCTTCGTGGCGCGGAAGAATTGGATAGTATGCGGTTCAGACGACTTCCAACTTCGAGTGTACAATTACAACACGTCAGAGAAGATCACATCCTTCGAAGCACATCCCGACTACATCCGTGCCATCGTAGTCCACCCGTCACAACCGTTCGTCCTCACTGCTTCAGATGACATGACAATTAAACTATGGGATTGGGAACGGTCATGGAAGTGCGTACAGGTGTTCGAAGGTCACAGTCATTATGTTATGGGCCTCGCCATCAATCCAAAGGATACAAATACTTTTGCCTCGGCCTGTCTAGATCGGACGGTGAAGATATGGAACCTGGGTTCAGGGCATCCCAATTATACACTAGAGGCACATGAGACGAAGGGAGTCAACCATGTCGATTATTATCCACAAGCGGACAAACCATATCTCCTGACCACATCTGATGATCGAACAGTAAAGATTTGGGACTATACAACAAAGTCACTGATCGCAACGCTGGAGGGGCACACCAGTAATGTATCGTTCGCTTGTTACCACCCAGAGCTTCCGGTTATCATATCTGGGTCCGAAGATGGGACTGTCAAGATCTGGCATGCGAATACTTATCGACTGGAACAATCTCTGTCGTATGGTCTAGAGCGAGCATGGTGTGTCAGTTATCAGAAGGGGCGGCAAGGGATTGCCATGGGTTTCGATGATGGGGCTGTCGTGGTCAAGATGGGTCGAGAAGAGCCAGCCGTATCGATGGATGGTTCAGGGAAGCTTATCTGGGCACGACATAATGAGGTGCTCTCCGCGGTCATCAAGGGTGGTGATACGACCCTGAAGGATGGAGCACCACTCTCGCTACCCAGCAAAGAACTTGGCTCATGCGAGATCTATCCTCAGACTCTCATGCACTCTTCGAATGGGCGATTTGTCTCGGTCTGTGGAGATGGCGAGTATATCATATACACCGCCCTTGCATGGCGGAACAAAGCTTTCGGTTCCGCTCTCGATTTTGCGTGGGGCTCGAAAGATAACAGTAACGATTATGCCATCCGAGAGTCCTCGATGAGTGTCCGAATATACCGCAATTTCAAAGAAAAGGCTGGCGGGATTGATGTCGGCTTTCAGGCCGAAGGGCTGAGTGGTGGTGTGCTGTTGGGCGTGAAAGGTCAAGGTGGTATAGGTTTCTTTGACTGGGAAACTGGTAACCTTGTGCGTAGAATAGAGGTTGACCCAATAAACGTGAGTCTTCCACGATCCCTGTTTAAGGTACTCGATTTGGAGATTTAATATCGTCGCAGGTTTACTGGTCAGAAAGTGGCGAACTAGTCACACTGGCCTGCGAAGATACCTTCTACGTCCTGCGCTTCTCTCGAGAAGCATACATAGAAGGCCTGAACGCCGGCCAAGCCGACGAAGACGGCGTCGAGGCCGCCTTCGAGATCGTCACAGACATCAACGAGACCGTCCGAACGGGCGAATGGGTCGGCGACTGCTTCATCTACACCAACTCGACCAACCGACTCAACTACCTCGTCGGCGACCAAACCTACACCGTCTCCCACTTCGACCAACCCATGTACCTCCTCGGCTACCTCCCGCGCGACGGGCGCGTCTACATCGCCGACAAAGACGTCAACGTCACCTCCTACGCCCTCTCACTCTCGGTCGTCGAATACCAAACGCTCGTTCTCCGCGGCGACATGGATGCCGCCAACGACCTCCTGCAGGATATCCCCGCCGACCAGAAAAACAAACTCGCTCGCTTCCTCGAGGGCCAGGGGTACAAGGAACTCGCCCTCGACATCGCCACCGATCCGGAACACCGCTTCGACCTCGCTCTTTCTCTCAACAACCTCGAAATAGCCCTCACCATCGCCCGCGACGCCGACGTCGAGCATAAATGGAAAACCGTCGGCGACGCCGCCCTCGCGACTTGGAACATGTCCCTCGCCGAACAATGTTTCACCAACGCGCACGATCTCGGCTCCCTCCTGCTCCTGTACTCGTCGTCCGGCAACGCCGACGGTCTCCGCGCCCTCGCCGCTCAAGCCGACGCCGCCGGCGCTAACAACGTCGCTTTCTCTTGTCTTTGGTTACTTGCCGACCTCGACGCTTGTATCGACTTACTTCTGCGGACGGACCGTGTGGCGGAGGCGGTGTTTTTCGCACAGACGTATCGACCTAGTAAGACGCCGAGCGTGGCGCGCAGGTGGAGGGAGAGTTTGGAGAAGGGCGGGAAGGGGAAGGTTGCTAGGTTGTTGGCTGTGCCGCCTTCGTTGGAGGGTGGCGGTGGCGATGAGGAGTTGTTTCCGGAGTGGGAGGACTGGTTGAGGTTGGAGAGCGAGGGTGGTCGAAGTCGTGTGGGTGGTGGGGGTTTGATCGATGGTGCTGCGAATGCGGATGGTCATGGTGAAGGAGAAGGGGAGGAGGCCGGTGAGCGGATCAATGGAAGTGGGAATCGTGAGGCGACGGCCCAGGTCGAGGCTGCCGCTTGATTATCTAGAAATGAGAAGTTCGTTGTTGTTGTCGTCTTCTGTGCTGCATGTCACGCGTGCGTCAGCGCGGGAGTGAGTGAGTGTCGTTTCGCTTGCTTGAGATTGCATGGCATACCAATGCAGCTTTGGCGTTCGACGGTGTCGGAGAAATTTGGTTGTTGTAAGGTATGCAGGGAATAAAAAATCCGAAGAAAAGATCCATTACTCATATTGCGTGCGTGTGTGCCCTTACCTGCGCTCCTGGCATTGTCCAACACTCACTCACGTCCTGTGCGCTTATCTACTCGGTCCTGAAGGTGGTAGGCAATGAACTGAGTGAGTGAGTGAGTGAGCGAGCGAGCGAGCGGCTGGTTAAGTGCTTCGCGACATGATGTCTGACTGACTTCTGTTCTTCACTCGGCATAGGTAGAGGTGAAGATTGCTTTTGAAGAATTCAAGTTGGTCTCTCCCTCAGTGAGTATAAATACCGTACTAGAATACACATCCACACTCACAATCTCACGCATGCGGAAGTCTATATCTCCATCTGGTGATGGATCTGTCATGTATGCTTGATGGAGCTCTGTGTCCATAGACGGTATTTTCGTTTTCCTATGTGACAAATAAAAATTTACAAATGGGAAGCAAAGGAAACTCGTGGCAGTTTTGGTAAGGGAAGAAAGAGAAGGCCATCCATCTCCACTCAATTCCTCCCTCCTCTTCATAGAAAACATTCCTTCATCGCACTCATTTCCCCAATTACCTCCATCTCTGTCTCCCGCCACAACCCATCCCAAACCCATCAACTCACCTCGTTCGCATCACAGGAGTCCACACTTCGGCGGCGAAATATCATCTCCAAGAAGCGTAACGGCACCATTATTCGCATAAAAGCCACCAACATCCACGACGCCGGTGCCGACGCCGATGGAAGTGTAAGCGATGATGGACCCGTTGAAGCGCGTGTTCGCCCCAATGGTCGCCGAGCTACCGACGCAGAAGAAGACGTTGCAAGAGCGGGCGCCTCGGACCAGAAGCACTCTGGAGCCGACGGTGGTCAGGAAACTGGTGCCGACCTGGAAGATGAACTGAGCGTTTGAGTTGAACAGGGCGTCGAGGGTGAGGACGCCATTGAGCTCGGCCGTCGTGGCGAATTTGTACACGCCGGGAGTGAGAGTCCGGCCGCCGAGGGGGACGCCGGTGAGGACTCTGGTGGCTGGCAGGCCGACGCAGGTGCCGTAGGTGGTGGCCGTCTCGCTTTGGCATCGGATGGCTGAGGCGGTGTTGATTTGGATGGAGGAGGCGACGCCCGGTGGGAAGCCGGTGACGGAGGAGCCGGGTGAGAGGCCGAGGTGGCCGCGGATGACGGTGTTGCCGGAGTTTGTGACGGTCGTGGCGGCGCAGACGCCAAAGGTGGATGCCGAAACGCCCAGGGTCAAGCGGACGGTAATGAGGGGTTGGGCTTGTGCGGCTATTGCGGCGAGGAGAGCAGCGGTCCAGAGCTGGATTGGTTGGAACATGTTCAGTTGGTGGGTGGAGGGTTGGATGGTGTAGGGTTGAAGACGGTTGAAAAGGTGGGAGGAGCTGTCAGATGTGAGCTGAGTGAAGGCTGTTTAGGCTTGTGTGCTTGTTGGATGCTAATAGTAGAAGTTCAGAGGAGAGCGGAGCAGGCTCGTTATATAGTCGTTTGCTCTCACGCTTGGAGCATACCGCAAGGTCTAGATGGAGGCCATAGTGAGGGATGAACGTCGATGTCCACACCAGGGACGAGCTTTCCTTCGATAAGTGGCGGTCTCGAGGAAGCGCATCCTGTGGATCGATGTCAATGTGCACACTAGTGACGAGCCTTTCTGCGATCAGCGCCAGCTTCGACATGAATGTGACCCAAGACGTGATAGAGCCTGGTGCCTCTAAGCTCTGAGACAAACTAGCCCTGGTAGTAACCGACTCTTGTCAATGTTGGTGGAAGGGTAGCAGATGAATATGGCGCTGGTATGCAGATGGAGACCCTATAACAGAGAACAGCCGAGCTGAAAAGCTCAAGCGGTACCAATCATCCCGAGAAGAGCCTGTTCATAGTAGCAACACTTGAACACATCGTTCTCGCCGTCAAGTCTAGACGTGGCTTGTCAAGAAAAGGCGTTTCTTCGGATTTTGCTTGTCCTGCTCTCTGCCCAGTAGTGTATTTTGTGTTGTCGAGTAGGATGTGCGATTGGGTGTTGAGGTTCGAAAATTTGGATCCGATGACGGGGCCCATGCAGAACACACCTCAAGGCTCGATGTCCCGCATAACCAAATCATCGGATCCGGACATTTTCAGTGTGAAGTGGGCGACTGACACCATCTTTCTCGCTCACAGTTCCAGTATGAATGCGAGTATATTGTAAGAATGGTATTGACCTTTCGGCCGGCTGCTCTATACGGTGCAAGGCAGATATCATTGTCAAGGCTGCATATGTGCAGAACAGCGGGAAGTTTTCTTTGCCACGAGGCTACTGTGTTTCCTCCGAACCATCGACCAGAAAACCCCAGCTTTTAACACGAAAACATCTCATCTCACTACGCAATGGCGCGGTCCTGTTGATATAGATAAAGCCTGGACCCTGATCTGCTGTTTAGTACTGTTGACTGGAGGTTTTCCCCTTTTTGCCGGGACAAGGTCAGGGTAGGGTCTGTATCCACGTTTCGCCTATGTGATGGCCAACGAGTATCGTAGCCGAATCCAATATAACATCCGTTATTCATCCGGACCTGTACGTGAATGATTGGCTTCTTATATGTAGCCAGCAACGGTGGTGCATCCGCTCGCAGACTGTGGAGAGTTAGTGGAGCGCTAGGTGCATATAATAGGCCAAGACAGTGCCCACTAGTACATAGCGCCGCTGTCAAACTCGCCGTAACTTTTAGCCCGGGGCCACCGCTTCGGGTCGGGCCTCGGGTCAGTATGTCCAGCCCTGACTAGGTTCATGCCAAATCTACCAGTGCACGGCAATTGTCTGTATCGATAGATGGGTGTGACGTCGTTGAATGACGAACTCAGGGACCGCAATAGAAAAAAGAGAAAGAAATATTTGGTAGTAGATATAAACCTAACCCCATCGGTTCCGCATATACTGGTATACAACAAGACGGACACCTTGTATCAAGGCTTTGCGCAAATGGCAGCTCGCAATAAGCTGTGATCTATGTGACACCTTGGGAGTCCGCATGGTCGGAACCAAGGCCCTGCATGCTTCCCTTCGATTTGAAAGACCCTTATTGTGGCTTATACCCATGCTCGTAGCCTACTCCGTATGAGCATTTTCTCTGATTTGGAGCCATTTCGTAAATGAAATCGAGATTTAGGGACTCCCTGACAACCTCCGATTATTGACTCCAAGTGCTCTGAAGAGCGCTCATTGAGCTGGCGTTCATCGATATAGAGGGGTCTCGTTCCAAGTTCTGATCGAGACAGAAAAGAATAAGCACATGGCATCAACCGTCGTCATGTCTTGGCTGGTAGAGCTGCAGAAATCACCAACGAAGAAATATACAGCCATCAGCCATTAGCCATCAGCCATCAGCCATCAGCCAAGGTAAGCAACACTGGGCACAAGGAGGCCATGGCAGAGCGAGCGAAGTGTTCGAGAGTATGGTCAGAGATGCTCTTCCTGTTCCTATTAAGTGATCGAATTCAACAGCCTTTGCTCTGATAATGTTCTCGCAGACGACCCAGCATTTTTCGATTTTGCAGTCTATGACTTGATCAAGTCCTCCTCAGAATTCAGGTACCTAAGGTAAGACTACTTTAGGTTGTGCTTAGCTTACTCAGCATTTGTATTCCAGGGCATTCCTCGAACCAGAGCTACAGTCGGACTCCTCGATTGTTTCCATGATGCAAATCTAGGCCTTGTTTTACTATGGAGTTTATGAGTACCTCCTCGAGTTATAAGATTCCATGCGGATCAGTTTTACTCCGCACTCTTTTCGCCTGTCATGCAAAAGAACACCTCGGTCTAACTTTGTGTTACACCCCCTCAGTTTAGCTAGCCGTCGCTGACTGTTTCTGATTCTTGTGAATGAGACGATCTCAGTAGTTCTCTCCTCTCAAGATTAGTGCTTGCTGATCTTGTACTTCTTTGCCATGCGCTTTGACGAATGTGCTTGACAGAAGCCGGTATCAGCTTATCACCTACTTAGCTGTTGTTTATACCGTACCGTCTTCTCTTCCTTTGTACTTTCTTTGAAAGGGTCAAGATCACTGTCAACACCTTCACGGATCCGTAAGCTTGGACCATCCTGAACTTGCCCTCGTCATGTCACATCCTCTCCAAGTATCAGCCAATGCCGGCAAAGCGGACCTCTCCAGCCCAATCAATACCCCCAGCCTGAAAAATAAGAGCGTTCTCGTTACCGGTGGTGCATCAGGCCTGGGAGCAGGCTTTGTGAGAGCTTTCGCCGAAGCGGGGTGAGTCAATACTGCTCGAACGCTTCTGTGTGTTCACGAGTGAATGAAAATGATACTCATTCGATGCTATTAAAGAGCGCATGTCACTATCGCGGATATTCAAGCTGAGCCCGGGCAACAGTATGCCGAGCAACTGAAGGGGAAAGGACATCAGTAAGCATCAGGGTCTTCAACTTCTGCCTCACCGTCAGCACCGGTCTTACTTTCCTTCTCTATTGACAGGGTGATCTTCGTTCGGACCGACGTTACGAGTTGGGCATCCCAGACAAGTGCCTTTAAAGCGGCGATTGAGAACTCTCCGTCCAAAAGTGTTGATGTTGTTGTAGCTGCCGCCGGGTTGGGCGGTCGTGGTTTTATTGACTCCGACGACGAGCCCTTCTCTCTGGACCGGGACCCACCCGAACCGTCAGTGGAAGTCATCGATGTGAACCTCACAGGTGTTTTCTACACCACCAGACTGGCTCTGCATTACTTTCAACACAAAGGTTCGTCGGTTGGTGAGCTGGAGGGAAAGAAGAGCATCATTCTGATCTCATCGCTGGCCGGATACATCGAGCTTCCGTGGCTTGGCGACTACCAAGCGTCCAAGTTCGGAGTCCGAGGTCTATTCAAGGCGCTTCGAAACAATGTGGGGCAGATGGGCGTGAGAATGAACCTGATCGCGCCATGGTTTGTGCAGACACCCATGATCAAAGACATCGGGCCAGCGTTGGTGGAGAGGGGTTGGAGGCTTGCAGAACTTGAGACTGTGGTTGAGGCGGTAATGCGATGCGCGACTGACGATAATATTACTGGTGAGTTGGCCGCACTGTTCCATTGTAGAGGCTGAGCTGATGTGAGTATCTGTATGGTATAGGCCGGGCAATTGCGGTTGCGCCGTCCGGTAATATTGATTTGAGAGATGATGCTGAGGGTTTGGATGCTGGGGTTGAAATCGATAGATTTTTAAGGGAGGAAGTCCAAGGATACATATCAGCGTTTGTTGAAATCGCGAAAGCTGTCAACCCGTGATACATTACTTCAACGAAAACTTCAACGAAAGCAACAGTCTTTGCTGCTTTATCAGAATGTTTCTTTACCAATAATGCAAAAGTTATAAGAGTGTGCTATAATATTGCCGGGCGGTGTGACACATCTTTCCCTGATTGGCTGCAAGTCATTGGTAAATGGACCCCAGCGAACAATGCCCTTTTGCTTTCTCTCGAAACAGGGACGCTGCCTCGCCACAAGGGTAATGCTACCTGATATACCAGCATCACCCATCTGTCCACACGAGTTCTTGTTCCTTTCAACTCCCCCAACACGCTTGCGCAAGGCCCAATCAACTTGACACACCGAAGGCACTCCTCAACATGTCTTTCCCCCCTGCTACCAATGCTGCCTATGCGGAACCTCTCCCTCTCTACAGCCGTGATCCCGAAACATTATCCATCCGTTCTAACGCACCATCGTATACTTCCGAAGCGCCTTCCTACCACTCCACTCGACCCCTCAACGCGCGAACCATCTCATTTGCCGGTAACAACGGGCAACAATCACTACCTTGCTCCTCAGACTCCGGACTCCCAAGCCGTCGATTTGCGCCAGGCTTTAACCGAGGGATCAGCACAGGGAGCTTGAGCAACGTGGAGAACCACAAATTCAACGTTGGCGCATGGTCCAGCCACATCAACGGCCTTCAAGCGCGCCATTACCATAACGTGGCCCACCGGCGCGCTACCGTCTCAAACACCGAAGAGAGGTCCGTGATTGGAGCGATGCAACGTCTCCAGGAGTTAGACAGCCCCAGGCACGGAGAAGAACCTGCTGTAGAGCGAGACAACGAGGAAGATGCAACGGGAGCATACCCCTTGGAGGACCCTGATCTTGTTGGCCCCGAGGCTGCGGCACGAGCGAGGGTGCAGAGGCTGTATATGCAAACGTGCAAAGAAGAGGAAGCTCTGAGGCTGGAGAGCAAGACTTGGGACTTCATGTTGTCGCAAATGGGGGACTGGAAGGAGCGCGAGAAGAGTTGGGAAAAGTTCAGGAAGGAAGTTGGGCGGAGCAGGTTGCTTGGGAGGCGGACCGGGTTAAGGGGTAGCGTCAGCTGAGTGGTATAGCTTAGCATTGCAGGTTGGAAGAGGCGTTGGATGTTCCTTTGCAGGTATGGTTTGGTTGGTATGTGGAGGGACTTGGATATAGATCTACTCCACTCGATTAGATTGATCTACAACGGCAGCTTTGTCTCTATCTGCTTTTAGTCAATATATACAGAACCATATGGCTTCGCATGTACTCGTACAGAGTTGGGTAAAGCAAACTATAGTTATTGAATACATAACTCGTAGGGATATATCTCAGTACCTTTACACGCAGATCAGCTGTGAATAAGCTTCTTACCGCGGTAAGGTACGCAATACGGGCCGCAACTGCAAACAACCTGGAATGCAAGTCAGTTTGACTGACCCCGCGTGTAGCTACGTACTAAGTTACAGTACTGTAAGGTAAAACGGTTGAAGCAGATCCCCCTCCAGGTCTCCAAATTTTACCCTGAATTTGATCAAAACATTTCCGAATAGGGCTTCTCGCGCATTTCACGTAACAAAGTCGTTGACTCTAGAAATCACAACAGCACCTCTCTCTGTTGTACTGCTGGGTGTCGCGTACCTTTTTGGATCAACAGTGCAAATATTCACAGTGAGATCGATTTAGTTGCTTCAGTGCAAAGAGCTTGGAAAAGCACCAGTTGGTGCGGGTCACAATCATGGCAGACGCATCAGCCACGACTCAGAGCCAGACTCCCAGTACTGGTGATGCGGACGCCAGTGGTGGCGGAGAGAAGAACGGTGGCATGTCGCAAAAGAAAGAGGAAAAGATGAGGGAGTGGTTTATTGGATCAATTGATCAAGGGACTACAAGCTCTCGGTTCTTGATCTTCGATGGGACTGGAACTCCAGTGGCTTCACATCAGGTCGAGTTCAAACAGATGTATCCTGAATCCGGGTAAGGCGACCTTGTATGCACCTTGCGACGTGTGAGCTGGCACGAGCTCATTTTTCTGCGGCCTTCAG
>QQTW01002536.1_pt1 | contig 13304 bp, 16 predicted proteins | sample 1904831 | NCBI WGS metagenome assembly QQTW01 (sample SAMN09435610, study PRJNA476489) | Subsurface metagenome, whole genome shotgun sequencing project. | reverse complement strand
GGCTCGTTTAGTCATGGACTCAGATCTTGCACCTGAGCTGAAAGCCCATCGGCTGACAGATTACAGCGGACGTGAGAAGCGTGAGAAAAAGGCATAGAAAACCGTTTACACTCTGTCCGTTTATGTCCCCTATTGTGTCTCAAGCTCAAGCTCTAGTTTCCGGACTACAGTTCCTCATGCCCAGTATCTATCAGCAAGACAGCCTGCAAGAAGAGCTGGGGTTGTTTTTAGAAGGACAAGGAATTCTTCTACCCGAACACTGCAAAACTAAGTCTGCCAGTGCAATGAGCGCGATTTCTGAATGAATACAAATGGCCAACACGGCAAGTAATTAGGGCAGTACGGCAAGCAGTACTGCAGCAAATTCTGTCCCAACCACGAGTTGGGCGGCGACCGACACTACAGGTGATACTTGACCTAACGACGTTGGAGAAGGTCGGTAAATTCAAAGAGTTTAAGCATCTGATCCGCGTCTACAATGGCAAAAGAGGACTTCATGTAGTGATACTCTACCTGGTAGTGGGACAGTGGCGAGTGCCTTGGGGTTTTCGCATTTACCGTGGGTTTGGATACACCCTCCCCGGCAGAGCTGGGACTGCGACTGGTCAAGAGCTTGCCCAAAACTCTGACGGATCTGTTTGAAGTGTTAGTTCTGGCCGATACGGCTTTTGGCGGTAATGAATTTGTCACTCAAGTCCGCTGCCTCAAACACCATGCCCTGGTTGGGATTCGCTGTAACCGAAACCTAGAAGATGGGCGTAGCGTCGCACAACTGCACAAACGTGGGCAGCAACTACGACTTTCCAAGTTAAAATTCCCAGTGCATGTTTCTTGGTATTATTTCAAGCGTGAGGATGGCAAATGGGAAAAACGCTACATTCTCTGTACTAAAGCTCTTAAGGGCAGCACTATGACTTGGTGGGGTCGTCGCCGTTGGCAAATTGAAGGTTTTTTCAAAGTTATTAAATATCGCTTTGGCCTAGATCGTTTTGGTGAGTCAGCGCTGCAGGAGGGTTTCCCTCCGTAGGCGACTGCGAACCCGAAGGGTCAACAGACCCTGTTGGGTGTGTACAGATGGTTGGTCCTATCCTTAACCGCTTACTTGCTGGCCCACTGGGCTCATCTCCATTCAGGAGGAGGAGATTTACCAGATTGGGGTGAGGCAGCACAAAAAGCTCTTGAACTCTTGCTCCCACTGATGGCGTTATTCCCATTGTTGGTAGAGATTCAACGCTTGCAACCTTTGGCCAAACGTCACGGGTTAGACATCAATGTATCCTGGTGCAAGATCTGAGTTTACCCCACCAATTAATAGTGCTGGCTTTCAGAGGTTTTGTAGACAAGACAAACCTTTTTTCCAGCTTGCCATTGTCACGTTTGAGGTAGTACCAGGTAACAGAAACGGGAAACTTCAAACCAACAAGACGCACTTGTTGCCCTTTTTTATGTAAGCGTGTGAGAGCTCGCCCATCACTTAATTGACGGTAGCAACGTACCCCTGTAACCGCATGATAGTTGAGCTTGCGTATCTCCTGAAAAAAATCCCCACTTCCAAATGCAGTATCAGCTAGAATCATCACTTGAAAGTGTTTGGTTAGTTTTTTGGGCAAGCATTTGACTAGCTTTAGTCCCAGGTGTGCAGGTGAGGTGGTGCCCTTACCTCTCCAAACACGAAAACTCCAAGGAATCCGCCACCGTCCAACGACTAAATACAACACCACTAGATGCAACCCTCGCTTAGCGTTATAAACTGAAATTAAATGTTCAAATTCCTTAAATTTTCCACATTTTTCGAGGGTTGTTAGGTCAATAATTACCTGTAAAAATGGGCGACGTCATGCCGGGGCACTCACATAGAACTCGCTCTATTACGTAGTTCCGAACTGTGCGAATTATCTCTCGTGTTGACCAACGATTGATGTTTAAAAATCGGCTTAAAGCGCTGGCAGACTTGGTTTTGCTATGTTCAGGTATTGGGTATCCTTGTGCCTCTAAGAACAATCCTAACATTGTTTCGAGATTCTCTTTTTGGTATTGCGTTGGCATCAAGGACGATAGAAGATATACTAACTTTTGGGCGTGGGCAAGAGTTGAAACCATTGTTCTTGCTTAACAAATATGCTTTTCACGCCCTTTTTCTCATGTTTTGGGTCATGAGCGCAAATTCAGGCAATTTTCCAATTTGAGGCTGGCTCGCATCCAGGTCAATTACCGTAATATTCACACTTGTATAAGTTACATTCAGCTCTTTTGACTACGTAAGCTTGCTCTCGCTTCTGGTGTCACTTTCTTACACTCCCATTTGGGTCTTAGTGGTTTTTCCTGATAGGTGCAAGATATAAGTATAGCTATTATCAATTATTCTCTGGTGATTTCACCGAAGTAATTTTGTACTACTAGCATAGATTCTCAGTAGAAATAACCAGAATATTTAAGTAAAAATGGCCAGGCTAATTTATTACTATAAAGCGAGAACAAAGTAGTCATATTATATAATAATAATTAAAAGATTTAACTCGACGCTTAATTGAAGATTTTATTCCAATTCGTGAAATTTCTGCTCAAGCTGCAAGGGAAAAGTCTATTCGTAAAGGTCATATTTCCACATTGCATTTATGGTGGGCAAGACGACCTTTAGTAGCAGCACGAGCAGCGGTGTTTGCGTCATTAGTGGCAGCGCCAGAAACTTATCAAAAGCGCACTTGTTTTAAGAAAACGATGATTGAACTCTGCCGCTGGAAGGCGAGTGAGCAAACAATTTCGAGAACGAGAAGGAAAATTTTAGAAGCCCAAAGAGAGCGTCTAAATCTACCAGCAGATACTCCTCTTAGCGAAGTACCACCACCCAAGGTACTGGATATGTTCGCCGGTGGCGGTGCTATTCCTTTAGAGGCTTTGCGATTGGGCTGTGAAGCTTATGCAGTTGAACTTAATCCAGTAGCTCATATTATTGAGCTTTGCACCCTAGTTTATCCTCAAAAGTACGGGAAGAAACTAGCTGACGAGGTAGAGAAGTGGGGCAAATATATAATTGAGAATGTTGAGGCGGAAATTGGCGATCTTTATCCAGCAATAAAAGTTGGAGAAGTTTTAGAAGAAAAGTTTGAGCAAACAGAATTGCTTCCTCAATCTAAAGCCAAGCAGTTAAACTTAGCCAAAACATTGACACCAGTTGCCTATCTATGGACGCGTACAGTTAAATGTCCCAATCTAGCCTGCGGTTCATCAGTACCATTAGTGCGTCAAACTTGGCTATGCAAGAAGAAAGGCAAGTATGTTGCGCTTAAAATTATTCCAAATTATCAAACGAAGCGGGTTGAATTTGAAGTAGTTGAAGCCACGACAGAAAAAGGATTAGGCTTTGACCCTGCCGCTGATAGTTCAAGAGGTAATTCTGTTTGTCGGCATTGCGGCACAACAGTAGATGTTAAGTATGTAAAACAAGAAGGCATTACAGGTAAAATTCATCAGCAATTAATGTCAATTGTTTGTACAACTCCTGGTTCACTTAGCAAAACTTATTTAGCAGGAAAACAATATGATTTTTATATTCCTAATGAGTCTAATTTAGATAATCGATTAAACAAGCTTTGCGAGCAATCAAACTTAACAATACCACCACGCCCTCGTCAGTCTTTATCACATTGCCACCAACCGCGATAAGTTACAGGGTTTCTCAGAACTGGCGACACTACCAGATCCTGGACTAGTGCAAGTCGCAGCGTTTATTGGCCTTGATATTAGTGCTAGTACAGGCATTCAGATTGAAAATGGCCCCCGCATTCTCACTCCTTGGGGATATTTAGCTTGGCAAATTGGTGGGCGTGATGCCTACACCCTAGTTGAAACAGAGGATCAGCAGCGCATTGCTCCTGGCAACGATATTCTCAGGAACGTTTTTGGCAATCGCTCTATCTTACTGCTGATGGACGAGTTTCTTGTCTACGTTGAAAATGCGATGGGGTTAGTCGTGGGAGACTCAACTTTTGGTCGCCAAGTTTTGACTTTTGTTCAGAAACTGACCGAAGTGGTTCGAGACTTACCCAAAACTGTTCTAGTTTACTCACTGCAAGCCAGCGTCCAGGAAGCTATAGGTGACGAAGGGCTCCTACATATTTTGGACAAATTAGTTAGCCGCATTGATGCTAAGAAAAAACCCGTTTCCGGTGATGAAGTGATGAAAGTCATCCAGCGGCGTTTATTTGCTGATGTGGGTAACGCCACAGTCATTCAAGAAATTGCTCGTCAACAAGCTGAACTTTTTCGTAAGTTCCGAGAGAGCTATGAAGAAACCAGTCGCGGGAAACAGGAAGTTCAACAGCAAGCGGATCTACTAACCGAGCGGATTCAATCGAGCTATCCGTTTCATCCCGATTTACTGGATTTAATGTATCACCGCTGGGGTAGCTTACCTAGTTATCAACGCACCCGTGGAGCCTTGCAGTTTCTAGCGCGTGTGGTTTATGCTCTCCGCGCCTCTGGAGATACCTCACTGTTGATTGGTCCCGGTAATATCCCTTTTGACGATGAGGGTGTTAGGGGAGCATTTTTCTCCCAAGTTGGGGAGCGAGAACGCTTCAACTCAGTGATTTCAGCCGACTTAATTGGTCGCAGAGCGAAAGTTAAAGCTGTAGATAATCGTATTGCCCAAGATGCACCAGCTCTCAGCCTTTTGAAAGTGGGAACCAGACTAGCTTCAGCTATTCTGCTGTACTCTTTTGGAGCGCGGAGTGGGGAAGATCGGGGCATTGTAGAACAGGAAGTCACCGCTGCTTGCCTCGCTCCTGGACTAGACCGGAACACGATTACAGCTACCCTGAGTGATCTGCGCGAACAACTGCTGTACTTGCACTATGTTGGGCGTCGCTATCGCTTTGAAACTAAAGCCAATCTCAATAAATTAATTGCTGATGAGGAAGGAAAGATCGCGGTTGATGATGTTTTAGAGAAAATCAGAACTGATTTGGGTAAGTCTCTGCAAACTAATCGGGGGAAAGTGGTGCTTTGGCCCAAAGATTCAATGGCAATCTCTGACCATGTGCTCCAGTTTAATATTGCCTATCTGAATCCTGATTGGGCTGAAAAAAGTCGTGATACTGTTCTAAGTGAAGCCTTAAATTGGCTAGAACACCGGGGTAACGACAAACGGGATTACAAAAATGCTCTAGCTTTTGTAGTTCCCAATAAGGTGCAGATCGATAAAGCCCGCAAGGGAGCTAGAACTGCCTTGGCGATCGCCTCTCTAATTGAGCAAAAAGCCAAATACAAGTTCACGGCTGAAGATACAGAAGAACTCACTAGCAAGGCTAAGGATGCTGCTAGTGAAGTAGGTGCTGCCTTACGCCGCCTTTATGACTACATCTTGTTGCCGCTTCCTTGCAAGGATGGCACCAATCCTATCCGTCTAGAAACGATTGATTTACAATCCCAACTCAACACCAGCCAGAATCTCCAAGATCGGGTGCTAGATGCCCTTAAAAACAATGTTTTTGACTCTATCCAACCAGCTAAATTGGTTCAGCACTCTGGTTTAGAAATCTCAGAAACCGGCTACCTCAAAGGAGAGGAATTGATCAGTTACTTTTTTCGATTTCCCTCGTTACCTAAAATGCAAGATGTGTCGGGAATTCAGAAGGCAGTCGTTAAAGCCATTGAGCAAGGGGTGATTGGCTATGTCCCCTCGATGACTATTCACCCCAGCGGCGTCACTCCTACTGTTGAAATTCCGAGTTTGATTAGCTTTGAGCAAGTAGTTCCCAACGATGAATTAGACCTCAGCGGCTATATCTTGTCGCCCCGCCTAGCTAATCAGCTGCGTACTCCTATACGAGCTGATGATGATCCGGACACGACCATAACTAGATCTGATGATAAAAATGACACCAGTGATACTGAAATAGGTAGCAATTCTTGGGGTGATGGTAGCACCACACAGAAGCGGGTAGGGGAAAACAAAAAGACTTTTGAGTATAAGTCAGAAACAAGTAGTCTCAGCCGTTCAGTTTTAGTCGATATTGTCAAAGGCAAACAACCGGCACGTCACTACAAGCTAAGTTCTATTATGAACAAGTCCCAGATCTTCCAGCTGTTTGAGCTGCTGCAAGCTTTGTCTGACAAAGCTGATGATATGACTATTCAAATCGAAGTTCGAGCACATACTAACCAGGAATTCGACCCTAACTGGATTCGCAACGCAATTGAAGAACCACTAGATGAAATGGACATTCAAGCATCCACGAAATTGGAATAGACAGAGGAAGTCTCAAGCCAATGAGCCAACCCAGCCGTTTGGAGTTACCTTTAGCAAAAGCCGAATATCTCTTGACTCGTGCAGCTGAACCTGGACAGAGTGGCGATAAGCAAAATTTTTGGCGTGGCATGATGGGGTTTGAGACAGCAGTACAAATTCGCGACGCAGTGTTAGCAGAAGTATCAACGAATTTGCTACAACCGCAAGGACAGAATGCTTATGGCGATCTTTATCGAGCCTATATTCGTGTTACGGGACCGTCTGGGTTGTCGCGTCAGATTAGAACAGTTTGGATTGTACGGTTTAATGAGGATACAGCCAGGTTTGTAACGGCAGTACCAGACCGACGGGGAGATCAGGAATGATGAAGTTTCAGATGTTTGATTCAGTGAAACTAAGGGAAGAAATTCCCTTAGCTGATGGTGGTATGGCTCCACTAGGAACTCTAGGCGTGATTGTTGAAGCGTTTAACGATGGCGAAGCATATTTAGTAGAACTATTTGGCGATTGGGTGAAATACAACGCTCAAGAAAACTTTGTTCCAGCCCAGCGTGAAGATGCTGGATCATTCCTAGAAACGATTGGAGTAGAGACAGTTTATCCGCAGCAGTTACAACTGGTTGCACCTGCTCAAGAAATTGTAGGAGCCCGGGCGCGGTTAGCAGCTGTTTTAGACGCTCTACCTGAAAATTTGTTGGCAGAAGTGCAGGACTTCGCGGAATTTCTACAACTCAAGCAGCAAAAAAAGCAAGTAAGCAAACCATAACATGCTGTTCACGTTTATAAACATGCTAGGAAGTGGTCAGAGGAGGTAGAACAATTGGTGTGAATCTGGGCTAGTAATGCACAAGCGAGCCCTAAGGGGCAAGCCGCTTGCGGCATCGCTACGATAGTTAATGCACTCTTCTAGTCGGCAACTTTCCTTGAACAACAATTTTCAGCAAGACTCGTCCTCGAAGTCATTTGTCAAGGCTGGTGCCTTTTATGCAGTTCTAGCTTACACAGCTTGGGGTCTACTACCAATTTACTGGAAATTCTTTGGACAGATCCCAGCAGTTGAAGTGCTGAGCTATCGCATTATCTGGTCGATGGTCTTTTTAACAGGGCTACTGTTTCTCCAGCAGCGAAGCTCAGAATTCAATCAACTCCGTCAATCTCCGTCTCGCTTGGGAATTCTACTGGTAACTGCCTTGTTGCTTACCTTCAACTGGGGTCTTTACATCTATGGGGTTAATACAGGCCGAGTTGTAGAAACAAGCTTGGGTTACTTCATTAACCCGATTATAAATGTCATGCTAGGGTTTGTGTTCCTCAAGGAGCGGTTGAATCGCGGTCAAAAACTGGCTGTCCTACTAGCCAGTCTTGGGGTTGCTAATTTTGCCTGGCATTTTGGGCAAGTACCTTGGATTGCTTTAGGGTTAGCATTTTCCTTTGCCTTTTACGGTCTGCTGCGGAAGGTGGTGGCAGTTACTCCGATGGTAGGATTGGCGGTGGAAACACTGCTGATCACACCTGTGGCTTTGCTACTCGTCGGATACTGGGCAACGACGGGAGTAGGGCATTTCGGTGTGACTTGGTCTACAAATCTTCTGTTCATTGGGTCTGGTGTCATGACCTCGTTGCCACTGCTCTGGTTTAACAACGCTGCCAAACGGTTGCGGCTTTCCACACTAGGGTTTTTTCAGTACATAGCTCCGAGTCTGCAACTGATGCTGGGAATATTTCTCTACAAAGAACCTTTTACCAGCACACACGCTGTAACGTTTGGTTTTATCTGGTTAGCACTCTTTATCTACTCCACAGTTTCTCTAGCTGCTCAGCGGTCTAGTTGAATGGTACTAAGAGGGGGTATAGAAAAGCCTGGTCGTAGGACGATCAGGCTTTAAGTTAGGTTAGAGCTGGCAATAAAATCACAGTTCGCCTAGTTGGCGTGCCTCCTCCGTAATGTATCATCGGTGTTGCGACAACTTTGACGCTCCCCCATGTGGTAAAAACTCAACGTCTAGCGCTTGCTCTAACGTATATGGACAGCTCTCTGGAAAGATTGAGTAGGGTAGGTTAGTTTCCCGGACTGCCAGATCTAACCCATTTTCGTATCCCGTTCGCAATACTTCCTCAAGGCAAGGTTGCAGGCTAGGGCTTTCTTGGAGCAGGGTTTTGATCTTACGGCGTTGTTCACGAATCGTCGCTTGCCAGCTATTACCGTGATGCTCGGGTTGGTACTGCCACTTTAGAAGATGTCCCAAGAGAACCCCAAAGCGATTCCTCAATTCCCTTCGTTCTTGCCTACCCAAAGATTCGATTTCTTCAACCACATTGGCAATGTCTACAGATTCCCACTTTTGCTCTCTAAGTAACTTGGCTTGTTCCTGCGTCCAGGCATAGAAATCGGAATCGTAGAGTGTGTTCATACATCAGCCTCCTCAAATAGGGGACCGTAATCATCTTGATCTTCCTTCTTAAGTTTGCACTCCCATCGAGCCTCTTTTTTTCTCTTAATGCAAAAAACACATTTGTGCACAGCGCTTTGACGTTCTTGCTCTGTGGTTATGATTAATCTAGCAGCTTACTCAAGGCAGTTCATGTCCGAATAATTCTCAGAAGCCAGCAATTAAGTTAGTAAGCAATGGTCACAATTATTGTAATAATTAACACACTTATCGCCTTGATACTTCTCTATGTAGCTTGGCGAATACAGAAACTTCAGGGGCGGCTGGCGCGGATAGCTGATAAATTATCTGCGTACGAGCTTAGTACCCATGCGGCGCTGCGTGGAGTACCCACTGCTATTTCTAAAGGGCGGCAAGGTATTCAGAAGCTGCGTCGGGGTAACCAGCCGCCAGATGTTAAACTCCAACGAGTGCAGCAAGTTTTAACGCTCTTGGGTCTTGGACAGCAAGTCTGGCAGCGGTTTTTTTTGGTCCGGCGATCGCAATTTTTCAAAAAGGGTTTGGTAAAAAACAGATGATGGCAACTGTATATAATTTTCTAGATCTTGTCAGTGCGACAATAAACGGGAACCGTACCCGCGTTCATGCTGTAGGCATTCCAATGTCGTCAAGGTGTTAAAACTTACTTAAAATGGGTGTAAGGAGAGACTGAAGATGTCTAGCAACCGTTCTGGAGTATTTATTGGCGGTGTGTTATTGGGTGCTGCCATCGGTACCCTTACCGGCCTACTGATAGCTCCGCGCCCTGGTCGGGAAACGCGTCAGCTGTTGAAGAAATCTGCTGATGCCTTACCAGAGTTAGCAGAAGATTTATCAACGAGTGTGCAGATCCAGGCAGATCGACTCTCTGAATCTGCCCTGCGTAACTGGGATGAAACCTTAGAACGACTGCGAGAAGCGATCGCCGCTGGGATAGAAGCCAGTCAGCAGGAGCGCCAAGTTCTAAACCGGGAAAGCAAAGAAGTTCCCCCAAATTCCCCCCGCCCGCCTCTTCCGGACCGCTTATAGGCCGCCATCCTGTGATTGACCCTCTGTTTTTTCTAGGACTGTCTATTCTGCTAGTCGCTGTCAGTCTCACTGCGGTTTTAGTGGCAGCCTTGCCAGCTCTGCAGGAGTTAGCGCGGGCGGCTCGCAGCGCCGAAAAACTATTTGACACTTTGAGGCGGGACTTACCTCCTACTTTGGAAGCCCTCCGCCTGACTGGCTTGGAAATCAGTGACTTAACTGATGATGTCAGCGATGGTGTCAAAAGCGCTGGTCAGGTTGTTAAACAAGTTGATCAAAGCATTGATAGCGCTAAAAAGCAGGCTAAAAATGTTGAGGTCCGCACGCGCAGCGTCTTTGCCGGTGTGAAAGCAGCTTGGAAAAACTTGGCGCGTAACCCATCTACCCACCGATCTGTCGAGCAACTCCCACCAGGTCAAAGAAAGGCGATGCAGCTACGCAATCGCCTTGAGTCTCGTCAGACCCGCGCTCCTTCTACTTGGCAGAACGAGCCAGAAGATTTTGATCCGCTAGACTCTGAAGATATTTTGCAAAATCCATCGCGGGAAAAAGAGTAGCCTGAACAGAAGAAGCCAGGGTAGCAGGGGGAATTTGGGACCCCGTGCCCTTCTTTGGCAACCCGGAATTATTTTGGGAATACTTTGAAGACGGTAAGTTAGATTAGATTAAAGTAACGAAATGTAAAGTAAAATTAAATCTACTTAGATCGCGTTCAATTTTGAAATTTATATAGAATTGTCCATGCAAAGTTTTTCTTGGCGACGACTTCTGGTATCTTTTGCTTCATTTTTCCTGGCTGTGTCAGTTTGGGCGATGCTTTCTCCAGCAGCACTAGCTTACGACAATCCTGACTTACTTCCGGAAGCCTCAAGCCCGATCATTGATCTAGCCAAATCTCTCACTAGCATTCAAGAAGAGCGCCTTTCCCAAGAACTGGGTCAATTTGAGGCCGAAACAGGCTGGAAACTGCGCGTTTTGACACAGTATGACCGGACACCTGGTCTAGCTGTGAGAAGCTATTGGGGTCTAGATGACAAAAGCGTTCTACTTGTTGCCGATGCACGGGGCGGCAATATCCTTAATTTCAATGTCGGTGATGCAGTTTACCAACTGCTACCTCGGACATTTTGGGTAGAGTTGCAAACACGCTACGGCAATTTATACTTTGTGCGGGAAGAAGGTGAAGACCAATCCATCCTGCAATCATTAGAATCTATCAAAACTTGTTTACGTCAGGGTGGTTGCCTTGTTGTGCCGGGACTACCAAAAGAGCAGTGGATTCTTACCCTGATCACTTCGGTGCTTGGTGGGATTATTTGTGGGTTTGCGGCTCAGCCCCGTCGCCAAGGACAAATTTTTGCTTGGCAATGGGCTTTAGTTTTCTCTCCCCTGTGGGGCATTTTGTTTATTGCCTTTGGCATTGGACCAGTAGTTACTCGGACTTCGGAATGGCTTCCCCTAGTTCGCAACATCTCTGGATTCCTCATAGGTGCCCTGGTTGCCTACCTGTCACCAGTCCTCAGCCGCCCCACCGAACTAGGGACTAGGGAGGACTAGGGCTTTCTTTTAGAAACACGGCGAGAACGCGGTTGCTCTTTATCGTCGCGGATCTGACGGCTGACCTCAACCAACACATCCCTTTGTAAGAAAGGATAGTCACTTACCCATAAATTACGACTAGGAATATAAATGTCCGTTACTTGGGCAATGCGGCTTAAATCTGCCTGCTCTGAAAGCACTAACATCTCTGCAATTTGATTGGGGGCGACCGCCTGATGGGTACGGCGCAGCGGCACTTGCAGCTGGGTAGTAAATCCTGTTTCATCCCCAACCTCTAAGTTGAGTCGTCGCTCCCGGTTTTCCACAATCACCAGTTCGCCTTTATTGTTGACTGTTTCCTCTTTGCCAATCAATTCTTCTGTAATAAATACATCCAACACCCGACCACGGAAGAAGCCACTGTACTTGTATCGGCGGTATTTTTTATTGCGCAAACTGGCCCACAAGATTGGCCCCCACAAACAGTAAAGACCTGCGGCCATTCCTAGGGAAAAGAGCAAAATATTGAATCCCTTGCCAAGAACAAGTGTCAAAACCCAAACAACTAGCAGGGCTACCACAGAGATTAAGAGCCGCCTCAAGAAATCTGCGAACGTTCCCCAGCAATAACGGTACTGAGCGCCGGTAGCAATACGGGGGATAAGTTGTTCAAATTTCTGGCGTGTAAGTGGGACTAGCATAGGTGTTGGATGTTAGGGGTTGCTCTTAAAGTATCTTTTCTAAACCATAGACTAATGATTTGAGCTGAAGAACTTTACGAATTGCAAGTAGCACTCCTGGCATATAACAAGCGCGATCGCTGGTATCGTGACGCAGGGTGTAAACTTGACCAGAGGCTCCAAAAATCACTTCCTGGTGAGCAATTAGTCCCGGTAAGCGGACGCTGTGGATGCGAATGCCGTCTTCAGTCAAGCCGCCTCTGGCTCCTGGTAATTTTTCCGTCTCCTCAACAATAGCCGAGTTGTAGGTTTTTCCCGCTTCTGCTAACATTTGAGCGGTTTGAATTGCTGTGCCACTGGGGGCATCGGCTTTCTGATTGTGATGCAGTTCGATGATTTCAACGTACTCAAAGTACTGAGAAGCTTGAATTGCTGCCTGTTGGAGCAAAACCATACCAATTGAAAAGTTAGGGATAAGTAGGCAGCCGGTGCTGGCTTTATCCGCAAATTCAGTCAAGTCATAAATTTGTGTTGGACTTAACCCAGTGGTACCGACTACAGGTCTGATCCCGTAAGCGATCGCCGACCGAATATTTTCATAAACTGTACTAGGATGGGTAAAATCCACCATGACTGCGGGCTGTCTTTCTTGGGAGGCAAACGCCAGCATCGGTTCCAACTGATCAGTAATTGGAATTTCCAGCGGTTCACCCAAACCCGCTAGTTCACCGGCGTCTTTACCCTGATGTTCAGGACTGCGGTCAATTGCACCCACTAAGGTCATATCCTCTGCTTGAGCCACTGCCTTGACCACCTCACGGCCCATTTTGCCAGCAGCACCATTGACGACTACAGGGATAGGAGTTTGATTCGCCATAATTTTATCTTGGACTTGCCAAGCGCATTTTAAAGACAGATGTTCACTTTAAACAATTTATCTAACTTTAGGGTTATAAAGTCATAGGCAATTAAAAGGGTTTTAAAAATTACATATATGAAAACCCCATCAAGGCAAGAATACGGGTTATCTCACCAAAATTACAAGCTACATCCAACGACTTGGTTACAGTTTTTGATCATTGCTTTGCTAGTACTGGGTATATTCTTTCGATTTACCAATCTTGAGCGAAAAGTTTACTGGCACGATGAAGTTTACACTTCATTACGGGTTTCTGGATACACAAAAGCAGAAGTAATTCAGCAGGCCTTCGACGGTCATGAAATTGGCATAGAAGATCTACAGAAGTATCAGCGCTTCAAGCCTGGGAGTGGGTTAACTGATACATTCAAGTCTTTGGCAGTAGAGGATTCCCAGCATCCGCCGCTTTATTATGTGCTCTTACGATTTTGGGTAAAGTGGTTTGGCAATTCCGTGAGGTG